>Ga0209208_10000456_pt1 | contig 52646 bp, 38 predicted proteins | sample S1TSphfallax_3_FD_187694 | JGI IMG/M metagenome (GOLD analysis project Ga0209208, IMG submission 187694) | Host-associated microbial communities from peat moss isolated from Minnesota, USA - S1T2_Fd - Sphagnum fallax MG (SPAdes) (version 2) | ecosystem: Host-associated > Plants > Peat moss >... | reverse complement strand
GTAACCCTGACCCGCTACCTTTACCCTACCCTCTACCTTACCCCATTGTTTACCTTAGTGATTTACCCTAGAACTTTACCTTTTTACCGGGTAGAAAAGGTAAATTACCTTACCTTGCCGAGGCCTATTTGTCAACCATTTGCTTAGTTCCAGATAATGAGCCACTCCATCTGTGTTACTGGATGGAGAGCCAAATAAACTGCACCCTGTATTATTCTTCTACACATACGGGTTGTCACATTTTCCGGCTGTGACATTTTGTCAACAATTTGCTTAGTTTCCAGATCATGAGCCACTCCATCTGCCTTACTGGATGGAGAGCCAAATAAACTGCACGGCCTATGATTCTTCTAGACACACAGGCTGTCACATTTTGTCAACAATTCCATCAGTGTAGGGTAAGGCCCTAGGTCGAAGGCATTACCAGAAGAAGGGCCTGCATGAGATGGAAGCTGAGATAATAATGCCCTTTGGTTGAGGGCCTTAAGAAACATAATGCACATGCTGAAAACTAGGTTTATGCTCTTGAAAATGGAATGCACTGACATGTAGTGGATGTCAGATTCCACTTTAGAAGGTGCTCTCCACCTACACTCTCCAATTTTCGGCAGTGCATTCTGTTTCCAGATCATGAACCACCACTATAGCTGCCTTTCTGGATGGAGTGCCAACTAAACCACACCATGTATGATTCGTCTGGACACACAGGTTGTCACATTTTTGTCAATGATTCCCTTAGCTTTCACATCTGGAAGGCCATTGCCTATGCTACATGATTTGCTATGACTGAGGCAAAAGAAAGTAGGGGGCTGATGGTGGCTCCAAAGGGCGCATAGAACATCTGTTGAGGATGCACATAAACCCCTTCATTGGCCTTAATAGAGGGAGAGCCTAGTAATCTGTACCATCTATGATTACTATGGACACAAGGACGCCCACAATTTGTCAACGATCATCAGTTTTCGATCTGGAAGCTAGGCCGTTGGGTACGCTAATGATAGTAATGGACTAAAACAGAGTCAGGAACTCAGAGGGGAATAATGTGTAGGTAAGTAAATGCCCTAGGAGCTGCCTAGTGCGAACCTTTCATTATGGAACACCGTGCTCTGAGTCAGGGTTCGTCTTTTCAATTTTGTGATGTAGCTGAAGGACATCATCCATGAGATGATTTAGCCAGATTTGGTTACATACTAGATATGAAAGTGAAAGAACCAAAATCCTTCTATATTCTTGGCTAGCTACTGGAAGTTATCATAAAAATCTGGAAAATTTGGGTCATCTTTTTCATGAAATATCCTTTGCATAGGTCAAAATCATATTATTCAGATTGACATTTGGCAAAATTTTGCTCAAAAAAACACTACTGTTAGGGTATTGTTTGACATAATGTCATCCTTGCTTTTCTTGTTTTGTTCATAGTACCCCACAGCCAGGAAAACTTTTCACTTTCTAAAATGTTCCAGCACATTAGAGATATTCAGAAAGTTAGGAACACATTAGAGATATTTGCAAAGTTAGTAAAACCCAGAGCAAAATCCCTGGTTAAACTCAGGGTAACAATCAAAGTGCAATATGAGATTGTGCCAAAGGAAAATAACAAAGGAAAATACTCAAAAGTCTTCCTCAACCCAAAAGAACTTGAGTTTCTTTCTATCTCTTTTGTTTTGCATGTGTCTACCTATGTGCCTACTTAGGTTATGGGGTGTTTAAGGGCTACTTAAGGGATTACACAATTTACTTTAACGATTAGGTAAGGATTTTCTAAGTTAGGGAACTTTGATGTTATTTAAAAAGATATCTAAGATTGATTCATAGCATAAAAGAAAGCTACATAAGCCTACCTTAGGGGTTATCTAAGGTAAGGGCTATCAAAAGTTTACATAAAGGTTTACATAAGGTCTATCTTGAAGATTACCTAGGTGCCTACCTAAGGGGTTATCTATTGTAAAGGCTCTCAAAAACTTACATAAGGTTTATTTTGAAGGTTACGTAGGGAAACACTTAGGGGGTTATTTATTGTAAGGGTACCAAAAACTTACATAAAAAGTTACAAAAGGTCTACTTTGCAGGTTACCTAGAGAAATGCTAAGGGTCTACCTAGGGGGTTATTTATGATAAGGGTTATCAAAACTTACATAAAGGGTTACATAAGGTCTAACTAGAGGGCTATCTAAGGAAATACCCTCTAGGTAGACCTTATTAATCTCTTAAGTAACCATTAAGTATCCCATAACCTACAAAAGATGACTTGTAAAATTCACAAGACATCCTTTGTTTGTTAATGTCATCAAGATTAGTAGTTGATATAGGTGCAAGCAATTCTTGTAGCCTATTATTAGTTTTAGCCATTGTAACTTGCATGGAATTTAGAGGAATACAAAGTTTTTTTGTCTTCAATACAGGTTCTATTTCCCAATGGGTCTTAGTCCAGTGAATCCCCAAACGGGACAAAGTGGACTCTTTAGATAATTAAAAATATAAGCTGGATCACAATGATATTCATCAGAAGAGAATGTGACTTGAAACAACACAACACTTATAGTGACTATGAAGTAAACTGAGTCAAAGAAATTGAAGCAACCTTGATCGCCACAACCCTTTGATTGACACACTAGCTAGCATTGCTTTGTTTTCATCCCATTGCAACACCCCAGCAGCTACAAACACTGCAACCCAATTGCAAGAAAGAAATCCTTATTAACCTTCAACATGCATATTATTGTCTCTTCATCAATAGGGCCATAATTTACCATCAGCATCCCATAATTGTCATTCAAGAGAGATTCTACCTCTCACCTAAGCTTTTTAGTGTTGGTTGGATGTTCGAAGAATGGACGAAAATTTAATATCATACATACCTACTCCAAATGTGTACATGACAATAATGAAGATTTTTTCTCTGATGGCACCACTCCTAACCCAGCCCATTTGAGTGATCACAGGAATAATCCCAAATTGTAGAAAACAATAAAATAGTGTCAAATTGGTACTCTTGGAAGATTACCAAGCTGACCTAATACCATGTTTTTATTATTACTATTATTTTGGAAGGCTAAGACACAATCTCTCCCAATAACAAGATGGTCAAGGAAACTTATTACTTGAGAACCCAGAGGAAGAGCAAAATTTCAGTACCATTATTTTTACCAGGGCTGTGAATTGCACCCCAAACTGCAAAAACATTAATTATCACACACACGAGATCATGTTACCCTGAATACCCCCCAAAAAAAAGAACTCTGAACAAGAAGAAGACCCATTCATATTTTGGAAAATCTAATAAAAATTTCCAAAGCACTATCAAATGCTTGCAACTAAATATTATCTCCACTAATTTGCTTCTTCTGGAGTTATCAGCAATAACTTGAGATTTTGCCTAAAATAATAAAAATAATAATGTATTAGTCTAAATGTATCATGGATCTAAAGAATCATGGGAGTCCAAATTAAAAGGGGGAGGTGGATGGGTAATAAATAAACTTCCAATACAAGATGAAAGGAAGAGTACTGACAAATATGTGGAAAAAAACAACCCAAACATGAAGGCCTGGAACTTCAATCCCTGAGAGCAATTTTGATCTTGTAACACCTAATTAAATTTGATATTCAATCCTGATAATTCCACAACAAAATTGGGTAAGATTGATTTTGTGAGGAGAAGAAAATTGATGAAGGATTTTGTTTGTTGATTCATTTGATTAGTTTTTGAACAAGAAATTGCTATTATTTTGGGGAACTAAATTTGTAAGAAGACTTAAACATAGTTTTGTTGTTGTACATACCTTTGTTGTTTAGATTTGCTTGACTTTGGATTGTGTTCAGAGCCATCCAATGAGCCTATGAATTTTTTAAAACTCGAGTACAGTAGTGACCAAAAAGAACTCAAGGCTGCCGCTTCTATTTTTGTTACCATGACCATCGACTCCCATGTTGTTGCCATCTCTTTCATGGATTGAATCATCATGATTGTTCACATGTGTACATTCACCAATTGTGCATACAAGTAGCCTAGTGCAACAAAACCCCCAAAAAAAGCCTCTGGAAAGCTTGAATTCATTTTCTAAATCCTGAGCTTGAAATCGTAAGTTTCCATATTCAATCCATCTAGACATAATTGTTTAGAACCATACAGCTAGGCCTGGAAGATGTGTATGATCATTCCTATTTTCTTGGGTCAAGAACCTTAGAACTTCTATAATGAAGAAATGAGGACTTTCCTTCACTCATGGTTGCCCCCCTCCATAATATACATCAGATTTGAATATTTTCTCCTTATTGATAGTGTAGAGCAACATCAAACCCAAGTTTCCCATATACAATATCTAATAATACAAAATATCCCTGACTTCATATGCATTATGTCTTGTCCCTACAAAGGAAAAAACATACTCACTAAAAAATGAACAGGTCAATGGAGGAAATAGGATTGTAGCTCAATACACTCGTAGATACTGCAAATGCATAGGGGCAAGTCTCATCGCATGGCAAAAACAATGAATGCAAAGCTTACTAATTACAAAATACCATATGCTTATACATCATCCATCTGCCAATAGAGAACTGGCAAACTGAAAGAACACATTTCAAACTTCTGGAAGTTTTGTCAACACTCTGTCTACTGATTTCACACCAGGTCCTTGGAGAGTTCTGTCCTCGTAGTAATGTATATGGCTCATAGCATGGTTGATGAAAAAAAGTACTTCATATTTTTGCTGCCTGAACCTCATCAAACTTCCTATGGAATGGATGTCTCGGTCAGTTTTGAATTTGTATAAACGAGCCTCCTCTCTATCCAACGGAAACCATTTGCCAACAATGGTTGGCCAAAGAGTTTTGTTTATGCCAGCATGGATAAATTGTCTTTTCCCTCTAGCCTTTACATCGACAATTTCTTCAGGGTAGAGAAAATTAAAAACTAAAGAACCTGCACACTCTAGCTGATTCACATTAAAACCAGAAAATTGAGTGCTTGAAGTCTCAACAGTAACTGCAAGGGCATGACTATCGGCAATTGTGTCTGTCACTTCCAAAGTCCCTTGAGCTTGAATTCCAATGGGTACCACCGGTATTTGAACTTGCACATTAGCCTGACTTGCTATTTGGTTTGCACAAGACATTGAACCTGTGAATGTTTCTGTCATTGCTCTTTTCATAACATCTATTGCAACCACAGTTCCAGGTGAAACATGGACAGCTTGAGGATTCTCACAAGTTAGAGAAATTGTGATATTATCATGACAATACCCCAAATCCCAATCTCTATGTAATGTAAGTTGACCCCCACCCAAATCGCATCTAGTCTCTGTTGTGGTGGTTATATTACGTTCTCCTCCAAGAATTTCAAACTTGAACTTAAGCCAAGGGGCTATTGCTACACCTTTTATCCAACAATCTGGTTGAACCTGCCGGTTTGACAACCCTTCATAGAAAATGCCCCCAACTTCCGGTATAACAATCACAGTCAAAGACTTATTCTCATTTGAGTCTTGTGGTCCTTTTGCTTGAAGAGATTCAAAACGCAGTTGAAAATCACTTGATTGCTGATCTCTTTGTCCACCAACTTCTGTAGGTCCACTTGAGGGACTCCCTTGACCACTCTCAACACCTTCCACAGGTTCACCTGAATTACCTCCTTGTGAACTTTCTCCAACATCCATAGGATCCATAGGTTCACTTGATGTACCTCCTTGGTCAGTCTCTCCTCCACCTTCCATGGTTTCAAGTAAAGGACCCCCATGATCATTCTTTTCACCTTCCACAACTTCACTTGAAATACTTGATAGATGTTGGAAATTTGAATCTTTGGCATTTTCACTAAGCCCCATCTTTTCAGCAAGCTCAAATATACATGGAAACATTTCACCAGTTTGGTTTTGGTTATCCTCCATGTACACGCGATTGTTTTCAAGTCTAGATCCCACCAAGCCAACCCCAAAACTTTTGGATGATTGTTTTGGTGTCAAATTGCACATTGAAAGTTTAGGTGGGGGCTTCGAAATGGGTATTCTCATTGGTGAAAAACTTGTTTCCTTCCACAAGTCAGACCACAAGTGCTCACCAATGTGCTTGACCACTACCCCAAATTGCTTTGTCACCACAACCTTGGACCACTGTAGGCCCACCCCTACAACTTTTGACATGTCTTCAGCTTGTTTGAAAAGGAATTCTATTGAATCAGCCCCTTCAAATTTTCCCTTTCTTCCCATAGTAAGAATTGACTCATTTTCCATTTCTGGAAGCCCAGTTTGGAAGCAATTTTCTGGTGTGTCACCTATTCCAATTGTTGACAACTTAAGTTCTTGTTTGAGATGACCATTAGTCTCACATGAAGAACCTGGCAACCCAATTCTGCATCAACAACACAAGATACATTCCCTTTAAAAACATGTCTTTTTACAACTGGACACATTCCAAAACATTCCCATGTGCAAATTAAAGAATTTTATCTATCTTTTTATCAACAAATTCAAAGGGGACAGCCACCAAAAATTTAGATTTGTCCATTTTACACAACTGACTTGAGTCTAGTAGTTTGAATGATAACTAAAAATTTAAGCATTAAGTTTGTCTTCGGCAAATAAAATGTTTGTATCTTGTCAAATTTTCTGAAATGCCAATGAAATACATCATGACCTTTACTCTTACATGCAACACATGCCCACATACTTTGCAGACATGAATAATGTCCACATTGGCAACCACAGAGACATCAAGAAACAAGAGCACTGTATATCAAGTATATCGGGTATGTACTGTCCATACTTGTTTTGTGCATGCTCCAAAGCAACTTGCAATATTGTGGGAAGGCATATCGTAGGCAAACCACAAACAACAAAGGGGGCCCATTCATAAACTTTGCACTTAGCCTTAAGCATTTGAAGCATGGTGGCACGCAAAGATGAAGATACATCCTTTCCACTCCTCAGTTCTTGATAAAAACCTTTCATCAAATCACAAGTAGATGAATCATCCACTTTCCATTGTGAGACAACAACACAAGGAACCCCTGCAATCATTAACGCTCGAGGCAAGTTCAAAACTCCCTCTGCCATGATTTTCCCTTTTGCAGTGTCACATGCACTTAGAACCACCATGTGAGCTCTCCATTCAAATCCACATCCACTAATGTTTTCTGATTTAAGTATGTCATCTTCAAATTCTGAAATTGGGACATGAACTTGGTTGTGCCTCCCTTGCATTTCACCACGATTTGATATTTGAGCTTCTTCTTCATGAACATCCACCATTTTGTTCTTCAATGACAAGTTTTGCAGTTTAATTTCATCATCGACATTGTCATAATCACAAATCGCATCATCTTGAGATTTAACAGATGCTCCTTGCCTTGTAGTCTCTGTTCATGGAATAAAACCTTTTAGATTCAAAATTGGAGGTAAATTGTTCAACTTTTGATAGTTCATGTTGTTGGACTTCATGGAAAGATAAAATTACATAGAGTAGTAGCCATACCCAGTTGACATCCATAGTACCATTGCACATTTTATTTTCACAATTTTCTTATTAATAAATATATTATAATCTATTTGTGTGTGTCAACCAACCATATACATGTAAAAAAGTGTTAACATGTTAGCCTTTGATGTCACAAAAAATTTGGAGATTCCAAGCTTACCATAGTTTTGTTGAAATGGTGAGGGAGGTGAAGCCAATTTAATGGCACCTTTCTTGATGTCGTCATCTTGACCAATGCCATGTGCTGCTATGTGGAAAACCACCTGTTTAACACCATGCTCTGATGGATATTTTGCCCATTTCAAAATTTCAAATGGAGTTGCTTTAGGTCCCATCAATTTTACCACATGTTCCTTACCAAACAACTCTTCAATGAACTCCACCTCTTCACCAGTCCACTTCAAGTTTTCAGTTGGCTTTTTGTATGCTGGGTCTCCAACTGCAACTATGGTACCAACGCTTGTATCAGGTAGGACATCTTGATCCACTTCTTTCAATCGTTCGCTACATTGCTGAAGGATCTTCAATGATGGTGTAACACTGATGGTGTGGCTTTGAATAAGGTAGCCTTCTCCAACAAGAGAATCAGGCTTTCGTAGGGCAGCAAATGGAACATCACTGAGTAGCTGCACACAAACAAATTGCAATTTGACAAAGTCATAATGGCAAGGTATCTATAGAAACAAGTTTTACAATTGTGGAAACATTGTTTTTCAAGATCTTGAATGTAGATTGGATATTCACACATGCATGTCTTGAGACGACTTTTTAAAAATGGTTTTGAAATTCTTTTCTTTTAACTAACTCTAGTTGGTTCAATCCCCTCTTCGCCTATAAACTATGCTAGCTAGGGCTTTGATATCAATGGTTGTAGGTTTGGTTAAGTTTACCACATTTTGACTAATGCCCTCTATGTGACTCAAATGTCTTCTATCACCAAGTTTTCTTGTTCCATGTAATTGGGCATGTCCTCACAATTTATGACAATAAACCATGAACTACAGAGTTCCATGAAAGTGTGAAGTCATTCAACATGGACAAGACCATAAACCTTTAGGCTTGAAGTGCTTTTGAGGGAAAAAGAAGGATTTTACCATTCAGAAGATGTGTTTTTAGACAATGATCTATTTTCAATTGGACAACAACATGCAGTCTCAGGTGTCACATCTCTTGAGTTGAAAAGCAAGTCAACATAAACCAAACTTCGAGATCAAGATTTTGCATTGTCATACACAAAGTTACATACCTCAGGTGCAACAATTATTAATTTATCCTCTGGCTCCATGCCCTCCAAAAGTTTCTCAACAGGGCTGATGAGCATCTCATACATCCATTCCAAAGATGCATTCACATCACTTTCCAAGTCTTCATTGCCAGTTGCCTTTGACCCTTGAGAAAACATCTTTCTCAATATTTCCAATTTATTCCGCAAAAGAAGTGTGAAATCACTGTTCAGGATTTGCATGAAGACCTCATCCTCCTAACAATGCAATTTTGGGTTGAATCAAGATCATGATATGTAGGTGTGAAATCCTAACTTTTTATTCAACAGGGAAGTCCTGGACCTCATCCTTGATGATCAATGGCAAAAAAAAGTTTGAGTTTCAAAGATTGGAGAGCAATCACACTATCAAGCAGTATTATTTTTGCCACCCTTGAGAGAAAGATTCATTACAAATGTTTATGGAATTGACAGGATCTCATATTTGCAATAAGTGATGGAAGTTGAGAATATACCTTTGTCATAACATAAACAAAATGGAGATCTTTTTCTGAGAAATAATACTCCAAAACAAAAGTTCCTGGTCCACATGCAGCTCGGCTTGACTTGATAGTGTTCCAGGCCACATCATCCACTAGGTCAAACTCCTGCAGCTGCTGTACGTCAGATGTTGATAACTTGTCAGGAGCAAGCTGAAAATGAATGGCCTGGGTACATCCCCTCTCTGCCCACACCAGAGACTGTATCCAAAATCCTTTCAACACCAAGGACTCTGCACCTGCCCCTTCTGCCATCAAGGACTGGCTCCAAAGTATTTGCAGCCTGTCTGGAAATTCGATGCCATCAGTGCTTTCAAGAGTGCATCCATGACGTGCAATCCATGATGCAAAATAATGAAATTGCAACAGGTAATACAGCTCCTTATACATCTCGTGCACAGCTATCCAAAGCTCACGATGTTGTCTATATTGAAGCAGTAATTTGGCAAGGCACTCTGCAGCCTGTTTCCCAGAGTGAAGTATGGCCGGGGCTGTCTCATTTACATCAACTGGGAGCCCAATATTTGAAGATTGCTTCAAATACATAACTTGTCTGTCCTTCTCATGATACAATTTGACCAGATCCAAAATGTTCAGAGAGTCACAATTGCCAATGGCAAATCGAAAATCATGCGTATTTTCGTGATATTTTGTTGTCCACAACTTTGCATTCAAGAAGTGGCTCTCATTCAGCGAGCCACTTTCATAGCTCTCCCTATATTTATCTTGGAAGAGCGCAGCCAGTTCCCGATAAGACTTATCGACTTCACTAACTCTACCCCCCAGTTTGAAGCACTCTTCAAAGCAAGACTCCGCTTTCTCCAACCTGCAAACATGGTAGTGTGAGTTCACATGAATGACATTGCCTCTGCCCAAATATATTTGAAAATGCAGACAACCAAGAAATTTCAAATTATGACCTTTACTCTTACATGCAACACATGCTCACATACTTTGCAGACATAAATAATGTCCACATTGGCAACCACAGAGACATCAAGAAACAAGAGCACCCTATATCAAGTATATCAGGTATGTACTGTCCATACTTGTTGTTTAGTGCATGCTCCAAAGCTTCTTCTTGCTTTTTTTTAATAGCTGTTATATCACGTTTTCTCTCCAATTCTTTTTGTTCCAGTTTTTCATACTTAAGTTTTGTGTGTTCGTAATGTTCTACACGGGTCGTATTTTTATCTCTCTCCTCAACTTTTCCTTCATATTTTCTTGGTGCCATTGCATTGTTACAGAGTTCCAGCATGCTGTAAATTAATGTTGGGTAGTTAGATTTGCGGCGATCGTCTGCTGCTGGATGATCCCCAGGCTCTGCATTAAATTCATAGCTTATGTCTCCCAGAACTTTTTGTGCCTCCTCCCAATCCATTAGAAATGTCAATGCAGTGGCCTCATTCATTTTGGATCTGTAATCCATCATACCAGGATAACTTTTTTGGTAAATCTTGTTGCCTTCCCGTGCCCATCGCAATATCTCTTCCATATAACCATAGTAAAGGTAATGCTCCTGGATACTCCAACATAGAAAATACTCATCTCCAGTGATTGCAAACTCCTTCCACAGGTGCTTCTGTTTTTTCACCTCAGGATCAAACATTGAAACTCTCGGTTTTCCTTGTAAAGGAATAATTGATTCTAGAGTATTATTCACGACTGTGACCCAATTAGGGTCCAACGACATTTCCTCACAATCTGGCTCTGAAGCCCAAAGGTAAATCAGGTTACGGTAATTATCCAACACATGATGGCGGAGATCTAGTGCTCCTGGCATCTGATAGTATAGTAAAACATAAGATTGAGCTGCAAATCTGAAAGCATCTCCAAAGTCCTTGAAACAAAATCCCAAGAGATTGGCCAACTGAAGGTTGACCCAACACAACAACCAATAATAAGAGACCCAATCTGCTGCCCACAGACTTGAAGGTCTCACAAGATTTAGGCAACGTTCCCACTCCGCCTTTGCTGCAGGCCAATCTTTTTCCGATATAGCTGTTCGTGCACAGTCATGACATTCCTTGCATGCAGTGCCAACTCTTGCACATATATTCTGAGAGTGGTTCCAAAAGGCAACTTCTCGTTGAAATGTATCTTCTGATTGACGGACGCCATTACCACCAAGGTCCATGTCTGAATGCAGGTTAAACTCTTGACAGGTCGTCCTGCTTGCAATCCAGATGCCTGTCACCTAAAACATGGAATTTATTTCAATTGTCAGAATCACTTGAAACAATGAGCAGAGGGTATGACTGGTGTATGCCAACACTGATCCACAACAAATCTAATTTGACAAAGCACTTTTTAACTTGTGTGATAGTCATGGAATGCTTGAGAGAGCTACTTATGCTGCCAATGCCTTCGTCAACAAGCAAACTTATTGTGCCTCTTGTGACCAGATCTAAGAATGGTTTTACACATGTGTACACAAGGAGCTAATCTGTTTCATATGCTACCTACAGGTTCACATGTGGAGTTTTGTGGGGGAAATGTCCAGAAACTCTTTTGAGGCCAGGTCCTAAAAGATGTGTGAACTTTTCAACCAGGGTATGAACAGGTGGCAACCCATACATACCTGGTGGATGTGTAATTTGATTTAAGATGTAAACTCGTTTTTTTTATTCCACGTGCTGTCAGTCCAATTCGATGAGCTGCTGGCTCTAACCTGATTGCCCAAGATTTCTCAGATGTCTCTGCATCATTTCAAGACCACACAGTTTCACAACCCACATCAGCTTCTGTTCTTCACTTTTTGCTTTGCATCATTCTTGGTTTTAGGATGAACTGACAGCATCAAAGAATGAAAGGCGAAGGCCCAGTCTGGGCCTTGCTATCCTTGAGGGGTAGACAAGCCTTATGTTCTTTCTCTCTTTCTCAGTAGTACAACAATACTCTCAACGCCACTTCACAGTTGTCCGGACATTCAGATCAACACTCTTTCCTCCACAACTTTTCTCTCTTGAATCAGAACAGCTTGGCTCAGCTCAGCTATTCTATGCAAAGCACAACTCTGTTGCCGTCAGTCCTTTAAAGTCTTGGACCGGCATTAAGCTACTGGATGCTTTGATAAAGACAGGGAAGAAAGATCCACAACCCCTCATTCACAATGTTGGCTCCATGGTCAAAGTATACTCCACAGATTCTGAGGAGATCAATTGCAGGTAATCTTGGTAAGGGGGTACGAATTTCCAAATTAGCAGGTGGTAAGGAGCCATGTGATCTATAATTTCTCATTCACATATGGTACAAATCTCCATGTGACTTATATAACCAAGGATTTTAAACAGGCCTACAACTTGTACAATATTGCTGATAACATTTGACAATATGGCCAGATGTCCAGCACCCTGAGGCACAATCAAATAAGCATTTTCTGCTACATGAAAAAAAACTTAAGTTCCTAAACCCATATTCCCTGGATTATTCCAATGTCAGAAATTGAAAAGAGAAGAATACATACTTGGGCATGTGGATGCCTGTGACTTATGCAACTGGATTACCACAGAACTTGGTTACAACAACAAAGCCCTGCACCCAATGTGAAGATGGTAAGAAAAAGTGTTGTCATCAACTAGCGCACATATCTCTGCATTCAAGGACGTGACCGACTTCGGAAAAAAGGGGGTTACTAGATCGACGCTCAGTCAAGCTGGTTGGTCTGGAGGATTTGGGGTGTCGTTCTTCTTTTTTAAACACGGTTCTTTTGCGGCGAGAAAGATAATAAGATAAGGAATCGTAGCAAGAGAATCAGACTAAGATTATCGGTAGAAAGGCTTCCGCCATTCCTAGACATCAGTACCAACGTTACGCACCCGCTTGCTGCAAGAAGAAGCTGAAGCGGGATTGCACCGTCCGTAGCTCCCTTGCAGCTCGTCGCCCTGACCGCGTCGTAAAACACTGCCTGGATTTTTCCTTTTATATTTTCAGCTCCCTTACCTGCCCTGAAAAAACCTGTTTTCAGCAAGCGAGATCTTCTGCGGTGGAAGGTACCAGTCAGGCTGTACGCGGATCTTCTGACCAGCGGAAGGTACCAGCCAGCCTTTCACTATTTCCCCAGGTCCATTTTTCACTATTTCCCTAGACCGGTGTTTTATGTAGGAAAAGGACCCAAGTATAGGCCCTTCCGTGATTTTCGACCTGTTGCCTCGGCCTACCGGCCTGCGGCACAGATCTCAAATTGGAGAAGGGCCTGTACTTCTCCTATACCTGCAGAACCACAGGCAAAGCGCCCCTTTCCAATTGTAGAAGAGAGTAGGGTTGAGGCTGGAGAGATAAAGACCTTTGACTAGGACTCAAAGGCCTAAGGCTAATATAATTTCACACTCAATCACTTGTGTGAACAATTCAAAATCAGTGTGTGTGTGTGAGGATAATAACCCAATGCTTTCCATCGTCTGAACAGGAGCACATGAAGCAAGTTGCAGTAAGTATAACCGGTGGGTTGCACAATAAAGGTGTAGAGGGATTCAGGAAGACAGAAATTACTGGAGAAGCAAGCCCCTAGAAGCAGCATGGCAGCTGTGTGCTGAATGTGTAGAGTAACACCCAAGGCCGCGGGAATTGCACGGTGTAAAAGTAGACGGCTATTAAAAAAAAGCCTTTTTTGCCCATGATACCTGGCAGTGAGACTAATATAATTTGAGCCTCCATCCCTTGAGAGATCAATACAAAATCAGTTGTGTGTGCATGTCTCAGAGGATAATAACCCAATCCACATGCCCATTGTGCAAATCAGGAAAACCATAATGTTATTAAACATGCCAGGCACAAGCCATTGTGCCTAGTGTGCTTGAGAGGAGTTTGGGTGAGCCTGGTTTTGCTACCCCTTCCAATTTTGGCTGGGCTTGGCCAAATTCCTCACATGTTAGGTTACTAGATACAATCGCCTCTACTCAGCACATTGCATAATACATACTGGTTTTCATGCGCCCTTTTTTGTCTCTCTTTAAACAATAGACAGGTCTTGTTGAGTCTACCTGACCTAACTTGGGCAACATGGCTATTATGTAAATTTACATGATCATTAGGTGTAGGGTAAAGCCTTAGGGTGAGGGCATTCTCAAAATAAGGGGCTAGGATGAGGCAATAGCTGAGTTGGGCCTTGCATTTTGAGATGTCCCTCACATGGGCTTCACCCATTGTAAAGCAGGAGGCAAAATTTATCACGAGTCAAACCTATGTAAATCATGAGGTGTAAGAGTGGGAGGGATATTAAGCCTGCTTATAAGTGTAAGAACCCTCCCATTGAGGAGTAGGCATAATATCCCTCCCATCTTCTAATTGGGAGATTAACGGATATAAGGTGCCTTCGAAATACACCACAGATTTTCTCTGGGTGCTTTACGATAAAGAGCAGGCTGGCTGCTGCGGACAGCAGACTCTACCAAGTAAGCATGCCATCTACAACCCACTGTTTGATGTTAAATACAGGGAATGCCATGGAATGTTGAAGACTGTGAGGGAAATGTTGCATTGGGATGCAGGGCTGATTTTGTAGCAATAAAGAGTCAAAAGTCGAATCAGTAAGCCTTGACTTTAATGTAAATGCATGAAAACCATTACATAATTGAGTGTGCTCTGTATAGGCCATTTTGCCCCTTGTTTGAAATATTTGGCCTCACCACACTGAGGGAACCCATATTCCTCATGGGCACCATGCCAGGCGCAATGGCATTTACCTGGCACACTCCATAATATGTAACGCCCACAAGGCTATGTATTATCAAATAATTATTTTTTTCAAATGCAAAGGCACATTTCGTTTTCACAGGTACATTTTTAAAAAAAGGCACATTTGCTTTTACATTGTTGCTATTATATAATCTACCTTAGGAATCAAATTAAAGCCATGCCTTCATGTCAGGTAAGACCCACTGATGAGGGCATTCCCAAAATGCATGCCAGGGCCTTTACTTCAAGAATCCCCTCACCTTAGGGACTTACCAATGTTTTTTTTCACTAAAAATTGCCAAATTGTTACAAGAAAAATAATTCAGGTAAAAATACTAAGTAAATTGAAGGGTATGTAATCAACTTTGGAGCCACAATTATGTTGTCCTCACACCATGAATAGTTACAATTGTGTTGTCCTCGCAACATGAATAGCCACAAATTGTGTTGTCCACACAATGTGAATAGCCACAATTGTACATCAAATGGTTTGTCTAAGCCCATGACTACAAATAGTCTTTTCATTCAATAGTCACTGTAGTGACATGTAAATGCTTTAGTGAAGGGTCTAGCATCACAGGGGCAAATGCAACCAACTACCATTCACACCCTTGAATAATCATCAAGGGTTCTCCAGCATGCAAAGCCTTGATATCAATTAATTTCTCTTGTGTCATTGAAGTTTTACTGTTTCCTGGTGTGCATCAAGGAGTCTACTTTCTCTACACCTAATTCTCTCAAATCTCAGCTGGTTGCAGCTGGTGTTTAGGTAGCATGCTCAACTTTAATTTGGGAATGGAGAGAAGAGGCTTTTAATTTTTTGCTAGCAGGTCATTTGAGTGTTGAAGTCATGGTTGAAGTTTCAATCCAGTTTGGAGGCATCCCTGAAATGCTGGTACTTTTCCAAGATGCCAAATGCCAATGGCACTGCATCACCAGCACGTTGACTATTGAAAGTTCATAAAACACTCAGATGCAGCATTTCCATTTCAGAAAATGCCCGCAGGCTAGGCAGCTGCGTATTGCTAGCACAAGAGGGCAGCAGTCTAATTTCTTTTCACTGTGTAATGTGCTGGTATATTCACTCTTTTGATTGTGCCATGGTATTGCAAATCTTGGCCTTGCTGACCAATTATAAACAGTGAAATGAGAACTAGGTTTAGGAGCAGAATTACTTCCTGGTGTGTACGTTACTGCTCCATTGCTGTCAAACTTGGATTATGTGACCCAGTACCACCAGTGCACGATCTATGCCTTTTCACTCAGTTATGAATGCCCCACAACTGAGTTACCAAGTTTGAGGTTGGTAACAATTTCTGTAAACCCCTCTACTTCCAACAGATACTACCTTAGGTTAATTCGGTAAGTTTCATAGATACTTTAAGTAGCAAACCTAAGTGGTTACTGTGTAGGTACGTAAGTTGGTAAGGCACTAATTGGTGGGCTACAAGGTAGCTAGACATCAGTGCTAGGTGGTTATTAGAAATGCAACCTAGTAAACCTTTATCAGGGTAATTCTTTAAGATTTGTAATCTTGGTACTCAGAATTTCAAAAAATGGGTTCTGATATTAATCATGGTTCTCAAGAATCTGATGATTGATTCTGATATCTAATAACAGCTTTTTTTTAAAAAAAAGGCACCAATCAAATAACCTTCAATAAAACAGCATGTTCTTTTCAGTGATTTTTTATTCTGATTTTAAAAAAAACAGGACTTCAATGTATGTTTTAAGGAAGAAGCTGAATCAGAGGTTCTTTCATTTTCAAATTTTCAGAAAATCAGAACAGGAGGTTATTGCCCAACAGTGACAGATATATGTAGATGGTTAGTACATAGTGGGATAGGAATATAATGAAAAAGTGTTTACTGTCCACATGGCATCCATCCTGCATGATGTACTGCTGGGCGATCTAATTGATGAAAGGACACCAATCTCAATCAAAATCTGTACTCCTGTATGACCTAGTTTGAAAATCTTTGAGAAGAATGAAAAACATCCTCATTCTCCAGCTCATGAAGAGTCTGCTTGTTAGGAAATGCATGTTTCTGAGGGTACACAAACCACTCCATCTGCCTTACTGGATGGCAAGCCAAAGAAACTGCACCCTGTATGATTCTTTTGGACACATGGGTTGTCACATTTTGTCAACAGTTCCATTAGATTCCATATCACGAGCATTTCATCTGGCTTACTGGATGGAGAGCCAAACAAACTGCACAATATTATAGGATTCTTCTGGACAGACGGGCTGTCAACGGTTTGCTTAGTTTCCAGATTATGAGCCACTCCATCTGCCTCACTGGATGGAGAGCCAAATAAACTGCACCCGTATGATTCTTCTACACACATGGGATGTCACATTTTGTCAACAATTTGATTATTTCCAGATTATGAGCCACTCCATCGGCCTTACTTGATGGAGAGCCAAATAAACTGCACCCTGTATGATTCTTCTACACACACGGTCTGTCACATTTTGTCAACAATTTGTTCAGATCCAGATTATGAGCCACTCCATCTGCGTTACTGGATGGTAAGCCAAATAAACTGCACCCTGTATGATTCTTTTGGACACATGGGTTGCCACATTTTGTCAATGGTTCATTAGATTCCATATCATGAGCATTTCATCTGCCTTACTGGATGGAGAGCCAAACAAACTGCACCATATTATAGGATTCTTCTGGATACATGGGCTGTCACATTTTGTCAACGATTTGTTTAGTTTCCAGAATATGAGCCACTCCATCTGCCTTACTGCATGGAGAGCCAAATAAACTACACCCATATGATTCTTCTACACACATGGGCTGTCACATTTTGTCAACGATTTGCTTAGTTTCCAGATCATGAGCCACTCTATCTGCCTTACTAGATGGAGAGCCAAATAAACTGCACCCTGTATGATTCTTTTGGACACATGGGCTGTCACATTTTGTCAACGATTTGCTCAGTTCCAGATTATGAGCCACTCCATCAGGCTTACTGGATGGAGAGCCAAATAAACTGCACCCTGTATGATTCTTTTGGACACATGGGTTGTCACATTTTGTCAATGGTTCCATTAGATTCCATATCATGAGCATTTCATCTGCCTTACTGGATGGAGAGCCTAACAAACTGCACCATATTATAGGATTCTTCTGGATACATGGGCTGTCACAGTTTGTCAACGATTTGCTTAGTTTCCAGATTATGAGCCACTCTATGTGCCTTACTGGATGGAGCCTTACTGGATGGAGAGCCAAATACACTGCACCCTGAATGATTCTTTTGGACACATGGGTTGTCACATTTTGTCAACAGTTCCATTAGATTCCATATCATGAGCATTTCATCTGCCTTACTGGATGGAGCCTTACTGGATGGAGAGCCAAATACACTGCACCTTTCGACACATGGGTTGTCACATTTTGTCAACAGTTCCATTAGATTCCATATCATGAGCATTTCATCTGCCTTACTGGATGGAGAGCCAAACAAACTGCACCATATTATAGGATTCTTCTGGACACACGGGCTGTCACATTTTGTCAACGATTTGCTTAGTTTCAGGATTATGAGCCACTCCATCTGCCTTACTGGATGGAGAGCCAAATAAACTGCACCATGTATGATTCTTCTACACACATGGGCTGTCACGATTTGCTTAGTTCCAGATTATGAGCCACTCCATAAGGCTTACTCGATGGAGAGCCAAATAAACTACACCCTGTATGATTCTTTTGGGCACATGGGTTGTCACACTTTGTCAACAATTTGCTTAGTTTCCGGATTATGAGCCACTCCATCTGCCTTACTGGATGGAGAGTCAAATACACTGCACCATGTATGATTCTTCTGGACACACGGGCTGTCACATTTTGTGATGATTTGATTAGGTTCCAGATTATGAGGGACTCCCTCTGCCTTAATGGATGGAGGGCCAAATAAATGCACCATGTATGATTCTTCTGGACACACGAGTTATCACATTTTTTCAACAATTCCATTAGTGTAGGGTAAGGCCCTAGGTCGAAGGCATTACCAGAAGAAGGGCCTGCCTTAGATAGAAGCTGAGCTAATAATGCCCTTGGTTGAGGGCCTTAAGAAATGTCATGCACACGTTGAAAACTAGGTTTATGCTCTTGAAAATGGAAGGCACTGACATGTAGTGAGTGGATGTCAGATTCCATTTTAGAAGGTGCTCTCCGCCTACACTCTTAAATTTCCAGCAGTGCATCTGTTTCCAGATCATGAACCACCACTATGGCTGCCTTTCTGGATGGAATGCCAAATAAACCACACCATGTATGATTCTTCTGGACAAACAGGTTGTCACATTTTGTCAATGATTCCCTTAGTTTTCACATCTGGAAGGCCATTGCCTATGCTAAATGATTTGCTATCACTGAGCCGAAAGAAAGTAGGGGGTTGATGGTGGCTCCAAAGGGCACATAGAACAGCTGTTGAGGATGCACATAAACCCCTTCATTGGCCTTAATGGAGGGAGAGCCTAGTAATCGGTACCATCTATGATTCCTATGGACACAAGGATTCCCACAATTTGTCAACCATCATCAGTTTTTCATCTATGATTCCTATGGACACAAGGATTCCCACAATTTGTCAACCATCATCAGTTTTCGATGAGGAAGCTAGGCCATTGGGTACGCTAAATAAATGATAGTAATGGACTAAAACAGAGTCACGAACTCAGAGGGGAATAATGTGTGGTAAGTAATGCCCTAGGAGCTGCCTTGTGCCAACCCTTCATTATGGAACACCCTTCATGAGTCAGGGTTCTTCTTTTCAATTTTGTGATGTAGCTGAAGGCCATCATCATCCATGAGATGATTTAGCCAGATTTGGTTATGTACTAGATATGAAAGTGAAAAAACCAAAATCCTTCTATATTCTTGGCTACCTACTGGAAGTTATCAAAAATCTGGAAAATTTGGGTCATTTTTTTCATGAAATATCCTTTGCATATGTCAAAATCATATTTTTCAGGTTGACATTTGGCAAAATTTTGTCCAAAAACACACTACTGTTAGGGCATTGTTTGACATAATGTCATCCTTGCTTTTCTTGTTTTGTTCATGGTACCCCACAGCTAGGAAAGCTTTTCGCTTTCTAAAATGTTCCCACACATTAGAGATATTCACAAAGTTAGGAACACATTAGAGATATTTTCAAAGTTAGTAAAACCCAGAGCAAAATCCTGGGTTAAACTTAGCATAACAGTCAAAATACAAGATGAGATTGTGCCAAAGGAAAAAACTCAAATTTCTTCCTCAACCCAAAAGAACTTGAGTTTCTTTCTATCTCTTTTGTTTTGCATGTGTGTACTTATGTGCCTACTTAGGTTATGGGGTATTTAGGGCTACTTAGGGGATTACACAAAATTTACTTTAACAATTAGGTAGGGATTTTCTAAGTTAGGCAATATACTTTTAAATTATTTAAAAAGACATCTAAGATTGATTCATAGGATAAAAGAAAGCTACATAAGCCTACCTAAGGGGTTATCTAAGGTAAGGGCTATCAAAAAGCTTACATAAAGGTTTACATAAGTTTTATCTTGAAGGTTACCTAGGATCCTACCTAAGGGATTATCTATTGTAAAGGCTATCAAAAACTTGCATAAAAGGTTACATAAGGTTTATTTTGAAGGTTACCTAGGGAAACACTTAGGGAGTTATTTAGTGTAAGGGCTATCAAAAACTTACATAAAAGGTTACATAAGGTCTAGTTTGCAAGTTACCTAGAAAAACACCTAAGGGTCTCCCTAAGGGTTATCAAAATTTACATAAAGGGTTACATAAGGTCTACCTAGAGGGCTATCTAAGGACACACCCTCTAGGTAGACCTTATTAATCTCTTAAGTAACCATTAAGTATCCCATAACCTACAAAAGATGACTTTTGTAAAAATTCACGAAACATCCCTTGTTTGTTAATGTCATCAAGATTAGTAGTTGATTTAGGTGCAAGAAATTCTTGTAACTTATTATTAGTTTAAACCATTGTAACTTCCATGGAATTTAAAACAACTTTCCCCTGGCCAAGTTCAAATGTCAACTACTACTTTTCTTTTTCAACTTCACCATTTCAGCCCTAGAGGAGTCCAACTCCAAACCAACAATGTTCATCAACTCCCCCATTCTAATTTGTTCTTTTCAAAACAAGGTCAAAACAAAGGTTGACTTCTCCAACCTTCCCACCACTAACAATAGATTCAAACTCTTCTTTCACCTTCCTCTCCCCTTTTGTCAAATCCTTTACACCTTCTTCAATCTTCATTCCAACTATAGTTTATTTAACAAAATATCTTTCTTCTCAATGCAATTCTCCATCCAAGAAAGCCATTTTTACCTTTGGTTGGTGTTGGTCTCATGACCAAATCCTACCCAACTGAATTTCTTACCTTTCACCATATTTATAACAATCCCCCTAGCGAATTCCTTCCCAATCAATTTACTTTTAGGGAAATCAATTTTACCATAAAGAATTGGATTTTTTTTTTTGATTCTATCCAGCATTCGACCATTATCACAATCATCATTTAATAACCACTCCTTCCCCAAACCATCCCAAATATTCCTTTGAGTTAGCTTCTTGGACATCTTTGTTTTTTATCCTATGGGGGTTGATTCGTTCATTTGGCAATTCATACTTATCCTTGAAAGCATGGAGATCAATGGCAACAAAAGGTTAGATTCTTGTTAGCTTTCTAATTTTTATATCCATATCTTTTAGAGTTTTTTACTCCACCATAATCTAAATAACACTTATATCACATTCATTAACCATTGGTTGATCATTATTTAATCAACTAACCGTGATGAAGACATAATATAAACACAAAACCCCAAGCATTAAACCCATTATTTCCTACATGATTTTTTTTATCCTTCTTGAAATAATACATGTTTTATCATGTAGAACATATGACTAGCTCTTCGTTATTAATTCAAAGAAAATAAATTCCACATGTGGGTGCAACATACTAACATGTACCATTAACAATCGTAACCACTCCTTAGTTTTTTTGAATTTTGGATTGTAAGAAAACATATTTATAACTAAAATATTTTTTATAAAATTTTATTGTGCATACATTATGTGATGCACTCCAAACTCCTTTGAGGGACTCAAATGTGAGTCCCAAATAGAAAATAGTGGAAGAATAAGGAGTTGGGCCACGCTTCCTAGCTCGCAGCACTTTGGAGGGGTAGAAAGGCATGCTGAAGTTCCGGGATGAAACTAGGAAGAGTTGACAAGCTTCAATTACTCACACGGACTTGCACAAAACCAACATAAAGTGGTTAGTGCATAGTTGGAACACCTTTGGTGTTAGGACAAACCACGAGCAACATGGACACACAAGACTCATCATGGCCCGGACTTAGGGGAAGCCACCACCTTCCCCCTTATAGTATACTTTGTTGCTGGCCACATAGCCCACATCCAAATGGCTTTTTGTCCCAGGACTCCAAAATGGGAGTCCCGAAATTGCCTAAGTTGGGACTCTCGCAACTTTGGAGGCCTATACTTTTACGAGTACACCTCCGATGGAGATGAGGTCTAAAAAAAAGTTATAGCTCTCGTCAAAATCTTTTAAACGATATGTCACATGTTGTCTGCATATAAGTAAATCGAATCGATTCCCAACTTTTTGTGGTCAGGAGTCAAATTGGCAATTTGACTCCTAGCCTTTCTTTTGGCCATAACTTGTGTTTCAAATGTTCAAATGAGCAATGCAAGCCCATTTTAGAAATTTACGTTCCAAGAACTTTCCAATGATATAAGGAACACCACAAGCCATTGAGTTTTGACCCCTAAAATTGCCCTTTGAAAATTTGGGAATCCACCGAAACTAACACACCCCCAAGTTCCTTGTTAGACCCAAAAGGGGTCTAAGTAGTTGAGAATTGCGGAATAGTTGGAACTTGGTGCCGTTCCCAGCTTCCAACACTAAAGGGGGTAAGAGGGGCGTGTTGAAAGCCCCGGAATTAGACTAGGAAGAAGACAAGCTTATTTAGATATTGATCCTGCATCCAAAACCAACCACAAGTTGGTTAGAACTCATTATGCACTCTTTTGGTGTTAGGACAAGCCACGGGCTACCTTGGACTCACTTGAATCACCATGGCCCGGACTCGAGAGAAGCCACCACCATACCCCATATAATATTCTTTGCGTTCCTCTGCCGTACCCACACCTGAATGGCCTTTTGTCCCGGGACTCCCAATGTGGAGTTCGGAAACTATCCCGGTTTGGACTCCCGAGACTTTGGGCCATCATAACTTCTCGCCCCGACCTCCGATCGGGACGAGGTCTAAACCAATCTTGTAGCTCTCCTCGAGAGCTTTCAACACCATATCGCACTCCCCCAGCGCACATCGAGATCGGGTCGATTCTTGACTTTTAGTGATCAGGAGTTAAACTGCCAGTTTGATTTCCGGCCCTTCTTTTGCCCATAACTTGGGCTACATATGTCCAAATGACTCATGCGAGGCCATTTTGGACATTTTCACTTCAAGACCTTTCCAACGATATAAAGAACACCCCAATGCGAGGTGTTTCGTCCCCTGCAATCAAGCTCTGATTTTCGCAAAGTGGGAGTTACTTTAGGAGTGTGAGGGTTCACTCCCTCACACTTTCTTACAATCTTGAAAGCATGTGATGTGATTCCTAGGCTTCTTATTGGCCTACAACCTTACAACCCTTTTACTTTGGTCGCGAGCCCAAGGCTAGGGTTGTGACATTATGTACATATCATGAAATTTGGAATTAATCTAATGAATAGTAATTATGTAAGTAATATTTTTAAAAACTTGTAACCATTGTTTAAAAGTAATTTTGACACTAAAAGCACAATTTGAAAAAAAAATTGTGACATTTCTTTTGGATATTTTTTAAGATACACCTTAACACAATAATATTAAAATTTTTAATTTAAAAAAAAAAGATGTTATAATTTATATTTTTTAATTCTTTACAAAAACAATGAAAAAGTAGTGGTCTAAAAAGGTGGGTGTGTTTCCTTATAGTTTGGTTGGAGTAATATAATTTTTAATGTTAAAAAATGTCTTCATGACAATTGGACAATTTTTAAATCTAAGACACATGTTTTCATATTTTGAAGGTACAATATTAATTATTCATCTCACTACAAGAAATCATAGTTTATTTGATTAGAAAATTAAACCAAAAATAGTCATTTTGACATATGGTCAATTTGACCACTTGGTCATAGTAAACAAATTGATTTGAACACACACAACTTGATTGGTGGTTTTTTTTATTAACCATAAGATGGTCTTTTTGATTGGTCAAATGAGACAAAAAATTGGGCAACCAAAAAAATATAATTAAAAAAATGATACATTCAAAATAATAAAAATGTAATAAATAAATAAATAATAAGTACCTACCTACCCACCCATGCCATACCTATTTGCCATGGCCTCCTACTTACCTATCCACAACCCATCTAAATATTATACATTTACACACATGTACAAAGTATATATATATACACATATTCCACATAATATATGCTAGTAAGGGGGATTAAACCTTGGTCTCCATGGCTCCACCAATGTCTTGGCCATCAAACTATCACATCAATTTGTAAAATGATATGATACCAAATGCATTTAACAAGTTTTTTTTTCCACTTCAACATTTTAATTTTAATTTTTTCATAAATAAATAAGTAGGTATCTAATTAGGTAAATAGGTAGGTACATGCCTAACTACCTATCTTTTTAAATGTATGTATGTATTTATGTAAAATAAAGGTGTGTATGTAGTATGATTGTTAAAAACGGACATGACACGGCCATTTTGCATCATGTGTTGTGTCCACGTTCATCCCATGTTATCCTTGTTATGATTGAACACCAAAAATGGATTTCAGTTGTTAATTGTGAGGATTTATTGCACACCTTCACCACTAAGATATGCACTCACAATAAAACCCGGTTGGAAATGGAATTACGATGTAGTTGTAGTCTAACAAGTAAGGTGGTTCGAGGCAAGTAATGGAATTCACTAAAAATCTAATGTGTTGTGTCCAAATTGAAGCTACAAAACATCATGAGGGAATTGTAACTCACCATGATGGGATATTGAGGAGCCGTATGTTGATGTTCATTTCAATGTCATGGTTGAACCCTTCCATTTCGTTCGTCGTAACAACTACATACAACATCCTAATCTAACATGCATTGGAGTTGAGAAGCTAATATAAAGGAGCCATGTTTAAACAATCTTATAAGTTTTTATTTTATGTTTTTGATCAAGAGTTAAGCCTAGAAACTAGGAGCCACTTGCCTAGTTTGAGGAAAAAAAACAGCTAATTCATCCCCCTCTACTTCCAACTAACGTAGCTCCCTTACAAAAAGCCCGATCATGCTGAAATTTGGGGAGGGTCTTCTACACCTTCTAAGCTAAAACTGATTCAAATTTGACACAAATCCAACGGTGGATTTGAGAGAAACAACTAATTGAACCAAAAGTCCAAAGGCTTTTCCATGGAAATCATTCCCTGAACCCCACTACAACCCCCTCTACTTCCAACCCACGTAGCTCTCGTACAGAAAGCCCGATCAAGCTGAATTTTGGGGAGGGCCTTCTACACCTTCCAAACTAAAACTGATTCAATTTTGACACAAATCCAATGGTGGATTTGGGAGAAACAACTAATTGAACCAAAAGTCCAGAGGCTTTGCCACAAGCACTTCCTACACAAGTTCCTTTCATGCTTGATTCCTACACACACACTTTCCATGAGCACCTCTCCACACATAAGAACTAAAACAATCTCCCTCACACACATTCTCCTTTTTTCTTTTCTTTTTTCTTTGCATACCCCCAAATCCTCTCCCTTTGCAAGCCTCCATGACCTTCCTTGAGCTTGTTCCCCTTGTCCAATGAAAGTTTCGAAATTCTTTTGCACCAATCAATGGCCTCCTCATCTTTCAAGGGCCAATGAAAATTTGAGAATGAATTGCCATCCAATTGAAATTAGGATGAGAATCCTTGGGCCCAATGAAACACAACTGATATTCCATCCTCCAATCAAAGAGGATGACAATCTTCATGACTAATGGGAGTGGAGGATCCATCCTCCCCCCTCATCTTGGATATCTTGATGAGGTCCCTTGAGCTTGATCTTTAACTTTTTCGTCCGTTGACCCTCACATCCTACTTCTTCATCCTAATTACTTCAAGTAACTAACTACTAGGATAATTTATCGATAGTAACAAGGATAAGTCCTTGAGTTCTTACTTGATTAATTCAATGGTTGAAGTAACATTCCCGTGTACCATTTACTCCTTGATATTTCCTACCTATTTATTTTACTATGCACTAATTAACTATGTAGCACATAGTAAATTGGAATTACAATTTGCATCATAGAAATAACTTGCATACTTCTAGATCCACCGTTGAATTTAGGGTTTGATGAATCCATTAAATCTAGGGTGTTCGAGTTTTCATGAGGTTCCGCCGTCACTCCCACACCTTACGCCTACCCTAATTTGTTAAATAAAAAGGCCTCGACCCCTTCTGAACGCAAGTACCACCTTGTTTGTACTACCTTCTTGGTTTTTGTTGATGCAGGTGCAACTAGTCATGGCGAACGATGACGCTACGCCTTCAAATCCTCCAGTCGCACCCGTAAAACAAGAAGAGCTTAAAGAAGCAACGTTCGCCTTGAATGTTTCTCAACGGCCGTGCGAAGAAGAACCGCCCAGGAGAGTGGTGCGCACTTGAGTCGATCATTCGGTCTGGGATCGTCAATTGTCTCCTAACCCACACGCTTTAACAATTTATTTAGAGTTTGTTCATGCTCGAGGAGCTGCGCCAGAAAGGTTTGAAGAATGTCAATGCGAATATGATGATGTCCATCTCCATTGTCGAACGTGGATTCCCGGTGATGGCCATTACCGTTTGCTACGAGGCCCAATTAACCCCCTTTCCATGGAGCATCAAGCCGAGTACCTCGCTCGCACCATTTGTCGCATCCTAGATTTTTTACAACTGTGATCTATCCTTTAAGTCAGTTATTCAGTTGTAATTCACCTAGGCCTACTCAGGCGGAAATGTTAATACTTAAGTTTGATTTTAATTCTACTTAAGAATATGATAGAGTGAGAACTAAATAAAGATGTAATAAGACTACATCCTAAAATCTTACAAGTACACCATTAGTGCTTGAAGATCATTCTACAAACTAACTTAACATTATCATGGTGAAATATTATTGTTAATTATGGGCTTATATTCCCAATATATCAATAAATCCCATCTAATTATACACCCCTTTTCCCTTCTCTACAACATAAAAAAGGATAATGCATTTTTAAAGGTTTACTAGGTCCTAAACTAATTAAGCGTTACATCAACTGAAATAAAGAAGTATTCTATGCCTAGAAATATCACAAAAGCTAATTCAACTATTAATAATCACTACTTGAAGGTTTATAAGCATTCAAATCATTAGTACTAAGGAAATTTAAGGAACTAAAGCTTAACTATTTGTTGAGCTATAATCCATGGCTCACATTAACCTTATTTTGTTTAAAAAACTTTTAATCACCAATCCTATGATGATTGAAAATATTCGGTCACTAACCCTACAATGACCAAAATTTGGTCACCAATCCTATAATGACCAAATCTTTTTAATTTCCATTTGTGTGGTGACAAAAAAAATTTAGTTGCAATCCTATGATGACCTAAAGTTTTCCATTGCCACATGAATGGCAACCAAAACATTGTATCATCAATCATGTGGTGATTGATTTTTTTCGATTCCCATACATATGGTGACCAAAAGTTTTCATTCTAGATCTTGGTCGTCTAATTAATGGTGAATTGATCTCCACCATTGATTTGACAACAAAATTTGGTGTTATTGGGTAATAAAAGCCAAACCTTGCAAACTAAACTCATTTATCTTTTGAAATGTGTGCGCCTTATGTTGTTTAACACCATCCATTAACATATACCTTGGGAAAGATGGGTGAAATCTTTATGGGTGTTCAAATTTTGAATAATCATATTGCATTTGCAATTGGTGTTAAATTTCAAATATAGCCCTAAAGGTGGAATTTGATTTTATTGTTAAATATTTCAATTATACTAATCAAGCCTATTGTTTTGTTCCTTCAATGGAAGGCAGGTGGAACATGTGGAATCCTTGGTATTTGATGCCTAAGGACAATTTAGGGAAGGTGGAATGCAAGTTTTATGACAATGTTATTTCATACTGAAAGGAAAGATTGATCTTCCATTTGGGTTATCAATAGGATGGCAATGGGTGAATTAGAATTGTAATGTGTCCAAGGGCATAACCACGAGTGAAAGCCTTATTTGCCCAATGTGATAAACTTGTCCTCATCCATTAAATTTTCATTTAAAGGTTTAAGGCTTCAAGTTGAATTAGATACAAAAAAAGTTATGATATTTTTCCAATAAAAACGATTATAGTATTTTTCCCCAAAAAATGGTTTACCATATTTTACTAGACATTAGAAATGTTTTTGCAAATTTACCACCAAAATGGATTTATAATGTTTTTCCATTATAAATGGTTCCTATTTTGGATTCAAAAGGAAAGGATACAATATGGATGAAAGGGTGACATACGAAAGGCTAAAGTTCCTAAGTGAAGGCAAGGAACACAAACAACACAATACCACAACACAACTATGATCTACATCTTGAGGTAAATACTTTTTATTTTTCTCAATTCTATCATTTTCTTTCTATACCTATTTTCTATCTTTGTCTTCACCTATCTTGGTAGGCTTCATAAATCTTCATGATCTTTTTGTTCATGATTTTCCAAACTTTGTGCATTTAATGTATTTAAATTAAGACCCAAAAAATCTTGTGAGTTGAATTACACATCTAAAGGCTATGGCTCTTAAAATTTCTTTGATCTAAATGTGATAAAAACTTCAAACACTCTTATTAATAACCTAAATATGTAGGTATTAAGGTTTGTTCCAATATCTTAATCACTCCAAAGCCGGTGGTTATTGATAATGAATTTTACAAATTTTTTAACATTGAGCTTTTTATCTTTCAAATGTTGAGTCTTATTGTCATTTTGCACACAAAAGGCTAGTACCCTTTAAAAATCATCTAAAAAGAATAAGAGTGTTTTTTATTAAAGAAATCCAATTCTTGTTTATGTTCCCACATTTGGCATTCTTGTAAGCCCATTTGTTCATAGTCTTTCCATGTTTGTCCTTTCTTTTATTTTTTCCTTTCCCTTTTTGTCATTTTTTTTCTTTCTATTTTCATTGATGTTATGGTTTGTTGCTAGCCATAAATATGCTTGTGTATTCCTATTGCTTCCAAAATCACAACAGAAATTACCTTTGGCAATAAATTATTTCACACATAAATTACAAGAGACCTTTACCAACTATAAGGAGCTCATGAAATCAATGGGCAATTTGTGGTAGTTTAGTCAATATCACTATTGTTCATGGTGCATGAATAGGTGCAAAATGGGAAATTTTGTAGGTGGGTCCAAATTCTTTTAGTAATATTGGTGAGAGTGCAACCACCAAGAGAAGTGCAACCAAATAAAATGGAGATTGAAATGGTTGCACTAGGGGTTGCACATGTGAGGAGGAGAGCAATCTTGTTGGTTAGAGCAACACTACTAGAAATAGGTATTCACATTTTGGATCCTAACATATTCATGTGGATATAACCAAAGTAGAAATATGACAAGCATGTTGAGAAGTTAGAAATTGGAAAACAATTAATGAGGAAGAATAGGTTAATAAAGAAAAGCTTATCATTTTGTTTTTTTTGAAATGGGAAGCATCGATTTTAATGTTGGAATTTTTGGAAACTTTTGTAATCAAAAGCATACATATCTATTTTGGTTACAAAGACAAAGTGTATGTGATTAACAAGTAATTAATTGTAGATGTCTTTACAATTTATGCAAAGGGGTATGTAGAAAACCCAAAAGGGCAAGTCAATAAGATTATAGCATTTCAAGCCTTACAAAGTTGTAGAAATGAACCCAAGAATTCAATGGAATGCAAAGAGTTTGGGTTTGCCATACTCAATGAGATTCCTTGTAATTAAATATATGATCTATTAGAAAAAGAAGGTGACTTACTTTAACAATAAGAATGCCATCATGCTAGTGAAAGAAAAGAAAGGGAAGAAGGTAGATTGGGAGTAAATTATGTTCAATCATTTGTGTAACAAACTAGATTGGTGGTACAAATATGTCAAGGACAATAAGGGGGACAAGAAGGACACATGTTAATTAACCTTGATTTTGGCAAACCACAAATAGTCCATAGAAACCACAGACCAAGGTCAAGAGAACTAGAGATGAAATGCAAGCATCATTGGAGAACAGAAGAAAAGTTATAGTAGAATTTCCAAGGAGTGATCTAAAGAGGAAGGGCATGGTTGACGAAAACGAAACCTTAGGATTGGGGGCCAAAAATAAGTAGGAGAGCATAGAAGCAAGGGGCCACAAGATGATGAAAAGGAGAGTGACACCGTTTGTAGTGCCAACATTGGCACATGCAAGGAGGTAGAATGTTGATGCATCATAGATGTTATCTTCACAAAAGAGACAAATGAGAGAGCAAAGGCAAATGATCAAGAGGGAAAATGATACCAGGTGTCCAAAGCTTGAAAAGGAACCATAGACAGAGGGAGACATATATGAAAACTAGATGGCCAACAATGGAAGTCCACATAATTTGTAGTAGTAGACACAATAATAACAACAACGCTAATAGCAGACACAACAATAACAACAACGCTAATAGCAGACACAACAATAACAACAACGCTAATGGCAGACACAAGGAGGTCCATAGGCCAATGAACTACAAAAGGAGATGATGGGAATAAAACCTTCTTTAACAATATTTAAACCACTAGAAATACAAGTACCAACCAGTAGACCAAGATTTGCAAAACGACAACCATTTGAATTTGGGCTAGGGAATAGAATAGTACAAGAGTTTGGATCTTCTAAAGAGGGATCCAAAAATCCCACAACACAAACAAGTACACCAAGATTTGTGGAAAAGGTGGTTGTAGAGGTAATGAAAGCAAATAAAATAGTTTAATTGTTTCAAGCAATGGTTATTATGAGTTTGAACATGAGGTCTTGAATCTAGAATTGAGCAATTTAAAAAATAAATTAGCTATAGAGGCGAAAGAAAAGGCAACATTGTAGGAGGAATTGGAGAAGGAGAGGGATTTCCAAAAAAAATATGACCACAATATATAAATTTGGAGGAAGTAAAGGATAGAGAATGAGCACAAAACCAAAATGTTAATATTGAAAATGAAAGAAGTTAGAGAATGAGGAGCTCAAGGAGAAGACATGGTTGATGAAATTCGAGACTAAAGAATTGAAGGAGTTGAGGAAAACAATTGAAGTTTGGGAAACCATAGAAAGAAAATGGACAAAAACATTATTTATTTATAAATAGAAAAAAGAGGCCTTAAGTAATTAGGTAGAAGCACTAACTATAAAAAAGAAGGAAAATGAAAATGTATTGATAGATTTGGAATTGATAAACTTAAAGAATTCTTCTATGTTCAATTATGAAGAAATTAGAAGAAAAACAATAAAGGTGGAGATTAAAAAAAACTAGTGAAGAAAAATAAAAAGCATCAAAGGATTTTATAACAATTGCAAGCACAATTGGAGAATGCAAATGAAAGGAAGAAAAGTTTGGATCTATTACGTGTGAAGAAAATATTGGAAAATTATGGCTAGATGCTCCAGTATCATACCCTCATGAGAATTAAAAATAAAATGAAGGATTTTGATGTAGAGTCTAAGTGGTGGGAAGCCATAGACAAATATTTTTCTAAAGAGTTGGAGAGAAATATAAACTAGCATAGAGCTAATGAGAGAACATATGAGTACAAGTTGGAGGCATATCAAAGAACTTTCCCATATTTTGTATGTGGAGACCCAACAAGCATAAAGGCATTGGATCAAGATGAGGATAATGAAGCAAGGCCTAGTGGGACGGTTCAAGAAAAGAGGTGCAAGTTGAAGAACTATTGATATTTAAAGGAGGAGGTTAGGAAGATAAAGAACCACAAATGAATAAGGTCAAGAACAAAAAAAAATGAAAATTACTATAGCAGCAGAGGTAGAGTAGTCACAAATGCAACCATTAGAAGTGGAACCATAGAGTAAGTTAGTGGAAGAAGAGGTAAGAAGTACATATTCAAAACTAGGTGTAGAAACATATGTTGATGTACAAAATGAGAATACAAAAGCTATAGTTGAACACTTAGAAGCACAAGATGTTGTACAATAATTAGATTACATTTTTATGTTATTCCACCAGGATTTTGGGGATGGAATCCAAAGTAGAGGGGTGGGGTAATGTTTAAAGAATAGGTAGATTACATAGTTTTTGGGCTTATAAGGCATTATGGATAGGAATAGGCCATTGGACACTTGTGGGGTTTTGAATTTCGAATTCTTGTTGAGTTTTTTTTTCTTGTTCATGATGATGGTGACTTGGGGATTGCCCAAGAGTGGGAGTTTTGGGAAGTTGAGGACATTTGTAGATACACACTTTTGGAATAAGAATAGATATGTAAGTACTTTGTAAAGAAACCATAGATTCTAGTGTTGAATACTACAAATTTGACTTACTGCTTTGATTACACTTCCATAGAACATGGATTTTGCTGTAATTTTGTTGAAGTTTTTAGTAAATAAGGAAAGTATAAACTTTTCCATTAATTTATAATTTCAATTTGATGTGTGAATCATCTGTGGTCTTAAAATTTCTCATGAAAATGAATTGTGATTCTATTTGTAGTTTTCAACATGGTATTCTTGATTACAAATTCTAGTTATTATAAATAATCATGAATCTAGTGTATTGATGGACTATAGATAGATGTTTGTTAAAAATCAATGCATAATTGAGGATGAATTTATGTTTGTAATATATATTTGTTGTTACAATAAGCGTGGAGTGGTTTTGGAGGAATTAAATCCACATCTACTAATGCACCTATGACATGTTGGTAGAATACCATTGATTAAGGATATGTGCACAATTGTTAGGAACAAAATTGATGTCAATGTGTATTTAAAACACTAATGAAGTTGACTATGCAATGCTTGTTGAAAATTTGCGAATCCTATTATCTAATGTTGAAGAAAAAGATGTTTCACCAGTGTTTGTTGTTTCAAGTTTTAATGAATATTCAATTTGCCACCCTTCCCTCATCAAGAATCGAGTTTTCTTGTAAAGCCCTTTTTTGGTAATATTTGAAGTTGCATTTCTTTTCCTAAAGTCTATGTGATTAATCACTTAAGGTCATATTTCTTTTTGTTAAAATTTGATTCATTTGATATTATTTTCTACATGGATTCACATTCAAAAAATATTCACTAATGATGTATCAAGTTATCATGAATTAATACACATGAAAACATTTCTATATTATCTAGATCACCTTCTAAAAAACGTTTTTGCAATGATTAAACAATTTGGACCTCCAACATTTTTGTTACATTCACTATAGGTGTAAATAATTGGTTTACATTAATGAAAAAATTAAAAGATTTTCATATTGAACATTTTTAGCAAAATATTTTCAATAATCCATGAATTAACAAGGATTTTGTTAGAATGATCTTATTACATTAAAAAATTTGCTATAAAAATTGCCAATGGATAACAATTGCCACATTTTTTATACATTAATGTTAAAACTTTTCAACATAGTAAAAAACATATTTGAAAACACATCATATTAGTTATCATTAGAATTTTTTAATTTTTAAAAATATATATTTTGATTACTTATGATGAAATAATTATGCCAACCAAATTCATCATAATTCAAAATATTTTAACATTTTTCATAATAAAATAACTTAACTTCATAATTAAAAAATGTTACAAAAAAACAAAAAAAACTTTGTCACTAAATTAACCACATAACTAGTTGTAAGCAATATTTGATCTAACTAATATAACAAAACATGGTGTTGCATATGGAGCTTTGTTTTGTATTCATTCAAAAGAACAAATATACATATATTTTTTTCTACTTTAAAATAAAAACTTTTAAGTAGATCCTATGTTGAAAAGAATTTACACCTATGTAATTTTTTAACACTCCTTCATCAAATTTACATTTTCAAAATATTATTATAGATCCAAATTTATTTGCATCACATATTTGTTGTTTAACCAAACAAGAATACAAAATATAACTATACATAAAAAGTTCATGAAACATGAAACAAATGTCGATGTAGGATTTATTTTTACAATGTTTAATCAAAATACATGATAAACTAATAAACCTTGTAGAAGTTGATAGGGCACATTTTGAAGTAGAGGAATCTCAATTCACCATTATGGATGTCTTTCTAAATGTTTCTTATTTTCGGTTTTAAAAAAGTTTTAATAGGTTTTCATTGAAAATTTTGTGTTGAAAAGATACCCACTTTCAATGGCACATTTGTATTTTTCTTCTCACCCTCTTTCATTGTTGTGTGCTTGGAATTTGAAGTCTATATCACACTTTTAAATCCTTCTTCACAATTGTAAGGTCATAAGAATTATGTCCCAAACAAAATTAGTGGTGCATTAGTGATTGATGTTTGAATGTTGTTGAACTCTCTATCAATCCTTTTCAATGTTTTTTATATGTGTTTTAAAGAAAAAAAAATTTAATTGGTGGTGGTGGTGAATGAAATGGACCTATCATAACAAGATGGACCCAAAAAAAATACCTTCTCAAACTTATATGATTGATTTGTATTTCAAATAAAAAATATTTTTATTTCACAAATTTTGTCTATTCTAAATAAGTTTACAAGTTTTAACATGCATATGTAAGTTTCAACATTTTGTATGTTCTTGTATTTGTAAACGAGTGAAAGAATATTGTATAATTTTTTAGTGGTTTAGTATGGTATATCGTTTAAATCATATCATGTTTGTGAAATATGGTTTAACATATTTGCAATGAAAACAAAATGTATAAACACATACCTTTATCAAATATATCTTATCCATTTGTATGTCAAATAAAATATGTTCACAAAATTACCAAATGTAAGATTCTTCATCATAAAATAAATAAACCTTGCAATCCCAAAACATCCAAATTATAAACCAAAACAATATTTTTTGACCAAATTAATCACAATTCGAATTATTTTATAACATTATGCTTCATAAGATAAATTAGCCTTGCAATTAAAAAACATTAAAATTGAAAATAAAATAGAATATTATGACCAATATCTTAATGGCATATGAAACTATTCCATCATAATTCATCAAAATATACCAAAAATAAATTATAAAATTATGATTAAAAATATTTTCTAACCAAATTCATTACAATTGAAATTGTTTCATAACAATTGAACTAATTTTTTTTTCAAAACATTTGAAAATACATATTAAAATAAACACTAAAATAAACTACTTTCATTTACAATAAATTAAAAAATTATTAGAATGGATACAATTAAATAAAATTAAAATTTATTAACAGTTATAGTTTATATATATTTTTTCCCTGTATTCATTTTGCGTCAAATAATATATGGGTTTATGTTCCATCCATTATTGTAAATCTATAAACAATAAAAAACATAAACAAATCCACATACATTGATATACATACAAATATGTATATACATAAAAACATATATATGCACACATACATACACATGGATACAAACAATTCCACATATGTATATACATACATGCATGCATATACACACATATACATACATATGAATGACACAACCATATATAGGCAAGGTGTGCATGTTTGTGACACCTTGTTTGAATCACATTGTGAATATTCACCCAAAAAACATTCAAATTTGGACTCTTGTCCTCAAAGGTTTATTTTGATGAATATCTTTTTTGAAATTTCTAACATTAATTAATGATATATAATTCTTTTAATTATATCCAAAGGATTTTAAAAGAAATCCATATTCCCCAAAATGACCTTGTTTTGCAAGTTTCCATATAGTGGGTATTGAAATACAAAGTTTGATCCAAATTTATTAATGATTAAACTTTTATATTTATTGATTTATCAAAATATTTGGTCATACAACTTGGCAAAACATTATAATTTATATTAAATCATATTTAATGAACTGAAAATAACCTTTAAGAATAGACCAAAAAAATTATTCATAAAACTTTTGACATTAAAAAAAGTTTTAAAAATTAGTAATTGTGAATTTACATAATGTTAATATTGTAGATAACATTTTAAATTTTTTTAATGATATTATATGTTAAATAAATTAGATATTTCATTTTAAAATTAAATTAATATTACTAAGTAACTATAATGAAATATAACACAACATTTTATACAACATTTATTGATTCATTATATGCTTAAAAGGTCAGGAAATTTAATATTTGAGTTATGTAAATTTCAACATTCCAAATACAATTATATGTTGATTTTAAATATGTATATTTAGAAATTATTTTATGAAAAAGGAAAACAAATTCTTCAAGACATTATTGTTGTTCAAATGTGTGGAATAGTGAAGATTCACATGCATTTCAGTCCAATTACTTGGTATATATATATGTACAAAATGTATACATGTGTACATCTTGGAAAAATCTTAAAAAATGAAGGTTTTTTTTTTTTGTTTGGACAAAGTATGAAAAAGATGATAATGGTTATAGTTGGTTACTCTTGTGTGAAAGAAATGATGATATGGCATAATGTTGTAATCTTTCCCTTTCATTAAATATATCCCATATCCTTTGTCAACAAATTCAACTTTGTAAACTATATAACTAGATGAAAGAATGTTAGTTTACACACAATACATGCACTAAATATATTTAAGTTGTATGTACCACTTGTGATGAGCTAGTCATAAAGGCTTATGACCAAATAAATAAATAAGGTCCTCCTTGGGCCTACCTACTTACCTACCTTGCCTACTTGCCTAACTACCTATTTTAGCTTAGGTTTTTAAGCTACCTAGGTGTAAGCTACTTAGTTTGGTTAGCCTAGGTTATTAATTAGGGTTTTAGCCTAGGCTAAATTCATAAACTATGTTAATAAATAAGTAGCTAGATTGTCAACATGGTTTTATTATGTTTAAGCATGGGTCTACATTTCTTAAGTCATAAATACCTATTATTTAATTATATTTTCCCATTGTAATAAAAGTCACGGTTGTAATACAAGTCGCATGACTAATGGCAAAACTTACTATGACCAAAATTATTACTTATGGCATAAGCCATAAGTCTAATTTTATTACACAATCATGTAATATGTGACTTATATTACTATAAACATAGTAATATGTAGTGAAGTAATATATGCCACATTTTGGCATAATGTTTATTTCTTGAGGGGAGAGAAGGATGGCATTGGCATTAATATTAACATTAAGATCTATCATTCTTGTGTGCAACATTGTGTGTGAATGTGGAGAGAGAAAAATGGAAGAAGATTGTACTTGGTGTTGTTTAGGTTTTACCCTTTAAACCTTCATTTGATTTAGGAATTTATATCATACAATTTTTCTTCCAATATATCATAATTTTACTAATAACTTTTAATTTAAACATATGAGTCCATATAATTTATCCACATAAAATATTTATAAATGGATCATCAATCAATTATATAGATGTACAATGTTTTTATATTACTCATATTAAATATGATGTATAAATTTAACTTAAATATTTTAATTTAATTTGAAAAAATAGCTAGTATTAAAATACTAAATACTTTCTAAAATTACAATATTTATTCATTTTACATATATAATCTAATATAATTGTGTGATAATGTTTTTTACACATGTAAAATATATATTTTTAATTTTTATATATATAATATATAATTATTTCTAAAAAAATTGGCCTTTGTGTAGCTCATGGCCTTCCTCGTCTTTGCATTGCCCATGGCCTTCCTAATTTTCATTAAAAGCTCGTCACCTTCTTAAAATTAATGGCCTTCCCGATCTTCACATAGCCCATGGCCTTCATGGTTTTCATTGAATTCATCACCTTCTAGTGTTTGCACCTTCTTTTTAGCCTTCATTTAGCTCATGGCCTTTTTAGTCTTCACTTCATTAGCCATGGCTTTCCCAGTCTTTGTTAAGCTCATGTGACCTTCCTATTTTTCATGTTACACATGGTCTTCCTAGTCTTAATTTTGTGTTCTTCAGCTTCATGTAGTTCATGGCCTTCTTAGTTTTTGTGTTTATGGCTTCCCTTGTTTTTTTTCTTTATTTTTATTAGCAAAGCTAAAATCTCATTATTATTGTTGGGAGGATTGAAATCTCTTTGTTACTACTAACAAGCTGAAATATTTTTGCTGCTATTCATAAAACAATTTTTTTTGGTGGTGCTGGCAAAGTTGAAAATCTTTTGGCTATTATTAATAAAACTAAAATTTTTTTGGAATTGTTATTAGAGTTGAAATCCCTTGATGGTGCTAGCAAAGTTATTCAATCCTTTTGTTGTTAGCAAAGTTGAAATCTCTTGGTGGTATTGGCAAAGCTAAAATCTCTTTGAGTTGTTATTGGCATGTTGAAATCTTTTTGTTGTAATTAATAGAAGTAAAATCTTTTTGTTGTTGTTAACAAAGTTGAAACCTCTTAGTGATGCTAATAAAATTGTTCAATCTTTTGTTACTACTAACAAAGCTGAAATCTCTTGGTGGTGTTAATAAAATTGAAACCTCTTGGTGGTGTTAGCAAAGTTTTTCAATCTTTTTGCTACTATTGGCAAAGCTAAAATCTCTTAGTGATGCTAATATAATTGTTTAATTGTTTATTATTATTAGTAGAATTGAAATCTTTTGGTGGTGTTTGCAAAGTTGAAATTTTTTTATTGTTATTAACAAAGTTGAAATTTCTTTGTTGTTGTTAACAAAATTGAAATCTAATGTGCTCCCAAGCTCCTTGATAGATTCAAATGTGAGTCTTAAGTGAAAACAACCGAATAACAAGGAATCAGGGACATGCTCTTTGGCTTATAGCAGTTTGGGGTAAAAGGGCGTGTTGGAGCTCTGAGATGGGATTAGGAAGATTAACAAGCACTCAATCACTCACATAGATTTGCACAAAACCAAACAACATGTTGGTTAATGCATAATTAAAACACTTTTGGTGTTAAGACAAACCATGGGCAAATTCGGACTTAAAATACTCACCACGACTCGGACTCGGGGGGAAACCACTACCTTCTCCCTTATAGTATACTTTGTGCCTCTCCATGAGGCCCACATCCAAATGACATTTTGTCTCAAGACTCCCAAATGGGAGTCTTGAAATTACCAAAGTTGGGATTCCCGTGACTTTGGGGGCCCATAACATTGTGTGTAGACCTCTAATTGAGATCAAGTTTGAAGCAAAGTTGTAGCCCTTGTCAAAAGCTTTTCAACGGTATGTCGCATGCCACCTGCATATAAGGAAATGGAGTCAATTCCTAACTTTTAGTGGTCAGGAATCAAATTGCCAATTTGACTCCCGGCCTTTCTTTTGTCTATAACTTGTGTTTCAAATGTCCAAATGGATCATGCGATGCCCATTTTAGACATCTACATTCTAAGATATTTTCCAATTTATATAATGAACTCCTCGATTCAATGGGTTTTGACACTTGTAATCGTTCTCTAAAGATTCAAGGGTCCACAAGGACTCCAATTTCCAAAGTGAGAGTTCCCTTGGGAGTGTGAGGGTTCATTCTTTCACACTTTCCTACACTCTTGGGAGCATGAGATGTGACTCCTAAGCTTTTTTCTTGGCCCGCAACCATACAAGCCTTTGCCTTAGTCACAAGCCCAAGGTTAAGGTTGCAATGAAATCTTTTGAGTTGCTACTTACAGAATTGAAATCTCTTTGAGTTGTTATTAACATTGTTGAAATGTTTTTGCTACTATTAATAAAACTAAAAATTATTTATTGTTGTTTGTAAAACTGAAATATTTTTGCAATGCTAATAAAGTTGTTTAATATTTTTGTTATTATTCATAAAGTTGAAATCTCTTTGAGCTATTGTTGGCATATTGAAATTTCTTTGAGTTGTTATTGGCAGAATTGAAATCTTTTTGTTATTGCTGGAATCTTTTAGTGGTGCTCATAAAACCAAAATCTTTTTGTTGCTACTAATAGAGTTGAAATCTTTTTGTTGTTGTTGGCAGAGTTAAATTTTTTTTGTTGTTGCCAACAGCTTTAACATAATTTAAATCTTTTTGTTGCTATTGGTAGAACTATAATTTGGTTTTGGATCTTTTATGTTCATATTGATGTTCTCGATGTTTTTTAAGGTTTAAAGTCATGGATGGTTCAAAGCTTCTTCTAAAAGGTAACTTATTTCTTACAAAACCTTAATTGGAAATAGATTGTTGTGCTTTAGTTTTTGTTGAAAGTGTTGTTGCAACAACAATTTTAATTGCAACAATAATAACTATAGTTGTAATAACACTTGGATAAACTTCTTCAACCACAAAATGGTAAAGGATAGCAAGAATGGCATAAAACATGTTTGGATGTGGGGGTGCCACCATGAAAACTCAAGACTCTTGTGAAAACTAGCTTTGCCTCAAAAATCATTGTATTCTAAAATTTTTTTGAGTTCAAGCATGTCATTGCCTTTTGTCGTGGAAAGCAAAAATCATTGGCTTTTTGAGGTCATGTTCCAAGTCCCCAAGTTCAAGCAATAGCCCAAGTTGTTGTTGATACCTTGGGGCTTATGGTTGAACAATATGTGCTAAACTAGAGTTCGGGTTATTGGTTACTTTCAAATGCTCTTACTTCTACTATATCTCTTGTATGTCAAATGTGATTAAATTGCATGGGACCTGAATTTAATGAGACCCAAGATTTTGATGGTGAACTTCATTTATTTTGACTACGGATGCAAAACAAGTGGTAAGTCCTAAACCCCTTCCTTTCATTTATGGTTTATTTCCAAAAGGCCAAAGCTCACAACATGTTGGCAATGATGTTAGACCCTCACATTAAAGGGTTAAGGCTGGTTATTCAATATGTTGGTAAGGAGAGAGCATTGCATATTGCAAGTGAATATGATCACCAAATATTGTTTCCACTCCTTATTTGTGCCCATAAGTATTTAAATCCAAATGATGTAAGTGTTAGGGCCCCTAGCTTTGTATTCCAAAGTATTGAACCCACAAGTTTTTATGATTTCATAGAGACTAATGAAGAGATGACATTATCAATGGTGAAAAAACAATTAAATCATTTAAAAATCAAGATAGTCATGGAGGAGTGTAAGGACCCATTAGCATGGTGGAGAACACATGAAGTACAATTTTCGTATGTTTGGTTTGTAGCTTGACAAATTTTGGGGATTGTGGGCTTTCAAATTGAGGCGGAGAGAGTTTTTAACATTGCAAGTATTTGCACAAACCTTCAACACTCTTGGTTGGCCATAGAAAATCTTGAAATGCTTATAAGCATTTATAAGAAATGGCCAACCGATGCTTGTGTTGAAGACATGGCATCTACGAAGCAATTCATAGATATGGAAGAAGCCTTGATGAAAGAAAATGAAGATGTAATTGAACAAATCGGGCTTCTCTAGTTGGAGGAAAGCAATAGTAGGTTCTAGGTAAAATTTGTAATTTATTGCATTATGTCAATTTCTCTTATTGTGTTGGATCTTGTTTCGTTTTAGATTACAAGGTTGAATTTTATTGTTGTTGTTGTTTGTTGTAGATCTTGGAGCATTGAAGCAAATGGAGTTTGGCAATTTTAAATCCTAACCCTAGGATATGATGAACCTTTATAACTTGCTAGGATTCATGTTTAGGGTTTTTTCTTTGTAGTGCCATATGGATTCTGATTTTTCTTGCACCTTGAAATAGGGTTTATGGGGTTTAAACTAGGGTTTCTGGAGTTTGAAATTTAGGGTCTGAAATATGGTTTTTTGGGTTTGAAACCATTTGGAATTTAGGTCTGAATCAAGGTTTTGAGGGGTTTGAAATATATCCTTTGGGGAGAAAGGTCTGGAATAGGGTCTTGCGGGTGGGATTAGGGTTATTTTTAGAGGTCTGAATTAAGATTTTCTTATGGCTGAAACATGGATTTTTGGGGCTGAAGTAAGAGTTTTTGCATCTTGATGAAGGATTTTTTGGGGACTTGATTATAGGCAAATTTGGGGGCTTTTCAAGGTGACAACATGCCATTTCAAGTGGTATTACAATTTTGGGGACCTTAGTCAAGGAACCGTATAGCAATGACAAAAAAAAAGGTTTTGATCCTATATAACCATTTAGTGTAAATTAGGGTTTAGAATTTAGAAATAGGCCAGTTTGTAGATGAAAAACATTGTAATATTATTTTTACCCTTGGAATAAAAGCTCAAATTTTTAATACTTTTGCATTGTTCATTCTAAAATTTGGATGTTGGAACCGGAATTGAAGGTTACTTGGAATGGAAGGTTATATGGAATGGAAAACAGAAATCGACCTAACTTGAAAAATGAAAAAAGAATCGACATTGAAACCGACCCCACTAATTGAAAAAATGAAACCAAAACTGAGTCCCATTTTTGAGAAAAAACGGGAACTAGAACCCAACTGAAATCGTCACTTGGAAAGTGATGCAAGCCGAAACCGATGGTTCCCACTAGAACCGGAAAACCCGGCTCTTTACACTCACAAGAGCACCCATTATGTTTTTTGAAATGCCGATTTTGTTTTATTTCCCTTATACCCATTAGGTATATACAGGGAAAAAATTTATAAGATAAAAAATCCACCCGATGTTTACTGGTTTACATCGTCACGGCTGGCTGGCATCGTGAGTTCCTAGATCTCTGCAGAACTACTGGGCTGTTCATCCTCAATGGCCGCACACCAGGAGACATATCAGGGGAGTACACATGCCTATCCAATAAAGGTTTCAGCACTATGGACTATTTTCTTACGAGAGTTGACCAATTAGAGGCTGTCAAACGCTTAGAAGTTAACTGCGATGAAAAGTACTCAAGTCACAAAGATGCGCACTCTGATCATAGACCATTGGTACTTACAATCACACAGTAGTGGCAACCCCCTCCTATTCAACAAAAGGCAATCAAACACCTACCACGTTTCAAATATGACACTGCCAAAGCAGCTGAGTTTAGTAGGAGTGTACAACATAACATCAGTGTTTGGGCAAGCCCAGATGTACTTGATGCATCTGACGTACAAACAACAATCAATCTGTTACAACAGGGCATCACACAATCTGCAGAAGAAGTGTTTGGAAATAGACAAGTGGCCTTAGGAAAAGCAATAAAGCATAGCCACAAACCTTGGTTTGACACAGAATGTCGCTAGACCAAAAGCCAGTTTGCTAAATTGTCACATGCACACCCAGATAGGCAGGTCAGACTTAAGCAAATGAAACAGTTGTACAAAAGGAAGAAACGTGCTTATGATGTGTTCAAGGCTAAACAACTATGTGGTTTAGCGAAGGCGGATCTTGCATCATTCTGGAAGCGATACCGCAAGCACGCTGAAGGTGTCAATGGCATCACCAGCGAAGCGCTCAGGGATGGCTTGCAGCAACTGCTGCAGCCTCCGGCAGCACTAGCCACAACAGGAGTTGTTACAGGTGCCGGTATTCAAGCCTAGGTGGTCTCCTTTCCACCCAATGGTATTGATTACGAACAGTTGAATGTTGACACCACACCAGTTGAAGTATAGCAAGCGTTCGAAAAGCTAAAACGACACAAAGCTGCAGGCATTGATGGCATCAAACCAGAGTTCCTTTTGGATGCGGCTGTTGCCCTGCAACAACCACTATTGATTGCTTTTAACAAAATTCTGCGGGAGGGCTATTGTGAATCACTCTCTGTTGGGATCATACATGCACTATACAAAGGGGGTGACTGTAGTTAGTTTGACAATTACAGGGGGATCACAGTAGGACCTGTCTTAGCCAAGGTGTTTGCAATGATTCTTGAGTCCCACATCAGTTAATGGGCGGAGACTAATGATTTACGCACAAAGGGATAGGCTGGTTTCAGAAAGGACTTTAGGACAACAGATAACTTGTTTATTCTTCGCACTTTGACCGAACAAGCCAGATTTCAAAAAAAGAAGCTATACACTTGTTTTGTGGACCTCAAAAAAGCCTTTGATATAGTACCAAGGGACATGTTATGGCAGGTGCTGGAGGGACTTGACATCAGTGGGCGGATACTGGAGTGCTTGCGCTCCATGTACCGTCAAGACCAGGCCTGCCTGCACCATCTAGAAGAAGGGTTCACGCCCACTTTCCTTTGCCGCATCGGAGTGAAGCAAGGATGCCCCCTCAGCCCGCTCCTGTTTGGCCTCTTCATAGATGGCTTAGAGAAACGGCTGAATGCTTTGGAGGGTGACGCACCACCAATGTTGGGTCAACTAGCTGTTCACTTGCTTTTGTATGCAGACGACTTAGCTGTCATGTCACACACTCCTGCTGGATTGCAGAAGCAACTGGATGTTTTACAAACTTTTTGTTGTGAGCGTTAGTTGACTGTGAATGTCAAGAAAACCAAGGTTGTTGTGTTTGAAGCACGCAAGTCTATGTGTCAGGCTTTTCAGTATGAGGGCGAAGCTTTAGAGCAACTAAAATCTTTTAAGTATCTAGGTGTTGAGCTGCATGGCACAAAAGGTATGCAAGCTGCAATACAACGATTAGCAATGTCTGGGAAAAAGGCAGTTTTTGCATTGCGCCGTAGATGCGCAGAGCTGCGTATCTTTGACCCAACATTACAATGCCAGCTGTTTGATGCATTAGTCAAACCAGTGCTTAGCTATGGGTGTGAAGTATGGTCAGACCACATGGCACGTGAATAGTTAGAGGTAGTTCATCAAGCTTTTCTGAAGTCGTCGCTGGGGGTCAGCACCACGACATCCAGTTACGTTGTGTTGGCAGAGTTTGGCAGGTTTCCCCTAGAAATATTTTGGTGGCAGCAGACCATGCGCTTTCTCTCACGTGTCAGTTCTGAGGTAGACTCAGATCGCATGCTCAGGCTAGCTTATGATGTACAACTACAATTGCTTGCAGCCAGGGGAAAATTCTTACTCGGGAACCAGAGTGTTGTGGGTAGAAAGAGCCGATTGCCTACTTGCTGGCTAGCATAAGTAGATGAACGATTGTCAACATACAATTTGTGCATCGATAGCGACCAATTGCCACCATGTGCTCGCCTCAAATAGTTGGCTAAAAGGCACTACATTGTACACCATCAAGTGGCTGCAGCTAACTCCAGCAGGGTGAGAGCCTATCTGGGGTTGAATAGCTCAACACAGTATGGGTACAAAGAATACCTCTCCAGGGTAGACAATGCACAGCTTAGGAGAAGCTTGGCACGTTTTCATTGTGCGAATCACACGCTGCAAATTGAGCTAGGAAGGCAAGCCAAGCCAGTGAAGGTGCCGGTGCAGCAACGTTATTGCAAATTGTGCAACTTGGGTGCGGTTGAGGATGAGGACCACTTCTTGTTGGTTTGCCCTGCCTATCAAAGTGTTCAAGAGAGGTTTAGAGGTTCATTGCCACTAACCGCCATCACACCTTTGGCTGAATTGTTGAGCTGTCAACAGCAAGGCATCCTTGCTAGATTCTTAGTGCAATGTCAGACGGTTAGATCTGAATTGCTTCATCAGACTTAACGTCAAATGGGCTCTGGCCCGGGCGCTGTTTGGCCCACTTAATGACGCTAAGTTGTAAGTAAGTAAGTAAGTAAGGTAAAGAAATCAGCCATGGGCTCTGGCTTTACTGGAAGAGCGTCCACACTCAAACTCATTATTCTGGTGAACCCCCTGGTCTCAGGCTACATGTAAAGCACTGTCTGAATTTTTCCCTTGTATTTTCAGCTCCATCACCTGCCTGGAGAAATCTGTTTTCAGCAAGCGGGATCTTCTGCGGTGGGAGGTACCAGCCAGGCTCTACTGGGATCTTCTGACAACCGGAAGGTACTAGCCAGCCTGTGAATATTTCTTAAAAGTGAAAAAATCCCAGATCTGCTTTAAGTAGGAATAGGACCTGAGTACAGGCCCTTCCATGAACCCTAAACCCTTCACGGAAGGGCCTGTACTCGGGCTCTTCTCCTATACAAAACGCCCCTTTTCATGTTTAATTCCTTTTCCCGTTATAACCGCCGGGCATGGAGGAAAAATAATAATAAAATAATCCCTCTCGACTCTCCTCTCCAGCACGATTGGAGAGGGGTGTTTTGCGTGTAGCTCTGCAGGACGCGGTCAAGGCTACGAGCAGCGAGGGACCTGCGGACGGTGCAATGCCGCGTAAATCCTGCGAGTAGCTAAGCGTGGGCTAGATTCGAGTGTCGAGCATAAAGACCTCGGAGTACTGAAAGGCTTACGGCTATAATTTCAGGCTGCGTCCTTGGTCTGAACAATTCAAAAATAGATGTGTGTGTGTGAGGATAGTAACCGAATGCCTTCCATCATGTGAACGAAAGCAGGTGAAGCAAGTTGCAGTACGTATAAGATATTGGGCGGTGGCGTAGCCTACCTGACATCAGGAAAACTCTCGTATATTTTGCTGCGGATGTTTGACCTCCAATAAGCCTGCCATTCCTTTCTCTTCTTTCGGAAGTTATACACCAATACTATTACTATCTCTCTGCTACTTCTCTCCAGTGTCCACGTTCACATCCGCACTCTTCCTCCGAGGATTTTCCTTTCTCTCTACCATCACCTAAGCTCCTAGCAGAGGTGCTGACTCACGGAATGGCTGATTCATGGCAAAAGTACCTCTACAAAGCGCAAGGAGTTTTCGCCGTGGGCCCTTTCACTTCTGAGAGTAGCGTTCAACTCCTGGATGTTTTGGTTAAGACGAGGGGCTCGAATCCCATCCTTTACATTGTTGGCTCCATGGTCAATCTGGGTTCCAACGAATCCCAGAGCATTGCCGTTCGTCTTGGTGAAGTGCTCCAAGCTTTAGAATCAAATCAGGGTAAGGATTCGTGTGATTCCGTTCGCGGATGTTGCAAATCTCACCGGCTCTTCTTTAGTCAACTTGGGTCATCAACAATTGCCGCTGAAGAAACCGAAATTGTAGATTGTTGCTACGATCTTTTGCTGCCTTGCTTAAACTTCATCATTGGACTTTTTGGACTATCCACGTAGGCGGACGACATAACGTAGGCTTTAAGAAGATATTCTCAGCTGCAGCAGTAAATGAGAGACCTTCTATGGATGCTAATTGTTCGGTTTTGGTGACTGCAGGTCACGAGCTAATCGAACGGGATAATTCGGGGATTAGTATCCAGCACATAGTCAAGTCCAGGGCTTCACTGCTATCTAGCCTCCGTATCCTTGGTGGTGCTGGTCAGCTTGACCTTGATGGTGACAGAAACTTGGTATGCAAGTCACGAGTGTGAAGAAGAAAAAGCTTCTGGAGTGTATAGGCGATGGAGAATGGAAGCCCGACGTTCATAAGCTGAAGAAACTCCAGCACCGGTCCGAACCAAGCCGTGGCGTTCTCAAATGTTTCGGCGAGAGGCAAGCTTCCTGACTTCCACACGAGATAACAACATGATCTTGTTGCACCCTCTCATCCCGAGGTTCTAATTTAGAACAACCAAATGATCTTCCGATGTCAAATTTTGTGTTTGGTGCTATTATTGTGGTTGTTTCTTCACTTTCGAGGGGGTCGAGACCTGCATCCTATTGATGTGCACTAGGCATCACTGGAATCTTTAGGTGGAGAGGTGAAGTCACAACTCGTTTTGTCCACACACAAGAAATTTACCCGATCAACATACCCACAAACGGCATAACATTATAATGCCCACACAATATTTCCTTGACACAGGCTTCAATAATCAGACTGAATAAGTGAAAAGGATTGGAGAAAGTTAGGATGCAACATGTGTATGAGTACACCAGTGCTTGTATATGAGCGATTTGTGCTCAGAGCATTGGACCTGGGTCATTGTCTTGAATGGAATTGCATGTAATGTGCAGTGTGCAAGACCTCTGGGTGATTTATGAGATCCTTAAAGCGAAGAAGGTGAGTCTGGCATCAGTTGATGCACACTCGGGTGCTGTAGGAGCTGATGTTACTGCTTTATTGCCTGTTGGCGGACCACCTGTGGGGGCAAATCTCAGCGTCTCGGCAACTAGGAACACCAAATTCACGGTCAAGGTCCCAAATAACAAGGTGAGGGCCTTTGGGTTCAGGGCTCTTCATGCCCAGTTTGATTCCACAGGGGAATTAATTTCGGTTGTGCCTAATGAAGGGTCCTCACTCACAGTCGGACGCCGGGCTTCGACTGTGAGTGAGAATCCGCGGCTAGATTTCGGAGGGCTGTTTCTGAAACCACCTGGTGATATAAAGGATGACAATGAGGACTTAGAGTGTTTGGAAATTGAAGTAATCTAGGTGAAGAGCCGGACAAGTCAATCCCCAGCTCTTCCACAGGGTTTCCAATCAATAAATTTTCATGATACTGTGTAAATTTAAGAAAATAGATGTAAACTCAACGTGTCCTGGATTTATCTAGTAGCACATATGTTGTACTACGAAATTAGAGCTGTAACATTACCTCTCGCAAAGAACCGTGGAGTCCCCATGACTCTTCCGTGATATCTTTGGCAGATAATTGACTGGCTATTCTGATGGAAGTACTTTGATCACGGAGTGTTTGAAATGTCAAAAGAGTTGAGAAGGACTATTAGGCATATAGATTACCATCTCAAATTTCAAAGCCTCCACCCAGCAAGAGGCGAATTAATTCTTGAAAAGCATCTTGATATGATCACCAAACAATGTGGAAAAGTAGACATTCCTCTCTGTGATGCCCAATTTTTTACCAAGTAGGCAGGTTGCCTATGAGGCAAAGTTTATTTTGCAGATTGAGGGGTTCAACATTGGCTCCAAGGGGCTTCTGTGAGTACTGGTGAGGAGCAACTTCAGAGTGGAATCAGGTGAGAATCGACTGCACAAGTCCTCATTAGAATCCCAATGCAAAAGTTCAGTATTAACTGATCACAGGAACTGGATACAGTGGTTCCTACTAACCCAACCAAATCAGTAACGACTTTGAACTGACACTATCAATTTTGGCATACCACTACAATACCCAGCAGTTGAATTCAGAAGGAAGGAGATAAATTTATATTTGATAGAAGAGAAACCTTTTCCACAACCAAGGTTTCATGCATCATGATGAATTCCAAGTAATTCCTGCTTCCATCCCACATAAAACAAATCTAGTCTTCATTCACAATTGCTCAGCTTTTGATTTTATATACAATTTACAGTTATCTCACCTTTTGATGACAACAAGAAGACTCCTCATGTTAGCTTTCATAATGGCTCACACAGCTACCTTTGTCTCTATTAAACTAAGTCTATTTCTGAGGCAACCCACTTCTGGCATGTAGAAGTCAAGAATAAAGAAGAAAGAGAGGCCCCTGACCTTGGTGCATCACCCATTCTGAGATCATGTAATCTAGTGCATTGTCATAGCCTTTGGTTTGCACAAGCAGCAGCAAGTCAAGAAGCTGTACAGAATAATGATCTGCCATATCCACCTAAAAATTTACAGTGCAATTTTTTTCTGGAAATAGGATGTACAGAAACTGTAAAGCTCAAAGGTTGGCTCCACCCCTGGTACTCAACCTTCATGCTAGCCTGACTCAAAATCATACCTTCAAGGAGAAATTTTTGATCCTTATGCCTGTTTGTTTCACGGGACATGTATCTTTCTCTATCTTTGACACCCATTGACTCTGCAGGCATTGTGGAACGTGATTTTGACCAACTTCCAAGATGAGAGAGCAATATGATGTGACTGACCATTCTTGCAAACACATGCAGAAGACCTCCTTCTCCAGTTCTCATCATGAATGCATACATGAGACCAGGCCACAATGAGGCCGATGAGCTCTCTCCATCTGAACAATCTACAGACATCACAAAATAAGATTTTCTTTACCATTCAAGGACCTCAAGGTATTTCCAAAATAACCACTGTTCAGTTTATGGAAGCTTATGAACCTGTACCATGTACACTGGTGCCATGCAGATGATAAGCAAACCAATTTTTTCAGAACAATGTGAGTCCTATACTGCTAAACACTTCAATCTGTGGCATAGAAATTCAGACTTGCAGATGTTTCTTTCATCAAGACAAACATCGTGCATCGTGCAATCAGGATTGCATTCTGACCCAAGCGACATATCAGCAATCTGGAGAAGTTCTCAGTACTTACATATCAGCAACATCTCAGAAAAATGGAGATGTTGTCAGTACGTATTAGCAAACATCAATAAGAGGAAAACCAACCCTATTGAAAACAAAACAAGAACGAATCCAAAACCAAAATGTGCAGACAAGTCTGAACAGCAGTGATGGTCACAGGCATGTTGAGAGACCACCTTAAACAGGACTCGCTCACATTAGAATCTTCGACAGACCTTGAAGACTGCAGTTCAGAATAGCTTCATGGAAATGTCTTATGCAAAACCTCATCAGCAGAGGTGCAAACTTACAAAAGGAGATCTCAGAAATTGTCCAAGGCAACTTCTTGCGGGGCAGAACTACTAGCATTATAGGCTATGCAGGCTAGGAATTGCCAGTGGCTGCAATCCTGGAACATTCTTGATTGTTTGTGCAAATGAATTACATTTTAGCTTTTGATCCTGGCTCTTATATTGCTATAGGGGATGGAAAAGTTGATTATCTTTTGATGATCTCCCCGCAGTAATTGATTATCTCAATAACCAATTATCTCAAAAGTCCACATGGCTGCATATGATGACTGCATTGATTCTTGAGAATGATTCGCAATATGAAGCTCTACTTTGGAGTAGAATTCCAAAGTAGAGTTTTGAATCATAGATGATTCTCTTCTCTGTCCTATGCAAACACATCTCAGCTTTGAAGTGTATGAAGGAATTTAGTAATGAGGAATAGTGAATGGTGAGAATTACTTAAGTATTTATTCTGTATGGTCATGTGTTGCAAATCTATTCTGCAATAGCAATTTGTTTTACAAATATATCCGATTTATTTGGGTCCAGAGTTTCCGTGACTATGAAAGAATTAGTCTATTTATAAAAATTCATTTAGGAAAGTTATATGACTACATTGACAGAATCCATTGAATTTTGTGAATGTAGATTAGCTTTCATCATAATCAATACTAGATTATTTCAAACAAAATACGAAGGTTCCAATCAATGGATTTTTTTCATGAATTGATGTGCAAAAGAAAGAGGGAAATGTTCTTGTAAAGATATGAGTGTTCTTGTAAACAAAAATTCCACAGTGACATTGTGAAATTGATCCTTATGTCAAATTCAGCCAAAACAAACAAAATAATAACTACTATGTTCATATCGTTGTGATTTCCATTCACAAACTATAAGACCATCACCATTAGCATCCATGAATGGCAATGGTTAGTAACCACTACATTCAACTTAGTTCACTAGCTCCCAACATTGGGTGTCTAAAAATGCAATAATATATCTTCAAAATTATGTTCAAACAATTACATAAATATTTAGATTCTACCTTTGTGTTACACCACCAAGAGCAATGGTTGGACTAAATCATGAAGTTGGCTAGGCCGCTTCCAGGAAAATAATCAGAAAAATGTCTTTGAAATCCCCATTTCAATCAGGCACTGAAGCCATTGCTGTAGATTGGCTTAGATAGAGAGTGGTGTTTACATTTTGGGTTTTACATATCTTGTAAGCACACTAAGAACACATCATGTATCACATTTTTCATGCAATTATGAAAATGTGATATTAACTAAACAAAAGTGTCAATGAGCAGAGCATGGTATGAAAATGCACAATTACAAAATAATTGGTGTGAGCATCAAATCGAAATTAGGAACTTGTAGAAGTTGAACACATGTTTGAACCTAATTTTGTTTTTTGAGTGAATGTAGGTTAAGGAATTTCAATTGTTGGTGAGGGGAGCAACTAATTAGATATACTAAGAAATAATGTTTTAGGGAAAAGGAGTTTTAGGGGAAATAATTAAGAGGTCATCATACCATGTGTTCTCAATAGCAACAATGGCCATCCCACATTATTTGAAGAGCTCTTTGATGCTAAATTGAATAGAAAGTGACCATATGTGTTATTTTGTGCAAGAAAATTAAAACCGCCAACAATGAGGTGAATCACCATTTAAAAACACTAGAAATGAAATTCCAGCATATTTGCTGATATGAAAACCTCCCAAGCTCAAAAAGAAAATGAAACATATAGAATTGTATAAAATAGTTGATAACACAGAATAAATTTAAATGATAGCATAAATCAATGAAGGTTTCAGATTTATCTATTTTTTGAACTTAGCTGACCTGTCAAATGATGGGTCATGCAAGGTTCTCATTAACACAAGAAGTTTGAAATAACCTAAATTATGAAGTCTATAGTTACTAGCCCATCTATCTAGTAGTGGGTGTTCTACAAGGCTATTAACACAACAATTTTCATTTGCAAAATTCCTTCACATTGTGATTTTTGGGTGCAAGATTGTGATATGATATCCACAATACACTCAAGTTCTGTTGAGGATATGATGTAGGAAAATCTTTCAAACTCATTTGAAGCATGAAGACCTCCTCATGTGAATTTGTCATGGCCTTGTGTACTCGATGGGATATTTCAACTATTTCTCTTGGTTCCCAAAACATATGTACACAA
>Ga0209208_10000455_pt1 | contig 53027 bp, 37 predicted proteins | sample S1TSphfallax_3_FD_187694 | JGI IMG/M metagenome (GOLD analysis project Ga0209208, IMG submission 187694) | Host-associated microbial communities from peat moss isolated from Minnesota, USA - S1T2_Fd - Sphagnum fallax MG (SPAdes) (version 2) | ecosystem: Host-associated > Plants > Peat moss >... | reverse complement strand
CTTGTCCCAACACCCAAGGGTGTCCCGGAATGTGAACTAACCACGTGGGTGGTTTGTTTTGATGCAGATTCATGCTTGATCTACTAAACCTTCTTCCTAGTCTAATCCATGGGCTCCCAACTCGACCCTCTACCCCTTTCTAGAATTGGAAGCCGGGAGTGTGCCTCCCAGTCTCAACTTCCGCAACTTGACTTTGTAAAACCCTCAAGTGAGTTTCACCCCGTCACTTGGGAGCGCGTCACATACATTGATGAAAAGATTTAGTGGAGGGTCAATTTGATGAATTTGGTTATTAGACTACAAATTTGACCCAACTTCCAACAAGTTGCAATTTTGGCTATGTTCGTCACCTAATCATCATCCTCTTTGTCACTAAATCAATACCTTCCAAATCAACATAATAATGACATATATCTTGTTAGTGATTGGCCATAGCTATTCCCAAAATTTCCTATAGTTGCAAGTTGTTAATCATAATTTCTATGCTAGTGGGTTTTTGTATATTATTGAAGTTTTTAGATGGATGCATTGCATTGAGGTTCAATGGTTATATTTTAGTTCTTTTGAACCCCTTTCACATGTTGCATGGTGTAAGAGTTTTTTTTAGTGCCAATGAAACCCATTGTGTCAAATCTTCTTTCTTCATAACTCTACCCTTGTTTGCCAATGTCCAAACATCTATGTATGCCCAAAGCGTGGTCTTCAATGACTTGAAACAAAAAACATCTAATGGTTACAATGTGTGAGATGTATGTGATGGCAAAGTGATCAAGTCCAACACCTTGTTGTTTGGACAATATTGACCATGACATGGAGTTGTGGCATTAAAAATAAGTAAGTGTTTTTTTGGAAACATGTTGCCTTTGTGTGCTTGTACTGCTACAATGAAGTGAAAAATCCATGTGGCAAACAAACGTGTAGTCATCCATGCACATGGTTGCATAACCATTGTAAAACCATTCTCATATCACTTAATGTAATTATGTTTGAATTGTTTACTTTTAAAAATGTAGATGTTGCGAATTGAATCACCATGTGCATTGATGTACATTACGAAAAATCATGTCCATTCAAACCACACTACTTTGTAATTAAAGTTCCAAAACAACTAATATAAAACCACATTATAACTAAAACATGGAAATATAGACAATTAATAAATAAAATGTCATGTTTAAAAATCAAGGAATTATACTATAGTTACAACTTAGTTGCAAATGGGACACATATATGGTGTAATGTATGCATCATACATACAAATGTAATTAGTCATATTTGACTTTTTGGCAAGTTGCATTTAAAAAAATGTGACAACTACATTACAACTAATGTAGGTGTCACATCCAATTAGCAATTACATTACAACTAGTGTATGGTGTTAACACATATGATCAGGTCATATGCATGCATTGCCATTGCCCATAAAATATGACAGTTGTAAGTAGTTGTCAATTATGATTATCATTGACAGAACTAGTTATGCCAATATGTTACCATGATAAAAATATTATTTTTTCACTATTTTGTGACTATTGTTCAATTGTCAATAGATTAATAATTTTTTAAAAAATCATATTTATTATTTAATATTTAATAATGAACTATTTTTCAATAACTTATTATTTATTACATACTAATTAATATTTAATCTGAATTAATAAATTTAATTCAAAAATTTAATTTAATTATAGAAATTTTAATTATGAAAATAAATTTAATGAAGTAAATTTTTTTAAAATATATTTAAATTGATTCATAAAAATATTAACGTCAAATAAATAATTATTTGATAATGATGTATTCTACCCAAATTCATATATTATATATAATATCTAATAATTCAGTCATTTCAATAATATAATATATTAATTAAAACTTAAATTACTTAATTATTATGAACTTATTAATTAGACTGAATAATTAAGTATTAATCTGAATAACCAGTCCAATTCAAATAATAGTTAGTTAGTTAATTTAGATAGTTAATTTAAAAACTGAAATTCGGATAATTAATTATTTGAAATAAATAACTAAAAAATTAGATGAATTGGGGTCCTTAGTTCAAATAATTAGTTAGTTACTTAATTCAAATAGTTAATTATCTCAATTAGAATAATTAGTTATGATAATTAATTCAAATGATACTTCCAAATAATCTATTTTGGGAATCCATATGATTATTTATCCGAATTTTATCTAAATTCAGATCTTTTATTATCTGATAACTAACTAATTAATATTTGACTTAGACTGATTAATTCTTTTTTAAATGATTATTTCAGATTATTATTTCACATATATAATTATCAAATATTTATTTACTTATTTATTTATTTGTAAAATTTACAAAATAAAAAATAAACACAAAGATGTGGGAAACCTTTTTCTAGTTGCAAACCAATCTGCAACTAATGTGCAACTAAAAGATTTAACCCATAAATTAGTGATGGAATGCACTAATTTGAATCCATCCTTGGTAACAAGTGTGCCACAATTATGACCAACATATGCATTGGACTTTCAGTGCAATTCCATATCCTGCTTGCATCATAGTTGTGATCTATAAACATGCTACATGTAGAATGTTGCAACATTGCTTTAAGGCACAATCCTTTTGCATGTACAACTTCAAGACCTTGAGCTACACACAATGAAAGGTCTAGGTTATGTTTCTTGAACCATCGCAACCAACCTCAACTTGGAATTCCATTTTTGAAGGGACTCAACCTCTATTATGTGATTTTTGCTACCTTTAGTTACAACAACATCAAGGTGATGGGATGCCCTATCCTTTGCATTTTTTAATGTAGTTTACAAATGCAATTTCTTTTACATTGTCAAAAACCTTTACCTTTCCTTTGCGCCTAATCATTGTGATGCCATATAAGTGATTCCGTAAGGAGGTGTTAGACACCCCCCATAATCAAGTTATAGAAGTTATTTTCAATTTGTCTTCAACAACCACCATTACATGTTCTAAATTAACATAAGACCAATTGCCATCTTTCTTGAAAGTTTGTTTTTGTGTGTGTAGTTTAGTTGATTCCCATTATGGTGCATGCTCCTTTGATGCTCATGAATTTTGGCAAAAATATGTGCTTGAATCTTGTTGTGCAGATATTGATTCATTACTTACATTTTTTGACAATCATTGTGGTTGTGGAAACCTATGTATGGTTGATTGTTTGGTTGCATCTAATTAGGATGGAAGGTCATAAAAGGAGGGTTCTCCTTGCCATGGGCCCACTCTTCACAAGATGTAGCATCATGTTCATGTTCATTATTTGAACTTTGCTAAAATGCATGTTCATTTTCAATGTCATCATCTTTGATTTCAAGTAGAAGCTCAAAATTTGACATGCTATCCATTTTGTAATAGGCAACTTGTTCAATGTGTGGCACATCGCTAGATCGCATATTAACAAGTTGTGAAGCCTACAACGTCAGATGAAACTTGATGTGTCGTTTCTGAGTTGTGTGAAAGATAGCTAATATATTAGAAATGGGCAAGTGTTGTTTCTTTCTATGTTTCAAACAATTCTTTAATTCAATTAATTATGTATCAAAAATGTACTAATCAAGGTTTAGAACCTGGTGGTCAATCGTTCTTAATAAAACAGGCACAGATTTTTTAAAATAAACATTTGTCGCCCTTGTGTAGGAAAGTGAATAAATGTGCTTGGAATGGTAAGGTAATCTCTTTATTCATGACTGAATGTCTGTTTTGATTGATTTAATTGTGCCTTGAAAATCACTAATCAGTTCAAGCAAACCATCTAATGTCAATTTTGAAATAAATCGAAAATCAAATTTTGTAACCAGGGGGAAGGCTCGAATCTCTTGTGAGTGACAATTTGGGGGGGCCTTTGACAAGAGCTGTTGGAAGTTGAAAAACAATGAGGATTTAGATGGTTGGATCCACAAGCAAGCAATGAACCCCGTTGGTTGTTACCCAATACTAAAGAGACCAGTGGCCAGACCATCTAGAGGTTGAAGCGTAAAAAGTTCACTTTTCTGCACCACCCCTTTGAGTGGATGGGTTAGTCGTGACTTGTGGGGATGATTAGGAGAAGCGTGGAAAGACTTGAGCCCTTTAAGAGAATCTGGCATACATCACCGTCGCTTTGAAATACGTGGCCAATCTGGGGCCATCGGATGGCGTCCAAACGGTTCCTTCTTTAAATGATGACAATTGGAATGCAAAGAACTCAATGCTGATTGGTGGATATGATGCAGCGAACGTACCAAACGCAACAGGAAAAAGTAACTCAATTCAACAACAAAAGCGAATTTTTGTAAGGGACGTGGCACATCAATATTGACGTAAAGTGCAGTGTTTCAAAATGGAGGGCTGTCAGGCCTCCGTTCAAATTCGCCTTTTTTGAAACGTGGAGCTCCACCACTTTGCCTGGATTCCTTGTATCAAAAATTCCTTGTTGGATAGGTAACTAGTTTTTTTTGCCCTAAGGAATTCAAAAAATGTATTTGTTTTTTTTAAATAATTAAAAAAATCGTTAATAATTTTAATTTTTTTTAATGAAATTCGTTTCAGCATTCAATTCCCTTATGTTTCAGTGCTCACACTCTCATTCCCTCACCTATTTTTGTCTATTGACTACACTTTTAATGCTTCTGAAAAAAATAAAATTCACTAATTAAATGAATTATGACTAAATCTGTGTGGGGATACTCATCAATACTGTGACACTTTTTTAATGACTGACGAGGAGCATGACTTTTTTTTTAAACTAGCTTCTACAAAATTTTAAATGTTTTTCATTTTTAAGGTGCATTTATCACTTTTTTTTATCGTTTCCAATGCGCTTTTATTACATTTTTCGACACTTTAACGTTTTGTTTTTAAAACAATTTCATTCAAAGTTTTTAATAATTATTTAATGTCGAACCTAACCCATGCTTACGGTAGTGCTGAGCACCTCCCCCTCCCCCCCCTCCCCTCATCACATGCAGAGCTTTCGCCATTCATTCTTTTCGGTGGGGCAGGTGTGCTCCTGCAGGCCTCTCCTAATTTTTGGGGCCCACACCCACAGCTATCACCCTGGAGGTTACAACACTCAAATTAGGGGAGGCCCTTGGGAGCAGGCCTTCTCCTATATGTAAAGCACTCATGTGGAGACCTTCTGCAATTTGAATAAGAAGCCTTTAGTGCTTTACGTTGGGGAAGGCCTGTTCCCAGTGCCCTCCCCTAATTTTTGAGCTTACACCCTGAAATTGGGGGGGGTCCTTGGGTGCAGGCCTTCCCCTATGCACAGAAAATTCTATAAAAAATTTAACAACCTAGTTTTTCAAGTAAGCTTACTTTCTTGTAAAGCACTTGGAGAAAATGAGTAGTGTATGTGGAGGGCACCTTATATCCATGAATTTCCAACTTAGAAAATTGGGAGGGATATTTTGCCTACTCCTCAAGGATGGGAGGGAAATTATGTTTACTTATAGGTGTAAGAACCCTCCCACTATTGAGGAGTAGACATAAGAATCTTCCCATTCATACACTTTGTGATCTACATAGGTTTGGTTCATGATAAATTTTGCCTTGTTCTTTATGATTAGTAAAGCCCAGACATGGGGGTTATTCCCAAAATGTGAGGCAAGACTCAGCCATCGCCTTGTCCTAGGCCTCTTATTTGGAGAATGCCCCCACCCTAGGGCTTTACCCTACACATAAGTGCCTAAACATTAGGTGTAAAGAACTTTTAAAAAATTTCCTTTGTAAATTCAGTCACCTCCCATGACAGAATATTCGTTGAAAACACAAAAGGACCTTCCACTCACAGCAAGATCCCAGATTAGCAAAAGTTCTTTATGCAAGGTAAGGCCCCTCTTACTTCTTCCCGGGTCGGAGGACCCGGGAAGAAGTAAGAGGGGCCTTAGCTGGGTCCTCCAACTCAGGAAAAGCCTCAAAGCCTCAAAATTGTTCCTTATCTTATATGTAAAGCACTGGCTTCATTTTCACAGTGTACTCAGAGGGAACCTTATAACCATGAAAGTTCCTCTGCCCAGAGAAGGAGCTTTTTACATTTTAGACTGTTCAGTAGCTGTGCTTTATGCGATATAATGCTTACGGGAGGGCGTTCTAACAATAAGGGGTTGCCTCGGGTCGGCCTCATGCGAGCTGAGAATGGCCTTCCCCTCGGTCTTCACCTAACACTTAAGCTCGCCAAGAATTCCAAAAAATACTCAACACGTGGACGTTGAAATCTCGGACACACACACAGAGACCAGGGGCCGAACGTGGAAACTGCCATGTTCTCACACGTGACAGACGTCCACTCCGTTTCATCACAGAAAGCGCGTACATCTGGCGCGCCACGTACGTCATCCTTCGCCAGCCTACTTACTAGGTTCTAGGTACCTATGTCGAACCACGAGCCTACTTGGTAGACATATGGCATCGCAATCTGCTAGTCAATGGGCGAATTCGTCAAAATTGGAGGGAGAAGGCCGCTCCTCCCAGCCGCTACTTTCCAATGAAAAAGAGCCAGGGGTCCCCCCGTGGGTGGGGGTAGGGGTGGGCGGGTATGGGGTGCGGAAAAAATGAGAGGAGGTAATTTTAATTCCCAACAATATTAGTACGTACACAGCTGACATTTGGTGTTGTAATGAACAAGTCACAATGTTAGGAGCAATTCCAGGTACAAAGTTACAGCTGGAACGAGAACAAGGCAATTCCGAACTTGGATTACAAAAAACTCTTTCACCAACGAACAGGCGATTCTATTTTGGAATCGGTGATTAGAGATTTTACTGTGGAATCGGCGATTCGATTGTCTGCTTTTCAGCTTCTGTGCTTGCGTGCTTTTCGAGTTTTCTTGTGAAAGCGGTTTGGCGATTGTGGTTGCTGCTGCTGCTGCTGCGAGGAGTTTACAAGCGACGAGGAGGAGGACAAGGAGGAGAACAGGAGAGAGAGAGAGAGAGAGAGAGAGAGAGACACACACACACACACGCGCGCGCGCGCACACACACACACAAAGGCGAGCCAAGAAAGCGAAAGGGGTTTGTGGAGTTAGATGGCAAGTGTAAGGGCTGTTGTCGCTCTTCATCAGACTGCTGCAGCGGCTGGTTTGGCGTCGTTACCGCAGACTGAAGGCCTGGGAAGCTTGATCTCATCGGTGGTGGCACGCAGAAATGTCTCGTGTTCGTTGCGGCAAGCAATAATATCGGCTGATTTGTGTGGACTGGCAGCCCAAAGAAGATGCGGCTGTTCTTGCACAAGTGCTGTTTTAGGAGTTAAGCTCCTGAGGCCCAAGGGGGGAGTTAGAAATGTGAGGGTTCATAGATCTGGGTCTTTTAGGTGTAAAGTAAGCGATGGGGTGTCGGGGAATGAGGAGAAGAAGAGTGGAGGAGATGGAGAGGAAGATCGAGAAGGGTTGGCTTCTGACATCACGCGGATTCTTTTGAGCACTTTGACGGATGGAGAGAGGGCGCAGTCGAGTGCGAAGAGCGAAGTAGGAAAAAGTAAGGGGGTTCAGAAGGCTTTGCTGCCACGTATGTGCACCTTGAGAGCGTTCGGCGATGGAGGGGAGGGAGTGATGAGTGGATTGGAGGGATCCTTGTTCGAACTCGTGGCGGCGAACGTTCAAGCTGCGGCGCAGTTGCGGAGTTTCGAGATCCTGTCAGGGCGGTTGGCTATGATGGCGTTCTTCTTAGCGATTGCAGTGGAACTGGTGACCGGCAACAGCGTGTTCAAGGGCATCGATGTGAAGCAACTGGCGGAGTTCGCCGCTCTATCGGCCTTGGCCACTCTTTCTGCCGCCGCCTTCGCGTTCGCATGGCGTGCCAGAAGCGATGTGGCGAAGTCGTTGTCCAAGGGAGCCATAGACCTGGTGGATTCTGCCCTGGACAAAGTTGTCGACGGACTTTTCTATGATGAGGAAGAGGCGCTCAAGTGAAGGGCAACCGACCGGTGCGTCCCGAATCACCTCGATCTCTCAAGCGCTTCACAGACGGATCTTTGGTAAGGAGGGAACACTTGAAAGGCCTCCTCAGCAAGCAGGGGTTTCCAATTAGGTGATTTCTCCTTCCAGGGTGGAGCTCTGGAGCTGATACATATGAGTGGGTTATCTCAAAAGGAGAAGAAGCCCTTGAAAACTCAACTAAGTTCCAAGGACAGGAATTGCAGGAAAAGAATCTGATGGGTGCTGTTCAGGTGGCAGAAATCTCATGGTGAAGCCGGCAGAGAGTTTCAACTCACATGTTATAAAAGCTGTAGATAATAAGTAAGAACAATTCAGACTTTTTTTTGCTGCACAAGCCACATACTATGTGCATTCTTGAAAGCTTTTTTGATTGAATCTGCTGCCAGATGAGCAGATGAACAGCAGCTGCTGTGCAACCTACCGACTACTCTGCAGTTTATTTATTGGCTACAACTGTATCATGCTTGTGTGCCCCTTCTTCAGCTTCACCTTGACTTAGTTTTGTGGCAACAAGCTGCTATCCTGAGTAGACTGAAGAAAGCAGGGTAGTACTGGATGGCATCGTAGCAGACTTGGGTATACTCCATGTCTATGTACACACATTCTTTGAATAACAATTTAAGCTTTATCATTCCAAAGAGATGATGGCAGATGCCTGGTTGTGTTTGTGTAATGAGCACATGGATTGTGTCTGTCACAGATGCACTGAGAAGCTGAGATTTGGAATAGGTTTTGTTTAAAACAGACAACCATCTGGAAATTTGGACAGGTGGTACATGTTTGGTTTTCCATGATTGTGTTGCTCATTGGGTGTTGAACAATAGATTGTCATCTCGAGGATCTTGCAGGATGTGTGCATGAATGCTTGAGGTACTTCAGAAATTGAAGCTATCACAGAGCAATTGAAATGGTCTAGGCTTTGACTGTTCTAAGGTACTTGTTGATTTCTCAAGTACCTCAAGCATTCAAAGACTAGACCATTCCAACACATTCAGGTAGTTCACAAGGAGTTGGCTTTCCGATTTCAGATGCCTGCTGCCAAACATGGACATGCAAGAGAGATTCTCAGGACTAAGGGGGTTCTTGTTAATCATCTGTAAACAGCTTTGCAGACTTTATTCTGTTCATAATTAATTCATAATGCAGCAACCTCAAAAGCTTGTTCTTGCTCAAAAGTTTTCTTGTTTGTTCAAAAATTGAGAGATATTCCCCATTTCAAGCTGTGGTTGGTTTCACCATGGTTGGCAAGTGTACAAAAGGAGCAGACAATAACAAATAACAGGCTAGACAGCATAGCAAATGTGTTCTAGTGAAACAAATTGAGTAACATCTTGCACAATCAGACTCAAAAGTCCAGAAGAAGAGCCTGCATTTCATGTTGCCCCATCTGCAGATTGTAAGCTTCATCGATAACAAAGCCACTTTCTTATGGTAGTCATCACACCAGATGAAAACCTCCAAAGCTGAATTGCATTTTGTGACTATATCACACACTAGCTAATGGATGTCATTCAAGGTGCAAGCCAGCCTGGAGTCACAAAGATTTCAGGTTGCAATTTGCATTTAGTAGCAAACTGTTTGGCCTCAAATTCCAATGCAATGAATTTCTCAATTTCAGATGTTTGAGATGTAGATAGACAATCTGTTTCCAAGCATTTTGTTAACAAAGATTGGAATTCATATGTGGAAACCCGCTATTCAGGATTGTTATGTTCAATATTGGGTGACATGCTTGAAAAATTTTCAGATGGTAGGACATAAAATCCATGGTTGTGATACATCGGGTATAGATAGGATGTAATTACAAAAGTGTAAGATTTACAATTTGCATTTACAAGGTGAGTGTAGGAGATCACAAGCCTGGGAACTTTTATATAATGATAGTCTAAAAATCCTAAATTTTCAAACCATAAAACTGGGAGTTGTGGAAAGTAAATGATTTTGGTGAAGATGCATGTGAGGGTTTAAGTAAGCATTTACAAGTTTGGATGTCTGTTCAGTGCTGCCATACTCTATTTCCTTTGCCTTCCATTCCTTGAATGCATAATTCCAACTTGAAAGATGCAAAGTAACTTCTTGTATTGGAAAGGAGGAAGATATTGTAACCTCAAAACACGGCTGTAAGGGTTTGAACATACTATGCTCACTGCTGGGTAGAAGATTTATTCTTGCTGAGTGAGAACTTCATACTGCTGCATTGACAATTTGTGTGCTTTTGACAGTATGGGTTATTGTGGCTGGTGATGAATGAGGAGGCGGGAACTGCAAGTTCTAGAAGCATCTGGTCTTGTGCAATATTGGTTGTGAGGTACTCTGGAGGGGTTTCTTCTGGGATGGTTTTTTGGGGAAAGAACAAGAAGAGAGTAGGGGACTGGCAGAGTAGTAAGTCTAGAGATGTTCCAAGGGAGTAACTTTCTAAGGATGTAGAAGAGGAAGTAAGTGAGAGACAAGCAATGTGAGGAAAATCAGCTATCCTCATGGAGGTCTTCAAATTTTTGTGTGGAAGAATAGAAGACTAGAAGATGCTTGTTTTTGTGGCTAAGTCATGAATCTTCTGCCAGAAAGCATAATAATATTTTTTAGCAACATATCAAATGCACAGACTCTGAGCATCTTCCTTGCAATGTGATTTTATCGGATATTGTGTGTATGAGAGACGTCTGTATGAACACATCTAGTTTTGAATTTTGGATGCAGAGAGTTCATCAGCTGGTTTGGACCAGGTCGAGTGCAGGTGATTGGTGCATGGATGAGTGCAATAGTTGTCTGATTGCCCAGCTTATGCCTTTGCACATCAGAAACTGAACTTTATTTTGGGTGATCCTCAATTTTATGTCAATGTGCATTTGCTTGCGGTGTTCATTGAGGGGAGCTGTCTGAGTGGTATTATTGATGCACAAGTGATTTCTATGGTCATCTGTGAATGGGTGTGAGGCTATGAGACACTTCTGTCATTTTCCTGCTGCATGACTGAATTGTCTCCCTTTCCTCCAAGAACTCATGGTGACCATCTGTGTATGTTGATTTTGAGGGAATTGGGTAAGGAATTATAGTGGTCAGCTGGCTATGAGGGTGTCAATGCAATTTTGGTGGGTGGCATGCTTCAAATATATGTGATTGTGCAATGTTGGTGAACCAATCCTTAAGGGCAGAAGCTGAGAATGGTCCAAATCAATTTCTATTGAGTGCAGAATTAATGTCTTGCTGGCTGCCCCAGACACCTTGGGCTATGAGAGTTTCGTGAGAAGGTGCGAGGGTAGCAGACATAGACAAACCAGAGAATTGGGTGAGGGTGAGTAAGTCACATCCCCGTACTTCTTGGTCACAATATGTTTTGTTAGGTTTGGACAAGACTTGTGAGACCTGAAAGTTGGAAACAAGAGTGTTACAATAGCTCTGGAATACTTTTCAGGGTTTATTTAAGAAGAGTTTTTGTAGAGAAGGTGTGCTACTGAATCTATTTCCCTGGGATGTCAGAATGTAACAACAACGGAGATTGCATTGTGTTAAGTTGGAAACAAGAGGGTTTACAATAGCGCTGAAATACTTTGCAGGGTTTATTTAAGAAGAGAGTTTCTAGAGAGGGTGTGCTACTCTATCTATTTCCCTGGGATGTTGGTATGTAACAACAACAAAGATTGCATTGTGCATACGTGTTTTCAGTTGTGAATATCATGAAGTATTATCCTATGCTGTTGAAATATTGGTGTGTAATATTTGTAGGTTGTCTTTCATCAGACATGTAATACAAACTACCATGTATCTTACAAACTATCATGTTGGTGGGAATTGATTATATGGTTGACATAAACACGTATAAATCAAAGAGATCGATTATACCAAAATTATGACAATGAGTAAGTTTTAGTTGTTTTGTGTTGGAATGTTGGAAGTCAGTGTTGAGAAGATTATTCAATATTGTCATGAGTGTTGGAATAGAAGATTATAAAGAGGTTTTATGTGCCCCCACTTTTGGTTATAGGGTTTGATTCAATAGGCTACATTTTTTTCATTTCGCATGATTTAAGTTCCATTATACCAAAATTTTGCAAAATAGAAGGCATTTTGGCAACCTTGTGTGACCCAATCAAGTTTGACATCCTTCAAGGGGCTTAAATTTACCCAGTTCTTCCCCCTTATGTACCTTACATTCACCAAGAATGGACCCATGTTAACTACCCTTACTTGACTAATAATATACGTGTCAATTTTATTTACCATTACAAAGGTGAATATATTGATTGTGTAAGCAAGTTCCAGGCAGTGATTGTTTTTGTGGTGAATTTTCATCATTTTCACAGAGAATACTGTTTTTCACATTCCCTGCATTTTGAAAAAAAAAATCCTAGAAAAGGAAATTTTTCATTAAAAATCACAAAAATTTGCTACATGAAAGGGTGCTTATGATTTTTCTACTTTCATGTTTTGAATATCACTAAATTTGGTTAAATATTCTTATGGATGATTGCATCATGAGCAACATCACAAAATTGAAAAGGAGAAAAAAAAACCCATGTCTTTGCACGTGATATTGAGAATTTGATTATTTTTCTAAAAGATTAGCAAAATTAGTTGAATTTGCACTAAAAAAAACACATTTCTCCAAGGATTTCCCAAATTGTTTCCAAAAAATTGAAAAAAATAAAAATAAAAATCAGTGTAGGCAACCACCCAAGCTCCAACAAAGGGTCAAAAGTTAAAACCAGTGTTGTTTTATTTGGGTGTTTCTCTTGTTTTCTGGCTTGCAAAGGTAAAAGAAAGGTAAGAAAATTCCATGTTGTGTTTTTTGCCTTTGGAGAATGGAAAAATAAGGAGGTGAGTGAAAAACAAAGGGGGAAGGGTGGGGTACCGATCTTTTGGAAGGAGGGCCGAAATTATTATTTCAGCACTTTTGTGGAAGGATAAAACAGTCCTGTCAGGAAAAAAGCCCTTGCAAGTCACACTTTTTACACAATCAAAGGGTGAGTGAGAGAGAAAGCGAGGGACACGAAAAGAGAGACACAGAGAGCGAAATAGAACGAGAGGAGCGAGAGACGAGAGCGCCGCAGCAGTAGCTATGGCGAGCGATGCCGGATTTCATGACTTGGAACTCATCATGGACCATAATGTGGTTCGCGCACTGTCTTCCTCTGTTCCTTCACTACCTAATGCAGCTTACAATTCGGCCTCGGATCATCTTCCTAGCCAAGAAGAAACGGTGAGCCAGGACGAGGTTTTTGAGACTCCTCATCCTCGTGCTGCTGCCGCTGCTGTTTCCCATCATTTCCCCGCCGGTGTGGCATCGATATCGCTTGCGCTCGGTTCTGTGTTGTCATCTAGCCTTGTTCTGACCAACTCCAACAGGGTCCTTCAAGCAGCGGCATCATCCAGTCGCGGCAGTTCTGCACAAGGTTCTTCTGCTGTTTTCGTCTCGAAAGCGCCTCCCGCTGCAGCAGTGCCGTCTGCGAAAAATAGCCACAACCCACTGCCAGTGGTGGCCTCCTCTCAAATCCAGGTGGGTTTTCTTTCTCTCCATCTCTTTGGACACGGCTGTTTTTTTTCCCTGTTTCTATCAGGGATTTCCGCGATGTCGCGATGTCTGACGGTCTCGCCAAGATTGATATGTTGTAGTGGTAGCCATTGGATAGGGAAGATTGCAAGGTTTGCAATTAGGTCAAATGGGTTTTCCATTCTCAGCCAACATGATTTGCTGCTAGAACGGGCTGTCTCTTGTGTAAATAATTTTCCTGCAAGCAGACTAGGTCGATCCAAGCTTTGTGCGCTACTGTTTACAGGAAGAAATTTCTTTCAGTTTCCTGCATTGTGAGCAATCCTGGGAAATATCCCTGGTGGGTTTTACATGAAAACCTTCTATGTGGGTGACATTGCAAACCATCTCCTTTGTTGCAGGTAGCACTTGACATTCCTGTAGCTTCCCCAGCTACAGCAGTAAAGAAGGATTCAAAGCATGTTTCTGCTTTCCCTGAGTATGATCGACTCCAAGGCCATCAGTTTAAGAATCCAGGGAATGCGGCAGGTTTGCGCCAAGCATCAATTGTGTGGTTCAGGAACGATCTCAGAGTGCATGACAATGAGGCACTGGTGTCAGCTAACCATGATTCCTCATCCATCCTTCCAGTTTACTGCTTTGATCCAAGAGACTATGGAAAATCTTCTTCAGGTTTTGATAAGACTGGCCCTTACCGTGCAAAATTCTTGTTGGAGTGTGTTGCAAATCTGCGGGCAAGTTTGAGAGAAAGGGGCTCAGACTTAATTGTTAGGGTTGGCAACCCAGAAGACATGCTTGTAAATCTGGCTAAGAGTGTGGGGGCCAGTGGATTATATGTGCACCAGGAAGTCACTCATGAAGAGCAAGAGGTAGGTTCTCCTTGTGTACCAGCTACAGAATTCTCCAGGGACTACTGTCATGAGCTTTCTTAGATCTCTCTGGATGCAGAATTGCTGCTCAATGAATCTTCCTGATCTTTGTCCTTTCATATGTCCAATGGTTGATTGTGACACTAGTTGTGCTGAATGCTTAAGAGGTTCCAGAGCTGCAGTACAAACGAGAGAAGGAAAGATGGAAATTTCCTCACTTTATCATGTTGTCTAATGAGATGTTAATTGAAATGCTGATGGCATGTTGCTTTGTATTCTAGTCAGAGGAGAAAGTGTCGGCAGTGTTGAAGGATGAAGGTGTGGAGACAAAGTACTTCTGGGGCAGCACTTTGTTCCACCCTGATGACTTACCATTCAAGCTGCATGAAATGCCATCCAACTATGGTGGTTTCCGGGAGAAGGTTCAGAATGTACATGTTAGAAAAACCATTGAAGCACCTAGACAGCTTAAAGGCCTGCCTCAGCAAGGAGGTGTGAAACCTGGGGACATTCCTTCCCTGCAGGAACTTGGTTTGAATCCCACCACAGTGTTGCGACAGGTTTTTCCTTCTCTTTTCTTCTGTATGTGTGCATGTTTGTTGTTCTTGTTTGTATCTAGGTTGCTTGCATCATAATGGAACCACCATTGCTAACAAGATGTGTTTGTCTTTAGAGAAGACTATCTGCTCAAGGCAGGTTATCTTTTGGTGTTGTCTTGACAGCTTTGTTGTGACATAGCAGGACAATCAGACAGCAGGGGGAGCAATGCTTGTGGGGGGTGAAGGGGAAGCTCTGAAGCGGCTTCAAAGGTTTGCACTAGAAGTGCCAGGTCAAGTAGCTAACCAAGCCAAAGCTTTCAGTGGTTCTAAATCTGAGGGAGGAGGTGACAGCTTGTATGGTGCCAATTTTTCTTGCAAGATTTCACCTTGGTTGGCCATGGGCTGTCTCTCTCCTCGCCGCATGTTTGAGGATCTGAAGAAGGATGGTCCCAGGTGTGGTTTCACATGTGCTTTACCTTCATTTGATTTTTTAAACCAACCACACCTTACATTGAAAACCTTTTATCTGCTTTGATATGTAGTGCTTTCCTATCTTAGCTTAAACCTCAAACAACAGAGACATTCTTTTGTTCTATAATAGTCTAAGATGGTGGTTAAGTTGGATATTTTTGCTGTCTGAGCAGTAAGGGAGGATTGTCAACTGTGTTAGTGAAGGCTGCAACCACTGCAAATGATGACAATGGCTTGAACTGGCTTGTTTTTGAGCTCCTTTGGCGAGATTTTTTCAGGTGAACATTCATATTCAATTTTGTGCATGGCTGGTTCTCACTGTAATTCCTTTTACACCTTACCATTGTCCCCTTTTGGGCTGCTGTGAGCTCTGAGGTTACAGTCCAATGCTAGCTGATATGGTTGAATTCCTATTCGGACTCCAGTGGATACAACTGATAACTAGGTTCTAGCTTATATTTGGGTTCATCTAAATTTGATGGGTGGCTGCTGTTTGGATGTCAGGTTCATCACAAAGAAGTACAGTTCTGGGAAGAAGATACATGAAGCTGTTCCAGCTACAGCTTCGCTTGCAGCAGTGTGAATGGATGCTTGATGATTCTGACTGCATGAATTCCATACAGAAATATACTGCAATCTAGATGGAGTGATACAGCCAAGGGCTAAGAGATTTGAGGGTCTGTCACACTAAAGCTTGGAAACTAGGCATTGGTAGTTTGGTCAGAAGAAGACAGGGATCTCTTGAGGGGCATATTGTAAAACCTTATGGCAAAGTTCAAATCCAATCTACTTCTACTGTGGGAGTCACAAATAAGTACCAATTCAAACACCTACCAATTCCTTGCTTTTTGGCTACTTTGGGTTGCTCTTGTTTAGGAGCTGCACTGTCCTAACTGCATTGGAAGGTTTGTGAGAAGCCTTTGCCAGCAAAGTTTGGATCTTGCCTTCAGATGGAAGTGTGCAAGTAAGTCTTCTGATTAGGACTATGCATTCAACAGCTCATCATGTTTTGTAATTCAATAGCAATTTATGATAGATACCTTTCTAGGGACCTCTTTAATACATGAAGTCCAGTAAACAGTCCTGAGGGACAGCATTGCAATGACCACATAGTGTGCAAAATTTAGTAACCACAGCTTTGAAGCATTTGGAGGTAGTCCTGGTGATTCATCACTATCTTGAGATGACAATCTGCATACTTGGTAACACATCATGTTTCAGAAATGTGCTCCAAAAGCCTATTGTTTTACAGTTCATACAAGAATACAAAAATGGTCAGTGAGAGCTGAGATAACAACTGATTGGAGAGTGATCTTGAAGATCCGAGGTGTAACCAAGATCATTCACAGCTCTTTGACTATTTCTCCATGAATTTATTTTCTGATTTTAACCTCATTTCTAGAACTGGCTCTTGGTTCTGGACATTAGAATTATGCACATCTTCCTTTGGGGCAAGCACCATTGCTCCAAACAGATCTCTTACCTGCATATTTTGATAGATTGAACTGCAGAAAACAGGTTAGTATCCACAACTGCACATTACTTGCTATCTCAAAGGGAGCATGATCTGACTCATCTTTCTTCCCTGCAATGATTCGCACCACTTTTGTTCCATTACCTTCTACCTGGTTTTTCAGGTATTTTGAATTGCATAATTTGTAAGTCTCCTAATCCTTTAGGTTGACAACAGTGTCATGTCCAGGCTACAACTTAATTGTCCTAAATCAATATGAAGGAGTCTGAAGGAATCCCAGCAGTGATGGTACCTTCATCCTACATGCAAGAAACCCCCAATTGGTGTTCAATAATCAATCCACCTAATGAATCTGCAAGACTGCTCTGTTGTGCTGATTGTAAGCTGAAACAGGTGAGGCAGATGACCTTGGGTTTCAGCTGAGCATGTGACTTCATCCAAGGAGAGCCAGTGACAGGTTGATTGTAGCAAGCTCCCTGTCAGTCCTACTTGGATGGGAATTTGACTGGTGAAGAAATGCTCCTCTTGCTCTACTGGAATAAGCTCCTTACTACAGGACAAGCATAAGACTAGTAGAAGAGTGACACCATGTCTGCCAACAAGTCTGACAATCTCTTACCCATTTTAGGTGTACAGAATCCAGAAAAAGAACCCGTCTAACTGCTGGAAGACGCAGTTTCACAAACCACTGATGACTCCAAAGCCCGTGGGTGTTCCACCTTCCTGCACTTGTAGACAACTGGTTCAAACAACGATGTGCATTGTAGCCGGGCTGACCATTATGATTATAAATTTGCATGCATCTAGTTGTGGGTTGAATCCACAGCCACTTGGGTCAACACATGCACATGAAACAAAACTAGTTAAAAGCACAGTGCTAACATGTGCATTCTTGCTTTAGAGCAGTATACCTTGTGTTCAGAAGGCTAGTGATGGCATGAACATCATTCAGAGATGTCATGATGGCTGTTGATTGACATTACTCATATTGAACCCTAAGACCTTCATATGTCATATTCATTGCCTCTCCAGAGGGTGAGAGTTTGGGACACCAGTGAAATTTTTTTGCAAGAAATTGTACAGAACTAATGTCTACTCCTCAAATTGACAAAACGGGTGCAGAAGGGAAAAAGAACGACAAAATTAACCTATCCATCATATTGATCAAATCCTGAGTAGACAACCTGATAAATACACAGAAATCTGTGACTCCAAGCCTACCCCAGCAGTAACTATTGCGTAGGAGAAGGGCCCAAGTACAGGCCCTTCCATGATTCAAGATCTGTGCCCAAGGCTGGTAGGCCGAGGGAACAGGTTGAAAATCACAGAAGGGCCTGTACACAAGTCCTTTCCCTAAGTAAAGCAGAGTTGGGATTTTTTCACTTTTTAGAAATAGTGACAGGCTGGCTGGTACCTTCCACTGCAGAAGATCCCGCTTGCTGAAAACAGATTTCTTCAGGCAGGTAAGGGAGCTGAAAATACAAAGGAAAAATCCAGGCCGTGCTTCACAACTATTGAACAACATTTTGGAAAAAGCTTTGTTGTAGGTAAAGCAATGAAGAGTTACCTCCATCATGTTTAGCTCCATAAGATGCCATGCAAAACTGTATTAGGGATATGGGGTTGAATTCATGTCTGTAATATGAAATTAAGAGCCTTGTCCTGTACATACACAAAAGGAAGCTGAGTAGCTTCAGGAAGAGGAAGGATGAAAAGAGAGATGGATCAAGTGCATGCAATGTTGCCATCCACAGCTTCTATTAATTTTGATGCCCTGCTTGAACTTATTCTAAAATCTGTATCCACTCCGTTCTGTGTGAACCAAAAAATAAATGGCTGACATTCAGCCACGGATGCCACGTAAACAAATCCCAGTATGTATCCCAGCAACATGATGCCCATTAACTTGATGGAGGATGGCTCAGAACTAACCTATCACAGGCTAAAGCCCAACAAACACGTATGTCTGATCTTCCATTATTGGTTTCAGAACTTCAAGAATCAAAGCCCTGAACCACCAGATAACCAGCAGTGCAAATGGGTTGCAATAAATATATGATTCTTTATATGAAACCCTAACCTGACCAGAGTGAGACAACATAGAGACATCTTGCAATGATCAAGCAAATTGAGCAAACACAACTAATGGCATGAAAATCACCTGGTGTATGTAATGAATGAATGATTGCACAAGATTTTAAGTCACTGCTTTTACCTGTTTTGGGCACGTGTATGTGCAAGCACGTGACTGAGTTTCATGGCCACCTCTGTCAACCTGTTCCCACCAAGATGACAACCCTGCTTTTGATTTCTTCTTTTTGACAAAGTTCTCTTGATCAAACACAGCAAAGAGACTGTGATAGAGGTAATACAAGAGTAAAGCCGGTTCTTGTAACAACCTTGAAATTTTGTCCTCAATCTGACTGGGCGGGATTTGCTGCATCCTTGGACTTAACTTCTGCGAGGGATTAGAACTTGCAATTTGTGCACTCTCATCAGAAGAAGCCTTGCTCAATGTGGTGAAGATCTCCACAGGAAATAATACCTTTGGGTATTGATAGCCTGTTCCAGTGTTATCTTGACTTATTTGTTTGTTGTCTTCTGACAGCTCCTCTGCAACATGGCCACAGTTCACCAGTTCATGCTGCATAAAATCAATCACAGCAAGAAGCTCTGTTTCTGACACCCCCATCCAATTTGTGGGCCTGGTTGTGCCTTTCAGGTGTCTTTCATCAGCTAGAGCTTCATGAGCCACACTTTCCATCCACTGCCAAAACAACTTCTCATGCTTCTTACACTGCTCTCTCTCATCTGCGATGTATTTGGACGCCTCTAGGGCATGGAGGTGCTTTTCCTGGATGTCCTTGTGCTCCAGTAGATTCACCTCATACTGGCTAAAAGGCTTTTGGCTTCCACCTGCCAGCAAAGCTTGCTGAGCTTCCTGAAATTCATGAATTCTGTTTGCCTTGCACAAATGGAGTGCAGACAATGCCTTGATTCTGGTTTGCACCTACACATATTGACAACACCATCATGTACAAGACACGTGTAATTGAATGCCTTGTAAATTACCTTAGATCAAAGATTGTCACAGCATGTTAGCACAGATACTCAGGATACCACCTGCTTCAACAACCCTACATTGAGACACAGATGCAAGGCAGCCATCCAGCATAAATCAATTCTTCAGTATAAGCATCATTGAAGCAGGCAGTGCTCCCATATTTGACATGCAATATCCAACTCTTTGATGAAGATCTAAACCAGAAACAAACTCTGGACATATGTCTGGACATCTGCAATTTTCCTGCATGATGAAGCCCTGCTGCAGGTCTTGTCCATCATGTCAGACCACCAAAAAAGAGCTTGAACTGCAGTGAAAAGCATTTTGCAAAAAGATTGATAATCAAGATAGGAAGAGTTGCAAAGTCCACATGAAAATGTACCTGTCCATAGAGCATCAAGAGCTGCTCAGCTCGGACTTCAGTGCGCTTGCTAGGTTGAGTCACCTTGTTGGACCTTGCAATTACTCTCTGCATATGTGCCTGGATCACATTTTCTGCCTCCTTGCCCTTTTGCAGTGCCTCAGAGCTGGTTGTTGTATCAGGGGGATACTCATTCGGCAGTGGCGCACTTGCCTTCACAGCCAGAAAGGGCTGAATTCGGTGCTCCAGCCCATGCTGGATAACGTTACAGTGTGAAATCAGCCATCCCAATGCCAGCAACAAGTGCCGGCTTGCACTGCTGTTGTTGATTTCATCAAGACAGAAGAAAGGAGAATGTGCAGGATAACCCCAGAGGGCCAGGTAGAATTTCACAAATCCCAACATGCCTTCTTCTCCATACTCTCTGCACACACTGTCCAAGGCTGCAGTAAGCTCTTTTTGCCATTGTCTGTCTTGCTGTTTCATATCATGATCAACCTGCTGATGACATATGTGGATCATACCCAGGTCGAGTCCAGCTTCCTTCCTGAACACCGCCACTGCTGAACTCTTCTTTCTTAATCTGTTTCTTATCAGAAGATTTGGTGCAATGGTTGAACTTCTTCCATTCAATTCTTTTGAGTCTCCAGCTTGTAAGTGTACAAAATCACCATCAGCAGCAGCTTCTCCATTGCTTGTTTGCTTCAAACTCATGCTCCCAAGGGCTGTCCTCAAAGACTTGAGTTTTGCACCTGGGAGGAAGTTTTCTTCAAGACTTCTACACTCCTTACTGAATTCATGAAAACCAGCAGTCAGTTTTGTACTCTGTTCTGGAGTTGTGTTCTTCACCACATGTGCATGGGGGGGTAAACAGAAGGAGCATGAGAGATGTAGAGCAACCAGATCATGCAATGTGCGCAAAAGGCAATTGCAAGAAGACAATTTGTTGAACTTGGCCAGTCTCATCACCTCTGCAGACAGCCCGGAAATGCCCAAATCTGTAATCAGGCTGCAAACATACTGGATGCTTTCCTTCACACTTTGACGCCGTTTTGGTTGTTCCTTGACCTCCATGCTTGCCATCACTTCTGAGGAAGACATTGGAGACTTGCCTTCAATACCAGCAATGCTCATTGTTAGCAGTGGCACGCAGTTAAATTATGCTCGATTTTCTGCTGTATTCCTGAGGCATAAAATGTGTGGGCTTGGGCTTTGCTGATTTGACAACTTATTGTTTCCGTGGCAAGAAATGGGACTTGGGTGCTGTCAACATGAGATAAAGCTGGGTGTTTTACAACTGATTTGACACATCTTAAATGAGTTTCTTGGTATGAGAGAGGGACAGATTTTGATGATTGATGACAAGTGTCCAGGGCATCATCAGCAGCAGCGGCAGCGGCATCCTTCTTGCCTTCCTCAGCACCCACTGTCCCCTTCTACTTATTATAGGTATCTGTTTGCTTGTGTTGGATCTGCATTGAGAACCACTTACAGCAGATCGTAGCAACAATGGTGGGACACAACAGCATGGAAAGAGGATTCTGTGATGAGAGTCTGACTGTCGAGATGAGATGAGGTGGCAATAACAAGTTGCAACCAAAGATTTTTTTTTATTGAAAAAGGATCTGCATCTTTCACGCCAAAAAAACCTGCTCTAAAACGTTCCTCGAGAAACTCTTAAAAAAGAGATTTACTACTTTGATTTGCATCTTTCTCATCAAAGTTGCTCCGAAATGGTTGTAACGCTGACATAGTGTGAGGTTTCTTTTTGTGGATGGATGGAATGTGTAAACCCTAAAATGCTATGGATAAAAGACAGAAGGTGACAAACTACAGGATGGTTGGGCATCCTTAAGGGTTGTGGATGCCAAAAGTTCAAATTTTGATGTTCTTTTTTACATTTGGTTGTTTTTGTTTGCTTGTCGGTTATATGCTTTTGATGTTTGGTTATTCATTGGAGTGGGTTCCTTGTTGGTTGTGTAATGGCTTGTTGATGGAAATGCGTATCACGCTACATGGTTATGGTTGGTGGGGAGTTTTTGCGCCATTGATGAAGGGTGATCTGCAAACTTGTATAAGTGGAGCTTCCCACGGATGGAACCAATGCACATTCTTGGAGCTAAGTTTTTTTTGATGTGTGTGTGATTTCTAGAGAATTTGTTGAGTATAATAGACAATTGGGGAAGAATGCCCCACTTTTGGTCTTCAAATTCCTTTTTTGGAGTAGACATTCCGTTGTGTCATTATTTCGGGAAGGAAATAGAAGACTTAATTATAAGAGTCATGGACCATAACATGGGGGGTGATGATGGCGTCTAGGATTTCATGAGTGGTCATAGTGACAAATTCATCTTGTTTGTGATTGTTAGGGCAATTGTTGGAAGTTGTCAGTCTACTTGTGTTTGAAAGAAAGTACCTCTGCATGAACTCGGAGGAAATGCATTATGTGAACAAGTGTGGGTTTCATGGATTTCTTGATGTTGCAATGTTCAATATTTTGTTTTTCTTGATCCACTTTCTATGGGAAAGCATGATGGGATTGGGGCATCTCTTGGGATTTTAAGCTAAAGTGTTGAGAAATGAATTGCCACAAAATATGACCAATTGGCTCTTGAGAGGAAATCAAAAGAGATCTGATCCCTTAAAGTCCTTAGTCTATATGTTGTAGGAGTCATAGAATAGCAAGGATTAAGAATTGGTTACATTTTATTCAATGTATTTTCACTTTAATGAGTCTAATATTAGTAAATTGAACATGCATTGATGTTATTGGGGTGTTTTCTTGTCAAGTCAACCCTCCTTTTTGGTATCAAAGCCTTATAGTCTTCAAGGTTACAATGCATTTGTAGATAATGTGTTTATGAAAGGTTGGTATTTTTTAGAAATTGTTATGTCAAAATCCAATGAAGGAGAATTAGTGGTACAAACACAAGAGGTGCATGAAGGATAGATAGTAGCTAAATTCGATTTCCCTAAAACATTTAGAGCACCACCAGTAGGAACTTTGATTTTGTGTCAAGCAAGGTTTGGGATTGTTACAATTGTAGGTATAAATTTTAATGAAGCACAAATTGGTGACATTGTTGTGGAACTGATGCACAATGGAATTTGTACTAAGGCACATGTTTGGGTGAATATGTGGCATGGAACAAGGGGATGGGCATCAACTGCAAGGTTCCAAAGGTAATACCATTTCACCTCCTATCTTGCGTAGGGTATCAACTTACAGGTCAAAAAGACATAATCAAATGTTGAAGATAACGTGCATCTAGATTCCTTATTTGCCCATCTCACCTAATCATTTCAATAGATTTTTCATTCCAATAGTGGAAGATTTGTTTTGTAGTGAAGACTGGATCATAAAGGTGGAGATTTCTGGATTAAGGACCTATTTGATAGTTCGAAAGCTTACCAAAACAACAATCTCGAAATACAATGGCAAATGGATTCCATAGATGAGCAAAAATTTATTCTTTTACCATCTGAATTTGTTGTCTTAGCTCTAATACAAAAAGGAAATCAAACAAACTTTTATGCATGATTAATGGTGTCTGCATTCCGTTAATATCAAAGGAGTAGAACAAAAACCTGGTAGAATTAATAAAAGAAAGCCCAAAAGTAGTATCATGCCATGAGTTGGTGGATGCAATTTGGCATATCTATGTTTGATGAAACTAACTTCCCAAAAAACTGATGATTGGGGCTGTGATTCCAAAAATTATGGGATTTACAATCATCATAATTATTGGTTTTGATCTAATTGTTGCTAAGGTTGGCAATGTGGCAATATGTATGAAGAATTCAGTTTTATACTCGTGTGGTTGTATGGTTGAAGACAAGGACACAGTCTAATGGATGGCAATGAAGTCTCATCCAAATCGCCAATACAAGGTTATACTTCGTTAGTCCTTGGTCCTTTGAATCAACTTGAGGATCAAAAATATAAAGAATTGATTTGGTTCCTTGGAATGGGGATATTTGGATTCCATTAGACATCACCGTTTCAAGGTGTTGTATTTAGTTTACACATTAGAGTTAGATTATAAAATCAAGGTTAAAGATTGCATTGTGAGAATCACACACATAGGTTAGGCTACACAATTGTTGTGTTGGATTTATTCTAGGGATTTCTATGGTAGATTATGTTGGAGGTATGTAAGGAGGAATGAGATGAACTATAGCATCAAGGTTGACAATAATAAGAAAAGGGCAGTAGAATCTAAGAAGGGAGAAGAAGCACATGTAATAGAGGACTTGAAACAAATAAACTTTTAAATCACAAGGGTTGGTTGCAATGATGAGTCCACATGGTATGGATGAATTATTTTGGGGTTGTGATCATGAAGACACGAATGACTAGGTTGAACATTTGATTATGGCAACAGAAGTCAAAGATTTGAATGTTGACAAGTCATTTAAAATTGCCAAATTGAACCTAACGAATAAGGCTAAGGAATGGATCAAGAAATTGAATCCTACTCCCATTGACTAGATAAAATTGTGCATTTGGATAGTGCAAAAATATGGCAATATAAATGATGAGATCAGCATCAAGTTGGATGCCATTAAACATGAACCCAAAGAATGAATGCAAAAATACTATGAAATATTGGATAAGCCTTTCCAACAAGGACAAATATAGGATGCAAAAAAACAAGGAAATTTTTTGGCTAGGCTTAGGTTAAAAATCAGGAAAATGTGTGTGGTCAAAATTTATGTTGACATTGAAGAAGTAGTTGTTACAACTATTGAAATTAAAAGAGTATTGGGAGAACTTAGGGAAATTCTGTATGAACCCATGAAGGAATAATAGGATGAAATAACATCTGGAGAATCTACCAAATACCAACAACTACATGTCTTGAATGAAACCTTTATCAATTTCTTTGGAAAGGGAATTGATGGCAAAGTTGGACCCAACATAACCTTTTGTGCCAATAACAACCAATGTTAATTATGTCATTTAATAGAACGTGTGGCCTCAACATGCCCCAAACTCAATGACATTAGGTCAAAATGTACCAAGTGTGGAGGAAGGCACAAGACTAAAAATTGCGGTCTAAAATGTTCATTCTATTTTGGCTTGGGGCACATGGAAGATCGATGTTGGAAAACATTTGCAAAGGGACCAACTACTACCACCAACTTTTTAGAGGTTTTGGTCAATGATGAAGAGGCAACTCTGTTAGAATTAAACCAAATATGTAGAGAACAACATGTGTTTTTTGGAAATAGAATGCCAAAAAAAATTTATCTATAATTGTTGAAATTTTAGAAGAAAGGTTTAGAGAAGAAGAACAAAAGGAGATGAATATGTGAAATGAAAAATCTATTAAATATAAGTTTCAAAAGGAAAATCTCATTAACTCCAATGGAAACCATATTCATTATTCCAAGGGAGTCAAAATACTTGGCACTTGGCACTTGAAAGAAATCATGCATTGATTGAAGGTTTAGTAGACATAGAAGCTTATGTGTCAATCATGGAAGCTAGCATGGTAAGAGAATTTAGCATCGTGCATTTAAGGGTTGACCATGAAACATATAAGATTACATCTAGGATAATAACTCAAGTGCTTGGGAGGATTGCAAAACTTCCCATGAAGGTTGGCAGAATTATCTATCAAATGGTGTTTTTAATGGTGGACATAAACAATTACAACTTATTGCTTGGTTTGGATTTTCTCATGACAATTAAAACAATCATAGATGTAGAAAAAAGGGTCATACAAGTACACAACAGACCATGTATGGAGGTAGAAATATTATTTCTAAATTTGGTGAATATGTTGTAGGTGTTGGAGTAGTTTGAAGAAGAAAAAAGATAGAATGCAAAGGGAACTATTCAATATGGAAATGGAGTAGATTTAGTTAAATTCATAAGTAGACCTAATTCAATCATTAGATCCCAATGGTTCTAATGATGAGTTCTCTTTTGATGATGAGTTGATGGAATATGAGGAAGAAATAGAGGATGACCCACAAGAGGTCCTACTAAATCTAAAAAACCATATTGAAGAGTTGAAAGACCATGGAATGGATTTAATGGTTGACAAGGAAGCACCTATGCAGATGTTGAATTTAATTTTCAAATAACAACATCAAAATGTTTTAGAAAGACAACTCACTGAAGATGATGATTATGTTGATTAGATAAAATATTATGCTACCAATGAAGATGTTCAAATCCAACAAAGGATGGGTAAGGATGTTGAAGCCAGATTACATTTGTATCCTTTTTAGATGACAAATGATTTGACACTAGGTGGCAAATGGGTTCAATTTAAGGCCAAGATGAGGTTGGATGAATCATTAAATGAGGAACATAGGAAGCAACTATGGGAATTGCTTGAGGAATACTGAGTTTGTGCATGGCACAAAAGAAAGTTATGACAATGTTTTATGGGAGAACATGTTATTTACACACAAGGATTGTTGTTTTGTAGAATGACTCCTAGATGGTTATCTTATTGGGAAAAAGGAAAAGTGAATTGATGTATACAAGCCTTGGTGGATTTGGGAAAGATGTGTAAAAGTGCATCCAAGTATGCATGTAAGGTTACCTTACTTGTAAAGAAAGATGGTAGTCAAAAATTATGTGGGGATTACAAACCTTTGAATTTTTAAACCATGCGAGATTCTTTTCCCATGCTTTTAATTGAGGATGTTTTAGGGAACTTTCAATGGTTTTCAACATTTGATTTGCAATTAGGCTTTTGGTAGATACTAATGGCAACAAATGATGTGAAGAAAACTGTTGTGATCACCAAATTAGGTTTATATGAATGGAATGTGATGCCTTTTAGATTAACAAATGCCAACAACACATTATCATGGACCATGGCTGACATCTTTAAGGATTGGAGCAACCAGTTCCTAAGAGTATTTGTTGATAATGTCAACATACACAATGGAACATGGTTTGACCACTTACAACACATCCTTGTTCTTCAAATGTTGGTAGAGGTCAACCTCAAACTCAACCTTAGTACATGTTGTTTTGGTTTTAAGAGTACCACTTTATTGGGACATGTGGTAAATTGCACTAGCTTTTAATTAGATCCCAAAAAAATAACAATAGTTGCCGAATTTTCTACACCAAGACGACAACAAATGTCGAGGCATTTTTAAGGTTAATAAGATATGAAAGAAGGTTCATTGCAGGGTATGCAAAAATTGTAGAACCTTTTTTTGCCCTTACTAAGAAGGAGTGCAAGTTCATTTGGACACCAATATGTCAGGCAACCTTTGATGCATTGAAAAGGAACTTGTGGAAACAACTATTTTGGTGAGATTTTATTTCTATAAACCATTTATCTTAGATGTTGATTGGTCAATAAAAGGTGTAAAGGTTATACTATCACAAAAGCCCAAGAAATAAGAACAAGTAGTAACTCATGCAAGCAAGGGTCTATCTCATGTTTAGTGTCATTTCCACCCAATGGAGGGAGAATATTATGCTCTCATATGGGGCATAATTTATTTCAAGCAATATCTTCACTAAACCCCATTCCTATTATGGACAAATCACAAATGATTGGAATGGTTAGTAACTATTTCAGATGCCTATGGTGAAGGAGACAATGGATTGCAATGTTGCAAAACTTCCAATTTAAGATTGTTCACCACGTTGGTAGTAGACATTTAAATGTTGATGTGTTGAATCATAATCCTATGAGTATATCAAAAGAGGATGAGGATTTTGGATGTGATGAGTTGGAGCATAAAGACAAATTAGGAAATACATCAACATGGCTAAAAGATAATGAAATTGTAATTAATATGTTTATTTTATAGCACATTCATGAAGAAGCAATTAATGATGCAAAACAACAAGTGGAGGATGGACAAGAAAGATAGACTGAAGACTCTATGTCTATGATGACAATCGAATAATGATTGTTGAAGCTCATATCATGGTGGATAATGCCAAAGACCAATAAAAAGGCAAAGTTATTGAAAAAGAAGGAATAAGCAAGGGTGATCAGTTGAGGAAGATGGACATATGGGAAGATGGGTTGTCAATGGTGTTGCTCACTAATGGACACTTGGAAATCAATGCCTATGATGTTTCTGAAATAGACAGAGCTAAAAAATGGGTGAGGAAATACCATTGGTTTGAATACACTTTATTTTTTTAAGGTTTAGTAATTCTTAAACCTGCAAAAAGGACTATAATTGAAAAAATCCATGAGGAAATTGGTGAATCATGGACATTTGCTGAGGTGAAAAAAAAATTCTTTTAGCATGATAGAACTAAATTTCTCAAAACATTTGTTAAAATCGATGAAAAATGTTAATTGGCTAGATAGTTTATCAACATGAGGTTTGGAGTTAAAGAAATGAAGAGCATTCTAATCTATGAATTGTTTTATCAAATTTTTCTTGACACTATTGGACCTTTACTTGAAACCATTGATGGCAACAAATATGAGTTTGTTGTCGTTGATCATTATTCCAAATGGTGTGAAGCACGACCAATTAAAGAATACGATGTTCTTACTGCTACTAAGTTCTTAAAAGATGAAATTATTTTTAGGTATGGCATACCAAAATATGTCATGAAAGATAACTGGAGTGAATGGATGAAATAGTTCGTTGAAATGTGCCACAATTATGGCATTACTCAAAAATTCACTACACTTGCTTAGCCTTAATGCAATGGCATGGTTGAACATTTAATCAAGACCATCAAACAAGGGCTGACAATCATGGCAACATTGAACATACATTGTTGAGATGTAATGCTACCCTAAATATTATTTGGTTATTGTTATGGCATACAAGCTAACACCAAATATTCTCTTTTTATGGTGCTTACTAGACATACACCAAGCTTGACAATTGACAATAATCTAAACAGGTTGTGTGATGTGTTTGATGAGAATGCAGGACCAAAAGTCATGGTAAAACAAATGATTCATAAGATGCATTTGATTGTTGGTGTGCACAAATCTCTGCTTAAGAATGTAGAGTAAGCTCAAAAGAGACAAAAAAAGGTTTATGTTGTTCGCAAAGGATTTTAAACATTTGATGGACTTGAAGAAAATAACAAGGTCAAGATGCGTAGACTTGGCAAACAGAGGTCTTTGATCAACAACTAGGAAGGATTATACATGCTTGTAGACTACAAAGATGAAAATGGTTACCAAAAACAAGATCATGACACTAAGATTTGCATTATTAAGGATTGTGATGAATAACACTAAGAATGTGCAAGAAGGGATTTACAATTGTACCACTCTATTGATTGATACTTGATCTATGAGGACATGGATTTATTCAGAAGGAATGGTGACACATGTACCGTTGAAATAATGTTAGGTTTCTTTTTGTGGATGGATGGAATGTGCAAACCCTAAAATTCTATGGATGAAAGGCAGAAGGTGACAAACTACAAGATGGTTGGGCATCATTAAAGGTTGTGGATGTTGAAATTCCAAATTTTGTTATTCTTTTCTGCATTTGGTTGTTTTTGTTTGCTTGTAGGTTATATATTTTTGATGTTTTGTTATTCATGGGAGTGATGTTATTGATCTAGCTTTGGTGATGGAGTGGGTTCCTTGTTGGTTGTGTAATGGTTTGTTGATGGAAATGTGTATCACATTGCATGGTGATGGTTGGTGGGGAGTTTTTGCACCATTGATGAAGGGTGATTTACAAACTTGTATAAGTGGAGCTTCCCATTGATGGAACCAACGCACATTCTTGGAGCTAAGTTTTCTTCTAATGTGCATGTGTGATTTCTAGAGAATGTGTTGAGTATAGTAGACACTTGGGAAAGAATGACCCATTGTTGGTCTTCAAATTCCTTTTCTAGAATAGACATTCCGTTGTGTCATTACTTCAGGAAGGAAATAGAGGACTTAACTATAAGAGTCATGGACCATAACAAGGGAGGTGATGATGGTGTCTAGGTTTTCATGAGTGGTCATAGTGGCAAATTCATCTTGTTCGTGGTTGTCAAGGCAATTGTGGGAAGCTATCAATCTACTTGTGTTTGAAAGAAAATACCTCTATAGGAACTTTGGGGAAATGCACTATGTGCACAAGTGTGGGTTTCATGAATTTCTGATGTTGCATTGTTCAATATTTTGTCTTTCTATGTCCACTTTCTATGGGCAGGCATGATGAAATTGGGGCATCTGTTGGGATTTTAAGCTAAAGTGTTGAGAGATGAGTTGCCACAAAATATGACCAGTTGACTCTTGAGAGGGAATCAGGGAGATCTCATCTCTTGAGGTCCTTAAGTCTGTCTGTTGTAAGAGTCATAAAATAGCAAGGATTAGGAATTGGTTATGTTTTATTCAGTGTATTTTCACTCTGATGAGTCTGATATTAATAAACTGAACATGCATTGATGTTGTTGGGGTGTTTTCTTGTCAAGTCACCCTCCTTTTTTTGGAGGCATGATCCTCAAGAAACTCTTGAAACAGAGAAACGGAGATATGCATCTCTCTCCCAAAATCATCACGAAATTTTGACGCAGAACTTGTCGCCGCGTTCTCGATCCTGGGGTGGTGGGGGGAGATGCAAGCGCGAGACGTTGAGGACGATTTAAACCCTAATCGGATCCGTTTGTGCCCCTTGGAAAGCAGTTGAGCCAGCCTCTGCTTGTGCTTCGTACTGTACTTATGAGCAAATTTCCTTCATGATGGTTCTGGCGGCACACGCTGCAGTAGCGGTATTGCTTTGGCATTGTAGCGCTCAAGAAACTGAATCATAATAATCATTAGGAAGTAACAAGCTTATCCTGGAACTTTCAACATCTGCAAAACATTTGTGTAACCACAACAACACAACTTCCAACAGTCATGAAACATTTCGATTCGAGCAAACTACAAGAGGAAATACCAATCCTCCCCACCTACTTTCAAGCTCATTCCAAGAGCAAGTTACAACAAAAAGTCGAGCAAGTTTCTGCACAGTTAAGAATCTGGATACCTATTGTCACAGATTTACCTTTGCTTGGGAAGGAATCGGGCTGCAATCCATCCGGCGCTGGCATTGAAATAGCGATTACGGGCAAATGCAAGTAGAAGAAACAGGAAGTGTTGTCAACTGTACACTTGGATTCTTTCTCTCTCCTATTAATTGGCTCTGCCGGTCAGGGTAGAGAGATTTGGATGCACTGAACGATCCACTAGGGCTTCACCATGCTAATCAGCATGTGTTTCCAATTTAGTATGTTGAACATTTATCATCCTTATGGAGACAGAGCCATTATACAACCAGCCAGTCGTTACTGTCCCCTTGCAATACGGTGATGCAACACAAGATGTTCGAATTTATTCCTGCTTATGGATCTTGTTCTACTTCTGGTACTTACTTTCAGGACCAAAGAACAGACACATGCCTCCAAATTCTTAGTCTAGTAGGAATTGATGAAACCCTGGTAAACTTTATTAAACAAAGCACCCAGCAAAGGGGGAAAGGGAGGACAAAGAGAGAGGACCCAAGTCCCGTTGGGTCTGAGCCAAAAGTGCACAAAACCAAAGAGGGTCACAAGGGATCGACAAAGAGAGAGGACCCAAGTCCGATCCGAAAGCGCACAAACCCAAAGGGGGTCACAAGGGAAGGACAAAGAGAGAGGACTCAAGTCTGAGCCCAAAGCGCACAAACCCAAAGGGGGTCACAAGGGAAGGAAAAAGAGAGAGGACTCAAGTCTGAGCCAAAAGCGCACAAACCCAAAGGGGTTCACTAGGGGGCAAAGGAACAAATTGTGTTCCAGGAATTGCTTGGCGCACAGAACACTACTTGGCGCTGATGAGCACATTGAACTATCTATGTGGCTGATAGGTAGAACACCGGCTCTTCGATAAGAAAACTATGATCTGGAAATGCTGACATTGCATCGACCTTGTCCAACGTCGGTCCGGACACACGTCCGGAGTCCGGACCCACAGTTGCTGGCTCGAGAAGAGGTCCCTGAAGCGCATATTTGGCGTCCGGCCTTTGTCTTTCACGCCCCCACCCAGATTCTCTCTTCTCTGTCTTTTTGTCTGTCTTGTCGACTACATGCTTGGCATGTGAATTCGTTTCTCGCGAAGAAGAAATGATGCAGAAACGAGTGCGATTCCAATGGGATTACAGCCTGCCCATATACAGAAAGTTTTGCACAGGTAGTGCGTAGCCGGAGTGTTTTTCGAGGATTTTGAGAAACTTGTGAAGAAGAACACTGTGTACATTTCTCTTAAAGATGGCAATTCGTCGAGGAGTCTCCAATCTGTTTTCTGAGTCAATTTGGTACTCCTCGTACAAGGGCTTGGTTAATAACGCAATTTTTGCAAGGGACAAAACTACTAAGGCTGCACTGTCCATTGATGGTGAGCAACAACACAGAGCTGTTAGTAATATATTAGATTTGGAAGGTGGAGAAGCCACTTTCTCTGGGATTACTTCAAAGGAGCTGCTGAAGACATTGTTGATGTTGCAAATGGTGTCCTTTGAGCCTGTTGTGGATTTAAGCATCAAAACTCTGACCTCCCCATTGATGCAATCGCCCCTCTTTCAAGCCCCGCTACATCATGTTGTCAAGAGGACCACATATTCACACTTCTGTGCTGGAGAGGATGTTGCAGACGCCTCTGCAACCTTGGAAAGGCTGTGGCAGCTTGGGTTACGAGGGGTTTTCTATTATGGCATGGAGGATGCGGTAGACAATGCTTCTTGTGATAAGAACTTCACTGTGTTCTTGCAAGTCATCAATCAAAGCAGCAAATTACCACCAGACTCTGTAAGGAAAACCTTTTAACAATATCTGTACAGTTCTGCAATTTGCTTCTGTCAGAATAGCTCGTGCTGGTGGTCATCACCCCTTCCTTGCCTCATTTGTGTTCTACCATGCTGTTGTTGGCATTTCCATGATGTCCTGGTGTCAATGGCCAACTTCTTCATGAAATTCTTTTCATTGCCTCCACAAACTTGAATTGCTATGTGTCAGTTTCTTTTACATTCTCATCACTAACGAGCTAATGTAAATTAAACCATTCCTTGGCAAGATCAACAAAGCATGGTTGTTTTTCCTCCTTCGCTCTGGGCAATATCTCCCTCCTCCTTCTGGCAGCTCCTTTTCCCTCTGTTATTAGTGGGTTATAAACACTCTATTTCCTTTCTCTTTTGCTTCCTTGCAATCATGTAGTTGCTATTGTAGCCACTTCCTTTAACCATAAAAGTCTTGGTGGATATGTTCTTTCTTCAGATAAGTGCTGTATTCTACTTTTCATTCAAACATCAAAATTGATTAGTTGAGGTTTTCCTATGTATGTATGTATGTATGCATGCAGGTGAGCTTTGGATGTGTCAAAATCAGTGCAATCTGTCCAATCCAACTGCTGGAACATGTCAGCAGCTTGTTGCGATGGCAGCACAAGAATAAGGAGTTCAAGTTGCCATGGAATGAAAAGGGACTACCAATATTGGCTGCAGAGAGTCCCACACATTCTGTCCAAACAATGCCAGAGCCCCTCACAAAAGAGGAAGAGCATGACTGGACTCTTGCACACCAGCGACTCTGGAAGCTGTGCAGAGCCTGTGAGATTCAAGGCATGCCATTGGTAGTAGATGCTGAGTACATGTCTCTGCAGCCAGCAATTGACACCATTGTCTATGCGGCCATGCTTGAGTTTAACAAGGGCTGCCCACCTGTTGTGTATGGCACTTTTCAAGCATATCTGAAAGATACAAAGCCACGGCTATCTCTTGCACTCAAAGGAGCCTCTGAGCATGGAATCTCTCTAGGTGTTAAGCTTGTCCGAGGAGCATACATCACCCGAGAAACTGCTGTGGCTGCCTCTTATAATGTTCCCTCCCCCATCCACCGAAGCATCCAGGAAACACACCGATGCTATGATGAATGTGCTGCAATCATGCTGGAAGAGGTTGCAAATGGAAAAGGCTCTTTGCTTGTGGGAACTCACAATGTAAATTCTGGTATGTATATCTATACCTTGTTGCAAGGATGGTTTCTGTCTTGAGAGCAGTCAGAGGCAGCTCTAATTTGTACAAAAGCCAATTGAGAGAGTGACATCCATTCTTGTGTCTTTTTAATGGATACAAACACTGTAGGTCAGAACCTGCTTGATTTGACATCAGAACTTGCTACTCTTTACAGACAAACAACTTACCCTGCTAAATTTATTCTTCTCAGTAAGGAAGAAGTTTCAGGAATGCTCTGCTAGTGGCATGCAGGAAAAGCAGCAGCATCCAAGTTAGACGCATTGGGGTTATCCAGGAGTGATCCAAGAGTGCAATTTGCACAACTTATGGGGATGGCTGATGTTCTATCGCTGGGATTGGCACAAGCTGGCTTTCGAGTAAACAAGTTCCTAGCCTTTGGACCAGTATCAGAGGCTATTTCATTCCTTGTGCGACGTGCTGAGGAGAACCGTGGCATGCTTGGAAACACATTGTTAGATCGCAGATGCATCCGGTATTGTTCTTGGTCCTTGGGCTGCTAATCTAGAAGTATCTGTAACTTGCTAGTCTAAATTGACCACAATATCAATTCAAGGTTTTTAAAATCTTGAAGTTACATTTTCATCAAGTGGAGTGATTGCCTCTGGTAGACTCTCATTGATGAGTACTTAGGCTGGCTGGTTAGAGGTGATGTGTATATGCATTTGGATGTAGGATGAGCTGTGAGACATTGAACTTGAACTGAACTTGTTTGAGGAAATTATGGATGCCATCAATGTTGCTCCCAGAATTGGAGTCATTTGTTCCAAGCAGTAACATATAGTGGCTGGGGTGATGAACAGCAAGGAGCTGCAGCGAAGGTTCCAACAACTGATAAGAATTTAGGGGGCTGGGCCACCAAATTCATTCTGGAGATTGATCAAGCCACAAGTGTGCAGGCTCAAGCTTCTCAAAAGAAACCCTGGGTGTTGAGCCATTACTGTATCATATGCACCCAGTATATGATTACTGGTTAGTGAATCTAAAGCTGGAATCATTTCAAGCATTAGATGTCTGTCTACATCTCAATTTGTGTCAAAGACAAAGAAAGCTTTTATTATTGTGCAAACCAAGTTGTGAGCTCCTTGCTAATTTTTAGATCATGTGGACACCCTCCAATTGTCTTCATGTTAGAAAGCTTTACCATCCATGTTGTGGTCCCTACTATTATCAAGCCAATTTTCTACCAAATTGTCTTTCCTCATTGGGTATTTGATGCAAACCTTTATGACTAATTGGGCTTCTAAGACAATGCTTAATTTTGATAATGCATACACAAGTGATATTTAGTAAACCTTGATTGGAAACAAAAAATCTAATGTGTTAGCCTATTTAAAATTTTAAAACAGTAGTATGATCAAATGTCTAAAGAAGAGTATGAAGCCACTTTAACTTTTGCCTAATACAAAAATATAATGTGATTTTGACTTTGATTTGACTAACACTTGGACTCCAGAGTCTAAACTAGAATAAGCACGATTAATGACTTCTTCATAAGATTGATGTGTATCTATGATATGTTCATGATATTTTTAAAAGCAAAAGAGATGTGCGTGCCAATCTGTATAAAGTTACACTGGAAAAAAATCCTAGTTTGAAGCACAATCTTATTATGATGTTTATGAAAGCAAAGGAGATACACCTACTGTTCTATGTAAACACTTGCAAAAGCTCTAGATGTGGTGTACAGCAACAGAATCTTCTTGTTCACCAAAAACTCTACTACTGCAACACAGCAAGAACCTGCTCAAGAAATGCATAAGCTTGAGATATGTCACTTCCCAACTAGAGATTTTCTGATCCACAAGTCAAGCCCACATCACAGTACTTCAATGAGTCTATCAAATAATTAATTAATTTTGAAGATTCCATGTTGAAACTAAAACATCCCAGAATAATTCAAAAGACTCTATTTCCCTTCACAAAATTTTGTTCTTTGGAATTTTTTTTTTGAATTTTTCAAATTTTCTACAAATAATAGAATTAGTGTCAAAGTTTGGAGAAATTGTGCGGATATGGGACCATCTTTTTTTTTCTTTGGAGGGGGGAGAGAATTCCACGAATATGGACCTGTTTTCTTGTATGGGACATAGAATACGACATGGTTGCAGCGTTTCCTTTTCATTGCACTTAATCCCATATCCTTGGTCCACAATTTCATTTTATAAACCATATAATCTCTTCACTCACACCCTCATTTTGGGTTGCAATTAGGATTTGTCACATCCAAAATAATGATAAAATTACCCCACCCCCTCCCCACCTACAAACAAGAAAAAATGAAGAGTATAAAATGAAAGACAATTCAAATCTCATCACTTGGGTCAGTTGTTATGGTTGGCCAATTAAAAGTAGTGAACAACAATTATTTCTTATTTATTATGTTTTTCCAATCTCATCAACTAGGCCAATTTCAATTTATGAACAATAGAAATTTCTTTTTTATTGTGTTGTTTTTGGGTTCTTCCAAGGCCTAAAAATCTGTGCATTTTTCCAAGTCCATAGTCCTTTTTTCAAGGAATTCATAGAATTAGATGAATGGAAAGACCACACAGAGTCTTCATTGAAACAGTTCAAAATGTAAGTATCTTTTTGGATGAGTCAATCAAAGATGTTCATCACCAACAAAATAAAATTGGATCCTCCGAAAATCCAAGATATTAGGCCTAGATATTACGAAAAAAATGGATATTAAGTGGTCTTAATATTTATGCCTTGTAAAAAAGAAAATTTAAAGCCTGGAGTTGGGTTTACAACCCAATCCAGCCAACCCTAAGTTTTATTAGATCGAGTCCAAGTTTGGGTCTTGTGATACATGCTTGACCTAAGGTAGGTCTTGTGAAAGGTAGTGTCCTATTTAGGCCCAACGGTTAGAATCTTTACAAATATATATGACATTTTCATTTTATATGACATGCAAGTTTTCTTTTTGTACAAGATCATGAGTTGTTTCTCTTGTTAGAACCCAAATGATCAAATTGCACGAATAATATTTTTAAAAATGTAACAAGTTATAATTCAAGCTGAGGTTTCACTTTTTGAAAATGAAAAATCTACAATTGGTATGTAACTAAATTTTAGTCATAAACAAGAGTTCCAATTGCAAGCTTGATAGTTGTGTGCAACAAGTTGCAAAAAACATGAGTTCATTGTTGACATCATCCAATTTCAAATGAAGTTTTTGGTCAACACATATGATCTCCCCATGACTAGATCACCATGGCAAGGTTTGTGAATAAACTACAATTATATTGATAACTCACTTAGCCTAGTTACTTATCTATTACCTACTTACCTAACCTCACTATTTATTAACTACTACCATAACTAACTTAAACTAGTTATTTGTTAATTAACTACTTACATAGCTTAACTTGATTAGTGATTACCTACTATCCTAACTTACTCTACCTAAGGTAAAATAATAGGTAGGGGTGTAATAAAGGTAACACAGACCATAGTAAATGTAATCAATGCTTGATTTTCCTTGTTTTCATGTACAATTTTTTTTAATGTTACAAGTTTAAAAAAAAAATTAGATGATGTTCTTCTTAATGTATTAAATGTAAACATGTGGAATAATTTGGATTGAATTTAATGAACATGAAATATTCAAAAACGCACATAAAACATTGTAACAATTGCTTTCAATGTTTTTCTTAAAATTTAATTTTTTTGAAAAGCTTTTAGAATGACATAAAGATATACAATAATTATCCACACATTTATATATGTTGCGACCAAAACAAGGACTTTTTTTGTCACTTTAAAAATGATGCATTTCTAATCCATTACCTTATGTAATCAATTGTAGTCTACCACATCATCTTAGCAACCACTCCCTTTTTTTCTTTTTTTTTAAGGTAATTAAAAACAATTTGTCATAGTTAGGTCATGTTTGCAAGGTCATGGGTTCATGTTATTATGTTTGCACCTATATATAGGTGCATAGTTAATTAATTAGCCTATCTACCCTAGCCAGTAGGTGGCAAGTATTATAAAAAATAAAACCCCTAACCTTTATGAGGATAAATTAAATCTTTAACCAATAAATCACACCTTCATAAGGTGATAATACTTTTCAATTCATTTATTTGACATTTTTTAATGCACTATGAACACATGTAAGTAAGAAGGTAAGTAATAGGTGGGTAACTTGTAAGTAGGTTGGTAATAAATCTAGATGGCCAAAATTTACTTACCTATTTAACCTAAACCTAGCCTACCTTCTTAACCCACCTAGTCTAGGCTAAGGAAGGTAGCTAGCTTAGGCTAATAGTTAGTAAGCTAGGCTAAAACATAGGTTGACTAGGCCTAGGCATCTAGTTTACATGCATCTAGTTTGATTCTCCATGCCAATTCTGGATCCATCCCAACATCCTACTTCCCTTTGTGGAATTCATTGACATGAACCTAACCCATTTGTAATCATTGGTATGTGACACAAGTGACCCAAAGAGCCAATTCCAAACAAAAGGATTCATGCTTATGAACTAAGTGTAGGTTGCCCTCAAAAGAGGTAGTTGTCCACTCATTGCACCTCTTTCACCTATAACTATAGTTCTTCCCAAGATTTAAAATACATTAAAATGCCATATCCTATCTCATTTTTTCATACAATTAAACTGACAGTTAACCTTCACTTCAAAGATTTCTTTACATTCCTATGAGCATAGAACTTTGGTCCCAATTATGGAAAAAAAAATGCAAAACTTACATGGGTTACCAAACTTAGGTTGATTAGTCTTTTGCACAACCATGAATATCTAAGCAATGATCGTTAAAACCATCAAACTAGATACACAATGCAAAATTTACAACAATCCTTTATTTAAAACACATTCACATTGAAGCATCACTTTATGAGGTTAAACATAATTTCATATAAAGGTGTATTCATAGTTATAGGAGCCAACGGCCAAGGTAAAAGTCCTTTTTTGAGGATTGCATGTGACATGTGATATTCATGTGTTGATCTATTATCTTTTTTTAAAATAATTTTTCACACCTAATTTATAATTTTTTATTTTAAAATTTTTTTACTACAAATTGATCATACATCATGTAAATTACAAATCCTTTTTTTTAATCACATAAAAAATAAATATTTTTAAATATTAAAGACACATTTTCAAAATTCATGATTTTCAAAGTTGAAAATTGAACCAATGTTGTGCGTGTAAATGGTTTGAGATTTATATTCTATGTAGATGTAAAAATGAATGTATTTATATAATTTTACATGGTCTGATAAAACAATGTAAATGTAAATACATATATTTATATGATTTTATATGGCAATGTAAAACAATATAAATATAAAACAATGTAAAAAATGTGATTTTGATGTGAGGAGGGGAGATTTCATAATGGTTTTGAAGATAAGCCAGCTAAATGGCTCATTGCACCCAAAAAAAAAAAAAAAACCCCATCAAAAATATACACCCAGAACTAATTCATTTGACTTTGCAAGACAATACGGTCATTAAAGATATATTATAAAATTATCTGCAAAGTAAGGAAAAAAAACACTAGAACCCTGAGTTTGATCAGAAGTAGGGTGAGACTCCCAAAAAACAAAAACATTAGCATTCAAGGGTGATGGGACCTCAATTTTTGTGGTGAACTGAGTTTCACCCTATCTTTAGCGCCTCCACTATCATCAATATTAGGATCTTCTCCAATTTTGAAAATGAATGGTGTACATTTGATAATAAAAAAAGACCTTTGAGGAAAAAGAAATTTATCACCTCAAAGTTTTGTGTTTTATCACTTTTTGAAACATTTATTCCATTAATAATCATACAATCATTCAATTTTGAATGCCCCAAATAACTTCAAACATTTTCCCTTAAATACAAGAAAAAAAGAAGGTCATTGAAGACCTTAGTGGATTGAAAAACTCAATGCATGTTGTCTGAATCCATTGTAGCAATTGTGCCTATTGACATTCATTGTAGAACAATTGTGATTACATTAATACGAAAACAAACATTTTGACAACTTTTGAGGATATAGGAACACAAAGGAATTGAAAAAAAAAACCCTCTATCTAACTTAGGATGGAAAAGCCACCCAAAAAAAAATCAATGAAGAAAATGCAAAAAGTACAACACAAATGAAAGAAACCATTTTTCACAAATGAGATTTCATGTTGTGCAAATCCTGGATTCATGGGTGAAAAGCCATATCAAATTTGTCGTATTGCTAATGTTACAATACTCACAAGCAAAAAAATGGTAGGTAAAGTCCAAGGCTATGTGTTTTACCAAAATTGGGCATGCACATTTTCAATAAAGCCCACAAATATTGAAGACCATATGTAAAGTCTTGTGGGCATTTAATTTTTTGAAATGCCCCGCACCCCCCCTCCCCCAAGTAGAACAACATTTGTGCACAATAACATGCCCTCTAATTACACCCCAAAAAATGCATCATTTCTTCTTTGGCACCATCACTTTTCATTAGTCTAATTTTGTTAATGTTGTGCTAAGCTTTGTCTTTAATGCATTGGTCAATCTTTGTCTCTCATGATTGGGCATCTTATTATTGATTCTTTTCACAAATTGATCTCATTTCTAGTGTACTCCTTTATTTTCAAAAAATATCATTTTCCACCAAGCATGGAAATATATGAGATTCTTTTGACAAAGAGGCAATGCCATGTGACTAACAAGTTGTGTAGAAAAGCATTAGTTGAAAAACATGCACATTCCGAATGCATGTTGAATTCATGTATATTACTAAGTTCAAATATATTGATGCCACCCCTCTCTCAGGGTGGCAACTTGTATAAAGTGAACAAGGTCTTTATTACAATTTCTAATGTTCATGACATCTTTAAGTTTCTTAATGATATAAGCTTTTTAAACTTGTGGAAAGAAGAAAATGAAAAGAATACAATGACACAAGTTATTTTTCAATCAAATGTTTTTTAGATTTTCAAAAGTGAAATTTGAAATTTTACAATATTTTTAATTTATTAAATAGGTGTCTATGTCCAAAGGGCTCAACTTTGTTTTTAAGTTTTAAAAAATAATTATATGTTGAATTTTTGAAATAATATAATAATAGAGATATTGAGTAGAACATACATTTGTATTAACCTTGTGTGATGGTGTAAAACCTTAATTGGGAAGGAAGCAAGAAGATTTTCTCTTCCACACTCATCACTTTGACAAGCATGTGAAATCCTTGATGTGCATTGTTAACCAATGTTATAGGATGGTACAAGTTAATTATGTTGATTTGACATTTTAGAATTTAATTGATTAGTTAATAATTAGTTATTTTAATTAGCTTTAATTAATCGTAATTTCTGCATATTATATGAAGACATTGTTTGTACATAGGTTGGTTTTGTTGTTGTAACTTTTGAATTTTGAATCAATACATAAGTTTAGTTTGAATAACATGAGAAGTTCTTGTGTATTGTAGTACCTTTACCATTTCGGCAGTTTGTTGCTAAACAATTAATTAAATTTTAAATATTAACTTTGGCACTTGGTTTTTAAATTTTGCAATTTTCTACAGTAATGATTATAAATAAATAAACAAGCTATTGTTAGAGTCATGGCACAGTCTAGTGTGTCTAGACTGACTCAATTGTAAGTCTTGGTCCTGCAAGGTCTACAATTCAAACTTGACAACCCTATTAAAATTTTGACACAAATAATAAATATTTTTTTAAAAGTTCAGTAAAATCAAAAAAATATTTTAATTTATGCTGAAATGTTAAAGGTATTACGGTATTCTTCTTTGTTATAATGTGTGATAATTGTTCATTAACATGCATCATTATCTTTGAAATTTTTGCTTTGTTGACTTTGGTTATGTAACATTTATTTTGACAAGGTTTGTGTTTGGGCTTGTCTCTAGGGAACAAGCTTGGGCCAAGAAGCACAAGTAAGAGCATGTGAGGCCACTAGCTTGGGGCAACAAGCACAAGCAACAACATATGGGGCCGTCTAGCACATGTTTCACTTTTTAACTTAAAATTCCCCTTTGTCTTTTTGGTGTTTTTGTCATCTCATAAACATGTCATAATTTCATCTATTCCCTATTTTTTTGTTGGTTGTTTTTTTCTTATGTTTTGTTTGCTTTGGGTTTGTGGCAAGAAACAAAAGCAAAAGTGTGTGGGGACATCAACTTGGGTATAAGCCAAGCAATGGCTTGTGGGAACAACTAATATGCATTTCATTATCTAGCTTTTGGGTAAATGAAAATTTAAATGACTCATTTTCAATTAATACAACATTCCATATAAGTTCATTTTGTAGTGTTAAATTTGCAATTTGATAGGGTATCATTGGATAAATGGGGGATTATGAGGTGGTAAGTGAACTAATCAAATAAATGTAAAAGGATTCCCACCTAAACATGTCTTTTATATCGACATGTTACAAGAAAAAAAACATCAATCTAATAAAAATCGACTTAAATATGGACTTTTGAAAAATAAAGTCCAAATCTAATCATTTAAAAGTTCATGACTATTTGTTGATTAAAATTTTTATAAGAATTTTTTTGAATTCATTTATATATCTATATATATATATCAATATTGAGTCCCTATGAAATATCTTCAGTAAAAATGATGATGAAAAATGCATTCAAGTATGAATGTAAATGCTCATAATTATCCATATAATCTTCCTTCAAATTTCATCAATATGTGTTTGGTGTAAATGTGTATGTATTATTTGATTGTTATGTGTACTATATAAGTTGACAATCTTAATTAAAAATTGACATAATGATGATTTGACTACATGTTTATGGCATTTGAATAGATGACACTTTGTAAAAAGCTCCAATGTAATGCAAAAAATGATCCACAGTAGTTTGCAACTACCTTTTTTTTCTTTTCTTTTTTCTTATACCCCTTTGTCTTTAGGAGTTTTTGTCATTTCATGAATCATACATATTATAGTTTGTCTACTTCCTTATTTTGTTGGTGTTTTTTTTTCCCCTTATATCCCATTGGCTTATGGGTTTTTTGTCATTTAATACATATTATGGTTCATTCTTTTTGTGTTTCGTTGTTTTCAGTTGTTCTTTTCTTTATTTTCCTTTCTTTACAATGTTATTTTGTCATCTAATGCATTTTTATGTTGTGTTGAATCAACCCACACCATTATCGCACTTTCATATTCTTGGCATTCTTGTGACAAAAACTTGATTATCATGTGAAGGTTCTAGGGTATGATTGTCATCACCACATGTTGCTAGGAGGTGATGTCATTGTAATTCACCTCTAATATAAAACATCATGTTGAAGGTCATGGAAAACATATGATTGATTTCTTAGAATTGCCAAATAGAAGTTGTTTTTATAGAAGATTGAAGTGCATTTGTCAATAGAGCTAGAACACAACTTTTATGCATTCTAACTTGTTACAATTGAAATTTCAGCCACATTCTAGTAGTTATTACAAATAACTCAAAGTGTGGGAACTTCATTTCAATGATTTAAAAAAAATGATTCAATTGGAATGGGGCAATTGCAAAAATATGGTCATGGGTGATGATTATAGGTGTCAAAAAACCTCCATCAAATGATCCACTTCTATGTGGATGTTGTGACTACCACAAGCACTTCCATGTGAAGCCCAAAAATGACATTTCACATTTTGAGTCATATTAAAAGAAATGATGTGATAAGGCAATGCCAACATGGTTGATGAAGAATTGGAAAGCATGTGAAGAGGATTTGCTTTGGGTATTTTTGATGCAAGGTCCATATCATCCATGAATTGGTCAAAACAAAAAAAACAATGGCTTAAAGTGGATGACGTATTATGTACCATGTGGGGTAGAGAGAAGTATCAATCCATCATTTAACTTTTTAAATTGGAAAACACACCTATCCCCAAAGGCCAATGGACTTGATAATTTATCAAAAACATTTTAAAAAGTATTTGACAAGGAAGTTAGAGCAAAAAAGGAAGCTTGAAAAGAACAAGAAAAGGTGGAAGCAACCATGAAACAAAAAGAAGATTAGGCGCTAATCCTGTAACACAACATAAACCTGTTACATAAGGGTAACTAATTATTTTATGATTACCAAGTTTGTTTTTTATATGTTTTTTTTTGTTTTGTTACATGTCACATTGTGTCATCATACATTGATGTTGAAACTTGAGTTAGGTGCACATAAATTCTTCCAAATGCACATTTTGTTGTTTCAATGGCACTTGTGGGGTGGTGGATACTATTGGACAATATGTGAAAGGTGCAACACAAGTTTTGGCCAAAGTAAACAAGACAACATGTGGAATTGTTCACAATCAAATGACAATTCAATATTCTTTTATGAAAGGGTTCTTGAAGGTAAAGTTCAATGGCCTCTTTATTATTTACCAAAAATTATTGATATTCCTTGTAATGAGTTGCTATCATATTACACATAACATGTTTATCATGAGTTCCATAACTATTCCATTAATATAGGAGATGATTTGATTGACATCTAGATTTTGTTGTTTGTGAAAATAATTGGTAGGGATGGTATGTTGAACCTAACTATAAACATACTAGATATTAAGTTCAACAAATGAAATAATTTAAATTAAAGGTATTTCATCATTTTGAATGTGATGCAATATTTTGTTACAAACATTTCTTGATTCATGCCATTCCACATTTTCAAAAATGGGCAAGTCAACTTAATGGCATGATAATGCCAAAAGGTGAAAAAATTGTGAACAAGGTAGTAATGGGACATGTTTCAAAAAAATTAGTTTATTGAATCTTGTAGATAGTGGGAAAGGAGATGTCATGCAACCAATCACAAAGTTTTCTTTTTGAATGTTGCATTAACAAGGGTTACAAACTATTTTTCAATAAAATTCCAATTTGTTTCGATTGAAGGACCATTTCTAGAAATTACACAATTGCTTCAAATGTAGGAGTCTTTGAAGAACATCATGTATTGTTGAACTTGCTTGTGGATGTTATTTCCAATATTTTATGAATCCATATAAATGGTGACAAAGGTAATGAGAAATGATATCGTGCAAGTAAAATCAAGTTATTTGAAGTTGTTAACCATAACTCTTTATGAACCGGTACTTTAATTGGTAGTAATTGAACATTTATTTTAACCAGTAGTAATTAAACTTGTGACACCTGTTGAACCAATAGTAATTGAACTGGTGACATTTGTTGAATAGGTAGTTTGCAAAACTTGTAGTTAACAAAACAAGTAATCTTCAAAACTTGTCCTTGGCAGAATAGGTAGTTAACAAAACAAGTAGCATATTTTGAAAATTATGATTGTTTGTACAATTTTAATAAATATTAATTATTAGTTGATGAGAACAAGGAGTTTTATCAACTAGTTATTGTTTAGCTAATTTGCACGAAACATTTCAAAGTTCAAACTTGAAATATAGAGGAAGGACAATAGAAGATGAGAGACATCAGATCTTTACTTTCCATACTTACTTTTTGAAATCTCTAGTGTACAAACTTTGATTTCTTAATACAATTTTGTATTTTCATTACAAGTTGGAGTACCTATTATTATTGAATAGTTTGTACATGTTCAAAATTTAGGAAAGGAGATTTGCATCAAGTAGGAGATTTTTTATGTTAATTTAATTTTTTGTTTATCTTTCACTGAAAACATGAAAGCATTTTTATATTTCGGCAATATCTTTCTTGAAACTATGTGCAAATTGAGTACATGTTACTTTAGGAATTTTGAATAGTTTTAGTTTTGTTGATTTAAATGCACATGTTTGTTGTTTTGGGAACATGTTGGAAAAATCAGAAGTTGAACAACCTTAATGGGAATAGAAAAACTTGTTAACATAGGTTTTATAGAATTTTGGAGGCTCATCAACACAATTTCATTAATAAAAAAACTATAAGATCAACCTAAACACAACCAAGGCTAATTTTTGTAAGGAAGGTTTTGTATGTTCTATAAGTATCAATGAAATTACATTGCCTTAGGTGTAATTAGTTTTGAAAAAAAAAATCAAAAAGCAAACACATCCTTGGATGGTAACACTAGGAACTTCCTCAAATAACCCTTGAATAATGAAATTGGCCAAATAATATTTATGGCCCCTTTCCTTTAAATTTTTTTTACATGTATATTTTTTTCTAATGTATATTCATTTCATGCCGAAGTATATGGTCTAATATGTTCATTGGAATAAAAAAGGTTCTTAGAAAAAAAAATCAAATTGCAATTACATTTTTTTGAATCACTCTCTTAAACTTTGAAAATTCATAATTAAATTATACCAACTCATTAATTACATTAAAACATAAAAATGTATAAAACCATCAGAAGTACCTTAGAAAATTATTCCCAAGAAAAAAACCAAAACATGTTTCAAACTTGATGTGATGTTTTTGATCAAAACTTTAAAGAAAAGAATTATTGTCACATTTCTAAAAACATTTCTAAAATGCAATTATTAGAAACATCATAATACAAAATATTATTCATTTTTTTATTCTTGTCCCTTGTGCAAATATGACTTACTACAATATAAAAAAATTCATCTTGTTTATTGCTAATTTATTGTCAATGGATGTCATTTTTATATTTACATTTTATTTATTAACAAAGTACTTTGGCATCTTTGACACTAATTATGCTATTTATTTATTTTTTAAATTCTCAAAATTATTTTTTCAAAGAACTAATGTTGTGAAAAAAAATACATAGTTTTTTATAATATTAAAAAAATTGACAAGAAAGATTTAAAATTCATTAATTATTTTACAAACATGTGTTGAACTTCTTTTGTACTACATTAATCAAATGTATTTAAACAACTTTGAAAATATTATGATTCTATGAAATCATGTGTGCTCTCCATACCCCATGAATATGTTATATGTATGGGTTGCAAGTTTCTTTCAATGTGTGTCATTATTTGAATTAAATGCATGGGAAGATAAATGATTTGTTGTCATAAAAGCTTTACAAAAAGGAAAAATGAAAGAAAAGAAAATACAAAAAACTGAAAAATGAAGAAGAAACGATCTAGTTTGTGAACAACACATTGATGCTTGCAAAGTGGCTACAAATTGAGATGGGCAAGACTTTAAGAACCATGCAAATTAATAATAAATGTTTTTTTTTTCAATTTTTTTTAATGTAGTTGAAACACGTTTAAAGTTTGCCTTTTGATTTCAAATTTTACATTACTCAAAATTTTAATATTTTGGTTAAATCAATTGCATGATAACCATAAATCACATGTCTCTTTGATTACTATCCCTATGTATCACACTTATGTTTTGAAATATGAATATTATATTATAATTAATTTTTTGACCTACATATCATGATTACAAATTGTCAATGAATTATATAATGAATTTACATTAATCATGTTCTATTGATTTATATATATATATAAGATTAAACTTCAACTTTAAAATTTTTTGTTTTTTTTGAGTGACACCTTTTAATCAAAATTAGGAACATATTCAATTCAATATTCAAAATGAAATATCCATCAAAGTTGAATTTTACATTTTTTTTATAAAAGTAGTTAGACTTAGTAAACTCATTCTAAATATAAAATATTCATCAATATTTTGTAGGAAGTGGTATTTAACAATCTTTTAATATCACTTCCAAACATAACTTGGGGGTGGAAATTTTATTTTCTCTCTTTTAATCACCATGTCCTTAGAATGAGTGAACACCTTTTTCCTTTTTATTATTTTCTCTTTCGAATCAATAAAATATATTTCTCCTTTCAACTTTGGTTTAAAAAAAAAATCATCTAACATTTTTAAAAAAAAAATAAAGGCTTTAAATCACTATGATTGTTGTTAAGTCAAAGTTCCAAAAGAACATCCGAAGATGGGGCTATCGACTTTGGAAACATTCCCAAATCCATACATTTAAAATAAAACTTCAACTTAATAGGACATGTTGGTTTAAGGATTACATAAGCTTCATCAATAACAAAAACACACTCAAACAATAACAATGATGATGAAAGACGAGCAGTGATAAAAAAAACGAAAAATCAAACAAAGAACAAGAAAATGACAACAAGCACTCTAACAAGGGTGTCAAAAAGGTCGGCTAGAAACACCAAGGGCACTAGGTTAGACATGAAAATTTTCTTTTTGGACAATATGAGGCACCTAAAAATATATAAAGGATGTTGTAGACACTCTAGGGTCAGAAATATTTTAAATTCTATATTTTATTGAATAGGCTTGTTGGTAATCATGGTAGGAAGAACATTGAAAAGGCCCAAATTTTCTTTTGAAAGCAACAGAAGGCATAAAAAGACATCATTGGTGCCATAAATGTTAATATTTTAATAGGTGAAAATTAAATCTCATGTTCTAAAATTAATGGGAGTGAAAATAATTTCATGAAAAATCTATATACTCTTGGATCATCAATGTATGACAACTAATTATCTTTTGAATAATTTAGCTAAATAGATTTTAAATATATTATTATTTTGACCTTATGTCAATTTATCATCAATGGTTTTGCAAAACCTTGGGTTTTGCAAAAATCATTCACTATCATTTGAGTGTTGGGGCACAAATATTTGTAAAAAACCACTTGCCTCTCTTGGTCATATGTGATGCTAGGTTGTGGACCTAATTAATATCATGAGCAATTTCAATAGATATATCCTTCTAGGATTTGCAGTTTAAAAATGAAGAAAGTCACCTCTATACTTCACCCTGTGCTCACAAATAATAGGTTGGTTAAAATTCTACAAAATATAATTCCTCTAAAACCGTGATTTCAAGTAGTTGCTAGAAAAGATGCATCTTACAGGAAGCATTTGTCCCTATGTCATTCAGTCCTAAATTGGCACCCAACACAATCAAAACTAATCCAAAATCAGACAAATATATGCACCCAGATGAGACTCCAATGTGCAACATGTAGGTAAGCATCCCAAACACAAAAAAGCTATAACCTTTTGACATCAAAGTGGGTCCCAACAATCAATAACAATACAAAAAACTGTTATTCTGCAGTAAATACCTCACACCCAAGAAAAATCTCCAAAACTAATGGTCGTTGGAATGGTTAGATCATCATGCTATTGATCTTTTTAAGTCTAAAAGAAAGGGGGCAAAAAATTGGATTCTGAAAACTTACAAACTCTGGCAGTGGAAAATTCAGTGTCCAAGCAGAAGAGAAGCAAGTGACCAAAGTTTGATATCTAAGCAAAGTTTCATATGAAGCTAACCATGCAAACTCTGATTTCAAAATCACAAACTAGCGAAAATTGTACAAGTTAGAACTTCATTTCTGGATTGACATACTGCACAGAGTCTTAAACAGGCATTGTATCCACAGAGAAACACACAGAACACACACATAGTGCTTCTAAGAAACCTGAACAACCCCAGCTTTTGAAGCAATGGCAGCAGCTACAGCCTCCAGATCCACAGCTTTGAGCTTTGTGTAAGGTTTTGATAGATTCTGCTCACAGAAACGGAACAGTGACAGAAGCAGATTAGCACTTTTATAAATCTAACTCAACAAGAAGCTAGTCATGTGTAACATCATTAGTGCGCATACACTCCTATCATGCTCTTGTTTGGACATTGGAATTGACTGCATTGCTTCACACAAACAAACTCAAAGATGTCACCAGAGGTGCATAGGATCTGCTCGTGACTACCCTATGCACCTTGGTAATAACCTTGAACTCCTATCTATGAGATTCCATAGAAAACTCCACTACTAGCACTTTGAAGGTAACCATTATTTCAGTTCTGGCCAACCAAAACAAACATAATGAGTGCAACCTGTAATCTTGTGAGTGTCCATTCACAAAGCATCAGACTATCACCTTCACTCATGAATCGGGATGACTCATTACTATTACTCCCCACTGATTCATCAGCTCCTGACCATGGGTTAGATAAGTACATTATGTGCTCAAAATTTTCAACAAAACAATTAAACAGAATTCTGTGTCTGGAGTTTCTTTCACATTTCTGGAAGCCACAGGAACACTTGGTCATGATGTGAGTTAGCACTCAAGAGACATAGCTGATAAAAAAGTTGATAGTATCCTCATTCAAGCTGCAACAATCTTGTGTGGGTAAGCTGATAACCAGATAGCTACAAAATGTACTTCAAAACAGGAAAAAATTAGGGAATGCTTTACCTGGAGTGACACATATTTGTTGCCCTTGTCATCTTGGACCTCAAAGCTACCCTTTCTTGGCTGCATGCAATGATCAAGCATCTCAAAAATGCACCCAATCTTGTGAATCTACTCCAGATGGAGGAAGGTAATTTCTTTCCAATCCACTTCTGAACTCCCATGTCATAAACTGGACTCATGTTGTGGCAAGAATGTCTTGGCAAAAATGAAACTCAAGCAGAAGCTTCCTCACATCCAACCATGCATATTTGCACTTGATAACTACAACTGATCATGATATAGGCCATGCATCTAAAACCTGAACTCTTCATAAACCCTACTATGGCTTCAATGTGCATGTGAGACAACTCATCTGACAGTACCTTTAGGATTTTGGCATACAAGTAATAAGAAGCAGTTCAATGACCAACCTTCTCTGGATTCGTGATAACCTCCAGATTTACACCAGCTGCTTTTAAAGCTTCTTCCAGCTTCTGGGCACTCTTCTTGAACAATGCATCAGATTTGCTGCGTTTCACAAGAACTACAAGACATTAGGTTTTCTAGCGAGATGTTTCTGCATGTAACTGCATCCTTTCCCAGGCATAGATTGAGTATCCAGAAAGGTCACATCAGGTGTGAAACCAAGGTTGTTGTCTGCATAGTACAAACTGATTTACATGAACTCTGCATCACACTAAGCTTGATATCCAACAACTGTTCAGCAAGTGCAAAGATTCTGTGTTTTCAGATAAAGGGTTCTGGAAATTTCAGTAAGGAATCAAGACTCATTTGCTATTTCTGATGAAGTAGAAGAATCATCTCAGTCCATAACACTTTTGAGGATAGGAACTTCAATCAAAGTCAATACCACGAAGACATCACCGCTCTTGGGGGATCTTGTCAGAACCCTGCTGTTGTTGCTTGCAGAAGACAGGGTACACTGCATGGTACCCAATAAAGTAGCACCGAGTTTCATGATATGGGTCAGACTTCATATGGTAAGGCCGAGTCAAGACTCTTCCACAGACTAATAGCATAACGAGTGATGGTCTTCTATTGCAGCCATCCCGTTACATAACATCCTCAAATGGAAGAGACTTGGAAAAACTGAATCCAGTGACAGTGCACAAAGATGATGTTCCTCCAAAGGCTTGGCATAGCTCCGGGCACAGACTGCTGGAGAGATCTGGTATCCTCCCATCCAGAGAACTGACCACAATTTCAGACTGATGACATTTTCCATAGGCATCTAAAGAAGTGAGGAAGAGGGAGTGCTATTGGCACCAAATTATAGAATATGTCTCTCCCCTGAAAAAAGTTTTAACTGAACTTGTAACACAAGAGGCACATCAACTGAGAACAGGCTCACAGGATAACCTACAAAATTGGGGATGTCCAGAGGTGGCAATGAAATCCACCATTTGCAAGAGAGTAACACTTAACAATTTTTTTGATGATGCCATGGAATGATTGCAGGTCATATATCAAACAATAGACATAAGCAGAGTCTTTCATAAGCAGGCGTTGCATGATGCTCCTGGTTTGCCATCTGGGCGACTTCCAGAAGCACCAGTACCTTTTGCTGTGGGAGAGGCCCAGAGCAAGGAAAGTTCACATGACAAGAAGTAGACATGATGAAATTTAAGGTGCCAGGACCGAAGCCATAATAAAAGCACACAGAGAATGGATCAGTCGAAAGAAAACTCCACAGTACAACGAATAGATTGTAGGTGGGGTGAAGCTTGTGGTACTTAGAAGAACTTGGAAGACGTTTGATCACTCACCAGTGTTCGATGGTCACGGACTTAATTTGAGCGGCTTTCGTATGGTTTCCAGAGTCCGCCTCATCGACAGTAGCTGGAGGTACTTCTCCATTCTCCTTGTCTTCTTCTTCGTCGTCCTCCGTCGATATTTGTTTTACCGGAGCCGCCTTCTTCTTTGACGACGCTGCCTTCTTACCGGCTTTGGGAGCCGCCTTCTTCTTTGCAGGCTTTTTCTTCTGCGAGGCAGCAGCTTGGGGAGGGCCCGGTGCTGCAACTGGAGCGAGAGAGCTGGGGGCTGCAACTGGAGCGGGATCGCTAGTTTTTGCTCGAGGAGGACGACCGCGTTTCTTCGGCACGGCCACCTCTCCGTTCTCTGCCTTCGCCGCTGGCGTAGTAGCCTTCCTCTTCGGTGCCATTGATAAACCTTTGATTCTCCCTCACCCTCCCCCCTCACTGCTGAGCGGTCCGCTGCTACGGATTCTTCTCGCAAATTGTTCTCAATGTTCCTGTACTCCTCTGCATTCAGCAAGCACAGTTTCTCAGTAACAACGCAGTACTACATGACGCCGATCGACCAAGACTCGATGCGGGGTGAGTAGTGCAGAACATCATTAGCAGAAGACGCAAACGAATGCTCGATTTCAGTAATACTAGTATGTGTAATAGAGTATTCATGCCACCCCGTTTTCGACTTCGTCTCTGATTCTTCCTATTTCTCCATCTCTTATATCATTCACAGTTTGTAAGAGTTTACAAACCTCTCTAGAAATATGTTCCTTATTATGCCTTCAACAAAAAGAGTTGTTATCATAAACATAAGTCACACATAATGCACAAGCCTCGACTCTACATCAAAATATTGTCAACCTCTAAATGCAACGTCTAAACCTCGAGCACTTCAACCGTCTGTCTCCTGCTCAAGAAACATTAGAGGCGGAGAAAAAATAACGAAGGCAAAAAAAAAAAAAAAAACAAACAAAAAAA
>Ga0209208_10000452_pt1 | contig 53115 bp, 46 predicted proteins | sample S1TSphfallax_3_FD_187694 | JGI IMG/M metagenome (GOLD analysis project Ga0209208, IMG submission 187694) | Host-associated microbial communities from peat moss isolated from Minnesota, USA - S1T2_Fd - Sphagnum fallax MG (SPAdes) (version 2) | ecosystem: Host-associated > Plants > Peat moss >... | reverse complement strand
GTTACCATGGCGACATCATTTTGACCTGTATGTACTGTGATTCAATGGGACTGTTTTGCAGTGTGCCATTTGGGAATGTAAATCTTTCAAGAGCAATCTCTACTCATGAAAGTGCTTTGCATGCAGGTCAATTGTTCCAGAGAAGCATCTTATATATTGCAATCTGCACGGATTATGTAGGACTTAATAATCAAAAGGGTTAGGTGATTAGGCTTCTGTTTGAAGACTTAATTCAGAGGACTCAAATATTTGGAAGATTTAAGAATATTTGGACTTAAGAATATATGGATTACGGTTCATATTTGTAAATAATAATAATAAGTCTAAATACTTGTAGCAACAACCATACAGTCACAAGTTTGTTTAGAGTTTTGAACTAGAATTTTTTAAAACAGTAACATACTACTCTAAGATCAACAACCTGTTGAATGCGACATAGGGCAATCTCTTCATCTCTCCCTAGATCTGAGAAAGAACATTGTGATAATGGCCGACATAATTTGCTTTGTAGACCAATTATCTCCTTTCTTAGAATCTCCTTCTATCCCTTAATCTCCTTTCTATATGTTGTTTTTGTATATGTCCATAAAAACCTGATGCCATCACACCCAATGCCGTTGCATGAAGAGGATAAGCTTTTTCTTTCTCCATCTCCTTGTGTGTGTTGTGTGTATATCTATTTACAAAAGCCCAATTTCCGTATCATTCCATACTTGTCACTTAGGAAGACTTTTAGTTTTTTTGTTTAGTCTCCTTCTTACTTTGTGTTGTGTATGTTCACAAAAGCCCAATGCCATTGTTATCGCATCATTCAAGAAAACTATGAAACTTGATCATTGTCATTATCATCATCATTTAGAAAAAACACAAGCTACTCATTGTTTCCATTGTTGTGACTAAGGAAAAACATGAGTTGTTGTTCCATGTTGCCATAGTTGTCGTTCAACAAAAACACGAACTATTGTTCCTTGTTGCCATTGTCGTCATTCAAGAAGAATACAAGTTGTACCCCATCACCGTCATTGTCATTCAAGATGAAGACAAGTTTTTCATTGTTACCATTATTATCATTTAAGAAAAACATGAACTTTGTTGCTCCCTGTCACCATTGGTATTGTTCAAGAGGATCACAAGATGGTGCTTTGCTATTTTTGCCCTACCCCCATTCTATTTGCATTTGTGTTTGTTTGAAAAAAAAATTGGATTTGAGATTCTTGTGAAATTTGGTTCTTTTGTTGACTAAATTTTGCTAAGACATTTCTTCCAATCAAATTGAATATATTAACTAGTTACAATGCTTACTTTACTCATTTCACTAAACATGAAAACTTTTTTCACTAATAAAAGGATTAATAGGGTTAGAAGGCAATGTGAGAAGGCATTACTAGCTTTCAAGTTGGAATAATACTTAATGTGCATGGAATTGTCTTTCATTGGTGTGAAACAATGGATTCGAAGGACATTAAAGTGTTAACAATTGCTATAAGAAAGCTTTTAAGGTATATTTGACACCTTTCAAGAATATGATCAAAACCTGCATGTACATCCCCCTTCTCTTATGTGGCTTCCTTATTTTAAAATGTATGGTGGTGTTTGAAACCCAGGTCCTACAAGGTTATGAAAAGATGTACTCTTGGGACTATAAGTCGAAAGTTTTAGTGTAGGTTAGGAAAGTTAAAAGATTGTTCCTATTCTTGCTAACGTTTATTTCACGTTCTTGCACAAAAGTGACAACCTATGTCGATAACAAATTGGCATATTGATGTTTGTTTCTTGATCGAACTTCCATCAATAACTTGCTTCAAGGCTCACTTAAGACATTTGACAAGAATTTTGATGACCCAAAATTAATGTAATTTAGAGCTAGACTACAAATTTGTGAACCTCAAATTTTTGGAAAAAAATAGTACTAAAAAATTATAGTCTAAATGATTTGTGCAACTTAAATTCTCAAAAAAACATTATGTACCAAAAAAAATTAGTGCAAAAGATCTATGTATTTAACCTTTCTATCTATGTCCCTCTCTATTATCTTTCAATCTTTTTATGTTTTCTTTCTCTTTCATTGAACATTCCTTCTTTCACTATCTTTTTTTTCCATCTTTTCTAAATTCTATCAATTTCTCTTTCCCCTTTTAGTCACAACCCCTCATACCTCTCCATCCTTTTTTTTGTCCTTTTCTTTCCTCTTTGACTAGTTGTCACCAATGCAATCAAAACCCACTACAACCCTTGCCTCTTTCATTTGTTGTTTTTGAGTGAAAGGTTACAACCTAGTTGGGACATGCCTATCAAATTCCATTTTTACCCTTCTTTGTTGTTTAACATTTTTTTGTTATGTAGGCATGAACCTTAAGCCAAACCCTATGTACCCTAGAGAATGGGTCAAAACCTTACTTTGACATTTTTGTGAAATCTTTCACTATTAACCCTAACAACAATAGTAGACCATGCATCATTAAACTTAAATCCATTGTCCTTCTTAATTCTCATGTGAGGTGTTAGATTGGGTAAGTGTACTTTCAACCTTTTTTTATATTCTCTTTTCCTTTTCCTTTGCTTTCAACTCCTTGATAATCTCAACAACTTCTTTGTCCATTATTTCATGTTTCAACACTATTAAATATTGGTATGATGTGACCACATGTGAATTGGAATAATCCATAAGTGGCTATTTGCCTTGTGTTTTCCTTGTTGGTAGACGTAATAGGTTAAACAATCTTATAATTTCTCAAGTCTCACTTGGACTAATTAAGTCATTTAATTCAAGAGTAGGATCTTCCAAATTCACCACCAATTGATCCTCTTCATAGTTGTTTCTTGGGGTGGCAAGATTGAATGGTATTTTTACATAATTATGAGTTGTGGGTGAAAAGGGGCATTCATATGTGGTAGGAGTAATGGCAAGCATCAGTTGGAAAATCCTAATAATGTTCAACAACTTTGTTGCAATTTCAGCTTTATCCCCACTATTGTTGCAAATTCAACTATTGCATATGATTGGTATGAATTTTCATGATCTTCCTCTTATGTTGCAATGACCACTTTATTTGGACCAAACTTTCTAATTATGGCTATAAGATTCAGTGGCTAGATTCTACAAACCATATATTTTGATTTTATGTTATTTTTTTTCAAGGATTGTTGCAAAGCGTTAACCACCCACTTGTCCACCCATTCTATTAATGCCACTTTGCTTAGTTCAAGATACTTGTTTTTTGCCATAACATTGTCTCTTAGCTTTTTAATCGCATTCTTAAATGGTTTGAAGCAAGTGGCATCCAATGGTTGGAACACGTGAACTATGTGTAAGTAAGATGACCATGTCCAACCCTAATTTTGTTACTTATTTGAGGGCCTCTATTGTAACATGTGACCCATGGCCATTGAGAATCAAAAGATGTCAATTTTCTTAACCCCCCTCCCCCTCCCCCGCAAAACAAATCTACAAAAAAATCAACCATTGGTTAAAGAGGTAAATTGTCATCCAAATTTTTTTTTGCATTTCCATGCATGTTTTTGGTCTACATAACTTTATGTAGTCTTCCAATATCCTTGAAACTTTTAAAATATAAAAAGAAGGCAAAGTTATCCTTGCTACATTAACAACACAATTCATAGTTAACCACTCCCAAGACTTGGGAATGGTGTTGTAAACATGACATGCACCTCACCTAGCCAAAATATTAACACCAAATTGTCGCCCTGCTTGAATTCCTATTTCATCTAAATTCCAAATGTGATATGATGATCATTTGTGTTATGTGTATAGGTTTCCAGTTGCCATAAAAGGTATGGCATGTTTCCCTAATTAGCAATTTTGCTTTATAAATTTCTAATCCTTCTACAAGGCATATGCTAATTTTTGGATGGCATCATTTGAACTAGAAACACCAACTAATTCCTAGATCACAATGTCTCTCCAATGTAACAATATTTTCACACAATGCAGATCCAAGGAGGATCTTATTACAAAACTTCCAAGTAATATCTCAAGGGAAGGATTAACATGGGTACGATGGTATCTCCCATAATAAGGATAAAGATCACACCCATAATAAGGCTTCAAGAAGAGGACATTAGATCATGCCAAATCAATGATGCAAAGTTGTATGGATCCTCTTTTCTTCCCATAATATATAGAACTCATTGCCACCTCTCATTCGTTAGTGAATTGTGGCCTTTACAAGTTCTGTCCACAGATTTAGCATGTGCTTTTTTATGGGAAGAAAAAAGGTCACTATTAAAAACGACAAATCAATCTAGTGACAGATTTTTCACTAATGAAATTTCTTCTATAAATGAAATGATTCTTTGTTTCTTTTTTGTCTACACCACAAAATCTTGCAAAATCTACCCATAGCTGAAGTGTTCATCTATTTGGGCACACTGGTTTCTGGATGATCACTCCAGGAGAGTATTCCGGAAGACAACAAGCTGGCATTACAGAGCAGAATGTTATCCAGCTAGTGCTGGAGAAGGTTAGCTGTTTCAACACCGGGGATTGGGAATTGACTTGCAAAGGACTCAACTCTCCTACGTAGATCTGCTATGTCAGCTCCTTGTTCACACTCCTTGGACTCTACATACTCGATAAAATCCTTCAACTTGGTTCCTACACATGAGCCCTTTGCCTTGAGGCCAATCTGGATGCCTTCGTGAATGAAGTCTGCTACTTTGATGAAATCCTGCTCTTGAAACCCACGTGTGGTCAGAGCTGGTGTTCCAATGCGAATCCCTCCTGGCAGAACTGCACTCTTGTCTCCTGCTCAAAACAGTCAAAAGAAACCCAAAATGTGACACTCTTCACTGTTATGAACAAGGCGATTTTCATGATCCAAAAGTGAAGAACCAAGCTTCAATATCATGGGTGCAAATTACCTGGCACTGAGTTCTTGTTCAGAGTGATAGATGCTAAGTCCAGAACCTTCTCTGCTCGGGCACCATCTGCTCCCTGTTAAAGAACATTGTGAGATTTGTCCAAAGCAAGTGCAAGGAAACACCTGTGTCCCCCATTGAAGGGTGACAGCTCCTTAAGAAGCCAGGTCTTAATCAACAGGAAGAGGTTTTGGGACTTACTAGAGGACGTAGATCAACAAGAACTAGGTGATTGTCAGTTCCCCCTGAAACTAAGGTGTATCCAAGCTCCAGCAGCTTTGCTGCCAGTGCTCGACAGTTTGCTATTACCTGCATCATCACGAGCCAATCATTGTTGCCAGCCTCAACAGTGAACTGTAAACTGTATGTTAAAACCATGGGATTGCACATTTCTACAATCTGAAATCCATATGAAAAACATGTTAGAGCAGAATTACCTGTTGTTGATAAACCTTAAATCCTGGAGCAGCTGCTTGTTTCAAACACACTGCAAGCCCCCCGATGGTATGGTTATGTGGTCCTCCCTGAACACACAACCAGATTGCAAGATTATGAAAAGAAAAATCTCAGCCCAAGAAAGATTCACCCAGGTATGAGAAAGGTTCTAAGATCACAGATTGCATGATACTGGAGTGTTATGCAGAGTTACAACACCTGAAGGCCCGGAAAGACAGCGTTGTTAATAGCTGTCTCTAGGTCAATGCCCAGCACATTTTCCTTCTTGAAGAAGATCATGCCACCACGCGGACCTCTCAAAGACTGTCACAAGACCACCATTAGGGATAAGTCACCAGTGTGACCAACTTTCTCAAAACCCATGATGGCATTCACCTGTCAAGGACTGTCAAAGTACCAACTACTCATGCATGGAACTAGAAAATTAGAACCGGATGAATTCTCAGCAACTAGACAACATACCTTGTGTGTGGTTGTTGTGACAACATCACAATACTCAAAGGGGTTGTTGAGTACTCCTGCAGCCACAAGCCCACTGATGTGTGCCATATCCATCATAAGGAATGCCCCCACGCTATCTGCAATCTGTAACCTCAGAGCCTGTCAGTCTAAAATAATCATTCCAAAAAAATCCACAAGAATTTCTGACGTTGTGTTATGATTGGATCTTGAACAGCCCACATTAAGAAAGAAAATTGAAGCAGGACTGGAAGCTAGATATATTTACCTTGCGCATGCGTGGGTAGTCAAAGTCCCGAGGATATGCACTTGCTCCAGTGATGAGCAGTTTTGGCCTGAACAACAGTGCAGTCTTTTCTAACATGTCATAATCCACCAGTCCTGTTACCACCCCATCACAATATAACAGAAACATATAATTTTTTCAGAATTGAAGACCCTGACCAACCTGCTTACAGAATCTTTGTCAAACTGCAAAAGCATGGACCTTTGACCTTGTGTTACTCCAAGGCATCTCTCATGGACAAGTTGAAAACCACAAACCTGTTGTCTCATCAAGACGGTAAGGCATGGATTCAAAGTAGATGGATGTTGCTGATACACGTCTTTTGGGAGTCATAAACCCATGTGAGAGATGACCTCCATGTGGCAAGTCAAGGCCCTGTAAGAGCAAAAACAGGTGAAATTGATTAGATGGAAGAAATAGCAGTCACGACTGGCACATGGCATGAACACCATCATCCAGAGATTCCTTCCTTCATTCGTTCTATTTTGTATCTCATATTCTCAAAGAGCTTATTTCCCTAGCCATATAGCCATCCTATTCTTGTAGTGAACATTTAAGTACAAAACAGCAGTAAGGCAAACTTGAGGCCTTGGCCACAGCCAATGTAGGCATGTTACAAGGCATTGAAGTTGACAACAGAGAAAAACTCAATTCAAAGCATGTTGGGATTGGGTCTTCAGGCTGACATCAAATACTGTCACTGGTTGACCATCTGTTTGTTGAATGCACAAAATGAGAGGATGAGTTGATGGTGTCTAACTGGAAATTTTACTGGCTGAAGAGCACAAGCATAATGCTCTGCTCACAGAGAGAGGGAAAAAACAGGGAGAGCTACATACCATAATTCGGTCATGAGGTTGAAGAAGGGCAGTGTAAACTGCAAAGTTGGCAGGTGAGCCAGAGAGTGGCTGGACATTGACACCCCACTTGCTTGGATCAAGATGGAAAGCTTCCAAAGCTCGTTTTTGGCAAAGTCTTTCACTTTGATCAATATATTCATTGCCACCATAATACCTGCAAACAAACAAGAGAAGCTGAATCAACCCACTGGCAACTTTTTAAAGCTAAAAACTTGCAAGAAATGCAAAACATTTAATGCAGGAATAAATGAGTACATCTGAACTCTAAACCCTAAACCCTAAACACCTGCGAATAGGGCTGAAGAAAGTTCCAGTTGAGAGGCAATCTGCCATGACCAAAAACAGCAGCTTTTTAAGCTAAACAATTGCCAGAAATTCAAAACATATGTTGGTGTAAATGAGTACATCGTGAACCCTAAACCCTAAACCCTGGGAATAGGGCTGAAGAAAGGTTCCACCAGTTGAGACGCAATTCTGGCATGAATGAAAACCTCACCTTTTGCCAGGCAAACCCTCGGAGTACTTGTTAGTGAGGCAGGAACCAACTGCCTCCATCACAGCCCGGGAGGTGAAATTCTCTGAGGCAATGAGCTCCAAACCCCTGAACTGCCTGCGCTTCTCACACTCAATTATGGCGTGCACATCAGGGTCCGTCTCCCTGAGAGAAGGATCGGAAAATTGCAGTGCCGCTCCTGGAATCAAAAGAAAAGAAAAAATCCCATCAAGAAAGGCGAGTTCTTCTCGAAACATTGCTCAGAGAGCTTTGTAATTGATGTACAAGCCCCATGTAAGAAGCAGCAGAACCAACAAAATGGACAAGAAAAAAAAAAACACGCGCATACCATCAGGCACTGAAACTTGCGCGGGAGCACTGCGGCAGACAATTGTGGCAGCAGCAGCAGCCTGCTTGAATCTTCGAGACAAACTACCGCTCCGATAAGCTGCTCCATACTCCAAAAAAGAATAATTCCTAGAGCCGATGATTCTTCCACAAGCTCGCTTTGCGATCCTGAGTCCAACTGACGCATTCATCGCCTCACGATTCCCGGATAACACGCTTCCTGCTGGAATCTGCGCTTCACAATCTCTACCAAGTAGTCTAAGACGACCTTCATTCCCAGCAGCATTGTAACAAGAAGCACGACCTACTATTGGAGACGAATTACTCATTAGAGCAGCCATCTCCATTTCTCAACGGCCTAATTCACAACCAAAAAAAAAACCTTCAAACAGATTGACAGACTGCTTCTACTTTACTTCTTCTTCTTCTTCTTCTTCTTCGATTTTGCTTCCTCTGCGCTCCGGACACAACAACGGAAGAGGAGCAAAAGACAAAGGCGCCTGAGCAAGTCTCATTAAACCCTAAATCTTTGTGCACATTATTACCACAATGGTAATTAAGGAATTACAAGGGGGGTGAGGGGTAAAAAGAGTTAAAAAGTTGTGTAACTGGAATTTGGAGTCCTTGGCCTACCTACATAGTGCACAATGCACATCAGGTTTTTTTTAATTAAAAAAATTATTATAATATATTATAGTATATTATTGATATTTTTAATTAATTTCTAAATTATTTTAATCTTATATTAATGATTATTTTAATTTTAATTTTTTAAAATATAAATTTAATAAATAATTTGTTATTAATTTTTATTTTAATTGCAAGTCATTAATATTGATTTTTCTTCAGGGTTTTTGCCTCCCCCAACCTTCCTTCATATTAAACAATCATCAACACAATTATTTCATTATACACAATACATTACAATCACTTAAAAGAATATATGTTTTAAAAATATCATGATTTGAATCACATATTGTAAAATTTTATGATTTTATGTTTGTCATAAAAGGCTTTTGTGAGGGCATCCAACATATCTACTATCTAACAAAATTAACAATAAAATATAATATTCAATTAACAATGTCTTAATTTCGACTTTGGGTCAAATCTAACACACACATAACATAAAGGAAATGATTTTTTAAATTTAATTTATTTATCATTACATATTGAGTATGTAAATTCATTGTCTTATGTCATTAAAAAAAATTATGCATTTTTTCCAATTTTTAAATATTAGGTTTTTGATTAATTGAAGACCAAAAGTAAGGTTTATAGGTATATTATGTAGTCATTTGATCCATATTCATAATTAGTGATTTTTTTTCAATTTTTTGATGTTGCATCATTAGCTAACATCCTAAGAGGATGTAACATTAAAATGATGGATTTTTTTAAAAACCTTGTGGTTTCAAGAAGTTTTAAGGTAGATAGGTCGAGTCTAAACATTTCAATTTTGAAAGAGCTTAAAATCCATGGCAGTCTAATGCATTTTTTCAAGCATTTTTCTTTCTAGACATGCTTGCTCTCTTCTATTTTTGCTTTATTACTTAATCATTTTTGAACTCCCAAGAGGTATTTTAGATGTCCATTTGACACATCCATAGCCATGAAAATTGTTGAAAAACAACAAGAAATGGTGATTATATGGATAAATGTTTGGTTATTAACAAATGTTCAATGATGGAAGTGTCTACCTTAAATAGTATTAAAAAATAGTTTTAAAAAATCTACAAATTAAAATCCAAATCTGGTGAAAATTTTCAATTAAAAAAAATTGGGAACTTTTTTTTTTTAAATGGGAATATTACAACAAAATATTAGCTTTTAAAAAAACATTGCATTTTTGGGTGGAATTTTTCACCCCAAAAAAATGTTGCTAGTGTTGCAATGTGATACATGGAACAACCAAAATTGAAACTTGATCATTTTAAAAATTGTAGATTAACAATACATCATAAAATTAATGAAAATTTTAAATTGTACCTTGATTGTGTAGTCTCTATGCAACTTGGGGTACTTGATTGCATATAATTAGATGGGTCAAACGATTAAAAGACTAAACTTTTGACAAATTCCCTAATCATGAATGTTCGATTTTGGAATATATAAACCATTTGATTTGTGAAATGAGAATTGGCCATAAAAGAAGTAGCAAAATGCTTTGCTCTTTCTTTTGAGGTTCAATTTTGATAGGAGGATTAACTATTGGGATTGTGTTAACTAGTACATTAGTTCGATTCCAAATGTGAGCTAAAACATAACTATTTTCAAGAGTTAGAAAGATTTTCCAAAAAAATCACTTTAAGAAAGATTTTAGCAAAAGAATCAACAAATGATTAACAATATTTTAGGTCATGTTTCACATCTAGTAGGCATCATGAGTTTGCTTCTCACACACATTCAAGATCAAAAACAATATCGAAGTGTGTTTGTACAAAAACTAGATGATGAAACCAATGTTTATCCATAGGCTAAACTACGAGTTCTAATTGGGATAATGTTTTCAAGCTGAATAGTTCCATGCTTCTTGTTATGTGCTTGTTTGAGAACTGTTGCAATTTGTTGAAGGAGAAGAAGGCCTTGTAGACATTAAGAATGGAGAAAGTTTCTCAAAGACTTGATTGACATGAGGTTCTTTTTTATCCATTTGTTCAAGGATGAAAGGCCAAAGATAATTGAATTTTCACACTCGAGCTCAAAAGCCCTCTTTCAAAACTTGATTACAAATTGGGATCCTCACAAGCCATGATATCGAAAAACATGATCAAAGTGATAAGTACTTTACAATTGTGCAATCATGTAACTGGGTTAGAAAGTATTTGCTCTTCTTTTCTTTTTCAGGTGATGGAAATCGACAAATCCATTGCATCTAAAGAGAAGAAACATCGAAGCCAAAACCAACAAGAGCTCCCTAGTTATATCACATATTTTGCTGCCTTTTAATATTTTTGTACCTCCCTAATAGTTACCTTCCTGGTGGCTGGTTGGCTTAACCTCATAACTCACCCTCTTTATGTGTCCCATGACCCATAATGTCAACACTCTCCCATACAATGGGCTATGTCTGGTAACCACCTCAAGCATGCCAGTTACCATGAATAATAGCCTTTGCAACTTGGGGGATGGTTGGGGGTTCAAATCCCACTAGCTACTACTACCTCTGTGCCCCAGGAGGCTTCCACTGAACTTCACTGCCTGGATGGGAGTTTTTCCCCAGTGCAACTGTTTGGCAGGTAATTGCTGCTGATGACAACAGACAAAAATGTCCTGGGCAGCTGAACACCAACAACCATATTGCACTTTAACTACCACTAACATAGATCTGAGAATTGAAGCCATGGATGGAAGAGGAGGAGGCAATGGCAGTTGAAGAATGGGAATTAGGGGAAGAAGAAGAAGAAGAAGAAGAAGAAGAGGAAGAGAGAGGGAGAAAGGAGGAGAGGGTTGGCAGGGGGGAACAGGAGCAGTTATGACTGCTGTTGCATTTAGCATGGCATATAAGAGTTTGCAGGTAGTTGTTGCTGCCTTCTGGAAGCCCCCTCTTTCTCGTGCCTTCTCTGTCTTCCAGCCCCTCTTTCTCCCTCAGTGTTTCTTATCCCCCTCCTCTCCTCCCCCCCCCCCACTATCCACCCTCCCTCTCCTTCTCCATAGAACCAAAAAAGCTCTCACATGTTCCTCTCTGTCTCTAGCTCTCTCTCTCTCACCACCCAATTCACCAACAGTCAGGTGTTTTGCTTCCCTCCTAACCTATCCATCTCTGTGTTTGCACTTTCCATGGACTTGACAGTATCCAATTGGTAGCAGCTAAGTACTGTGTCTTATCTCCAAAGTTCCGACTTTTCCTTCTTCAGAGTTTTGATCTGGCAGATTTTTCTGTTGGGTACTGACTTAGTGTAGGTAGTCTTAGATCCCGTTTTTGTTTCCAATTCTTGACTGAGTTTTTTTCTTCTTCTTGGAAGTCCAATGATCCAGAAAAGAGTCAAGAACAGTTTTTTATTGTAATGTGTGCAGCCATGCAGCAAGCTCGTGAATGAGTTGGGTAGCTTCCAACTTGCCCTTTGTGCTCTTGCTGCTGTAAACTGGTGTTTTGCAATTGATCCAGATCTTTTGCCACGGTTCGGGTGTTGCGGTCTGAGGTGAAAAGAATTCAGTAGTTACAGTGTGTGTCAGATTGTCACCAGTTGCAAAAAATTCTAGATTGACATCATGGAGAAATGTGGGATGATACTGACACCCATCACATCTGCTGCTGCACGGTCGGCTGCCACCAAGAGTGTGATGCCAGAGCACTATCTGCAAAACATGGACACACTGGGCTTGCAGCAACTGGAGCATCTTGAGAAAGAACTGGAACAAGCCAAGCAGAAGGTTACTAAATTTCTACAACTTAAGCCTCAGGGAATCATCGATCAAACTGCAAGAAGGAACCAACCATCCGACTCATGCGATGATCATGATTCATGTGAAGTTGTGAGGAAGTTGAACACGAATGCTCACACTGTACACACCCTGAAGAAGAAGCAAAAGAAAAAAAACACCCAAAAAAACAAAAGAACTGGAATGTGTTAGAATTCAGCTCAGATTGGGATTTGATTCATTCAAGCGGTTTGTATGTAGTAAAGCTATGGCTGCTGCATTGCATTTTTGCTGGGAAAAAATTGCACTCAAGACCAAAGATCTTTGTGTTGTGTTGGTGGGTGATGGCGGGTGGGGTTTTTTTCTCCTTCTTTTCTGTTGCAGATACTTGTGTTGAAAGCACAAGAACATTGTGAAACAACCTCTCCGGATAGCAAGGTCAGCAGACCCTTTTTCACTGCAACTTTTTTGCTTCTGAAACTTCAGATTTTTGCCAAGAAAAAAATCTATTGACCCCTTCCTCTTGACTGACTCCTTTGTTCCCTTTGTTCCACACCTCCAATCCAGGTTTCAGAAAGTCGATACTGGACCAATGAAGAACGCCAAAGATTCAAGAAAGCTTTAAAGACGTACGTGTGCATGCTTCTTCTTCTTCTTCTTCTGTTTTCCAAAACCCTCTCTCTCAATGCATGCTACAAACCTGCTGCTTTGAAGCTCCACATTCCTACTTAGGACATCAAGCTCATTCCTCCTCTCAAATCCCAATTCCTTGATGAGAACCCAAAAACTTTGAAAAAGATGTGCGTGGATGTGTGGGGCTGTGTGTGATCAACCCATTGTTGTATGAGTTTATTCTGCAGTTTTGGGACAGATTTTTCTGCCATAGCCAAGTTTGTAGGAACTCGAAGCTCAACACAAGTCAGAACCCATGCTCAAAAATACTATGCAAAATTGGTAAGACCCACAATCTTGTCCACATCCCAGTCCACAAATGGGCCTTTTTTTCATTTTTTTTCTACAAAAGCTCATGGATTTCATTGGAGAGTGAGTGCATAGAGAGAGAGAGAGAGTGAGTGAGTGAAAGCTTGATTGATTTCCTAAAAGACCCATGCATGCTGAAGAAAACTCCAAACCCAAAACCAGAAATGAAAGTGCACAGAATTTCTTACAACAGTTTTGTTTCTCTGTTGGAATGGAATGCGGCTGGGACACATTATGATTGTTGTACCTGCAGATCAGAGACTACAAACGCTCGGGGAAATCAGGATCAGCCACCATCAAGCAGGACGAGAAGAAATGAAAGGAGCTACCAACAGACTAACAGCAATGTGATTGATGATCATCAGGTTAGATGAAAGAGAAAAAAATCTATCAACAACTTTCTCTGCAACCCCTCCCCCCCCCCCAATATCAAACTCTGCATTTGGAGCTACATTGGAGAGAGAGAGAGACAAAGAAACACACACAGACAAAGAGACAGAGACAGAGACAGAAGCATGAATTGGCTGAGTCCTGGAGACCCAATTAGAGAGCTGCAAGAGATTAGTAGTAATCCATAATTACTGTATCTTCCTTTGAAGAAAACTGAGTATAATTTCTGGGATTATAATAATACCGAGGCGAGAAATTGGGTTTTACAGACCATAAATTAGGCTTTTTACAACAATCTTGTGTACCACCTTTTTTGATGGAGAATATATTAACTTTCTCTTTAACCTATTATTCTCTCAATCAATCAACTTCAGCAAGTCACAGGAAAACAAACCACATTTTGTTTTTTGCTATCATTGTCAAAAAAACACACTCTGGTTTTTCTTTGCTATTTTTTGATCAGCTAGCTGTATGTGAAAAAAACACCCAACCCTACTAGCTCGGTGATCTCCTGTTTATTAATACTTTACAAAAAACCCAATCCTATGTTAGTTGATAATCTCCTGTTTATAACTAAATACTATGCAAAACCCAATCCTAACTTGGTGATCTGCTGTTTGTTAATTGCTTCACAAAACCTGATCTGAAGTTGATGATCTCCTGTTTTATAAACACTACTTCACAAAACACAATCCCAAGTTAGTGATCTCCTGTTTTAAAACAATACTTCACAAAACCCAATCCTAAATTGGTGATCTCTGTTTTATGATACTTCATAACTTAACTGAATCCCATTGTGGGTGGGTGATCTCCAGTTCATACTTACCCACTTTGCATCTTCGGCACTTTTGTACCTATCTCTTGACCACCTCACAATCACCAATTGTAATGACTCAAATCACAAAGTTTACCTCACACATGTGTCATGACTAATGCATGATTTTTTTGTGTGACAAAAACCACATTCTCCTATAGTGCAGACATCTGTTTCTGGAGACTTTGAAGTTGGCTGCAATTAATACCTAATGTATTTACACCTGAGGTCATGTTCCAGAAATCTATCTTGTGGGTAATTAAAAGTTGATTGTGGTACCAGCCACAAGACGGGATGAGCATTAAGCAGGTTGTTTATCAACTTAACAATTTTGAACTTCTGGATTTTCCTCCCTTCCCCACCCCTCCCACAAAAATCCACTTCCGAAGGAGAAAACTATTCAGTGTAGGGTAAAACCCAGAGATAGCAGGCTTCAAGGGTGTGACACCTTTTTGTGCTCATCTTCGCATTTCATGTGTTTTGTCAACTTTTTCACATTGCTCGCCTCCTTAACTCCTAATTATCCACACCTCTCACAACACAATGGGTCGGTTCTAGGCTTCAGCTTTCCAGAGCGGATTTGAGTAAGGACTTAGAGTCACTGATGAGGCTAGGACTTCGTCTAATTCAGAGTCGTCCCTAAATGCCTTCTCATTCTCCTAATTTTTCTGGGGGGCCAACACTTGGGTTGCATTGCCAGGGAGAGTTCAACCAAGGGGCAACACAAGGGGCAACCTGCTTGGTTGTCGCTAAAAGCTTTAAGGCAATGACACTCCATCCTGCCACGAGACAATCTTCAATCGTCCCAAAGGTTAATGGGGTGACACCGAATGTTGTCCCTGGACAACCCTCCATGATATATGTTGAGGGTCTTAGTGGGGCGACACTTATGTGTCACAATCTTGGAAACGACCCCTAGACATCTCCTTGGCCTGAATAAGCTTTCGTTTTCTTGCATCGGTCCCCCTGAGCCCTTATTGTTTGAATGGTGTTTCATGACATGGGGAGTTGAACTTCACAATCATCACTTGGCCTAAACCTCCCACACCACCTTGGTGCCCCACCAAGTTGTTATTGGCACGAGGTTGGTTTAACCCAAACAAAAAAGCATGTCATTCACCCCCTTTGAGAGATTTACATCTTCATAGATGTTTTGACATGTTGACTTGTTATGGCAAATCATTATTTCGTCACCTTTCACCCAATTCTTCTTTTGGAGTAACTACTTCCAACTTTAGGTTTATTGTGTCAAGCATGTTTTCCTTAATCATAGAAGGAATCTTAAGACATCTTTTGTGTACATTTGCATGAACTCTTGTGATGACTTTGCACCCATTTGGTGCCACTCTTTTTGGGTGTCATACGCCCTCCTCACTTAGGCTTCCCATAATCGATTATGGGGAAGGTCTTGTGTTTAAACTTGTTCTTTGATAACCCCAACCATCACATTGGGATTTGATTACTAAATGAGCCAATAGATAGTGCTAGGTTGGGCTTATTCAACCCAATTTGTTTTTACCGTTTTAGAACAAACATTGTGCATTGGAAATTTTGCACCCACAAGCTTATTTCTTAGTTTGGGAACACACCATTTAATGTGTGTGCACCATTACCCCAATCTCATTTAATCAAGCTTTTTTGGAATTTTTTTTTTTAAATTCAATTCCTTAGGTCCATTTCCATTGGTTGCCATTGTCTCACTTTAACCTTCCTCTCATTTCTTCCATGAACTAACCTTTTATACATTTGGGACCTTTGATTGTAAGCAAAGTTTTTTTATATTAAATTCTAATGTATGTCCTATTTATTAACTATGTTTCCCAAGAAACCTTTGGAGTTTCAACTTTCAACCCCATTTTTAAAGTTGATGTCCTCATCAACAACTTCATGGGAGGCTTTGGGCCTTTCTTTATGCATTTTTTAAAATGTTTTGTGTCCCCTTGTTTGTTCGAACTCATCCACCATTTTGGGTAAATGATCCAAGTGGCCCAACTTCATCCATTGTGATTCCTTGGGATGACATCATTTCCATTTCACCAAGTATTGTTTGCCAATATGTTTGGTGTGATTTATGGTTACGATGCACTCCACTTCCCTTGTCAACCTCTGTTCAATGAGGTCAAATCTAGGATGGTAAGCACATTTCTTGTCTTTTAAACTTTTTTTATCTTTATTAAATGGTTTTAATTTGGAAACATGGAACGTCAAGTGAGGCACCAAGGTTGTTGGCAACAACAAAGTGTAGATGTTTGGATGTGGTTTATGCAAGACCTTGTAAGGGTTTGCATATTTTGGTATGAACCAACTTGCTATCGTTTCATGCATCTTAAAGTCTTGAATGTTTAACCACACCAAATTACCAACTTCAAACTCAATGTGCTTATGTGACTTGTTGGCTTGTTTTTCGTAATTCGCCTAAATTTTTCCCAAGAACTTTATGGCTTATGATTTCCTTTCCTCATGTTCTTTGGTCATTTCCTTTACATTATTATTGCCTTTGTAGCAAGTCCTTCTAACCCTAAGAATGGTTAAATCCATGGGTTATCTTACTTCAACCCCCAAGGTCAACTCAAAAGGACTTGTTCCCATGGCCAAATGTTTCGTTGTGTTGTAGTTAAGTTCCCCTAAACCCAGGTGGTCACCTTAATATCTATGGTCACTAGTCACATAACTTTAAAAATATTAATTTAATATCCAATTGACCTTTTTTTTGTTTAGCCATTAGTTTGTAAATGAAAAGCAATACTAAGCTTCAATTTGGTACCTTCCTTCTTGATGAACAAGGTCTAAAAAAATTATTGGGAATTTCACATCTCAATCATTCACTATAATTTTGGGCATGCCATTGTGCCTTACCCAAATATCAAAAAACAAGTTTGTTGTCACTCTACTATGGCATTTGTCTCAATCAACCCAAACTTGGCCAATTTATATTATTTAGTTGGAAGTATGATTGGGTGGACCGACTAGGAACCACCTCAAAGGAAAATCAAGGAACAAAAATTGGCCAAATAATATTCCTAGGCCTTTTTCTTTTATTTTTTTCATAATTTTTTTTTCTCATGTTTATTTATTGCATGCCAAAATATATGGCTTGAAGCCATTATAATATAAAAAAAGGAAGAAATCGTTACAAATTTGTATTCTTTATTGATGTGACTTTTTAAGGAATCAAGTTCTTAAACTTTGGAAATTCATACCTATTTAAATAGTTACCCAATAAAGAAAATAGAATACCATCTAAAAAATCTTAGAAAATTATGGCCACCAAAAGAAAAAACCCCAAACCTTGTTTGAAAAATGCTCCCAACCAAAAAGTTTAAAGAAAATAACCATTGTGACATTCTTAAAACTTTGTGTGAATATAATGAATAGGAACATAGAACATTCAAAATATTTTTTACATTGTTAAATTTTCAAAATCTATACAACTTTATTAATGCATTCAACAAATGTTTTTACTAAAAACCTTTCTTTATGTGTTTTTTATATTTTTCCAAAGTTTGATAGGTCTTGAAAAATGAAGGTGTGACATTCCTTGTGGTACCAACCTAATCATACTTTCACCCATATCTATCAACAACCACCAAGATGACATCTTTTTCTTACCTAGTGGGATACATGTCATGAAGTCCATTGAAATACCCTAAAAAGGTGTTATCAAATTTGGAAGGGGTGTATGTAGCCCAAACTTTTTCTTGTGCATTGACATTTCACATATATATTAACATATATTCCATGTCTTCTTTCATGTTGGGCCAATATAAGCTTTTACTCAATGTGGCCATCATGGTATTATCCCCATGGTGCCTCACCATGCGTAAATCATCCACCTCTTGCATGACTTTCATGCACAACTTCACTATACCAAAATGCATTTTTAGTACACTCTAGGTTTCATTAAATTTTGAGTGAATTTGGACATTTTTACCATGGTGAAATTGGTCAACCCTCCAGTGAATGAGGGACCGGTTATTATGAATAGTGAATTGGTCCACTAGTACCTAATGAAATACAATTTTACCAAGCCATTTCACTTGTTAGTTAATCAACTATGCAACATGGAAATCAATTAAATTTAAATTATTTAATATTTAATGTAATAATCAACGTTATTGATAATTTCATGATTTGTATCCTATGAATTATTGATATGTCTCACTATTTATGTTAAGTTAAAAAATAACCTAAGTAATCAACCTTAATGGTCACATAACTCTATGGAACCACGTAAGATAATATTCCATCAACTTACCATTGTTGACCACAAAAAACAACATTTACGACGTTTGATCCTTCAACCTTTAATATGGAAGTAAACATCCCTACCATCAAGCCACCACACTTGTTGTGATAATGTATAACATTGCATTTTATTTATCAAATACTTTATTTTAAACATTACAAAAACATAAATTTTGAAAGTTTATATCTTATTGAAATTTTGTCCAAATGAAATGATCCAAGTTTAATTTAAGAGTCTTTTCAATAATGTACATAATTGCATTTATTTCATTTTGAAAGTGTAAAATCATTTGAACAAATTTTTTTTAATCACTATTCAATAACATTTCAATGCCATTCATTTGAAAAAATAATGTTTAATAAATGGATAAGATTTTTGCTAATATAATAATATTACCTATGTTAGGCTACTTTCAACTATTATAAAGTTGTCTTTCATTGTTCTAAATTAAATCACCTTACATTATTTACAATTCTTTATGGCTATTTTTTAAAAATTACTATTTTAACTATTTCACCTTAGGTTACTTTCAAATATTTTAAGTTACTTTTAGCTATTTTAAGTTATTTCACTTTAGGTTTTTTTTACTATTATAAATTAAATTTGGCTATTCTATGTTATTTTTGGCTATTGTAGGCTATTTTATTGGTTATTTGGGCTATTACAAGTTTTTTTTGGTGATTATAAGTTATTTCATCTTAGTTATGTGTGGTTATTATTGGTTATTTTTTGCTATTGAAAGTTATTTCACTTTATGTTATTATTTGTTATTTTAGGTTATATTAAGATTTTTTTTTGTGGCTATTATTGGTTATTCTATCGGTGGCTATTGATTACTCCTATATTGATGGTTAATATATTAGTGGTTATTGATGATTATTGGTAGTTATTAATGGTTATATTTTTAATGATTATTGATGGTTACTAATGGTTATTTTATTGGTGGCTATTAGTGGTTATTCTATTAATGGTTATTAATGGGTATTTTATTGGCGACTATTAATGGCTATTAATAATTATTCTATTGTGGCTATTGGTGGTTATTTTAAGTTTAAATTACCATAGGCTATTAATGGTTATTGTGGAATTACTTTAATAATGGTTATTAGTGGATATTCTATTTGTGGATATTAATGGTCATTTTAGGATAAATATCATAGGTTATTTTTGGTTATTTTATTAGTGGTTATTTTATTAGTGGTGTTATTCTATTGTAATCCATTAATGATTATTGATGGTTATTTTATTGGTGGTTATTAGTGGATATTTTATTGATGATTAGTACTGGCTATTTGATTAATGGATATTTTTATTTATTTTAGGTTATATTAAAACTATTGGTGATTATTCTATTATAAATTATTATTGGATATTCTAGGTTATATTAACATAGGATATTGGTAGTTATTTTATTGTAAGTTATTCTAATTTTTTATTTATTTCTAAGTTATTTTACTTTAGGTCATTATGTTATATTATAGATTTTTAAAAATATATATCTTAGGATAAAATAATTTATAATAACATAAAGTATAATGACCTTGAATAACCTAAAGTATAACTTGAAATAACATATATTAACTTAAAATTTAAAAATAATCTAACGTATAACCTAAGGTTAGTTGAATAATTTAATTTAAAATAATTTAAATTTAAAAACCTATAATAAATTGGCTAGGATACCTTAAGGTAGAATAAATGTATAATAATTTAGGGTATAATAATATATAATAGTTTATGGTATATGTTAGAATAACCAAAATAGTTTAAAATAATATAGGATACATCATAAAGTAACATAGGGTATTCAAAAAAACATAAAAATAAACCTATTTGTCACAATGAATTATAATATTGAATTATGTCAATTAGTAATGAAACATGATGTTTACATAGTGATATTATAGTGAAATAACTTTAACCATGATGAAATCATTAAAGTACAATGAACTTATTTCACTTTTGAGGTCCCATAGTGATTTAAGTTAGTGAATTACACCCCACTTTTACACTAGTGCTTGCATTTTGGCAAATAAAGACATGATTACTTCCATTTAAATAGTCCATCCAAAAGAATGATCATTTTCACTTTCCCTTTATTGTGTAATTTTATTGAATACATTTGCACAAAGCAATTTCCCATTTCTCTTAATTTCCTTTCCAAATCACTTTTTGTTACAAACATGAAGGGTTTGAGTATTTCCCCAAGGCATTTCACCTTATTCCTTCTTTTGACTTAATGCATAAAATATGACCTTTTTTTTTGTTTGATTTATGGATTAACTTTATGTCCATAGAAACCAATACATCATGCCGACACAATTGCTTTGAAATGGCCCTTGGTTGCATGTTGAAATATCTAAAACACACATTGTCCATGAATACTTTTATTTTTTACAAACCCATATAATGTTGCCAAGTTTTTAAATAGTTCATTATTGTGAACAATTCCTTTTCATGAAAATCATACATAGTCCTCATAGTCATACTTTCCACGTCTACCTATGCAAGGTGAATTTGATAGTAGCCGAACTTAAGGTTAATTTGGCTGAAATATTGAACCCCATTTAGACAATTAAAAAATAATAATTCAAATCAAGGGGTAAAATTTTTAATTGTGATTTTATTCAAAGGATGATAATCTATGCACATGTGCAACTTACCATCCTTTTTATCCACAAATAAAATTGAAGTTCCATAAAGTGACTTACTTGGCCAAATGTGACCCCATTCCATGAAATCATTGATTTGATTTTTGAGTTTTTGAAGTTTGGTTTGGTTAAATCAATAAGGCAACTTAAAAGGCAATGTTGTATTTGATGCCACTTCAATTTTGTGATCAACATCACGACAAGGGGCAAATTGTTTTGGAAGTTTTATGTTAAAACATCCAAAATTTTATTAATTATGTTGGAAATAAAAGTAGGCCATGGCAATGCCCCTTTGGCTTTTGCCTTGGTACTAAATCATCCACCCACATAAAAATAGAAAATGAAATCTTTTGCAATTCTTGTAAAGAAATTAAGTGAATACCTACCTTTGTTAAACTAGCTCTATATTCAATTCATCAACTATTTGATTTATCGACTAACCTGTTATGATTTTCAACTTAGAGTTACTTCTCAAAATACCAACTTGATAGGTATCTAAGAAAGTGTTGTTTGAAATAACCTCCATGTCATCTAATTCGCACACCATGAAATTTTCTTCAAACTTCATTTTTTTGAATTCCAAAATTGCACCCAACACCACCTTGTATGATGGCTTTGCATCACCTTGGGATAATTGCACTTTGATGGGTTTCATCAACCTTTGTGGTCTTCCATTCGATTTGCAACACCACACTTGGGATTACAAATGAATGTGTGGCTCCTGAATTCAAAAGACAAGAAATCACATTAATTTTTATTTTAAATTTAAGCAAGATCGAATGAAGCCTTAACTTAGCCACATTTGTTTTTGCAATAAACCCATTTTGTTCAAAATTTGGCCTTACCTTAAAACAACCTTTGGCATAATGTTCAACATCATTGTAATTGAAACATTTTACTTTGGTGATGTCCCTACGTTTCTTTTCAATTGGGCCATCACCATTCTTGCATGGGTTCTTCTCCCAATCTATTTTTTAGCCCCCTTTTGAATTGTTTACAACTTGAAAGCTACTTCCAACATTCCCTTTTGATTATTGGGAGGCCTTGTTCCTACCTATCTTGCAAAATGTGGATCATCTTCCATGGAATTTGCAAACTTCATCATTTCTTGAGTGGTTTTGGGGACTTCATTCCTTTGAACTATTCACTTTTAGGCCCAAAATTGCAAACCATGAGAGAAGGCCACATTTTGGGCATACTTTTCCTTCATGGGGATGAGGCTCAAAAGGGCTACAAAACATTGAACATACTTTCCCAACACTCCCAGCCCATCTCCTTAGCACAAGTTGAGCAACTTTTACCCATCCAACAAGATTTCTTTGGGGGTGGGGACTTTTCATTCAATTTTGCCTTGAAATCATTATGAAGCATGATCCTCATTAAAAAAAAATTGTGCGTTTTTGAGTTGTTCACCATTCCAAGGTGTGATCTCTCATTAGAGATTGTACCATCTTCATGTCACAAGCATGAAAACTATGAAGATGAATGATGGAAAAAAAAAAACCAAAGTCTAAATCCAAACATAGAACATAAAAACTAATATAAAACCACACAACATTAAAGACAAGAACATGAAGTGTGGAAACAAAAATGCAACCAAGTTTTTATTATGATAGCACATGGAACATAAACACAAAGGGAACATAATAAGGCTATGGAACAAGATTATACCTTATATTGATGTTGAATGGACTAAAGGTAAATGGGGGTTTTACCTTTATTTCCATGAAAGTTTCCATGTGCCCATTGACCAAGAAAGATTTTTAATTACAAATGAACTATGAATTAATTAGGAATTAACTAAAAGTGAACAAAGGGTTAATTATGAGTAAATTAAAAATCAACTAAAAGTGGACTAGAATAATTTGGGAATGAGTTAAAACTTAATTAAAAGTTAACTAAAAGTGAACTACGAAAATAAATGCAAGCTATGGTGGCTCATTTTTTAACAATTTAAATATCCCTACAAATCTTTAAAAAATTCATAAAAAATGTTCAAATGGACATGGTTGTTACTAATTTAAATGTCATTATTATAATCTTTGACTAATAAATGTTTAATCACTAAAAATCTTAATAAATCTACATCAACACTTACATTAACAAAAGTTGATGTCATTAATTTGGAAATTTTAAAAGGACAACCCACATAGTCCATATGAATAATGCCTTAAGTAAAATTTCAAAAAATATGCTTTTGGGACAAGGAAATTGAAAAACAAATAAATTTGCAACTCATAGGGACTTATGAAAATATGGTCCAATTTTAACCATTCAAAAGACCTTAACTATTAAATGGTTAAGGTTTTCAAAAAAAAAAATCCTAATTTCAGTTTATCATTTCATTATACATCATATATTAAGTCCCAATAAAAAAATTGGAATGTGAATAAATATAAAATTCTCCATTTTTGTTTTCATACATAATTTTGAAGATTACCAATAACCATTGCCTTAACCATTTTGTTGGCCTTAATCTCCACCTTGGTCCTATGCTTGCAAGGTTTGGGTTTCTTAACAACCCCTTCCATCTTTTGTGCATGGGACCAAGAACAAGCTTTAATATTAGTTGTAATGCCCTTTTGTGTTCACATTTACAGTCCACTCACTTTACCAAACCCCTCACATTGTTCACCTCCTTAACTCTTAATTACTTGCACATCCCACAACACATTGAATTAGTCTTAAGCTCCAACTTTTTGGAGCGCATTCTATTAAGGATCTAAATTCATTAATGAAGCTAGGATTTAGTTTAATTCAAAATTGTCCCAAGAATGTGTTCTTATTCTTGAAACTCTTTTTGAAAGCCAACATTTGAGTTACATCGTTGGGAAAATTAAATTGGGACAACATTGTTTGGTTGTTGTTAAAGGTTTTAAGGTGAATACATTGTGCCACAACAAGACAACCTCCAATCATCCTAAGGGGTTTAATGGGATGACACCAAATGTTTGTCCTTGGACAACTTTCCATCATCCATTGAAGGTTTTAATGGGGTGGCACCCCAAGTGTTGCATTCTTGGAAACAACCTTTAGTGGTCCCCTATGCATGAATAAACCTTCATTTATTTGCATTGGTCACTTTGAGCCCTTATTGCCCAAGCGGTGTTTGGCAACTTTGGGAGTTGAACCCCACATCTATCATTTGGCCTAGGCTTCCACAAGAAGAAATCTTATATTTTTTCACCCCCACACATTGTGATTACTATTTGATTTGATTACATTTCAATTACATTTAACCATCTTAAATTTGCAACTGGTTTGTTGCACTAATTAATGGTCAATATTGTTCATAGTTGTTACCTTCACTATGTTGTTCATTTATGAGTATAATTACTTTATTTATTTTTTAATAATTTGAATTGATGATGTGGAAATTGAAGTAAATTTTATTTTTATTTTACACACTGCATTATCTTCAACTATTAACATGGTACATGAGTTGAACCATCAACTTTTAACGAGTTGAAACCATTACTCATGAGTTGCATTTTACATTTACCATAATTTATTAAAACACATGTAACAATTTAAGACCCCATTTTAAGTTGAAAAGAATTAATGATTTTTTTCACATTTCTTCAATTATAATATGTTAAAACCATTATTCATAAGTTGCATCTTGCACTTATTAAAATATATTGAAACACATGTAATTCAATGTTTTGCAATTATATTTTGATGGTTTAGTTATTTTTTTCACATTTCTTGAACTATCAACATCTTTACATGAGTTAATTCATCCACTTTGAATTTATTGAAACCATTATTCAAATGTTGCATATTGCATTTATTAGTATCCATTGAAATACACATAACAACTCAATGTTTCACATTTATATTTGAACAAGTTAGTGAATTTTTTCAAATCTCTTGAATTATCAACATGAGTTGAATCATTCATTTTGAACATTTAAAATCCATTATTTGCGAATTACATTTTGCACTCACCACAATTTTTTGAAATGAATGTATAAAAATTAAGCATGTTTCATATTTATATTTGAATGAGTTAGTGATTAGGTCAAATGTTCATGCATGCAAAGTCTAAAATGCATGTAGACCTCTAGATTATTATTTTTAAAATATTAAAACAATTTCAAATTAATGTAAATTAAAATCTACGTTTTTCCCTAGTTTGTTTTAGGCATCATGTGGACAAGTTTTTTATTATGAATGTTCATGATGCCACACCAAAAACCCCCATAAATAGTCCCTATTTTTCCCCCATTTTGTTTTTTGGTATATGAAAAAAAAACATGTTAAAAAAATGATTAAAATTTATAAATGTTAAATTTTAATTTAATTATAAAAAAAAGTATGATTTAAATTTTTAAATTAAAAAATTAATAATAATTAATATTATTATTATGTTATTATCGTTATTATTCTAAATCTCAGTATTTTTTAAATTTTTATTTAAAACATGATTTATAAAAAATTTAGGGCTTGTTTTGTTACAAGTTTTTGTTTAACTATTTAAGGTGAATTAAAAAAAAATGAATGAAGGAATTACAAATGATGATAATAATAATTACATCCATGATTTTTTATTTTTTATTTTTTTATTTCAAATTTGTGTTGTTTTTCAAAATCATCCATAAGAATATTTAACCATGTTTTGGCTATAGACTTGTATAGGGAAGTATAAATTTAAAAAACTATTTTTATATTTTGGTTACAAATTCTAGAACCCATTGTAAAATTATATCATTAAAAAAAATTTAAATGATTTTTTTAAAATTGAAAAATCCTTTATCAATGTTGTTGGCCCTTTTTTATGTTTACAAAATGGTGGAATTTCCCCGCCCAAAAAAAATTCAATTACATCAATGTTTATTTTAATATTTTCAAAAATTGGATAAATTTATGATGATTTCAAAGATTGAGCTTAAAACTTTTAAAATATATTTGATGTTGAAATTGTTTATGTGTTTAAGGTTGGAATTATTAGAATTATTTAAAAAAAATTCTTTATTAAAAGTACCTTTTTTCTTTCAAATTTTTGGCAATGTTTTTGTTGTTTACATCTTTTTTTGAATTTTCAAAAAAAATTCCATTTTTTTCAACAGAAATTGCCAAGTTAGGAAAATTCGAAACAAAAAGAACATGTTGATTGGGGGGAAAGGGGTTTAATCCAACTACCAAATGCAAAAATTCACCAATTTATGTTTCCTTTACTTTTACAAAGAAAATGAACATAAAAATGTTCTTACATCATATATATATAGTGAATTTTTTCAAGTTGTGTAATCAATAATTTGTATTAGTGTATGATTCATGTTACTAAACAAATATGGTATTGAGAATTAAATGGTTATATTGACTACTTAATTTTATTTTTTGTGTTGCCAATATTTACCAATTTAAAAAGGCAACAACATCAACAAAGGACTTTTTGAAACAAAAATCAAATTGTGTTAAATTGAAAACATATATCATCAAGTTTTTATAATAAATTATAATAGGTAACCATAATATTGAAGGATTTAAACAAGTTTCCAATTCCACAACTTGTGTATAACCAAATGTGGCTAAATCTTTTTATGGATGATTGCCATTTTAATAACATTGCAAAAATAATTAAACAAACTTTGTATCTAACCATATTAAGGCAAATAAAAACTTGCAATTTTTCAAAAAATTGGACATATTTTACATAGTGGAAATAACTTTGTTAAAGATGTAATGAATGGATTTTTAATTCATAGAGATTGTAGGTCAATTTAAACAAAAAATGATTCATAAATTTATTCATAACATGTTAGTTTAAGTTTTCTCTTAAATTTTTTACATTTAATATTTAATAATTATAATAAAATATTTGAATATATTATTGAATAAGTTTCAAAATCATGTTTTCATTTGTCAAATTTGAATAAATTAAACATATTTAAAAGTTTGAATTTCGTAAACAATTTCATGCGAAAGATAATAAGTTATTTTTCACTTTTTTATTAATAATTTTTTGAAGTAGTTTGGTGGTTAAGACCTTGGTGTGCCTCCATGATGTCTTAGGTTCAAACCTTGATGAATGGATGCATCAATGTATCTTGTATACATGCAATGTATGAACATGTACATCATGGCGAATGACATCAAAATTTGTTTTTGACAAAACCGAAAAATAAAAAATAATTTCACGACATGTAATTTTGTCACGGCGTGTCATGAAAAAAAAAAGAATTTGTGATTCCATAATCTGGAAAAAAAAACGAAATAAAAATATAAAAGGTTGTATGATGACATGGCAATTTATTACACGTCATATTAATTTGGGATTTTGTCGCAACCCCACTTTTGGAAGAATGCAAGGATGACACTCACACTCCCGAAATGGGGACTTGGGAGTCCTCCGGGACTCTTGAAACTTCAAAGTTTGATTGCAGGGGTCAAAACACCTCGCCTTGAAATGTTCTTCATGTCATTGGAAAGCTATTGAAGTGTAGATATTGAAAATGGCCTCACATGAACCATTTGGACATCTACAACACAAGTGATGGCAAAAAGAAAGGCCAGGAGTCAAACTGGTAGTTTGACTCCCAACCACTAAAAGTCGAGAATTGACCGGACCTCGATGTGTGCAGATGGAGTGTAACACACTGTTGGAAAAATTTCAATGAGAGCTACAAGTTTTCTTTAGACCTCATCCCAATTGGAGGTCTGAGCAAAAAGTTATGAACTCACAAAGTCCCCAGAGTCCAAACCGGGACAATTTTGGGACTCCTCCTTGGGAGTCCCGGGACAAAAAGCCATTTGGATGTGGGTGCCGTGGAGTAACGCAGAGAATAATATATGGGGGAAGGTGGTGGCTTTCCCCGAATTCGGGCCGTGATGAGTCTTGTGAGTCCAGAGTTGCCCGTGGCTTGTCTTAACACCAAGGGTGCTCCCAAATGTGAATTAACCAACTTGGTTGGTTTGATGCAAGTTCGAGTGAGTAACTAAAGTTTGTCCCTCTTCCTAGTCCCATCTCGGAGCTTCAGAACGCCCCTCTACCCCTTTTAGTGCTAAAAGCTGGGAGCGTGCCCTCAAGTCCCCACGATTCCGCTGTTTTAAAAACCAAGGCCCATCTTGGGCCTAACTTGGGACTTGGGAGCACGTCAAATTTCATGTATCTACATCATAATTTAAAATTTTAAAATAAAATAGTGCAAAATGTGACTATCCAAAATGACTAAAAAAATTTCATTAAAAATGTTTTAATCAACATTTGTTTTTGACCAAAACCATACAAATTGCATATTAATCAATATTGACCCATTTCATTGAAAACTTGGTGAATTTGAGTAGTGGAAAAGGACAAGATTTCTTGTGTTCCCATGCCACCGTGGTGCCCCACCAAGTTGATTTTAACGCGAAGCCTAACCCACTTGCTTTAATTCAAGTGGAAGGGCATGTAAAAGGGGATGTGTGGAGTGAAACTAAACATAGGGCTGAATCTAATAAAACATGTTGTTAAAGGCTTTATTAGATTTAAAAAACTTACTTGAAACTTTTTTTTCTATTGCTACCACCCATGGGTTATTATGGAAAAATTGAGGCATGAATTTCGAAAAACGTAATGCCCACATTGTATGAACAATATGTTTTTGAAAATGCCTGCCCTTCATGGAGGAAAGATTACATTTAATAAAGCACCCTCCAACTACCCTAAAAAATTTAACAAAAGTCTATTGGGTGCAAATTAGCCTAATTCGATTTTGATTAAGAAAATGTAAATTGGTTAAGGAAAATTTGGGGTAACCTTGGGTCCAAGGGAATAGGCTAAAGTGTTTGTGTCCTTATCCCAATTGGATTTAGGGGGTGGGTAGTGTGGGTAGTGTAAAGCGAATGGTAGGCTAGTCATATTAAGATGAGGTAAGGTTGACCCTATCCTTGGTTTAGACTAACTAAATTCACTAGTAAGAAGGTGTGGATAGGATGGAGGATGTTTCTGAGAACTTTTTAGCAATTAAGGTTAAGGCATAATGATAATAGTAATTTCTTCATGAAGTTGAGAAGGAGGAAAGTTGTTGTTGACCTTTCTTATTTCTTCTTGAAGCGATGAGTGGGGCATGAAGGAGTGTGAGAAAGGGAGAGTGATGATGTTGATGTGATCTTAAGGATCATGAGAGATTTTGGCACATCATGAGAGGGCGAGTTATGTGAAGGGGACTACAACATTGTGGAATAGCAAGTCTTTTAAGATATTGTCAAGTCAACAACACCACTAGAGGATGGAGGTGGGATCATTAAGAGATGGTGATGGCAGTTGCTCAAGTGGGGACTTCATGAATGTTGTTACTTGAGGCAAATGGTGGAAAATCATGTAAAGGTACTTGGGTCTATTGTTGGATAGATGAGGTAGGTAGAAAAGGGGAGGGAGCATGGATGGGAGGTTGTTGGGCCTAAGAACAAAAATTAATGGTTTGTCTTTTTATGAAGATGAGAAAAAAAGAACTAGGGGGCTATCATGCATAAGTAGAATATCAAAAATTGTTTTAGGGTGTGGGAAAGAGTTTTGGAGGTGTACGCGATCATGAGATAGGATTATAGTAAAAAAGCTAGTGTAGAAACCATGTTAGGAGTTAGTTAGAGAAAAGGGTGGGAGGTTCAAGGTTGAAAAATGCATTGTAATATCTTTATTGGAGATGTGAAAATTGTTTTCTATAAAGGCCTACTAAACATCATGCAAGATGATGCTTGCATGAATGTGTTATAGTTTCAATGTTGTGTTTGGTTAAATGAAGGGAGAAAGGAGGGGTAGATAAAGGTAGGATTGTTATTTGGAACAAAAAAAAAAACAAAAGAGGGAGTTGTTAGAAGGGTGGTATTTACTTGGCAAAAGCTAGAGCCTTTACATTGTACTAGTTATGCTCTCATAAGTACAAGATAGTGAGACAATTTAGGTGAAGTGAATATGATCTTGCCCCCTACTTGTCTTTGACTACATTAGACCATGACATTTGTAGGAGAATTATTGGAATGGAATGACTTAGAAAAAAATTGGGATACACCCCAAAAAAAGAAAACAAGGACAAAAATATCAATAACAAATTGTGACATCCACTTTATGATTTCCAAGGGGGTAAGGGGGAATGGCCTAGGTCAAGGTGTTAAGTATTTTGACAAAAAAATCTTGAAACACAAATGAATGGGCCACCATTAACTTTTAACCTTTCCCCTTTTAAAGGATAATTGTGTAGTGTGATATACAAAAGTGTGCACAAATAATGGAACTTGAATATTGTGTCATATCCAAGGGGTGGTATATCTAGTGGGCACCCACTACCATGAATAAGCTTGAGCGAGTGAGCGAAGGCATACTACACACCTAAACACTTTCACCTACACTTTTCATTCTATTGATGAGTTGCAAATTATGGTGGTTATTGGCCATGTGCCATTGCTGTAGACATGAAACATGAGGCCTTTGAAAGACTACTGCTAGAAGTACAACAACATAGTAGAGCACGATTAGACAACCCTCTCAACAATACTAGACTAGCTAGTAGCTAGCTCTCTATATTAGATGAACTTCAGACTAGTGGAGTCCATACCTTTTCCCTTGTTATTGAACTAGTTAATGGAAGTAGTGTGCTCCAAGCTCCACATAAATTACTAAGTAACAAAAGTAGATAGGCTTTTGGGTTAGGGTTTGAAAAAAGGGCAACATCAATTGAAAAAATAGTAATGAGTTGAGTTCTTAAGGTTTCAGAGTGTAGGATAAATTGCAGTACTATTAGAGTACTAGTGTTTAGGGCAGGGCAAGGCAATGAGATAAGAGTAAGGCAAAATGAGGAGGGTAGTCAAGTAAGGCCCTTAAACAACATCATACAAACAATGGTGAATCCGTAACCAAGTCCACTTGCAATTCCCTCCCATTCTTTGGGTTTTTGTGAGTCTATTGCCATGTGTCTTCTTTTCGTTTTTTTGCTTTGTTTGTAAGTACACTTCTTTTGGAACAATAAGTTTAAAAATTAAACGAAATTAAGAAGGTTTTCGAGATTGAAGTTTAAGGTCCCGACTTTTAGACTAGATATGTTAGGCTGGGGATAGGCATGGCAAACCTTGTGGGTTATCCATCTCCAAAGTGTCACTGAACATCCCAGTTGTCCCAATTGCCCCAACATGCACTTGATGGAGAATCAAATGTCAGCTTTTCCCTATGCCTAAATGTGCTCCAACTTCTATCCATCTGCTCATCATTCCCATCCCTCTTAGTTTACCTTAGCCAATCCCCTCACCCTTTTTGGGTTCGTTGGCCCCCCTTTTCGTTTCTTTTGTTTCACTTACCACACCAATAGGAAATTTTCTTGTATCTGTCATGTAATCCTTTCTTTCGTGACCCCACATTCTTTGTCCTTCTTGTGGTCATTTGGTTTAATGTAAGGGGGGTTTAACACGACACCAACTTTCATGCACAACTCATAAGCAATCATTTATATCAAGGGGAATGTTGCCCCCAACTTTGCTATGTTCTCCTCCCTGTTCAACATGGACATGGATCGCATCCATAGACATCATTGATGCTTTCCACTTGGGTTTACCATGTATTTGTTCTTACCATCATATCCCATATGCACTTCGAATTGACGTTCAACAATCTTTGCATATCCTTTTATCTCAATTCACATTCGATCTTTCCAATGTTATAGCATGGCATGTTTTTTTGTTATTCCCTTTTTGGTGTTTGTCCTTTCCTCAACGGGGTGGTGAGAAAGGCCACCAAGAGACTTGTGCTCACTTACATCGATACATGGGTGGTGATTAAAAGGCATTATAAGAGGAACACATGATTAAAACACTCGCTCTAGCTTCTTGCAAACATTTGGAGTTGACTCTAGATCCCACCCCATTTCCATCACCACAATTATGCTGGACATGGGCCCTTGCTCATGTAGGGGAGTGCATTTGAGCAATACGCACATTAACTTTGAGCACACATGTAGTCCCATCTAATGAGACCAAGGGAGTCCTTCGCTTTCTCCACTCGCCTATTGAAGTTGATCTCCCCTTTTTTGTTGATGATTTTCATCTTGGGATGAAGCTTATTTTAGATCGAGAGGCATTTGTTTTTGCCTTGGCTTGTTCACACTATCTTTTTTCTAGTCGCCCTTTGGGTGTGGTGTATGAACTTTTATGAAATTGTTTTATCATAAATGATCCTATGAGTGGCTTTGACCTTTTTTTCAAGGTATGTGGACACATTATTCAAGATCATGTTCCATCTTCATTATCATGTTTGTTTTTTGCATCTCACCTCTTAACATTGGAGAAATAATCTAGAAGCATATGTCCCATTGCGATCGATGAGGTGACATATCATTCGATTGCTCGCATTCTGGCTATTCAATTTAGGGATATTCTTACGAAACATTTTAATCCTCATTAGTTTGGTGTAGCAATTTGTGGTGGGTGTGAGATTATGGTTCATGGCATTCAAACGGTGTTAAATTTTCACCTATATTGGGTGGTGCTACAAGTGGATGTCCGTAATGCCTTCAATTTAGTATCACGATCATCCATTTTCCAGGAGTTATGATCTTCCCTGGTTTCTTGGATCAATTCTTCCCATTTGTTTGACAATTTTACGCATGCCCATCCCCATTATATTTATCTTAGGCTTCTCAAAATGGGGATTCCATAGTCATTTGGTTAGAGTTAAATACACAATAGGGGGACCCATTGGCAAGAATGTTGTTTACTTTGGCCCACCTTCACACTTTTTGCGTTATAGTAGCAGCCCACCCTATTTGTGTTTTCCCCTTTTTAGTGGATGATACACATATAGTAGGTCCTGTATCAAATATGGTTTTTGCATTTTTATGATTGTAATAAGATTATCAAGATTAAGTTTTTCAGTGTAGCCAACGAAGTGTGTAGCTTGGTTTCTTTAGGGGTTGGACCACTCATATCATTTCCTCCTAGTTTTTTTATTCCCAATTTAGATTTTTGTATTTTGGGTGCACAAGTGGGATCCTTATCATTTGTTGAATTGTTTGTGGTTAAGGTTTTCCATGAGGATTTCAAAATGATATCTAGTTTTTCTATGCTTACAGGTCTTTAAGTGGTTTTTGTGATGTTTTTGTTGTGCTACACCCAATGCCCATGCAACTTGTTTCATACAATGTTCCCATCTTTAAGTATTTTGTAGCATTGTGTTAAGTTCGATACTTGTACCATAACTACCTTGGAGAAGTTTTTTTGTGCGGGATCTTTTAGTGGTTCTATTAGTCACCTAGCTCATCGTCAAGCCATTATTCTAAGTTCTTTGGGTGGGTTCAACCTCCTTTTTGTGGTTAGGATTGTTGCTTTCGTATTCTTGGGGTGTTGGGCATTAATCGTTCTTGCACTTGTCATTCATTTCTAATAAGATGATCACCCTATTCTTCTCGATGTAATAGCACATGTTCATATTAACATTTCCCTATTATAGATGGCATTACAAAATGTCCAAGCCATGTTACCCTAAAATGTCCAACCTCGTGTCCCACCCTTTAAGAGCCTAATGGTTTAATCTTATTTGTAATTGCAAGCTTCTTTGGCAGATCATTTACACGAGCACAAGTTTGTTTCCTTTTAAGTAGGCATTCATTCAAATATTGTGTAAGCATGTTTTTGTTCATGTGTGGGTCCAAGGGTAATTGCTTGGTTACTAGTTCGTCCTATTGTGCCAACATTTTATTAATTAACCCATTTTCTTATAGCACTACGTACTTGTTTTGGCTTGCCACATCCTATAGTTGCGCACCTTTCACGGTAATGTGGTCATACCATCGATGATCTAGGTACCCATTTACTTCGGTGCCCTTGTGGAAATGAGCACACATCAACGAATAACACACTTTGAAATATTGTTGTGAGCTGTTGTTTTAGAGAGTGGAACACATGTTTAGAGGGAGGTCACCCACCTTTTCCCTTGCCACACCCGACGACGAGTGGATATTTTTATTATTAGAGATGACTTTTGTACTTTGATAGACATTTTTATTGTTGACTTGACTCGCATAGATATGGTGTAATGAACATTGACAATAACAACACATGTAACGACAATGGTTGTTCAGGAGAAAACATAATCCTACACCAAACGAACATCAAGCGATGATTTCATTCCTCTTGCTATTGAGATGTATGGGTGTTTTCATTCTTGTTTTGATTCATTACTGATCACTTGTGCATAAACCACTATTGCACTTCATCAATGGTCTTTTTTAGTCTTTTCGTGCTCATTTCCCATTTTTGACAATGTGTGTCCATAGCCTTGTAGCGTGCACAAGCCATAGTGATTCTTCAATGAGTTATTGCATTTGGGTGGGGTTCCTATCTCTTTCACACATCATAGCTAGTGCAACTCCATCACTAGCAAATTTGTGGCAAACTACGATTTTATCGTTTTAGGTCTTCTTTGTTACCATTGATCATCATTTTGTAACCTTGGGTCATATTTGCAATGGTTTTCTTTTATTTATTTATCATTGATTGTTGGTTTTCTTTTCTTTTGGTCGTGTCTAATCGTGCTCTCATTTGCCTTGTACTTTTGATGGATGGGTTCCCGTCCTTGATTTAGATTCCTTTTTTTTAATACATGGTTTTTCTTCTAATATATACTTAGATCATGAATCTCTACTTGTCCTTCATGCATGTAACCACTTCCTGAATTTCCTTTCAGTAATCTTAATATACATCTCAAATGAATTGGTTACCCACTTCTTTTTGTTCCCCCCTCCCCTCTCTCTCCTCCCAGGGAGAAATTGGGACCCATTACAGCTAGTGGCCCAGAGCCACTGAAAAGGCTTTTGCTTTTTAGCCATAGGTATTACTCATCAGGCTTCTTCTCCATTATACTACCACTGGTAGGCTACCCCCAACATCTAGCCTTGATGGTAGGTTCCTTGACTCTGGACAATCTCCTCCATTGAGTTTAGGGTATTGAATATGTGGCCCAGTTGTATAGCAAGCAAAAAGCAATTGGCTAAGACCATTTGGAGCCACAGGATTCACTCACCATAGCAAAAGGGAGGGGTTTTTTCTTTTATAAATTTAAATAATTATTTTTTAAAAAAATTTAATTTTTTTAATGCTGGATAAGAAGTTGTAGGGCTAGGCTAGAGACAAGATGGGAAAGAGAAAGAAAGGGAACTGAAATTTGATTATGTGCATCATTGTGCATGTAGACATTAATGAACCTCATAGCTAAAAATATTGGAGATTTTGGGTTGGGGGGTTTTGGATATGAGACAATGGGTCCAAAATGGATTGGAGAAATAAATGGCTCTCAATTGTTTTGGGTTTGTTCATGATGATGGGTTTTTCCAGAATCAAAGTCACATTCATAACAGCTAAAGAAAAACAACCCCAAAAAGGAGAAAAGCAAATGAGAAGAAGAAGAAGAAGAAGAAGATGAAGATGATGAGAACTTTGTTGTTGTTGTTGTTGTGTGGAAGTCAGAGCATCTCATCTCTCTCAAGAAGTGGTCTCAAATGCACTTGTGTGCTCTCACATTATCCAGTCATGCAAAAATTTCCCATCCTATTAAAAATTATGTCTGAAACATTGACAATACAAGGGAACAATGAAATTTGTTTGGTCCCACTTGGTTCAAACTCAAGTTCCCATCAAGTAAGTTCCCAATGTGTTCCTCAACATGTTCCCAATAGCTCCTCACTCTATCCCATAATCCATATGCCCTAAGTTCTACTCTTGGTAACAACCTATATAACAACTAAATTATATATAAGCAGCCCCCAAAGAAGCAGATTGACAACATATCCCAAAAATACATATGGTACAAAATCTTTGATTAATTTTTTTATTTTTTGGTGATGGGCCAATCAAAGATGCCCATCAAAAATTTCTTTTATAAAATAATAAAATTAAGCAATAATAATATTTTTAAAAAATGATGTATAACTAATTAATATGAGTACACACCCTTCCCAATTGTTTCATCTTTCTAGGTCAATCTGGTGAATTTCCACATTGGATTTTTCTACAGCAAAATTGGGTGTTGTCTGGTGGTGCTTCTCTTTTGGGGTTAAATTGATGAGAATCAAGCTGTTCATTCCTTTCATGCATGCAAGAAAAGGAAAAAAAATTATAACCCCAAGTAAATTAACCATAATTTATAAAGCATCAAAAGTTGTTAATATTATTATTATTATTATTAGTATTCCTTTACATTGCCCAATGGAAAAGAAAGAAGGAATGAATGAATGCTCTTCCAATCTCTGCACTACAACTCATATGATCAATCCATCAATCAGAACCCATCTTTTTCCTTTTTTCCTCCGTCCTTTTTGTCATGACAACCACACAAATTTGCCTTATCTTGTGTGTCATATCCACCACAGTTCATACACTACTGCCAAATACCCCTTCAAAAAAAAAACACTAACTTGCCCTTTTTTTTTTTTAAAGAAAAAAAAGGAAAAAAGAAGGAAAAGGAGATCCACAAAAAACTTTGAGAGGGTTTTACTCAAACCCTAATTTTTTTTAAAAAAAAAATTATAAAAAAAAACAAGTTTGAAAGAAAAACCTATGTTATCCAGCATTTGTGATGAAAGAAATGCACAGAAAACACAGAAAAAAGAAAAGAAAAAGGAGATCCACAAAAAACCCATTCATTTATCCTGCCTCAACCCTAATTATTATAACTACAAACACACTTATTAGCAGCAACTAGTGGAGGAAAGAAGAAGAAGAAGAAGAAGAAGAGGAGGAGGAGGAGGAGGAGGCTAGTTCATTCACCTCATGAACCCACTCCAATCTTCAACCCTAAAATTATACCACATAGCTTAGTTGCAAAGCTGGTTCCACTTCAGGAAAACCACACCAGCATCAAATCAATCCATGTGTGCAGAAAGACCAAAGATTCAATGCAAGTTAGTTACCAGTGTTGGGCAGTTACCAGGTTTGGCCTGTTAGAACCATTGGTTCTAGTTCCAGTTAAATACAGACCAAACTGGTTCTAGGTCCAGTTAAATACAGACCAAACTGGTTCCAGTTCCAGTTAAATACAGACCAAACTGGTTCCAGTTAGTAAAGACCACCAGGTCTGATTTCTAGAACTGGAACTGGAACTGAATTTTGTTTTCAGCAACCGGATCCAGAACGACACCCGAAGCTCCAATTTGTTTTGATTGGAACCAAACCGGACCCGTTCTAATCTAATCTTCTTTTCGTCAAAAGAACCGGAACCGGAACCGGAACCGGAGGGTTCCATTTTGTTTGGAACCAGAACCATTCTGGAGGAGGCAGAAGAAGAAGAAGAAGAAGAAGGGAATTTTGGAGTTAAAATAGAGCGGAACAGTTGTCTTATCGTCTTGCAATTTGTGCATTTTGTGAGACATTTTGGTGAACTCTTTTGTTTTTGGTTTTGTTTTCTGTTTTTTTTTTCGCTTTGCTTTGCTTTGCTTTGCTTTGCTTTGCTTTCTTTCTTGTGCTTCTTCTTCTTCTTCCGCTTTGCTTTCGGATGTGAATTTTTCTTCGGTGTCCAATTGTGCCAAGAGCGTAAGTACCAGGACCTGCTACTAGTAGCTGCAGTGGGGAAACAACAACAACAACAACAGGCGGCACGAGATTTGGTGACCAAAAGAAGAAGAAGAAGAAGGAGGAGGAGGAGGAGGAGGAGGAGGAGGAGGCTTGTTTTGAAACCGGATCTCTGCATTTGAGGTAAAGTGTGTGATACAGATTTTTGTGGCCTTCGTACTGGCGTTATTTGTTCTCAATTCTTCGCGATTTGGAGTCTTACGTAATAGCAAGAACGAGAAAGAGAGAGAGCAAGATTGTGTACGCGGAATGCTCTGTCTGATATTTTCCTGATATCTTTCAATTGCTTTGAGAAGCATGCCGAATTAAGAGCAGTACCTGAATTAAGAAGACAGCTTAAAAGAAGAGGTGAAGCTTCTGTAGAAGAAGCGTAGACTTGAATTGAAGGAGAGGTGAGAGAGTATTGAGGTCGTGTTCTTCTGAGGGAAGTGTGTAATTGCTGCAGTTTGAATCCGTTAAAGCTGAAGCGATTTTTTCAGCTAAAGCTTCTTTTTTCTCTTCCTCATTTGTGTTTTGTTTGAACTGCAGCGGAGGAAAAGAAGGAGTAGCAGGAGGAGTAGAAGGTTGTTGAAGAAGGTAACTGCTGAAGGAAGAAGAAGCCAGAGGAGCGGTTTGCAGGTCCTGTGAAGGAGGAGGAGGAGGAGTTAGAGGAGGAGGCGCGGCAATGGACTACTATCCGGCACCAGGGAGGAACCATCTCTTTGTGCCCGGGCCGACCAATGTGCCGGAACCAATTCTGAGGGCTATGAACAGAAGCAACGAGGATCATCGTTCCCCTGCCTTTCCCAAGCTTTCCAAGTCGGTTATCGAGGACGTGAAGCAGATTTTCGGGACCACTGCTGCTACATCCTTCATTTTCCCCACCACAGGTCTTGTTGCTTCCTTCCCCGCCTGCCCTTTCGCCAATTGCTTGTCAGAGAGGGGAGACCAACAAGCCAAAGCTTTTGTGCATCAGTCTGTCTGTCTGTCTGTCGGTTCATGGAAGAAGAAGCTATACAATCTTTGCACTTTTTTTCTCAGCTGAATCTGGATAGAAAATCATGGATTTTCTTGTCTCTGCATTAAGTATCTGGTTTACAGGAATGATCTCTCTCTGGCTCCTGCTGACAAACAGGAGTGACAATAACTTGTGTTGTCTTGACAGTAACTTGTGTTTTGCATCTCAAGTTGTGATTTTTGAAGATCACAACTGTGGTTTTGGATTTTGTTGGTACGAAGGCACTGGAGCATGGGAGAGCGCTTTGACAAATGTGTTGTCTCCGGGAGACAAAATCATCTCGTTTTTGATTGGACAATTCAGTCTTTTATGGATTGACCAGATGAAACGGCTCAACTTTGATGTGGATGTCATCGAGAGTGATTGGGGAGCAGGTGCTGATCTCGCACTGTTGAAGAAGAAGCTGTCAGCTGATTATGCTCATTCCATCAAGGCTGTATGCATTGTGCATAATGAGACATCCACAGGGGTCACAAATGACCTAGCTGCTGTACGAAGAATTCTAGGTGAGCCTCAAAATGATATACCCATCATCTCTCTGTTTTCCACATTATCCTCTAATGTGACTCCTATAGCACTGAATGCATTTCTGCCAAATGAAGGTCTCCTCTGCTTCTAAAATATATGTCCGATTCTGTGCCTATTAAGGTACCTATTGGAAGAACACTTCTGTTAAAGTAGACTACCACTTCCTGCATCCTAGAATGTTTACTGTACAGGTTGGAGTAAAGGGAGCCATCAGCACTCTTCAGATCCAAATAGGAGTTGACTTACATAGTTTCTGACATTGGACTCCTTTGACTAGTTCACTGTCCTAGAGAATCTGCAACACATGAAGCTGTGAACCTTGAGATTAATCAGAGGAAAGTGGAGCCATCAGTGTAATCAGAATAGTTGACTGTTTAGGAGTGAACATTAAATTGATCAATTCACCTCTTGGGAACAGATACATTCCTCTCTCCCCTGAGGACTTCATGGTTGTCTGAATGCTTACTTGATGTAAATCCACTTGGGGTTGTGATGGTGTGCAGATGGAGCAAGGCATCCAGCATTGCTGCTGGTAGATGGTGTGTCATCAATTGGTGCCCTCGATTTCCAAATGGATGAATGGAAAGTTGATGTTGCTTTGACTGGATCACAGAAAGCCCTTTCTTTGCCTACCGGCTTAGGCATTGTGTGTGCAAGCCCCAGGGCTTTGGAAGCTGCAAAGACTGCCAAGTCGTTGCGTGTATTTTTTGACTGGGCTGATTACCTGAAGTTTTACAAGCTTGGGTCTATCTGGCCATACACACCCTCTAGCCAGATGCTCTATGGTTTGCGCGCATCTCTTGATCTAATTCTTAAGGAGGAAGGTCTGCACAATGTCATTGCAAGGCACCACCGTCTTGGAGAAGCAACTAGGTATTGTGATTCTGTTTCTTCCAGTGCAACCAAGGGACGTTATACACTTGTCCAGATGACACATGCAACTTGCTATGCTGAAGAATTGCAGGGAAAATATGAGGGGATTTGCCTCCAAAGTTTCTTGATGCACACAATCTTAGACAATTTCTTCTCTATCGGGTTCTGATCATACTCAACATTTTCTTTGTTTTGTACCTCAAATTACAGGAAAGCAGTGCATGCTTGGGGCCTGAAGTTATGTACACAAAAGGCAGAGTGGAATAGTGACACAGTCACGGCTGTTGTGGTGCCATCTCATATTGATAGTGGCGATATTGTAAAGATTGCCTGGAAGAAGTACAACCTTAGTCTTGGTGTTGGTCTCAACAAGATTGCTGGGAAGGTCTTCCGGATTGGTCATCTTGGAAATTTGAATGAGGTATGCATCAACTTGTACTCCTGGCTTCCAACATTCATAAAGCAGCTTAACATGTCTCCAATGGAAGGAAGGTGAAGATGGGGCCTGCAGGGGCGCAGGGGGTTTTGAGGGAAAGGCATCTGTTAGTTAAGAGGTTTTCTGAGTGTGATTGTTATTAACATTCATTGTGTTGCCTTGCAGCTGCAACTGCTTGGTGCTCTTGCAGGTGTGGAGTTAGCACTGCAGGAGGTTGGATACCCTGTGACTCTTGGCAGTGGTGTGGCTGCAGCCCAAGCTCATCTGCAGAGAGCCACTCCTCTCATCACATCAAGAATTTGAACATCTTGTGATGGTCACATCAACAAACAAAATGCAGACAATAAATGGCAAGTTGGCAGCAGCAACAGAGTGGGAGTAATGCATTAGTTGGATGAGTTGCACCATGGGGCAGGCAATTGGGGAAAAGAATATGGTGTACTATGATTTTCTCTCTGTCACTTAAAACTCCCTGCAAATTGCTGAGGAGCAGTTGAAGAATTCTCCCACTTTGCATGACAGTGGTCATCCTCGTAACCTTGTGTACTGTTCACCCATGGACAGACCTGTATAAAGTTTGGATTTGGTTCAAGCATGGCTGCTGCAAGGGCTTACTACTACTCATGGGATTCTCCACATGCAAAAGAGGCCTTATCTCTCCCATCTTATTGCCTTCCATTGCAACTCGAAACCCTCAATCTAGAGAACGGTTGCAAATGCTTTTAAAAAATGAAAGAAAGTACACATCTATTACAAGCCTCTCTAGAGACAAAACTTTAAAAGTATAAAAATAAACTTCTGACTTGAGGAGATTTCCTTTGCAAAACTAATTGTCACAATTAGCTTCCATTGGCATGCTAATTACAAGACTAAAAGATTTGAAAAAAAAATCCCCACCTGCAAAGAGATAGTATTATATGAGCTGACAAAGCACCTGCAGTGTTGAATATTGCATTCATTGCACAGAATTGAGTTAAATTCCTAGCTTTGCAAAGGCAAATTATCTTCAAAAACTAGTTGCCAATAAACAATTGTCAACAAACAACACTATTCCAATTATTTTTAGTTCTCTGCTTGGGTGTTGTTCAAGAGGGGACGAAATAATTATGTGTTAGAAAAGCTCTCTGCCCATGCAACTCATGAGTGGAGAGGTGTCTTTGCTGAATTGCCTGAGTATGAATGTCAAAAAAACTAATCAAAAATGTTTTTCATGAGCTGATATATACAAATGAAAAACTGATATAAAATATAGAAATAAAATGTGATATTTGGACAGGAAAACATTCGTGTTCATTTATTCAGAATTCTTTGTCTCAAAAAATGTTATTCACAAAGCAATTTTTGAACTCAAATTGAAAGCCACAGTCCCCTGCTCTCCGACCAAATGTAGAACAAAATTTTGGTTTTGTGAAACTTCTGGTTGGCAAGATCTATAGGGCCCTCTTTACTCTTGAGCTGCTCACAAGGTATTAAAATACATTCAGCTTATCTTTTTGGCATAAGCTTGAACTACCTTCGATTAAAGTGCACAGTATGCCCTGATGAGGTTATCTCACACATCAGCAAACAGATGATGGAAGCAAAAGCATCATGAGAGCCAAACAATCCAGAGTCTGCCTGGTACAACCTCATGAAAGGTCACAGCATCCAAGCTCTGTGGAATCTGAACAGTTTTGCTGGGGTCCATATCCTTGTTCAACATTATGATCACTTGCGGATCCCTTTCCCAACATAACTGCCTTCTGGAAATTCTTCGATGCAACAGAAGATTAGGGCCTTCGGCACTGCACATCGGTCTTGGCAAGAGGCAAAACCAGATTGGAGAGCTGGTGTGGACATATTGAGGTTCACAATGCTTTCCTGTTGGCTGTCTGAAACAAACAAAAGGAGAAGGCGTGTGTATGTACTGGTTTAGTAGGAATCATAGTCCACCAGTGTGCAAAACTAGAGTATACCTACAGGAATAATTTCCAATCATACCTAGGCTCTCAAAAGATTCAATCAACTACTTGCACTCAATGGTGCTGAATCACCAGGAGCATGTTTATTCACAATCTCAGGCAACAAGTGGGAAGTTTTGTCTCCATGTCTGTGGAGTCAAATGTGTCCTGAGCAGGAGGAAAAAGTCCATGGCTCAACCCCTTAGTGAAAAATGCTGCATACAACCTTGGGTTTGTTGCAAACTCCATATGAGTACCATTAGGTTGCCTGATCTCACAGAAATCAAAATGGGTTTTACGTGAACTTTCATAGAAAGAGTCAGATAATGTCCTACCTTATGATCTCAAGGGACATTTTGTGTTAGAGTCGTCGAGAGTACCCAGAGCCTTTACACGTCTTGCATAGAATCAATCCTACACACAAACCAAAACTCTTTCAATAAGGTCTGTTGTGCTCTCTACATAGTGGGGTCAATCCTTCAACTTACAAATCAGATTTTGGAAAAAAAAAATTTGGCAAAGAGATAGGCAATTGTCCTAACCTGCACCTTTACAGACCCGACAATCGCCCAACCCATTCTCAGTCTTCATTTTCCCATCAGTGCAAAATACACACTTTGTTCCACCTATTCCATAGTGTGAAAAATAAATCAATCAAAAATATGGAAAGAAAAAAAAAACCTTCAAAAGAAAAAGCATGAGCTTGAGTGAACGGAAAAAACATAAGTTGGACAAAGGGAAAAATCCAGCCAGTGATAAAGGTTATCTTTGCCCCTCACCATTGCCACCACATTTGACACATGAAACAGGTTCACCCTGCATAGACAAAAAGAAAAATTGGAGCTCAGAATTCAAATCTCTGGCAGGGAAAACATGACAAAACACAGGAATATACAGTATTCTTTGCGGGTTTCTTTCTGGTCAGTGAACACAGATTGGCATAGGAAAGACCACGTTTGTACATAAATACATTTCTTGCTGGTGTAATCCATTTCAGATTTATTTATTTATTTATTCATGTTGCCTTCTAGATTCGTGGCTAATCAAAATATGGGAATTTTTTTTCCTTTTTTCAAATATCAGAAACTGATTTGCAAGAATTGGAAACACAAAAACGGAAATTGACCTAAAACAACAAAACAAGAGAAAAACGTTTCCATTTTACCTTGAGTCCAAAATAAAGAGAAGCAGAAGTGGCAGCCAACACACTTGCACTGATGAGAAGCGTTTGGACATTGGCAGGATCCATATCTGCCAAAAAAATCACCAGTGCAGCAGCAGCAGCAGCAGCAGCAGGCTCCAGCATTATAACCTCACCTACTACTACACCACTCCCCCTACTACTTCGCGACAAAAACAACGCACTTCTCCTTCTCTTGCCTCCTCTAATAAGCCTACCAATCCAGCCACAAGACTGCGAGAATCTTCGACAATGAGGCCGCCAATAAAAAGAAGAAGAAGAAGGAAAAGAACTAGAACTAGAACTAGAACAAGAACAAGAACAAGAAGGAAAAGAAAAAGAACTAGAACAAGAACAGGAAGAAGGAACAGACTGTTGAAGAAGAAAATCGGATTGTGGAGATGGCAATTCACAGGTAGTTGGCCAGGAGAGAGTAAGAGAAAAACAAGTGCAAGAGGGGGAACTTCTGGGAGGAGAGGAGAGAGACAAAGGGATGGAAGAAGAAGGGAAGAGTTGGGAGGCGGTGGCCATAGCCATGAGATCGTTGGTGTAGTGTGTGTTTGCGTTGGGGGAGAAGAAGAAGAAGAAGAAAAACTGTGGCGTTGTTTGCACTAACTTATTAGTCACTCTCCTCCTCCGCTCCCTTTCTATCTCCTCTTCAGCTCTTCAATTGGAGTCTAATTTTTTTAGGTTTTTTAGGTTTTGTTTGGTTTTTGGGTAGCCAAAGTGGCTATCATCCATGCAAAGAGGTTAAAAAAGTGGCTATCATCCATACAAAGAGGTTAAAAAAGTGGCGATCATGCATAGAAAGATGTTTTAAAAGTGGCTATCATCCATACAAAGAGGTTTAAAAAGTGGCTATCATCCATACAAAGATGTTTAAAAAGTGGCTATCATCCATACAAAGAGGTTAAAAAGTGGCGATCATTCATAGAAAGATGTTTTAAAAGTGGCTATCATCCATACCAAAAGAGGTTTTAAAAGTGGCTATCATCCATACCAAAAGAGGTTTAAAAAGTGGCTATCATCCATACAAAGATGTTTAAAAAGTGGCTATCATCCATACAAAGAGGTTAAAAAGTGGCGATCATTCATAGAAAGATGTTTTAAAAGTGGCTATCATCCATACCAAAAGAGGTTTAAAAAGTGGTGATCATTCATAGAAAGATGTAAAAAAAAGTGGCTATCATCCATACAACGAGGTTAAAAACGTGATGATCATTTATAGAAAGATGTAAAAAAAGTGGCTATCATCCATACAAAGATGTTTTTAAAGTGGTTATCATCCACATACAAAGATGTTAAAAAAGTGGGTTATCATCCAAATAAAGATGTTTTTAAAAAGTGGTTATCATCCACACACAAAGATGTTAAAAAGTGGTTATCATCCATACAAAGATGTTAAAAAAGTGGGTTATCATCCATACAAAGATGTTTAAAAAAGTGGCTATCATCCCATACCAAGATGTTAAAAAAAAGTGGTGATCATCCCTAGGAAGGTTTAGCCAAATGTGCCTATAAACCAAATATGTAGTAAAATGTTTTTTTCAGTAATGATACTTCTATATTTTTGGCTACAAACTGACAATTCAAATATAAAATTCTAGTGATTTTCACTAATTTTTTGCCCCTCACCTCTAGTACTTAAAAACCTCCAAAATCATTTATGTTTGGAATTTGGAATTTTGAAATTCTCTTTTTGGCTAAATTTTCAATAATTAAAAAAAAAAAGTGGCTACTAGGTAGTCTTGTCCAATTTTGGGTTCTGGGTCAGTTCCCAGATTGGATTGTCTGTCTGGTTCCTTGGGTTGGGTTTAGGGTTTAGGGTTTAGGATTTAGTTTACTTTTTTTAACATGATTGAATGTTCTTCACCCTTTTTAAAGGCTATTAGCTTCCTTTTGGGATGGGGATGGTCATTTTTACAAAATGAGAGGCAAAATTTCCCCCAAGGTTTTGCCATCAAAATACATACCATAAGTTGACCTAATTGCCTCTAGAATTTTTTTTAAAAAAAAAGGGTTAACATAGCCAAGTGCTAAAATTCATCTCAAGACACACAACCACTTGTAATTTGGACCTGAATTCCACTGACTTCCAATGACTTCAACACTAATATTATATTACTTTGAGAAATATTGATTTTTAAAAAAAATAATATTTTTGAAAGAAAAAAAAAATTCTGAAGGAAAAAAGAGAATCTTTTAGAATAATTAGCAAAACATTCTATTTTCAACATGGAATCTTCAAAATTAATTAATTAATTAATTATTTATTTATTTATTCAACAGACATGTGTTGAAGCTACCTACCCATAGTTGACTTGTTTCTAAATGGGTCATATTTTAAATCTACATTGATGCACAAGCACTAAAATTCCTTTGCAATTGTTCCTTTGCACATGGCCTTTTGACCAATGCACATATACAATAATCCCTAGGGTACATAAGTCATACACCTAGCCCTCATTCATAACAGCTTGTAATTGACTTCTTTGTAATGTTACTCTTGGTATATGATAAAAACCATACGGGTACGTACTTGCTCAACATTGGTTAATTCCTCACAAATCCCTTTTGGGTATTTGTGGACAAACACATACAACTTGTGGCTTGGCCAAGTCTCTGGTTTTTTTACTCTTCAATGTTCATAGTACATACGTGCAAGATGAGCATCATCATACCTACACATGTATATATATATATAATATATATATACACACTTGAAACCTAAGGAATCAAACACTTGAGATTGTGTTTTCCTTGAGCTAGGTATCTCTTTCTACTCTCAACCTAGCTAAAAGCGGTGTGACAGTTTTGGTGAGCTTCAGCTCTTTCTTTCTCCCCCCACCTGGATTCTTGAAAAATCTGTGGCACCAAAATATGGGTTGTATTATCTATCCTACACTTTGGGTAATGGAACTCACACTAACAATTGCCCATATATGTATGTGGTGATTGCACTTTAGGCCAATGTCAATCCAGTTGGAAGGAATTCAAGTGTTCTTTGTTGTTGTTGTTGGGTGGGCATTTTTGTACTAGAAATGCATTATGTGTTTTGGGACCCAATAATTTTCTCACAACTCGTCATGCACATAGATTTTGTAACTGCTGTGATTTGGATTGACTGCAAGCAAAATTCAGTCGTGGTCGAATTTGAAGGCAACTAGGGGAGCGTTGGAATGCATACACGTAGGGAATTACAGTGATGAACATTGCATGGGTGCAAAACCCAGCTGAAATTTGGAGCGGTCGTAGATCATGTGGAAATTCTGCTGCTGGAAGTTTCCAATGATGGATAGAGTTGAAGCAGGACAGCCAAGAATTGCAAGGCAGATGATCTCCTCATCTGGGTCAGGCTGGATAAACACATTCGTCACGGGAAGTTGCCATACAGCACCATTGCCAAACACAATGGCAAAATCAGGTAATGAAGGGTTAGGGTTGCCTGAAGTATTGTAGCAAAGATCGAGTGGGTCCATGGGACTAGTTGCTTCAGGAAGTGAGATTTTGGATCTGAATGCCGTGCGGGTTGCTTGGTAAGCTGGCTCTGTCAAGTAAGTGAGAGTTGTGCCTGAATCGATAATGGTGCCGCCACCTCCTCCTCCTTCACTGTCAATTGCCCATGCACTGCTCGGAATTGACACCAACTCTCCCCCAACAACAATTGTGGAAACATTGACATAATAGAAAGTGTCTACAAATGGATTCTTAACAAAAGGGGTGAACTGCAAGTCAGGAACAGTAGAGAGAACTGTATCCTGCCCAAACATCAAGGTGCTGGTTACTGACAGAGGATTGTCACGGTCAACTAGACAGTAGGAGAAAACATTCCCATATACAGATGCTACTTGAGATGCAAACGATATTTCTCCCTGGCCAAGGCCAAGCAATCCACCGGCTCCTTGGAACAAACCCTCATTATTATGGCCACAACCAAACATGACATTCTCAATCTGAAGTGCATGTCCATCGGAAACATTCACAGTGAAGGTTTCGGATGCGAAATCGCCTGTAGTGTTGGAGTGGTCACCGTACCAGTAGAAGTAATCACAGTGACCTCCTCCTGTTTGATGATGATTGTCCTCATCTTCAGCACTTCTTGCACCGCATTTGGAGGTGTTGTAGAAAGGATTCACCAGCAAGCAGTGATGTGATTCACATGGCACATGTTTGTAGGATTCAGATGCTTGAGGCTCAAACAGAGGAGCTTCTTGAGAGTAGCAATGCTCGCAAGGGTTGCATTGAATCCATGTTAGGTCACTGCCTGTATCAATGACAACAGGGATATGGTGCGGCGGTGTGCCAACAAAAATGTCCATGAAATACTCTCCAGATCCTACTGTGGCTCCTGATTCCACTGTGGCCTCAAACTCCAAGAGTGCAACCGGTGTGGAGATCTCCTTCTCCTCTGCTGGGCCCTGCTGCTGCTGCTGCTCCTTGGTCTTGTTCTCTTGTGGAGTTGCAGTCACTGCTGAGGTCATGACCTGAAGAGATGCAGCAGCTGATGATGGGTTGCTGTCTCCTATGATCCTCTTCCCAAACCCTTTGGTTCTAGCAATGTCTCTCTGCAGAGACTGGAAGAGAGAATCTCTAGAATTTGCAGGTTTCTGCGATGGATGAGCTGCTCGGTGCTTGAGGTTGAGTTTCAATCCTGCTCCTCCCACTACTACTGGTACTTCCTTCTGACCACCACCACCACCCAACAAGTTCTTCTTCTTGCTCGTCATTTCCTTCTTCTCCTCTTCTTCTTGGTGTCCATGGGTGGAAGAAGAAGGCGGCATATCACACCACACATGCGCCGGATCCTGACCTTCATCACAGGGAGGCAATCTCCTGGGTCCATTACAAACCCCAAAACCGGTTGCCACTCTCCCTGGTACCTCAATTCCAGGAACAAGCTCCTCCTCATCATCACCACCACCACCACCATATGCAGCACCATCTGCTACATAAACCAAAATCAAAAACAACACAGCAGCTATGGAGGTTGTGACTACTATCCATGGTAGCAATCTCCCCATATGTATGTCTTCCTTGCAAAATCCAAATCCCCCCCTCAAAAGAGAAAAATGCTTTCCAAAAAAACAAAACACACACAAACAAAAGACACAGACACAGACACACACCACCACCACCACCACACACACACACACACACACACAACCTGAAAGAAAACAAACAGTCTCCAATAATTGATTTACAGCCAAGTCTTCTTCTTCTTCTTCTTCTTCCTCTTATTCAAAGCTGAAGTCGTGCTTGCAAAATTCAGCTGAACATAATTCTCTTGTTCTCTCTCTCTCTCTCTCTCTCTCTCTCTCTCTTTTCAGCAGCTGCAAAATGTCAAATGAAGATGAAGAAATTGGATTTGCAAAAAGAGGAGAGAAGAGAAGAGGAGAGGAGAGGAGAGGAGAGGAGAGGAGAGAAGTCTAGTCCAGAGGAAGAGGGACCAGAAATCCATACCAGAAAAAAACACGGGATGAGAAAGTAAGAAAGAAAGAAAACAAACAAACAAAAAAAAACAAAAAAAGAGGGACGAAAACAGGGAGGACTTTTAAAACGCTAGATGAGGAGTTTTTTCAACCCCTGTTTGGAAAACAAGAGCGAGGTGCCCAGTGGAAAACCCACCCAAACCAAACCAAACCAAACTGCTGCTGCTTCCAAGTAGGTACCTAGTACCTACCTACAGTAGTCCGGAGGGAGGAGTCTAGAGTCTGGAGTTTGGACTGGAGTTTGGACTGGAGTTTGATCAAGACTTTCTGTTTGAAATCCAAAGTCAAACACGCGCAACACTCTCTCAACTGTCAGAATCAGAAACAAAAGTGGTTTTTTCTTTTTCTTTTCGGTGGCGAGGTTTCGCCATTTTGTGAAAAAAAAAACAAAAATTTTAAATGTTATTTCACAACCTCCCCCCTCCCCCACTCGCCTTTTTGGGGGGGAAAAAAACTCATCAAAAAAGGGGGAAAATTCATCATAATATTATCATAGGCTACACTCTGAATAATTTCACTACTCATAACACAAAGATGATGGAAAAAGTAGTAATTTCAATTTTAAAAAAAAAAGAAATTATTGGTTTGTCAATGTGGAAACCAACCCTAGACAAATTTTTTTTAAAACAATTTCTTTTTGAAAAAAAAGAAATTATTGGTTTGTCATTGTGGAAACTAACCCTAGGCTACGGTGTATACATAGGAAATATGAAAGTAAAAATATTTAAGCATATTCATTCTATACATTTCACTAACTGGATTTAAATATAGAATCTGGTGATTTTTTTTTATTTTTTTTGGGGAATTTGAATTTTTGAAAAAAAAACTTGGCACCTTTAAAAAAAAAACTTTAAACACTAAATTTTCACCATTTTGCCAAAACTCGCCTAAAAAACAAAGTTTCTCTCTCTCTCTCTCTCTCTCTCTCTCTCTCTCACTTGCTTTCTTTCTTCCTTTCTTTCTCTCTCTCTCTCTCTTAGAGTATTGATTGCTGGGCACCTATGCTCCTCCTTGCCCTCCATGATTCCATCATCTCCAGGACAAGCAATAGAGCTTTTTAGTGCACAACAAAAGGCTGACACCCCCAAACAAACAGAGCCAAAAGGAAACTGTATGATTGTGCTTGACTTGCACACAAAACAAAAACAAAGGGGTGTGTCACATTGTGGCCTTGCCATTAAACATTTTAAAAAATTATATATATATATATATATATATCTTCCCTTAAAAGAAAAATTATAGCAACTCAAATATTTCACCATGCAAAAACATGATCTTTAAAATTAAAAAATCCTCTAAAAGAATCCAAAATCCTTTAAGATGTTTCAACTCTATAATAACTAATCTCAAGTTTCAACACAAGCCCAAAATATCATCTTTCAAAAATCCTCACATAAAAATAGACCTATTATTATTATTATTATTACCTAGGGGCCTTTAAAAATCCCTTAAGCTACTATACTCTATAATGAACAAGAACCCAATATCCTTGCCTTCCTAGGCAAGGCCAAAAACAAAAACAAATTGGCAAGGCCAAAAACAAAAACAAATTGTGTTTGGCACCCAACTCCCTCCCTCTCTCTCTCCCATAGAAAAGTTTATTTTTGGGATATTTAGTTTTTCTCTATTTGGGGGGGAGGGGGTTATGAAACCAAATCCACTCTTAGATAGGTACCTAGTACCTATTCCAGCCCCCTACCAGAAAAAAAGAAAACCAAAAGAAAGAAAGAAAGAAATGGACGAGAGGTGAAAAAAATGTAGGGTAATAAAAAAAAGCCTTAGGCTCGAGGCATTCTCAAAATAAGGGGCCTAGGACAAGGTGATAGTTGAATCTAGTGAGACTAAGTGTGGTATGGCATTTTGAATGGCTCCATCCATTGGCTCCATGCATTGTGAAATAGAACTTAAAGAGAGCATACGAAGAGGAGGATTCTTTGGGACTTAATATTAGTAGGCATTGTTTTTTCCCTCTCACTCTTAATGAGCAAGGTCCCTCCCTTTTTTTTTGTCAATTTTTCTATATGAAGAATTTGAATTTTTTTTCAAAACTTACCCAAATTTACTCAAATTTACACTAGAAAAAATCTTTAAAACTTCCCCAATTTTACTTTTTAAAAAAATTTCCAAAAAATGACCACAAAAAATTCCATAGGATGTTTTTGGATCATTTTGGGTCATTTCTACTACTTATTCCATAGGTCAACTGAGGTAACCACCATGGTTAGTTAGCTAGGGATTTCTTGACCACTTACCATTTCATTGTACAGAATTATTTTTTCCACAAGAATTTTGAATATATATATATATATAAAATCATAAACCCTAAACCTTAAACCCTAGATGATGTCGTACCTCTTTACGAGAAAGCTTGTATAGATGATGAAAGGTTGGTAACTGACTTCCTAGATCAGGCTGTTCCTGGATAGGAAGACAAGTTAATCAGTGTGTTACAAAGTGTCAGGGAAACCGAAAAAAAAAACGAATAGAAAACAAAAAGAAAAAAAAGTCTAAAGAAAAATCAAAAAGTGTTGTTCCTTTTATACAATATGAAAAGAAAGTTCTTCGAGAATCTTTAACTAACTCAAACAACATGGGTTGTTAGTTCATCCACCAAAAAGAAAAAGATGAGATGCCGGAGGAGATAGATGTTTTTAGGGTTGGGCAACCAACGATTTTTTTGTTCTCATATGTGTTATGTAATAAACTCGTTTATATGTATGTATGTCTAGGGTTGGGCAATCAATGATTTTTTGTTCTCATATGTGTTATGTCATAACATCAACGGGTTAACATTGTTTTAGAGTGACTCTTGAGATTATTATGCTCTTTCCCTTTGTTCTTATTTCTAGTCAGCTGTTAAACAAGGGGGTGTGTCACACTACAATCGCCTTGCCATTTACATTACAAAGTATCTTAAGGCAAAAGAAGAAGAATTATGGAAACTCAAATACTTCATCACACCGTGCAAAAAATATTATCTTCAAAAAAAAAAAAATCCTCTAAAAAAAACCAAAATCCTTCAAGATAATTATAACTCTATATGACTAATCTTGAGTGAGTCTCAACACAAGCCAAAACGTCATCTTTCATGAATGGTCGTATAAAAAATAGACCTAATATTATTTACCTAGGGGCCTATAAAAATCCCGTAAGCTACTATACTCTATAATGAATCTAAACACTATATATATATATATATCCTTGTCTGGGTAGGCAAGGCCAACAAACCACTCTCGGTGATGTTGTTGGTTGAGTTAGGGAACTCGGTGCAAATCTGTCTACCCTTTTTTACTTTCACAAAGGAAATGGAGTGGTCTCTTCTTGATGGCCGGGTGGAACATTCTAGAGAACGACTTATGTGACGACTAAGAAGCATTGTTTTTTTTTTTTTTTTTTTTAATTTAAAAAAAAATATTTTTTTTTTTTTTTTTTTTTGTTTCATCAAAATGATTTTATTTACTATGTGAAGTATAAACACTAGCTGATTCACCATTTGATTTACAAAAACTACAAATTTGTCGTTTTTTTCGATGAGATGTAGAAGAAAATAGATTATCACAACTATTATAAGATGAACGATGATGAGAAGATTTTTGTTGTTTTGCTTTTCGATCAATCACTAAATTTAAAAAGATTCTTATTAAAATAAGAATTCTATATCTCATACTTTGTTTAATAATGGTATGTTTTTGAGATAATTGTGGATAATTCATTTGTTTTAGTTGATTTTGTGTTTGAAAAAAAGGTAATGGTTCGAAATAATTCCTTTTTATTTCTTGTTGTTCTTCATTTATATTATTAAGATTATTTAATGACCATACTGATGAAGATGGTGATATAGTTGCAGCAATATTAAATGGATTTGATAAATCAAGATTATTCAATGAACTTATTAAATAATCATTACTATAATAT
>Ga0209208_10000451_pt1 | contig 53136 bp, 26 predicted proteins | sample S1TSphfallax_3_FD_187694 | JGI IMG/M metagenome (GOLD analysis project Ga0209208, IMG submission 187694) | Host-associated microbial communities from peat moss isolated from Minnesota, USA - S1T2_Fd - Sphagnum fallax MG (SPAdes) (version 2) | ecosystem: Host-associated > Plants > Peat moss >... | reverse complement strand
GGGGGGAGGTTGATGGTATGAAAATACAAAGATTTTCACAATTTAATATTTGAAAAAAACATCTTGTGGAAATCTTTTACAATTTCCAAGAAACATAAAGGGCAACATGTATGTGGTTATTGGTAAAATTCTAAAGGTTATGAATTATTTGTGATTTTTTTACATGTTCCAAGAAGCATAGGGGGCACTTAGTTTTCACTGTTCACTTTTTAAATTAAGTTATAAATTTTATTGCATTATTGTGGGTGCATACGAAGATTTTAGTGCACCTTTTCTACAAGGTAATATTTTAAGAGACTTAATAAATTTTTTTTCTATTCATTCTTGTCAACACACATTGTAGACTTAAACTTCTTGCATTGCCACAAATATAGTGTAACCATCACAAAAAGAAATCTTGTTTTATGCAACCAAAACCTTGGGGGCCCAAACATTAAATGTAAAAGTTCCATAACACTTGTGTCAAAGAGGTATTGTTTGGGGGGAATTAAGTGAGGAAACCTTTCTCTTCCCACTTTATTATTATTTAGTTTTTAAGTATTTAAATTTATTTATAATTTTTTTGACATCAAATTTTGATACCCTATATTTATTTAAATTTTTAGTCTTAGATTTTGGTCAAGGAAATAACACATTTTTCAAAGGAAGACAAGGCAAAAGTAGAAGACAAATGAGGAATGAATAATCTACTTTCTTGGTGTTTGATTTTAGAAGTCTATAATGTACACATGGCAATTTTAATGCACCTTAAAACACACATGGCATTTTTTGGTGCATAGACTTCCAACACAAGATTAAATGATGGCTCAAGAATCTCAATAGAAAAATATTTGAAGTAACAAACAAGTAATAAATTAAAATTTGAATGAATAAAATGTCATTTTGTAATTTGAACATTTGAACAATGAAACTTTTCAAAGATTCACAAAGAACATGTTAAACCTCATCATCAAAAAATTGCAAATTGAACATAAGTGTATGTGCACATAACAAAATTTGCACCTTTACTACAAATTTCATTCATGATTGCAAAATGACCATATTAAGTACAATAACATATAGGGCAAGGACTTTAAAAAAAAATTATGTTTATAATTTCATTGATGCAAAAGGCCTTTGGGTGAAAACATGAAAAAAGGAGCCAATTGTGCAAAGGTTAAAGTCCTTTCCAAGGATTGCATTTTCCACATGGCAAATTTTTATTGGTTTATAACGCATTTTTCACACAAATTTTCAAACTGGATATCAAATTTGATGTCAAATATGACATATAACATAATAAAAACTCATTTTTTTGTGTATCAAGCCTTACATTATAGTCAAATATGTAACTTTACTTTGAACCATGATTACAAATTCAAAACTATAATAGTGCTTAAAGATGTTCGAATATCAAAATCTAAAAAAGTATATGTATTTTTATTTTTTTAAAATTCTGAACACATGGATCTTTTTTTGTGGAATATATCAAAGTTCACAAAAAAATTGAAATGATTTGGCGAAGTTTGATTAAAAAAAGGACATTTGAAATAGAAAAACCACATGTCCATAAGCTTTTTTTCAGTGATTTAAACATATAAAAAGACTTTTGAAACATGGTGAATTTTCATGAAAAATTTGTAGTTGCAACTTTGAAAGTATAAGAATTTATTTCAAAAATTAACCAATTTTTTTAATATATAATGTTCTTGTGGTGATTTTTTTAAACTTGAAAAAGACAATTAAGCACTATCCACACATTTTGTGACTCCTTATTTCATGCTTTCACCTCTTTGAACAACATCATTTGATGATTTGAACTTCGAATTTAAAAAAAAATTTGATATATTCATGCACAAGACAAATAATACATTAGTTTTAGTTCTGATGCAAAATTACAACATAAAAACTCCACCAACATGATTTCAAGATGCATACAAAAGTTTAAACTATTTCATTTCAAATACTACTATAGAAACATGTCTTTTATGCCCCTAGTATTATGATCAATGTGATTGATGTGGTTAAACTACTTGTTTGAAATGACTAAGTTGACTATTTTTTGTTTGTGTTGGCCCCCTTTTAAAGTAGGTATGTTTGAAATGACCTTGATGACTTTTTAAGAAATCAAAACAAATGTACCATTGTTTAGAGTGTGGCATTTTTATGCCTATCGGTATAGGTGCATGCAAGTATAATGACTAATATGTCACTTTTACTAGCATTGTGACCAATGATGTGTAACATTTGCTAGTTTTTACTCATGGGTAATGTTGTTTTTGTAATTAGGTGTGCCTAGGCATGTAGGTGTGTAGGCCACCCTAGGGTATATTAGGGGTATACTTATAGGTAAATAAATCAATACATAGGTAAGAAGGTAGCTAGGTTGGCAAGTAGGTAGGTTATAACTATATAGGTAGGTAGGTTGTAAATAGGTCAATGAACAATACATAAACCTCCCTACCTTCATTCCCTACACCAACATATTTATTACTTTACCTACTTACCTTCCTTCCTTCTTACCTTACCTACATACCTTCCTATCTCCTAAGTAAGAAGTGCAACAAAATGTGAACTTAACAAGTGAAATAAAAATATTGACAAAAGTTTTGACCTTATAATATGAAATTGAAAGGGCACATAATTTTTTTAAAAATTACTTAAACCCCCGTGATGAATGTCATATCACTTTTAATGATAGCCATAATTTGAAAAACATTTGTTGAAAATTAACTTTATAACATTGCAATTCACCTTGTAATATATTTCATTAAAAAATGAACTCTCTTCTACCCAATAAAATTTTCTTTTGTAAATTGGGATGATTGTGACATCTTTTGTGGTACACCTTAGTTTGAAGATGCCTTGCAAACTTCCTCTTTCTTGCACATTTAATGAAAAATAATGGATACATGAGTTCATTATGATTGGCTAGCAACTTGTCTCTAAAGACCAATTCTCCATGGGAATTGCACATCTGACAAACATAACAAATTTGATTTCAAGTTGTTTGTTGCATTTACTTTTGCAAGTTTTGTTTTTTGCTACAAAATTCATCAAAAGTTACATTCATAATGCCATTGCAAGGTATTTCAAAACACACATTTTGGTTTATAAGAACATAAGGTGATCGAGGATGAGGTAGACTAAATTTGACATGTCCAAAAGTAAACCCATTGTAGGCCAGTGATTTCACACTCATGGTGTTGATCCACACATTATTGTTTGAGATTATGTAGTAACCTAATAGTTTCCAGATGGAATAAACATCAGTAGGATTAGATCCACCAAAAAACTAAAATTCACATGTTTGCAATAACATCATTACTATTGTTCCTAAAACAATTCAATTAAAGCTTAAACAACCCACATCTTATAGTATTGCCAACTAGATAGGGAATTGACACATTCCCACACTGTAATAAACATGAGTTGTGGTTGCTATTTGACCCAATACCACCAAGTTCACCATTGTGAATTGGCAAATAACATACATGAGCAACAACCATAAATGTAATGAAGAACTTGGCACACCAATGTAACTACGTACCCACCTACCAAGCTTCTATGAAATTCAAATTAAGAATTGTTCATTAAGTTTAAAATTGCATGCAAAATTGGAATATGAAACATGACATGTGGCATTTGAAGCTTATTAATTTCTTGCAAATTGATCAATTATAATTGACAATTACAAAAAATAACAAACCCCAATGACCTATATTTTTTAGATTGTGTGTTGTTGATCCAAAAGGACAAACATTTTGTTTGTTTGAGTTGAAATTATAGTAATGTGACCAAGAAATTATAGAGATGGAGTGGGTACTTGGGTCATTATTAACACGAAAAAAAATTCCGTAATCAAAACCTTTTAAAACAATGTAAACCTTATCAAAAGTTTTAGCTACCACATGACTTTCAACCTTGAGCTTCTCAATGAGATGATAACCTTGAGGGTCACCTTTTTTAGTAGATATTTCTACATCATGTGTGCTCATGTGTATTTTAAAGCTCTTTTTGGCAAAAACATTGTTTAACAATTGTTTGTAATTGCATGTGGAAGCTCCAAGTTGTTTTCACACAAGCTCGTAATTGACTTTTCATTAAACCTAACACATAAATGATGTAAAAATGGACCAAGTTCATTTATTAATACTAATATTGAAAAATTAAAAAATGTCTTAGTACTAGTTGAACTAATTATTAATACTAATTCACTTATTAACCATCATTAATTGAACATGTTAACAACCAAAACCTACAATTTCTAATACTTATGTTAATATATTTTACTTTTTCTCTAATATAAAGAATTAATGAATACCATGCATTAGTTATAAATTATTTTCATACTATACATAACCCTATTGTAAATCTAAGTAATTTATATCTTTTACCCAAAACCAATATATGACATCTTATATTTTTACTCATGTATTTTCTAAATTTAATATTGTGTGACCCACACCCCCCCCCCCCCCCCCAAGTGAGGCAAGAACAAAGAAAACAATCATTAGAGGTCTTCAATGACTTTTTAAATAACACCTACACTGGTACCATGGTAAAAATATAAAAACTTCAAATTTCTAAGGTTACTTCTCTAAACATGGTAAATATCTCCTTAGAAGAGGAAATCAAGGTCTTTGTGTCCAAATTTAAGAAATTGGTGTGTTCTACTGTCCCACAACAATTCCAAAATCATCAAGTTTTAGGAGAAAGTGATGAGATCTAGCATTAGCATATTTGTAAAGACAAAATAAATGGAGTGTTTTCTTTTATTTACACTTTAACTACCTTGACAATAAACAAACCTTGTAGTAGAACAACATGATTCCATGCACAATGCCCCATTGACCAAGCTTAATAGCATTTAAAGTCATTTTAGATGAGGGTCCAAGGTCCAAGGTCTAATGAAATAGAACAATTCTATTAGCTAGGAGCCATAAATTGGACCCACATCTTTTAAATGAAGGTGCAAGACTAAGAACTAGCAAATCAAGCCTACACCTACATGGCTCCATTTTGGAGGGAAAATCAATTGGTTCATACCAAAAGAAGGAGCTCAAAGGAGTGTTCATGATTTGGAGAACCAAGATGCAAGCTAGGGTCCAAGTCAAGGTCCAATTCAAGGATTCAATTTGCTTCAAATGAGTCCAAATTGGTTCCTAGGAAATTGGACCTTGGACCCCCATATAAAGTGGCAAACACTAAATAATAACAAGTTAAATGTGGCACCAAGTTTGACACATTTGTAGTACAATGCCCAATATGAAAAAATCAGATTTTATTTTATTATACCTACATAATGTTGAATGATTAACAGTGTAAGTATTTTTTTTACACAATAGTTTTAAAAAAAAACATGTGATGTAGATGTTAGAATCTTCCTTTCAACCCAAAGGTCTGGGGTTCAATCCTTTTCCCAATTTTTTTTGCCAACACATAAAATGAATGAAAAAAAAATAGAACATTTAAATAATTTGTTGAAGTTAGTTGCCCTAGGGAACAATAGAAGTTCTCCATGGAGCAAAAACGTTTCCTAGGGAACAAATAAAGTACCCCCAAAAACAATTTGGGTGTAAGGAATAAAAAAAGTTCCCCAATAAAAATGCAACTTCCTTGGGGAACGATGAATTTTCCCCAGGGAAAGGCCCAAGTTCCCCAAGGAAACATATGTTCCTAATATTTTTGCAATCACAACCATCACATGTTCGTTTCTTTGTACACTTATGACCTATCATTGGCTTAGGGTTTAAAGTTTAGGGCTTAGGCTCCTTCAAGCAGCTCAAACGCTTGCTCCTTGGGCACATGGTTGCTTGTTGGGGCAACTTAAGCTCCTTCTCCCCAGGGACATGATTGTTGCTCAAAGAAAGGGCAATTTCCTTAAAGAACAATGATTTTTTTTCAAAGAAAGGTTTAATTTCCTTGGTGAAACATATTTATGTTCCAAATCTTTTTGTAATCACAACCATCTCATATTCATTTTTACATAGGCTTGCAACCTATCATTGGAAAAATTTCAAGGAAATTATAGCTTAATTTGTAGTTAGAAGCATTTCAATCAAAATTCAAATGAAAATATTATGATCACACAAAGTTTCAAACACATTTAATTGTTGCCCTAGGAGCAACTGTGCCCTCTAGGGATAAATGGGCCTAAGTTGCCCCAAGGAGTAACCATGTCCCCTTGGGAGAAAGGATCTTACGTTGCCTAGGGAGCAACCATGTTCCCTAGGGAACAAATGTGTTTGAACTTTGTGTGATCATAAAATTTTCATATGATTTCTAATTGAAGTGATTCCAATTACAAAGTTGTAGTTTTCCTTGAGACCTTTCCAATGATAAGTCACAAGTTTATAAAAATGAACATGAGATGGTTGTGATTGCAAAAAGATTTAAAACATATGTTTCCCTAGGGAACTTAAGTTTTTTTTCAAGGAAAAATCATGTCCATGAGGATGAGGAGCTTAAGTTGCCCTTGGGAGCAACTTAAACCTTTCTTTCCCTAGGGAGGGTGGTTGCAAGATAAGATGGACCAATTCCGATGGATAAATGGACCATAAAAAGTCCATTCAATAGTGTTAAAATTACAATATATTATGATATCATTGTTTAAATGGGGGATTAAATGTGGTTAATGAAATAATAAAGATTATGTCAAGAAAAGCCCAATTACATAACTCTTTAACATGCATGGTAAAGATTTTTTTTTTGAAATCCATCAAAAAATGAATATGATACGAACTTTTGAAAATAAGGTCCATTTAAAAACATTTAAATGTTCATATAATCTTTCGGGTTAAAGTTTTTCTAACAATTTTTTTTGCATCTATTTCACTTTTTCTTTAATATATCACATATTGAATCCCTATAAAATAACCTAAACAAAATTGATAAAAAAAAATGTATTTGTATCAAGCCATAGACAAAAGATTAGTCCATATTTTTCAACTTCAAAAGTCCAATACTCTATATTTGGATAATACATGTTATTTTTTGATGTAACTATTTTCTTATTCAAGCTGAAAATCTTAAATCAATGGAAAATTTGGCATAATGATGATTTTATGGCATGTTAATGACATGTTAATCCATGACACTATGTAAAAACTTGCAATGTGACGCAAAAAGTGGTCCACCTTAGTTTACACCCACCCGGGAACAATCATGTCCCTGGGAAGAAAAAATTTAAATTGCTTCAACGAACAGCTTAAAATTTTTTTCCTCAAATTACAATCATGTTTTTGAGGAAAAGGAGCTTAAGTTGCCCTAACACACAACTTAAGCCTTTTTTTCCCCTAGTTAGGGAACAAGATCATGTCCTCAAGGAAAAGAAACTTAATTTTCCTCGATGACCAACTTAATTAAGCCCCTTTCTCCCCTAAGAACATGGTTGCTCCCTAGGGACAATTTAAACCCTTGCTCCTTCAAAACCATGGTTGTTCCCTAGGGAGAAACTTAAGCCCCTTTTTCCTTTAGGAACATGATTGTTCCTTGAGGCAACTTAAACCATTGTTTGGGAACATGGATCTCTTTGAAAAAAATATTCTTGGGAAATTAATTTTTTAAAAATGCACAAAGGCAATTTATTTTCATCCATTTCATTTGTGGATGAATTTTTTTCTCAAACTGTTATGTTAGTGGCACAATGCAAAAATATGCAATCATTAGGCCTTCAATTCTAACTATATGGCCCATCTAAAAAGGTACTAACTTAATTCAAAAGGAAGTAACAACTAGATAAAAGAAGCGAGGTTTTCCTTTTATTGTAATTGTGCTTGAAGTTTATTTGGTTACCAATCATTTAGTTCAAGCATTTCACATGTGCCTATTATGAGTGCTCATAACATTGTGTGGTCAACCAATGCAAATTGTTGGCCTACAACTTGTGGTTACAAGAAAGTGAAACGACCTTTCGTCTTCAAAATAACATAGCAGCACACCAACAATTAGGAGCTTGGCATTTAACTTATCCAATGCATTGTTTTCCCCATTGTTGATGTCCCCTCACTTGGGTATGAACAAATTTACAATATTCTTTCAGATAACAAAGGATACGATGTGCCTATTAAAAATTACCTTGGATGTTCATGTGTCTACTTTGTCACAATGTTGGTAGGTTCTTTGGGTGGTTGTGGGGTGTATGTGAAATGTAAGCATGTGTATCATGTTTTATAAACAATTATGTTTTGTGGGCTCATGGAAGAGTTCATTCATTAGTACACATGGAATTAAAATGAAGTTCAACGTTTGTTGAAGCATTGTAAAGCCTTTGAATTCTTGTGATAGTACATTAGAATCTCACTCATAAATATCTTTATAGTTAGCTAGACTATGTAGGAAGTTTAGATTCTAGTTTTGGCCCAATGGTTTTTTTCTCCACTTTGTAAATTTTCAATCATTGCAGAGTGATGTATATTGATGTATAATACATCAGCCATTTCAACACATGTTTGTCAAATATATAATATACTTTGAGAAATTAATTTTCATCAAATATTTTTCAAGTATGCAATTCCCACCTATTTTAACATTTTTGAAAATATTGCAATTATTGTCCAAAAACATTAGTGCTCTCAACAACTTTCTTGGCCAAACCCATGTTTAGAGTCAATAAACCATTGTTCAACTTATAACAAACCATGGATGTGATGTGGCAAAATATTCCATGGCTTGTTAAAGAATATTTTTCCATGTCATAAAATATTTTATGACATGGTAGAATATTTTGCCATGTCATAGAATATTTTGTGACATGGCAAAATATTTCGCCACACAATTTAATATTATCCACATGGCAAACGAATATACTAAAAATATTCCATGATATGGCATGGAATATGTTGTAAGATTCTTTCTTGCTCATCTAAGTAGGCTCGCCCACTTGTCGCTAACATCATTGGTACCTAGCTCTATAGGAAGCACCATTTCATTGAAGGCTAAAACATTATATTGAATCCTTCTATTCATGGTTGATTATTAAAACCTTTAGACAATTTTGTTGTAAATAATATGAGATGTAAAGGAATCAACTTGTTTTCCTTCAACCATAGGATTGAACATGTTAGAAACTTGAATGGCAAATGATTGTTCATCATCACTTTCCATTTGCCACTTAAGTTCCTAATCTAGCTTCCAACAAAGTCTCCAACTCATGAATCTACACATATTTCCACCAACTTCTACCTTCAAAATCTTGTTGCCTACTTGGAGCAAACTCTCAATCCTTAATACAAAGAATTTGATAAAACAATTGAAAGAATATAGGCCTTGGGTATCCAAATATCCCCAACCCTTCGAATTTCACTTCATTTTTCAAATCTTAAAACAATAATACTAGGGGATGTAAGAAGTAAAAATAAACTTGCATTGAAATTGTTCAATGTTGTTCCACTCTCTAGTTCCACCATGGATTTTAATCCATACTTGTGCATGAATGAACTAAAACCATTGTAATTGATTTTAACCGCAAGATCTCTAATTTGTGCTTCATTTGGATCAATCCCCACAATGCTAAAAAATACTAAACCCCACATATGCAATATCAAAGACACTATAAATGGAATTTGTTCTATTCCTAGGCTTTGAAATCTATGGACAATTTGATGTTCAAATATTTCTTGAGTAGTCAGATTTTGGACATGATCATTGCTATTAGAGTTTCATATTTTTAAAGCATCTTCAAATTTTAAACTAATCTTGGAACAATTCCAAAAATTATTTTTTTCCTTTGACCAACATGTTCTAATACTAAAAAGGAGGGCATGTTAAAGTCCATATGCTTTCTTACACCAAACAAATGTTGTGTGATTGAAATTATGTGGAATTAAAATAGATTGATGAAAAACACATGCCTAAACCAACTAACTCTAAATTATTTAAAAGCATAGAACAAAATTAAAACCTATGGACCTTGATGGATTAGTTCACTTTGGACCTCCAATCAATGTGAGCCATCATGGCCTGTTCTTGTGGATATTCAACAACGTTTTCAAACAATGCAAAACACCTTGCCCATTCCCAACTAGACCTAATCTAATGCTGAATTTGTACTAGACATGGAGATGATGCTAACAAGAAATTCCCTTGGCAAACTTCTTTTGTTCTTCACTTTTCTTAGCTATTCCCAACTACTAAAACATGTTCATAGCTCCCAAACACTTAGGTACTCGATTCATTCCACAATACAACATGAAATACAAACACATTAGATTTGAGTAGAATATCCCACAAAAGACCAACCCATTGATCCCCTTGAGCCTTTCATCCCTTGCATTAGTCAGTCCCTATTGACTCTTTACTACATATTGTTCTACTTTCTAACTCCAGCACAATGAATTCTATGGAGTTAATTCATAGAACTATTTAACTTCCAGGCAAGGTATTCTTCCCAAAAACATCAATCTTAAAAATCTTGAAATCAAAAGCAAATCAGTTTGTAAAAATAAGAAAAACCTGAATATTTAACTTTTCCATTATCTTGCATTTATCTTCTTCCAAACATCAAGCACATTGTCCTTTGTCAGCAACTCTTGAGAGTTCTCCATCACACAACCGAAGAATCATGAAAACTATGTTCCATCACCAACACCTGATCTGAACATGAGCTTGTATTTTGAGCTTGACTACGGCACCGACCAACCCTTTTAAAAGTATCCTAGACATATCAAGGGTTTGATTGAGCCTTATGTCAAGTGGTGGTGCTTTAAAATGATTGATTGCCTATGGATGTAACATTATGAAATGATTCTTCAGGTGAAGGAAATTGTTAATAATGTTAGATTTATCCTACAAACAAGGGTATCATGGATGACAAATCACGCACATTTACATAAATTTCCTTCCATGCCAGAGTGGTACAATAATCTCTCTGATCATAGTTTTGTGATGATATTGGGGACACGCCAAAGTCTTGTCAACAGCAAATGAACTCATCCTTTCAGGTGTTTGTTCTATCTTGGAAATGAGCAAGAGTCACCTATGATAGAAATGGTGGTCTTGAACAGTCCAACGCATGACTGTGCATGTTGGATCTATGAAGGACATGATTTGTAAAGGATATGGTCACTGGTGTTAGATCCTCTAGGGTCAATAGCAGCAACTTGGAACTCTACTATGCGAACCACTCTCAGTATCCACTGAATTTAGTGATTCAGATATGCAGTTTTTGTTGGGGTGGGGGGTGTCTTTATGAACCTTGGAGTCGAACCCTACTCTGCAAGACTAAACTTATAGCTACAAAAGTATGGGCGGAACTGCCGGGTGGACAAGTAGTAGATCAAACTACGTACTGAATGAATCTTTCGCTTGTTACTAGGTCTGGTTTCCTCAAATCCCCTTCTCCTTCTGATTGGCAAAACTATAGTTTGTACCCGCCTTTCTTTTGGGGCGAAATTTTGCATTGTTAGAAAAATATTGATTTTTTTGAGGTCATAAATGCAATATTTTATTAGGAATTTTTTTTGCAAAATTCGAAAATTTTCAAATTTTTTAAAAAAAATCGTCAGATTTCGATACCTGGTTCAAGTAGGTAGCTAGAAAGATATAGGATGTTAAAAAGAAAATCTTTCATATTTTGTTAACAGCGAAACTTGGCTAAATCAGCTTATGAAGATCACCACCTCGGCTAGGTCACAAAATTGACGTAAAAACTCTGGAACTTCATGCACAAGAATGATTGAGTATTGATGGGTGAGATGGGTAGTCCTCTGCAAATACCTTTTGGGATAGTCCGACTCTCAAACAGTATATTGCTTTTTGGACTGCACAATACTTGTCATAGGTTGGCCAAATGTTTAAAATGGAGTAGCTTTTGTTCATGCAATACAGCTGACCACAGTTGTATCATTAGAATGACTCCAAAAGCTACTTTTCACTACAATTTACAAGTTACTTTATGGTTTCCATTCTATAAAACTTATGACAGGTGCTATGTGGTATGAACTATATGCCATACTTTCTGACATGGAAAACTTATATGCTAAAAAGATTATGTACAAGGCACCCCCCAGAGAGCTTCCTGGGACTGAAGATGCGGTTGCACATGGCGGTGCTCCACATGGAGGGACCTCAAATCCCTGAAAATATTTTCCACTTTGTCCGACTGTGCGTATGCCCTACCTAAATACATATGTTATGAGCATATTTAGATAACATGAGTTAAGATGCGAAATTCTAGATTCCAAACAAAATGGTTGGCTGGGATGGGCATGCCTGATGTGGGTTGAGATTTAGAAACGAATTCTGCGTGCACTGTGGTGGATACTGAATACATTCTGCATGTTGTGTCTTCCAATATTTAATTCTCTCTGCTTCCAATGTGTAGTGCATGTAGTAAGAAATATAGAATGACATGGCGTTAAAATAGATTCTGTGTTGTAGGGTTATTTATATTTCATAAAAAGTAGTTTCTGTTAGCTACCTGCTTTGATACTCCAAATCAGAATTTATCAACTAGACCTTCATCTATTTATTTATGAACGTAAGAGAATTATATCACGTCATTTTGAAATGCAGGTGCGACATTCAATTGTGAAGATTGCTCACCATTGACTGAATGGCTGTTGGAACGTGTCCAAGGTGGATTGAGGGGAGGTTTTCATGTCGTCTTTCAAACCCCTAAAGTCTTCCTAGCTACTTTCTTAGGCTTACAAAAGGCGTACTTTTGTTTGGCTGATGCTGGGGTCACTTTCTTTATTTATTGCTCATTTCGAATATAACTGTTTTCATACTCACCAGAGGATATGGTTTCAGGCCTAAACACTCACTAACGAGCTCTGTCCGGGCGCTGGTTTAGGGCCTGACAGTGCAGCCCTGCGGAAAACTGCGTTGTTCTGCAGCAGGGTTTTTTTAAAAATTCCCTTTCTGACTTTGTGTTTGCAATAAATCTGAAAAATAAACCAATGAATGCAGTGTTTGATGGTATGATGTGGTTAGTGCTACATTTCCTGCGGGGAAGTGTCGTGGGTTCAATACCTGCGACTGTAATGCAAAACATTAAGCCCAGCACATTGTCAATGAAGAACAACAGCATGTATGTCCGTTGCCTTTTTTGAGGAGAACATTGAAAACAGGGTTGCATGGTTTATTGCAGAACTTTTCAAGGCTGAAAAAGGTGTTCAAAAAGACAAGTGAAACCAGCGCCTGAGCTCGTTAGGAGGTGTTTATCGCCCTGCTAGTTTCAGGAATCTTTGCATGGAACTTGGCACGTCTCTCCTATGTGGATTAATATAGGTATCCCCCTAATTCAAGAGTGTCGTATGGTCCAAAAAGACTTGGCAACAATTCCAGTAGTTGCCTGTAGAGGAAGGTATCTTAGAACGATAAGGATACCAATGAAAAAGTGGGTCACCTTATGATTAGGTGAAAGTGTAGCCTTTATTAGATAAGGGTTTCCCCCCTTTGTCAAACAATCTGTACACATGTTTACAAAAATTGAAACTATAGAATCATAAATGCTTGGAAATCTTTATTGTTGTTGGCTAGATGATTTGAAAGTAATCAACATCATGTTTGATATGTACTAAGAAGGTGATGAAGATAGTTATACTAACATTTGATTGCTTAAAGGAAATTTGAATCAAGTCTCGAATCTTGACCAAGCCAAATTTGAACCAATCCAAACTAGTCAATTTGAAACAAGTCCAAACCAAAATTGGTGCAAATTTAACCAATCTAATGTCAAACCATTTACTTCATTTAAATTTTCAAATTTCAATGCCTAAACACTTTCATATCAAAATTTGATGTATTAATGTTGTCATTCAAGTAGTATGCATGTAGATTTTGTGAGAGTGAAAAAATGATGTGAGGGGTTTTAGTTGACATGGATCTAAAGGTTCAAAACAAAGTTGTCATCATGTTTGTGCATTTGTCACAACGCAATGAATGCATTTGGACATGGACACATCTTTGCGTCATATCAATATAAGCAAGCTTATGAACGATCAAAATTGGAACAATTTTGGTTGTCATAAACCATGTGGTGATTGAAATGTCTTTTGGTTGTTACAAGAATTTGGTTACCAAATCTTTGGTCGCCACACAATTGTGGTTGTCACAAATTTCAATCACCATAGGTTTTCAATTATCGCCACATTTTGGCCACTAGCTTTTGATTGCTAGTTTTTGGTCACCACATTTTTTGATTGTCAGCTTTCAGTTGCCACATTTTCAATTGTTAGCTTTTCAATCACTGCAGTTTTCATTGCCTAATTTTTGGTTGCCAACTTTTCCATCGTCAACAACCATTTTGGGTCACCAACCTCATCGATCATCAGACAATGACCCTTTTGGTGATGGACAACAAAGGTTGTTTAAGTGTTTTTGTGCAATGTTTTTTGGTTGTCTCAAAAAAAAAAATTGGTCCAAAAAGATTAAAGAATTAAAATAGTTTTTAAACTTTCAAAAATAATTTCAACAAATAAATCTACAATGTAGTTTGGGTACAATATAAGTCCCCATAGTTTTTTACAAAAAAATGAAAACTCGAACAAAAGTCTAACGTGAGTGAATGGTTTATATTTACATTAAGAAATATTGCTTCAAATGAATTTTTATTGATTTTTTTTCATTACTTGATGTTTGTCAATTATATGGAAACATTTATCAAAACACATTATTAATGAAAAGTCCAATCATCCATAATTTAGAAATTTGGGTGATGGATGGGTAGTACTTGTATAAGACTATAAATGATCATTGTATCTTAAATTTACCAAAAAAATATCATCATGATAGAACATAGATTCACAAATTTCAAATATGAATACACATGACAACATGAGTACTTGACAAAATTGGGTCATAGAAAATCCACAAGTTCAAAACATGTCACTTTTGAAAGATCATGCAAATCACAACAAATTTCATATGTAGCAACTACAAATTATCTATGGTTGCCTTTGAATATTACAAACTATCTATGGTTACCTTCAATAAAAAATTTTAGGTGCAATCCAATTGTATGGAGGCCCCATCAATGTGTGCACGATGTGTTGAACAATTTTTCATGCTTTTGAATTTGGTTTATACATGTCATGGATCATTTTCACAAATGGACATCTTGGTTGAATTGTCCATAAAATATTATGTGTCCAATTTTCACCCCATATGACATTTGCTAGTTTTCCCATCAAATATGCTTCAGACCTAAAATTTTTTTAGTGTTGTTTGGACATTTGTCAAGTGGAATTTATAATTCCTAATTCATCATAAACGAAAGAAACAATTCTAAAGCCACCCATCGACACATTTTCCTTGTGTTGGTGGCATCTTGTTCCTTGGCAAACCCATACAATGATGGTGTCACCTTTTACAAGCACCATGTTTCACCCCAATTGCCAACGACTATGTACAAAACATTTGGTTTATCTAAATGTTATCCTTGAACAAATCATTGTGCAAAATTCTAGAATGATGTATTACATTCATAATGTTTATGAATGCCCATGCCAACTTCACACAATTTCACCTAAAGGTGACAAGTTGTGTTTTCCCTTCCATATTTGGCCCCCTTTGCTACAATAAGGTTTGAGTATCCATAATGGGGGAATACTTTGTGTTGTAATCCAACATTTCTTGAACAATTCCCCCATTCTGCCATAATATGTAAGCCTCCATGGTCTTTGCGTGGATAGCAAGGAATTTGATGACACTTAGATGTTCACACATGCAAGTCAAAGCTTCAACTAAATGTTGCCTACATGTTTTCCATTTATCATCCATCTTGGGTGTTTTCCTCACCAATTCAATGGTGCTTGAAATGTGATCAAACCTTTTGATTTACACCTTATGCACCACACCATAACCACCCTAATTATTTCCACCCAACAATGGGAGCACATTTGTTGTGCTTGGAATCCATCAAATGCTATGGCTTCCAATTTGGGCAAAGGTTTCAAATGCCTTCTTAAACATCCATGGTGTTAATCTTGCCTTTTCCTTTAAGATTTTTTTTGAAAATTTGGCCCACCATGAAATTATGTTCCACAAGTTTGCCACCTCCATAGTCCAATGTGTTTTATCCTTTTATGGATAAAGGACTTCACATCATTGTAATAAGTTTGTAGCTACATCTGAAATCTTACATTCAAACCACTCCAAACACCCCTCAAAATTTTGAAGTTCGATGTATTGTGGGGAATCATCTAGTTCCACCAAAAACTTATTTTCAAATGATTTGTTTATACTTTTCCAAGCCAATTACTTGCTTGTTCACAAAAACATCAAGGTATGCCACAATTGTATGCTCCATGAAAAAATTCATGACAAATTTTTAAAATTGTCGTGTGGCACTTTGTTTAAGGTCATGTCCTCAAGACTTTGATGTTTTCAAAATTGTGTCAATGGAGTGTTTTCCTCATTGGACACTTCTAAGCCCTTCACTTATGCATGGCTGAAGGTCGGTGGTTCAAAGGTTTGTGGGGATAACTGCTTGACAATGTGTGAGATAATGGGTTGGCGGGGTTTTGGTTAGATTGTCCTTTCGATGGTTATCCTTCCAATTGTTGCTTCAACAACATCATTGGAATTTGGGATGCCCAAAAACCCAAAGACTTTCCAAGCACTAATTGTTAATAACAATTAATGTTTCAAAAATTTAAGGTTTAAAATGTTCCATTGGTTTTACAAAATGCAAAAAAGGTCACTCTTAGCCAAGGACTTGACAACCTCAATTCACCCAAGGTTCCACATGCAATGGTTATAAGTGGGCAACCAAAGACACAAAACCAAAGATAAAAATTGAATTCAATAGTTGCATTAAAAAACTCATATACCCTAAAATCCCTTTGGAAAATTGGCCACCATCAAACAACCAAGAAATATTTTGATTGCCATTTGACAATTTCTAAATGGCAACCAAAAATGGGCTCAATACATCAATGACAACTAAATTCATAATTGGTCATTCAATGGTGACCAAATTTATTCACCACCATCAAATGGTGACTGATTTTAGTTGTTGGAGTTTGATAATGACCAAAACATTCTTGATGGAGGTGGGCTTGTAAAAATCCAAGTGGAATACTATGAAGATGGTAAATTTCAATCACACGATTTGACATCATAGCCTAACATATTTGGAAAAAAAAATCGATAGTTTATTGAAGATGCAAAAGATTGGAACATAAATTGGGCAACACATCCAAGCTCGAATAGGAATATGTCATTGTTGTGTTAGGAAAAAAAAGGAATTCTTGTGGCCCACATCTCATGCCTTCATGCAAAATGGGGAACTATGCCTTATTTGTTGCTCCCCATTTGAACAAGAAAGAACATGATTTTTGGGCACTTGCCAACACATGTACCATTTGCAATCCCTAATAACTTTGATGGTGGTAAGGAAGAGATGTCCACAATGTAGGGCCCCATTTTGCTCACACTTATACGAACAATTCAATCTTTAAATAACCATACCATAAGATTGGGAATACAACACATTGAACACACCCAATAGGCCACAAACATGGGCACAAACATGAAATGGATTTGGAATGTCAACATGTTTGTTATTACATGGGGGAGTCAATACGACAAATGGAAATATGACGAATCCATGATTCAAAAGGCATACAAATTGTTATATTTGTCAATGACTGATACACAATGACAGTAGGTATATCAACTATTTCAAGGATGGTACAACCCAAACAGATTCAAATACGATATTAACCCTGAACGTGTTTGGTACAACATGATGGGGGAGGAGATTGGGCAGGGGTTCACCCCAAGCAATCTTCAACTTGAAGACCAAGCCAACTTGACATTGGAGGAAATTAATGAGGGACCACGTTTGAAAGATGATCTAACCTTTACATTATTAATTACAATATTTCCTCACATGGTCGTAATGTTCAATGATTTGGATAATCTTTTTGGGTTGAACGCAATTTTGAATGGGAAGCTTGTTGGGTTAGGAAATCATGTTGGTTGATAATGCAATTGTAATATTAGGGAAAGTAATAGTAAAGGAGGTAATAGATCATAACATTAAGGTGAGGTAGTTCATGCCATTAGATGCAACATATGTACGTTGTAGAATAATCTCAATATTGTACAAAATTGATATTTATGATGGATTGATGGAGCAATATCATGGGCAAACAAATTGTTTCCCTAAGGGTTTGTCATAATTAATATAACTTGGCTAATTACAATCATATGTGACATTTAAAATTATGTGTTCTCCAATCACTTTAATCACGTTGTCATTTGAATATTCAATATTCAAGGCATAATCCAATCATGCAATTCATTTTGGGTCAACGCTCATGATAGTCATTGCCATTTGGGGCTTCAATTGCCTCATCAAGAATGTCAGTGTCATTGTCATCATCATCATTGTGCCCCTCCTTTGCTTGTAAAGTGTTTGTCCCACACAAGGTTGTGATGGTATTTTGCCTTGAACATTTTGTCACAATTCGTTTAATGGGACATCATCCTTTGATATCCAAAATGCCATAATTGATGTATGGTTGTTCATAATCTTGTTTGCCTACAAAAACAATTGTTGTTTGATTAGTCAACCTCTTTCCTTGAGTAACTTGATGTGTGGACGAGTCTTGAATAACTGGTCAAAAATAGTTCATGGAAGTTGCCATTTTTGACTTTACATCAACTTCGAGCAGTAGGGGTGTTGGACACCATAGGTATTGGCTAGTTGGTGCATGGTCATAATTTGAATCACATTCTATCAACTTTGAAGGTCTTGTAGCTTTAAGATTTGAAGGACATTGATGTGCAACTTAAGGTGCACTTGCATTAGTGATCATATGTGGGCACACATGGTATCCAATGTAATATCCATTATGTCATCAACTACAATATTGGTAGGATTAAAAAATGGGTTGACTTGTATGTTTAAGGTGTTTATTAATGTGTGTTGTGCATTTGGTTTTGAAATGATGATTAAAATTAATGGTGTATTTAAGTTATTGGGAATAACATTTTGATGGAACCCATTGATAACATGGGCATGTGTTGACTTGAGATTGTTGGAGCATGTACATTTGGGGGGAGGGGGTGCATTAGACACTTGAACAAAGTTGTCAAATATATGCATGTTTACATTTGCATTACAATTGTCATATGCTTGAACCCACCAAATTGTCGATCAAACAACAATTTTGAAAATGGAATGTCATCATCATTGGGGAAGTCAAAGGGGCCATGTTGGTCTTCATCTTCATCTAACTATAGGGTCCTTGCCTTATGACTTGTTTTCACCTTCATTTTCATCAACATCAAACATCAAGTTTTTAGACAACATATTCTTCTTGTACCATGGTATGGGGTTAGCACCAAGTTGTTCTTGTAAGAGCTTGGTATTAGTGTATACATACACCAAATCTTACGCCCAATTTGGGAAGTTTGGGCCCCTTCATAGTTTTCACAGCATAACATAAGAAGAAATATTGTCCTTTTCCACTACTTGAATCCATTGGGTTTTTAGTGAAATGGAACAAAATTGACTAATATACAACAAATGGTTTTGGTAAAGAAAAGACTAGTAGATTAAGACATTTTTATTGAAATATTTTTTAGTTTTTTTGGATAATCACATGTTGCACTAGATGATTTTTAATTTTAAGATTATGACAAGGATATATGAGGTCCCAAGTTAATATGATGTGGAAAAAGTGCCACATCATCATACAAAATTTTCCAATTTTTTCAATTAATTTTTTTTTTTGGGATCATGGAGTCATGGATTTTTTTTTCATGGCACACCATGACAAAATTACATGTCGTAAATTTTTTTATTTATAATTTTTTTCTAGTTTTGTCAAAAAAAAATTTTGACATCTTTTGCCATGATGTACATGATCATACATTACATTTACACCAAATACATTGATGCACACATTCATCAAGGTTTGAACTTGAGACCTCATGGAAGCACACCAAGGTCTTAACCACCAAAACACTTCAAAACTTTATTAACAAAAAAGAAAAAGTTTAAATTTATTATGTTTGGTATGGAAAGTTTTAGGAAATTCAAAATTTTAAATACATTTAAAAAAAAAATTGAATGCTACAATGAAAAGATGGTCTTGAAGTTTATTCAATAATGTATTCAATACCATTATTATAATTTATAAATATTAAATGTAAAAGGTCTTAAATAAAACTTAAAATAACATGTCATGAATAAATTTACAAATATTTTTTAGGTTAAATTGATTTATAATTTGGAAAAGTTGTGAAGTTGGAAACTTGTTTAAATCCTTCAATATTATGGTTACCTACTATAATTTATTGTACAAAACTTGACAATATATATTTTAAATTTGACACAGTTTGATTTTTTTCTTTCAAAGTCGTTTTTTTATTGATATTCACTATTACGAAATGAATCTTAGTTCACTCTAGGTTTCACTAGATTTTGAATGAATTTGAACATTTTCACATACTGAAATTGTTTAACCCCCTAGTGAATGGGGACCGATTGCTACGGACAATGAATTATTTCACTAGTACCTAGTAAAACAAGGTTACTCTCTAATGAAATACAAATTTATCAAACCATTCACTTGCTAATTAATTAACTAACCATCATGGAAATCAATTAAAATTGAATTATTTAATATATAATATTATTGATAATTTCATGATTTTTTAACCTATTATTTATTGACACGTGTCATTGCCTAGGCTAGGTTTAACCTAGCCTAAGACACCACATAATCAAGCTAGGCACCTATTTTAGGAGTTTGATAAGGGAATATCTTGTCAACATACCATTGTTGACCACACACAACACCACTCATGAGGTTTGATCCCTTGACCTTTGGATTGAAAGGCAAACACCTTTATCATCAAGCCACCCCACTTGTTGTGGTAATATGTTACATTACATTTTATTTATCAAATACTTCATTTTAAACATTACAAAAACATAAACTTTAAAAATTCATATCTTATTGAGATTTTGTTCAAATGAAATGATTTGAATTAATTTTTTTACAAATTTCAATAATGTACATAATTATATATATATTTTTTTGAAAATTTAAAATCATTTGAACAAAAAAAAATTGAATATCATTATTCAATAACATTTCAATGACCATTTTTTTGAAGAAAAAAAGTTTAATAAATGGATTTTTTTGTTAATATAATATTACTACTTATGTTAAGCTACTTTCAATTATTTTATGACTATTTTTCATTAATTTAAATTATTTCACCCTACATTATTTCCGATTATTTATGGCTATTCTCAACAATTTTTAGTTAGTTTTGGCTATTTCACCCTAGGCTACTTTTGATTATTCTAAATTATTTTTGGCTCTTTTAACTTATTTCACCTTAGGCTATTTTTAGTTATTGTAATTTTTTTTGGTGGCTATTTTATTAATGGCTATTGGTGGCTATTATATTAATGGCTATTGGTGGTTATTCCATTAATGGCTATTGTTGGCTATTCCATTAATGGCTATTGGTGGCTATCCTAGTAATGGCTATTAGTGGCTATCCTAGTAATGGCTATTAGTGGCTATTATATTAATGGCTATTGGTGACTATTATATTAATGGCTATTGGTTGGTATTTTATTAATAACTGTTGGTGGCTATTTTATTAATGGCGATTAATGGTTATTAATGGTTATTATATTATAAGTTATTGTTGGATATTCTATGTTATAATATCATAGGCTATTGGAAGTCATTATATTGTAGGGTAATCAAAATTATTTTTCATAGGTTATTATTTTATATTCTAAATTATTTTTATCTTAGGTCATTATATTATATTTCATATTATTTTAAATTATTATATTTAGGATAAAATAATTTATAATAACCTATAATAACATAAAATATAAGTTAGAATAACTAAAATAACTTAAAATAAAATAGGGTATATCATAAAGCATCATAGATATAATATTTTAAAAACATAAAAATAAACATATTTATTATAGTAAATTATAATAGTCAATTATGTTAATTATTAATGAAACATGATGTCTACATAGTGATATTACAGTACTAGAATCAATAAAATGCAATGAAGTTATTTCACTTTTAAGGTCACATAGTGATTTAGGCTAGTAAATTGCACCCCACTTTTGTAATAATGGTTGTTGCCCCTTTAAATTGACAAAAAAATGGCCACGAATTTTGTTTTAATTAAGTAGATAATATAACCATTTTATTCTCCACGACAGATTTGTTTAGCAATATGAATCATACACTAATAAAAATGATTAATTGCATAACTTGAAAAAAATCATAAAATATTATTATTATTTTACAATGTAAGATATATTTTATTGTCATTTCCTTTGTATAAATAAAAGTAATGTAATTTGGTGAAATTTTAGCTTTAAACAATTGGATTAAACCCCCTCCCCTTTCAACCAACATTTTTTTTTTGTTTTAAATTTTCTTATTGGGAAAAAAATTGAAAACATTGTGAAAATTCAAGGGAAAATGTAAACAAAAAAAACATTGCCAAAAATTTGATATAAAAAATTTGAAAGAAAAAAGGTTATTCCTACTAAATTTTTAAAAAAAATAATTCAAATAATTCCATCTTTAAATACATAAAAAATTCCAACATCAAATTCATTTGAAATTTAAAATATTAAAATAAATTTTATTGATGTAACTGAATTTTTTTGGGTGTTAAACTTCCAGCATTTTACAAGCATAAAAAAAGGCCATTAACATCAATAAATAAAATTTTAATTAAAAACTCATTTAAATATTTTGAATGATATAATTTTACATTGGGTTTTAGGACTTGTAGCCAAAATATAAAAATATTTCAACAAATTTATACCTCCATATACATGGTCTATAACCAAAACATGGTTAGATTTTCTTGTCAATGATTCTTGAAAAATACCACAAATTTGAAAAAAAAAAGAAATTCATTGATCTAATTATTATTATCATCATTGATGATTTTTTAAATTTATTTTATTTTCAAAAGTACAATTTTAATTCACCTTTAAATATTTAAAGGTAAATTTGTAATAAAATAAACCTAATAAACTAAAAAATCGTGTTTAAAAAAAAATTAAGTACAAAATATTGATAATAATATTTTTAAAAAATAATAATAAAACTAATAATAATAATAATAATAATAATAATAATAATATATTTTAATAAAATTAAGAAAATTTTAATTTAAAATTTCAATCACTTTTTTTAACATGGATTTTTTAATAGATTGAAAAAATGGGAAAAAAATTAGGGATTATTTATGCGGGTTTTTGGTGTGGCATCATGAACGTTCATAATTATATATTTTTCCTTATGATGCCTGAAACAAACTAGGGAAAAACATACACTCTAATTTAAATAAATGTACAAAAATTTAATATATGAAAAAATAATAATTTAGAGGTCTACCTACATCATAAACTTTGCATGCATGAACATTTAACCTAATCACTAACCCTAACCCAGTCAAATATAAATATGAAACCTATTATATGTAACATTTGAATAATGGTTTCAATAAATTCAAAATGGAAAATTTAACTCATGTAAAGATGTTAATAGTTTTAAAAATGTGAAAAACTCACTAAACCATTCAAATATAATTACAAAGTATTGAACTACATGTGTTTCAATATATTTTAATAAGTGCAAGATGCAATTTATGAATAATGGTTTTAACATATTAAATGTGAATGGTCTAGTTCATATACACACATTGATAATTAAAAATATGTGGAAAAAATTAACTTGTTTCACTATATATGTGGGGTCTTAAATTATTACATGTGGTTTAATAAATTATGGTAAGTGTAAAATGCAACTCATGTTAAAAGTTGATGGTTCAGCTCATGTACCATGTTGATAGTTAATGAGATGTCAAAAACATTAGTAACCCATTAAATGCATTTTGTAAATAAAGTTAAAAGGCTACCTCAATTTTCACATCAATAATTTGAAATTATTAAGGAATAAAATAGAGTTCAAATTATATTCATAAGTGAACAACATAGTGAATGTAAGAAATGTGAACAATATTGACCTTTAATTAATGTAACAAACCACTTGCAAATTTAAGATGGCTAAATGTAATTGAAATATAGTCAAATTGAATAGTAATCAAAATGTGTGGGGTGAAAAAAGACAAGATGTTTTCTTGTGGTTGGGCCCAAAAAAAAAGTACCCAAAACTTTGGAGTTTTATGGCAGCAATAGTAGCACTAGTCAAACCATCATGGGTACTAATTAAGTATCCATGTCTATTTTACAATGGGATGGATCATAAATATGTGGATTATTTAAGGAAATTTGAAGTACAAGAAATATTTCAAAATAAACCTAAATAGATTATGGTTCCAAAGTCACCAACAACTTAATAATCCTTCAATTAACATGGTTGTTGTAGTGGTGACTCAAAAGTACTTATTTATACTAGAAGCACAAGTGTTTAAGGAACACAAATCGTTGAAAGTACAACAACCTATTGATTGGGATGAAGAAGAACTATTTCATTGAACATTTACCAATACCATCCAAATGATGCAAAACGAGGAGATGATTGAATAATAAAATTATATTACCAATTTTGACACTAACTAACCTAGATTACTTACTACGACCCTAGTTCCTATACTAGTAACCCAATATATTTCCTATGCCAATAGAACCCTCAATGCCAATTTCATCCATTAATCAATTAATATAATATATTTTGTAGGATATTAATCAAATATAAGTTCTAAATACAAAGTATACTTTGAAGTTAGGTAAATCCTTAAGATAGTTGTAAAATTAGAATGATATCTGATTCAAAAGCTTTAGTCCACCAAACCATTGGTTCCAAAACCAATACTTACACCTATAGTAACATTTGTAGCTGTAGATCATCATATCGCAATAATACATGTACAAATTGGGAAAAATCTTGTTGATGATGTGTTGTTAAATGGAAAATTTAGAGTCATTATCATGTAGAAAAGTTGAGGGCCACTTTAGGATTACTTAAACCTTAGCCAACCCCATATAATCTATGGATGACAAATTAGACAATCACAAAACCTCTTGGTTTGATATGTGATCTTAGGACATTAGTTCACGGTGTTTTGTACAATGTCACCTTTATGGTTATCTAAAATAATGTTCTCGATTCCACCTATTTGATGCTTTTAGGATGACCTTGGTTATGAAATGCTAAAGTATCCTATGATTGGGGAACTAATATCATTATTATTCATGGTAATGATATAACCAAAACCATAGCAATAATCAAACATCTGAACAATCAAATAAAACATCCCAAAATCCTTTTCTATTATGATTTGCAAAATGGGATTATAAACGAGCTTGTTTTATTTTTTATTGGTACAATCCTACCAATACAATATTAATCTATCGATTGTTCAACAATCTAAACCTTTAATCTCAATAGAAATTGAACCTACATTGACATCTTTGGTATTTAGTCTTACCTTTTTGGATTTTATAATCACATAAGAGTTTACAAATTACCCGAAAACCATTTATCAACTTGATATTGGTCATATGGACATTGATGAAACACCAGTTCAAGAGTGAGTATAGTAGATAGAGATTGTTGGTTGGACAGTCATACAAAAACAATTGAAGAAAATCATTCTTGGTACAATAGAGTATCCCCAATGTGTCAAGATTAATGTTGCTTTATTTGAAAATCATATTCTTACATTTACAAATTTTTTGAAGGAGTTCAAAGATGTTTTTGCCTAAATTTATAAAGATTTGAAAGGAATCCTTCTTGAAATTGCACAAAATTGTATTGAACTTGATACCTCAATATTGCCAACTCATCAAACATGGTACTAATTAAATCTCAATTATGCTAATACTATCAAACAAGATATTGATAAACTTTTGGTTACATGATTTATTCACCTCATGGAAGAAGCTTCTTGGTTATCACCGATCATAGTTGTTCCCAACACTAGTAGAAATCTTGTCGTTTACATTGAGTCATTATGCAAATGGCATACAACTAACTATCATTTACAACCATATTGGTCATGTTCGCAACTATAAATTTGGTACTTTATGATTTTTAAGCCATATGATTTTATGTGTAATTAACATGCAACTAAATGTGTACAACATGGACACATGACATAAAAATAATGGCCTAAACTAATACATATTTAAATTAGTATACCTAATATATCTACTTAAGCTATGTAAAGTAGTATTATGTACCTTTAGTACTAAGGTTAAACCCATGTTAACTAAGGTTAGAATAAACTAACCATGGTTAAATTATCCATGGCTAAAAAAGCAATTCACATTAAATCAACCATGGCTAAAGAAACCTAAGTAAAAATAACCATGGCCAAAATAACCTAAGCTAAAATAACCATGGCTAAACTAAGTTAGGCTAAATTAACCATTGCTAAATTAAGTTAGGTTAAACTAATTACAACTAATTTAAATTGCACTTAACCAAAGTAGGCTAAACTCAACATGGCTAAATTAAATTAAGTTAAACTAATTATGGTTACACTAAATTAAACTAAATTAAGTTAGGCTAAATTAATTATGGTTAAACTAATTATGGCAAATCTAAATTAAATTAAGCTAACCATGGTTAAAATATGCATTGCAAGTTTTCAAATTTTATTTGTCAAATATATTTAAATAGTTTTTTGGCAATTGAAACATTGTGATTTTATTTTATTTGGAATTTATTTTTAAAAATTTAATTGGATGTTCAACAAATTGAAATTTTTAAAAAATTAAGAATTTTTTTTAACCCATTGTTTTTAAAAATGTCCCACCTTCCTTGGGCATATAATAAAAATGAATACTAATATGAGTAGTTAATATTACTAGGTATTATTATTATTATTATTATTATTATTATTATTATTATTATTGTTATTACTAAAAATTAATTAGAATCGAAATTATATTTATTACTACTATTATTAATAGGAATAACTAGTATAAAGTATTATTATAATTAATTTTTGAATAATAATAATTATTATTTTACTTTTATAGTAGTATTATTTTAATATTACTAATTATGTTAATATACCTATGTCTAGTAGGATACATTAGTTAGTTTATAAATAATCTAGCCTAGGTTAACTACTTAGGTATTAACCTAAATTAAGTATTAATATTATAAGTAATCATATTTGTTAAGTAGACTTTTATTATAATTATAATGATAATTAATAACATTTTTCAATATATATTTTCTCAATAAATATTATATATTAAAATTTATCATTTATGTTAAATCATTTATTGTAAATAAGCTACATTAGTTAACTTACAAGTACCTGGACATCCTAACCTAATTATTAGTTTAGACTAGGTAGTAATATTAAAATAATATTATCATAATAAGTAATTATCAAAAATATCCTATAAGCATAATTATAATAATTAATATTACTATTAGAATCAATAATTTTTATTAAAAAATATATCAACACCATAAGATTATTATATTATTACCTATTTATTATTATATATTATATATATTGAAATATAACTTGTAAGTAAATCAGGTTAATACATAACATAAGTATTAATATAATAGTTGCATATAATGTGCAACTAAATTGGTGATGTTTACAATGGAATTTTTTAATCCTATATCTAAATTTGGCTTCCAATCTAATTTTGCACGTTATATATGTAGGTGCAACAACCATATTCACAAACCAAGTACCAAGTGCCATTGGGGATGAACTGATAAAAGGAGACCTTAATTAAATGGTTAAACCCGAAAATATAATCAGATTATTTTAAACCTACCTACCTAACCTAAGCCTACCTTTCAACCTACTTACATACCTATTTAGTAAAGTGTAATAATTACCTACCTACCTAAGTTCTTAAACACCACGTCTCAACATATTATTAACCCTAAATTGAATTATTTAGATTTCAATAATTAATATTTAAGAATAAGAGGATAATTGGGCTTTAATTGCCACATGTCACCATATAAGTGGTGTTTTAAAAATGGACACATGTCAAATGGTCAATGATCATTCAATGGTATGCCACATGTCATCATTATAATGGCAAAAGCTTTTACAATTGAGATTAATCCATGAATTTTTAATTTTCAAAACACAAAAATAATTATAAAGTAACATGTGTCCATAAACAATTTGTCCACTTTTTAAACACATGTCATACTAAATGATTAGTTGCAAGGAGAGTTGCATATAAGGTGCAACTACATTTGAATTGGTATGTATGGATGAACACATATATTATCACCATATATAAATGTTGCACATGTAATGTCACATGCAACTTAATGTTGTATATGACTTGTCTTACGAAACTACACAAATTTGTAGTTGCATGTGTCGCATGTCATTGAATTTTAGTTGCAAATGACAATTGCAAAACCCAAAGATTTTACTAGTGCAAGAAAAATGGCAAATTGCAGATTAATGTGGACTTTCGAAAGTTGAATGTTGTAACAAAGAAAAATCCATACCCTCTTCCATTTACCAATGAAGTCTTTAATATTATTGCTAGTCACAAAACCTATTCATTTTTGGATGGTTTTTTTGGATATCATTGGGTATTTATTACAGTTGAAAATCAATACAAGATTGTTTTTATTATTGACTAAAAAACATTTGTTTGGGTGGTGATGCAATTTGGTGTAAAAAATGGTCCACCAATTTATCAACATGTTATAAGCAAAACATTTTGTGAATACATTGATTTATTCATGAAGATTTTCTTGGATGATTTCACTATTTTTAGCAACATAAAAACCCATTTAAACAAATTATAACTATGTTTTTTGACATTCCATGAATTTGGTATTAGTTTCAACCTAGAGAAATGTGTTGTTGTGGTATATTCTAATGGGTAAAGGCACAATGTGTTATACCAAAATGGACATCACAAGCACAATTTTTGTAATTGATGAAATGTAATTGAAAATTATCTTATATTATTTCAAGACAATAGCAACCTCAAAACAAAGCACAAAAACCTTTGCCACTTGAACCTATCCACTAGACAAAATCTATAGTCTATAGGCTAAGGAACTATAGTATAATAATATTTAAATGGAATTTTTCCAAATAGTTCAAAGGAAGAATAATCTAGAGTAGCAATTATAGTCCATGGAGAATACCAAGGGGGAGAATGATTTGCTTAAGTAGACTTAGGAGCAAGAATCTTGAACAAATGTACTGGTCCTTGAAGAAACATGTAGATGAATTTGAAGCAAGATCTACAAAGTATAGCAGGACAATAGTGGTCTATAACATATTGTTAGGGAATCAAATGTGGAGCTCCTGAAATTAAAACATGAGATTCAAATCATTGTGGATTTGAAGAATGAGGTAGTTTTGGGGAAAAAAAAACTCATGCAACCGATCAATCCAGATGTTACAGCATGATGCCAAGTGAATATAAGCAAATGTGGACACATTAACAACCATGGAACCTTACTTGTCCAATCATAAACTATGTTAATATGATAATCTACTCATGAATAATACAATCCTAATAACCAAAGAAATGGAGATAAAAACATCAAATATTGATGATTAGTGGAATTTGGTACATGATTTTTTATAGAAAGATATATAGGGATTGCTTGATGAACACAAAGCAAATGAGGCTAGTTACTAACAAAGGTTAAAAGCATATTGGGAGGCTTACCTAGACTTTATGTATGTATTACCTTCTACAATTTTAGAGGAAAGTTTGGCAACATTAAACCTTAATTAGTTTGAGATAGGTCCAAGTGGAGAAGCACTTGAGGTCCAATCAACAATACTTGAAGAAGTGAAGGGTGGAGTTGACACAAAGGAGATCCTTAGGGAACAAGGAGATGCTCATATGGTAGACCATACTTAGGTGGGAGTCACAGAAGTGTAGGATTAGTCACAACAATAGGTACATGTACTTATAGAATTGACTAAGTATCCAACAACAACTATTACCAGATTGACCACATCCTTTGAGGAAGATGGTAATGGTTACATAGACCTTACTATATATGTACAACAATAGGTTATCAATAGATCCAACCTTAGAATGAGGGGGTATCTATAGCAAAAGTCAAGCAATCCATCAATTAGGGGATGCCTATTGATGAACATGCAACAACAATAGTAAGTCAAACATAACATCTAGTCCATTCAAAACAATAGCATGAATCTATATTTGTTCTTGCCAATGCAATTTTGTAATTTACCATGCATAGGATTTTGAGGATGGAATTTAAAGTACAAGAGGGGTAATGTTAAGGGCAAAACTATGTTATCCATGTTGGATAGACTAAATAGAGGTAATATCAACATATGATAGGGTGGATAGTGGTATAACAAAATTGTGTAGGTCAAATGGATTAAAACTTATGAGGACTAATTCACATTGAAGATTATGGCGAGAACTTGCGGAGGATTTCTAGTCAAATTTTGATATGGGTGAACATAATTAGAAGATGAAAAATTATTATCCAAAGGAAGAGGAAATAATTTTAATAGAAATATGAACAGCTCATGTTAGAGTTAGAGATCATTTTTTATGAAGAACATTGATACTATAGTGTGTTTTGTTTCATGTTTTTGTTTTACCCAATGTGATATGGTTTAACTATGTTTTCAAATCACTATGAAGCTTGTAATTGTGCATATATGTGTTTTATAATGTATTTTTGGTTGAATTTCACCTTTTATTTTTGTAGTAGTTTCTGAATGGACTTTGTATGTTTGTAAATAACATGTTCAATACACATTTCAAGAATGAAACAATGTTAAAAGTTTAATATTTACCATGTTTCATTTAATTATATAGTTTACTAAGTTGAATTTGTTGACAAAGGATATATGGGATAAATTTAATGAAAGGAAACATTACAAAATTATCCCATATCATCCTTTGTTTCATACAAAAGTAGCCAACTTTAACCATCATTATATTTTCCATGCTTTGTCCAAATGAAAAAAAAAAAAATAATTTAAATTTTTTTTTCCAAGATGTAGACATGTATAAATTCAATATATATATATATATAAAGTAATTAGATTGAAAATGAATTTGCATGGTCATTATTGAACATTTGAACAATAATGATGTCTTGAAGAACTTTCCTTTTTCTTTTTCATTAAGCAATTTGTGAATAAACCTATTTGTAATCAACATGGAGTTCTTTTTGGAATTTTTTGAATAATATCAAATTAAATATTTCATATATCTCCACCTTTTAAACATATAATGAATCAATAAATGTTGTATAAATGCAATGTTATATTAACCTATAATTAACTAATTATTAATATTTACTTACATAAAATATTATAATTGAAAATCAGAATATATATTTTATTGAACATATAATATTATGTAATTTTTTAAAAAATGTAATATAAACTATTAAAATTATGTAAAATTCATAATTATTTATTTTCACACATATGTTATTTTTATATGTCATAATTTTTACTAAAATTTATTATGAATAATAAGTTTTCATTTTTTTAAAAAGTTTTTTTCAATTCATTAAATGTGATTTTATATAAATTATAAAAATTTCCAAGTTCTATGATGAAATATTTTGATAAATTAATAAATAAATAATTGGAATCAAACTCTACATGTTTTACTACCCATTATATGGAGACTTGCAAAACAATGCCATTTTGGGGCATGCGGATTTCTTTTGAAATCTTTTGGATGTAATCAATAGGATTATATATATAGTCATTATTTAATGTCAAAAAGTTCAAGGAGGATATTCATCAACATAAACCTTTGAACAAAAGTCCCAACTTGAATGTTTTGGGATGAATATTCACTTAATGTGGTTCAAGTAAAATTGGAACAATTTCAACAATTTCAATTTTTACATATGAATTAGAAAACAAATTCCCAAAATATGGGAAATTTTGCCAAAGTTTCAAAACCTCAATATTGAAAGATTTTTTTTAAAAAAAAAACCATAAAATATATATTAACAACCTTCACAAAAATAATATGTTGTAGAAGTTTATGTAATATTTACGTAAAAATATTATCATGTACCATTAAATCCAAGCTAGGTTCAATTTTGTGGACTTGATTTTGCACCAAAATTTACATTAAATTTTTATACTGCATTGTAAAATCGATTACATCCACATGACAATACATATATCAATGTTTTTATTTTGTGTGTGAATGAGAGTTTTCAATTTGCAAATATGAGTCCCCCCATCAAGGTTTTTTAATTTTGAAAGATTGGTTAAACAAGGTCAATGGCACACATAGTAATTTTTAAAATATAACATAAAAATAGCATAGTTGCAAGGCATATATTATTACATAATTAGATTGGGACATTAGTCATATATGTTCAAGTCATGGATGCCACATTTTGGCATAGTTGAAAATGGCTTAAATGAAAGTTCTGTTATGCATAATGATACTAATTAATGCCCATAGTTCGACCAACATTCAAGATTGACATATTGAGAATGGACCAAGCCTTCCACATGGGCTATAAGTAGGGAGACAAGGTTTTTTACATCTTGGAAATGAACTAACATGGAGAGGAATAGATCATATAAAATCAATGGTGGAATTGGAATGATATCTAGAAGACAAAGAATGAGGCGTTCGAGGAATTTTTGTTGTTAAATATGGACTTAAAATGATTTTCCATAAATATGTTTTTTGTTTGGGATGGGAACCACATGCTTCAAGCCTTGATCTCATACATTGAACAAATCCATGTATGGGAGGAAAGTTGGCATTATGCAATGGATTCCATCATGCTTGATACCAAAGATGATATCATGGACATTCTAATAACAACAACAAACTTTAATAAGCAAAAATCTTCACTTTCAATGCAAAATAATAAAATTATCATTGTAGAATGTTCCACAAAGTTGAAATCCTTGAAATAGATTTGTAGGTCCATCAAGCTAGATCATGTTAAATTAAACATCATTATAATATCATTTGCAACTAAAATATTGGGAAGATTTTGCTGAAAGAATTCAAGGATGTCACCCTTAATGAACAATACAAAAAATCTAAAAACAGAACAAGGAAAGTTTGGTGTACAACTTGATGTAGGAAACATTTTTCAATTATATGTATATGAGGTATATTTACATGCTTCTTGTGAAGCTATTTTGCAATTCTTCAAAAAAATATCCACTCGTGTGATTATTCGTTTTGTAGCATGAATTGGCAATTATAGTTGATATTGTTCCTAATGTCTATTATGAAGAGGTGCCAGACCCCGTAATGAAATTGGCATCCACTTTGAAAAGCCAATTGGAGAGGGTAAGTTAACAAGTTTGAAAGGACCATTTTACAAGGTTTAAAAAATGCTTGCATGTTTACAATCCTATTTTAAGATCATATTTCCCACACTAGATTAAAGTGCATTATGACATGGCATTTAAACTAGATGTCATTCCCGTATGCATGGCCTCATACATGAAGGCCGATTACGAGCATGTCAATCATGCCTTTAAGGTTAATGTACGTTTTTAGGTTATTATACATTATTAGGTGTTTTAGAATTATGGCTTGTTTAGAGTTTTAGCTTTGTTGGCAGCTGTATAAAAAGCCAAGTTCTTCCCTTTTCTTGTCAATTTTTCTAGAATTATTTTATTAGGGAGAGTTTCCTCCATAGTCAAATTGGATTTTTAGATGTTCATGGCGGCTATTACATAGCCACCATTTACATACACTACATTTTCTTTCCTTCTTTTCGGTTCAATTTAATAATACATGAAAAATTCATCTCAGCCTCCTCTTGTGCATTGTATATATATATGTGCGTGCATATCTTTTTGGTTGATTAGTTTCTAGTTTTGATTGGTTTTAGTCTTTTTGTTCAATAAACTATGGTTTTACACATTTATGACACCGAATGTCACAACACTACACATCACAACATAAAGATGTTGACAAAGAAACCTCAAATGGTGGTTTTCACTTGTGTGACTACTAAGCAGAAAATGGTGTGGCTACGCACCTAAAACCAATCAAAGGTCTTTCACAAAGCACATCGATTCCCTAGGCTATGGTTCTCTAATTCAGTTTTCAACAAATGGCTACAAAAAACCACTTTACAATGTTAAATGCATAGTTCATTATCTTAGATTATTTGCTTTTGATCATAAATTTGTAGAATACCACCTCAAGTGACATGGTTCCAATGGTGTTGATACAGCTTGAGGAGGAGGCAATGGCCTTATATGCATCAACCATAATAGATCTAAAAGACATCATATCAAACATTATTAATATAATGATTTTGAAGGACTACATTTCAGAATGGTGGTCAAAGGTGTGGGAGTCTACTTTTTTTAAGGAATTTAAAGCAAAAGATGGAATTTGTTGCAGCAAGTTGTTCGCCCAACAATCTAGCTTGGAAAAGTTGTATATAGGTATTTCTACAATCCATTATCCTATTTAACCTTGAGCAATTTGATCACATCCTTTCACTTGATGCCGAGGGAGGTCATGATCTATGTATAGTTTTGTTGAATGTCAACATATTTATTAAATAATTTAGTTTACGAAATATTTGTTCTTTTATTAATACATATCAATTGGTGCATAATGAAATGATAAATCCTAATTTATTAGTTTCAACATTTGAATTTGAAACAATTGTAAAACAAATCTCTTATTAATCAAATTGATTTTTCTTTGCAATTGAAATGACCTCCCTTGGTAACAAATGACTAGTATAAAAAACTTATGAGAATGTATTCAAAATATTAATATCAAAAGTCCTAACTCCACAATGAGTAACAAGTCAATCAATATTACAATTCATTATATGTAATAGTCCATATTGTAGATCACATACGAAAGCCCATATGCCCTCCACTCATTGCCAAGTGAGATTGTTTTATTTTTTACTTTATTTTGTTCACAATGTATATATACTAATTTGGTGTCAAGGGATTGCAATTATCACATCTAAAATAGCGATTAATGATTAGTTACCTTGTAAATTAAAAGAATATTCACAATGCTAACTCACTTGGCACCAAATGAGAGGATGCTTATTTGTACATCATAAAGCATTAGGAAACCCTTCATAATAAATAAATAAAATTATTATACAATTATTTAAATATTATTAGTTGATAATTAAAACTAATATGTATGGAATATTTTTCCTCTCAATTAGTGTCAAATGAAAGTCAACATCTTCAATGGCCTAGAAACCTTTTAGTTTTTGGGCCTTCATTTTTCCAATTAAATAAATTGAACAATAAAATAATTAATAAAAAATGTAAATTAAATATATTATATAAAAATTTCTTTATTTAAAAATCAATTGCACTCACTTCGCACCAAATGGGAGGAGATTTCTCCATTCCCTACACAAGGCTTTGTGAACAAATTAATAAAATTCATTGATTAAAAATGATTTATTTAAGAGTATAAAACTAAAAGACATATTTTAAATGCATGTTTCTTTTGAATTGGTGTTGAGTCAAAGACAAGTTTTTAATTGAGCTAAAAACTTAACATCTTTTTTTGCACCCATTTTAAAAAACTAGAATTAAATCATCACTGAAATATTTGAAGAATTGAATCATTTAAAATGATTTATTACTTTTTGATTTCAATTCTTTCCCATCCTTTAACTTGGTGCTGAATAACATTAACTTAACCTTTTGTTAAAATTGTGGATCTTTGTCATAAATTATAAAAGAATACTACTAACGGAATTAATACCTACTTTCAAAATCTCTTCTCACTAGCTCCAAGTGTGATGTTAGGAAATGTGTTATTATAGGTATAATCCAAAACTAGTCTTTAAATGAAATGTGGATTAATTCATTATTCATAATACTAATTGTTGATATTTATTTAAATCCATTTTCTTGGTTTGGAACTTCCACAAATAAAATCTTGAAAATTCTTTTGATAAGCTTTTAACTTGTACTTCAAAATTCATTCATCAACTCTATGTTAAGCTAGATTCTTCTCTAACTCCTTTGTAAAATATTCCTTTACAACTTCTCACCATTCTTGAAATTATACCTCAAAATCTTTCATCTTGTTTTTCATCCTCATTAGGGTATAGTATTGTAGCATTTGTTCATAATTCTCTAGAATTTTCTTAACAATAGTTGGGTTCAAACTCTTCCTTTGTTCTTATGCCATCTCTAATTGTGCTTATAAGTGCTATAAATTCATCTGATACTCCTTTTCCTCCAATAACTTCTCATTTTTGGCCTCTTTTGTCTTCCTTCTAAGCTTTTCAAATTTAAACAGAGACATTAACGTGCCCCCAAATCCCTCAAGAGACCCAAAGGTGGGTCCCATAGTGAAACAATGGAAGAAGAAAAGAGTTGGGGCACACTCCCTAACTTGTAACACTTTAGGGGTAAAAGGGTGTGCTAGAGTTTCGGGATGGGACTACGATGAACTCAGAAGCAAGAGTTCAAGATGATATCAACCTAGACAACCAGGAAAGGAGAGTGGTTAGTGTAAGTCAAATGGAAGTGGTGTGACGAACTTAATAAGGATAACTTCAAGCATAAGCTTTTCATGGCCTATAACCTTTGGGAAGAGGCACCACTCCCCTCCCTATAGTATATTATGTGTCATTCCATGAAGACTACATCCAAATGTCATTTTCCCCAGAGACTCCCAAATGGGAGTCCCAAAACTAGGACTTTTGTTATCCCAAAACTTTGGACGTTTATATCTTTCTCAAATCAAGTTTTTTTTGAAAGTAAAAGCATAATATCTTATAGCCCTTGAAAATATCTTGTCAACGATGTATAACATGCTCCAATTGGACCTCATTTGACCCCTGTTTTCAAGGGATTTTTGGTCAAAAGTCAAATTCCCAATTTGACTCTTGCCCTTTTTTTATCATAACTTATGCAAATCAGATATAAATGAACAATGCGAAGGCTCTTTAAGCATCTACACTTCAAGACCTTTTAATGGTTTCCTAGGGGCCCAATTTGGTGCTTGTTTGAGTTTCCAACCAAGGCTATGAACATTTGCAACTCTCGCACAAATGCAACTCTAGAAATGGGAGTGTATTCGGGAGTCATTGGGTTTCATCCCTTGTACTCTCCCCCATTTGTGAGAGTGTGTTTCACACCTAAATAAACTCTCAACCTCATGGGCCCTTACATTTCACATTTAGTCATGAACCCAATGTTAAGGTTGCGACAAATACATTATTCAAATTCACCAATTGCAAATTTGTCAAGACATTTTCATTTTCTTTCTTTTCATTTGTCAGTGTTTTCACTTGACTACCCAAAGCTTATTATTATTGCTTATGAAGAAACAATGCCTATGTCCACTTCCTCTTTGTGATTTCAAATATTTTAGACTTTTACCTTAAATCTTATAGTTCTTCATCTTGTGATTTTAACCATGTTGTGCTACTCTTGAGCTTTACATTCTCATTTTGTAGTTTCTTACTAATCATTTTAACCTTATGTTCAATCTCCGCCCTATTCTTCCTCTAGATTTCCACATTATGCTTATACCCCTTCTAGAAGTTTTTTTCCTTATCCAATTCCTCCTATATAATTGCCTTCTCCTTCTCCCCTGTAGCCAATTTGTTGTTCAAAATGTTCATCTCTAAAGTCAAATTCCCCATATTCAAACTCATAATTGCCATTATTTGAAATAATTCAGCTACTAATTTATAAGCTTGCATTACTTTTGCAACTACTTCCTCCACAAACTTCAGTGCATTTGTTTGTGTCGTAGGATTTTTGGATCCTTCTACAGATGATCCCATATTTTGCAACAACCTACTTGCCATCTCAAATTCAAATGGAAATCCCTCTGTAGATTCTAGTATACTAACTGGTACCTATAGTTATGATGGTCTGAAACTTTAAAAGAAGGTTATGGTTCCACTCCCTTCGTTTACAATTTAATAGCCTATAAACCTTCTTGTGTTTGTTGTTGTTGCTATGTAAATGTTGTTTAAATGTTGAAAATGGTGTGGACTTATAGTGGTTTCCATCCAATCTTCTTTCTTTTAATTAGCAGCACTATTTGTTTTTCTTGGCTCCGTATCCTTGAACACTTGTTCTTCAATTACTTTACTTCTTGTGGTAGCATTAACATCCACCACATTCACATTTGTAATGACTGTTTGTGTCTCAGCAACATGTTGAACCTCTGCTACTGCCATAGATTTCCCATGAAACATCTTCTACATCTCACCAAACTTTGGACAATCTGTCATTTTATGTCCATTTAAACCATATATGTGGCATGCATATGAAGATGTCTTCTATGGTTTTTGACTTGGTTATGTAACCTCTATGGTTGCCACTGTGGTCTACTCTTTCTTCTTCTTACATGTTTCCACATTGTGATTCGTCATCCCATAATTTGTGTAATGTTTGTTAGTCTTCCCTATATTACTCTATGTTTTCATTGGTGTTGCCTATTTAGTACTTTGTGGTATTGGAAGTGCACTCCTTGTTTCTATAGTGGGCATGCATGCACACAACATTGTTGCCTCCTTATGTTGTTGTAATGTTGACTAATTCATCCTTGTAGTCGTAATTTTGAAGTATGATTATAAACTTGTTCTAAAAACAATAGTTAGAAAATTATATGTTGTTCATACTTATAAACCATGACCCAACTTCTAAATTCACTCATAGTAAACTTCCACCCTTTTAGTTTTTTGCTTCATATTTTTCAGCTCCATGTATATTTGTTCGTCATTTTGAGTCTTCTGATGACATTTGCAAAATGCATGTGTAAATTCCAAAAAAATATAGTCAGGGAATTCTGATATGTAGTTATGACACTAGTTTGATGATGTATCTTTTAGCGTATAGTTAAATGCATTAATTATATACTTTTTAGAAGTCTTTACATTTTTTTTTATAACAAAATTGAACACTCTAACATGAACATTTGGATCAACATCTTTTTTGAAATCAAGATGCTTAAAAGCTACCTTGTTTGGCTTAACATAATGGTCATATTTGTGATCAAGAATTGGTGTAGTTACAGCAAATGGTTTTTGATATCCTCTTCTTGGATTCGTTGCATCTTCACTTCTATACCCTCTAGCAACCATTGAACTCATCAATGGTTGATCTATAATCCTATTCACACGAATAATCATTATTGGATTGGTAAACACCAATTGAGGTGCCCGAACAACCCTAGTAGTTGTTATTGGTAATGCCAAACTCCCATTTAGTTTCCTTCTTGCCAAGACTCCACCCGATCCACTACCCAATTTTGTTGCAGATCCAATTAATAATCCCCTTCTAACAACATCCATGGTGGGTGCAACAATTGTTTCAACTCTTGTGGTTGTTTTACCCGCATCAAGTGATTGGGTAACTACTACTCTAGTAGGTTATCTATGGGTTTCAACAATTGCCACTTCTAACACGATTGATGAAGGTGTGTTGAGTCAAAGGTGATGATGATCCATTTTGTAGTTACCCATTGGTATCCTATGTGATGTAGAATGTGGATGTGGATACACCTTTGGTTTTTTGCTCATGGTTTGAATATATGGACAAATATGTCAACTTTGTGGTCCTAATTGGCTTCCCAACTCCATGCCTCTCAATCTATTTTGAACTACAGGAATTCCTAGTTCTTGTTCATGTGGCTGATCCATTAATGTTCCTACCACATTTTATAACTCCACATGTCTAGCAATACATGTTCTAATGTGAAATTCCACAAAAGGACAATCCATGATTGCATGTCCTTTTTCATAGAATACATAAACCCTTGAAAGTAATCTGACCATCTTCAAATCCACATATTCATGATCCCGTGTTTTGGCTATGTACCTTGTTTGATCCAACTTTAGATTCCCTTGATGTGAGTATGAGTATGGTACTTCATCTAACACATTCACTTGTGCATTTGCATACTCAGATGATTGTAGGTAACTTTTTTTAGTTTCTTCAACCACATCAATATTGGTGTGATCTTCCACCTCCCAGTCTTCCACTTGCTCAAAATAATCTAAAGATGTAGATTAATACACAAACATGGGTTGAATACCTCCTTTAACATCCCTTCCTTGGCTAGTCATCGACTATGGACTTGAGATTTGTTGTGGTTGAGTAAGTACTATAGAAATCCATGTTCGGTCTTGATCTCTTCAACTCTGAACCACAAATTATGGCTGAAAAATGTATTGCACCCATTCATTTGGGTGAATAGTTCATTACATATTTCCTTATGGAGATTTTTGTCTATAATTATACCTTCTTTCAAGACCCCTAGTCCATACTTCACATCATACCACCTCTTGTGGTAGAAACAACATGTGCCCTTTAGGTCTTTTTCTATTTTCAAAATGCATATGTCCAACATCAAATTTCGATATGGGGTTTCTATAAGCCCTGCATACTCCTCTCCATTTTCAAGATTTTCTTCTATTTGTCTTTCAATAATTTACCGATTTGCCTACAAGTCCAATTGTCATTGTAAACTTTGAGTCACTATCCGATTCATCTTGTTTCACAATTTTGTCTTCAAAGTTTGTAGATCGCTCTACAATCCTTATGGAAATAGCTGCTTAAACCTATAATATTTTTTAACATATCCCTTTAAATTTTGAATTGAATAAAAAACAACATAACTCGTTTGAACATTCTCATTTATAATATAACAACTGAAATTGTAAAAAACCTTTTCATTATTGTAAAAAAAACAAAAAAATTCCTCACAAGATGGTTGCCAAATGGTAGAAGTGAAATTTAGTTCTTGTAAAATTATTGCATATTGTTGTAACAACAAATTTGCACTTCACATGCATAAATCCACCATTTTTGCATTAATTTTCAACACACTTAACAATGCCATTCATTAAAACACTAGATTCATGGTTATTTCATATAACCAAAATTTGCACTATCAGAATGGATTGTGAAAAAATTCCAAAAAAAATATTATAATTAATTTCATCATATTTTGATATTACAAAAAATTCACACAATGATATAAACATAGAATTCATTGTAGGAGTCTATGTTTTTATGTATTACTAAAAACATGAATAAAAATCATAGCAAAATCCCATGTTTTGTTGAAAAAAATCAAAACAACAATTAAAATATGTGGTATATCAATTAGAATTTGTGGTTTTTTCCTACAAGTACTTACAGCTCCTCTCACTCTTCCCTCAAAACTATGTGTTTAAGAATCCCTTCTCTTTTCCAAAACCTCCCTTTTTTGGCAGACCCAAGGCTCCTCATCATGATTCAAAACCAACAAGAATTCAAAATTCAAACTAACAAAGTTCTTGATTAGTCCCTATCCTAAATGTTTGTTCATCCAAAATCATGTAATCATCTAACCCCCTTAACAAAATGCTTCATGGTAAGGAACATTTTAACATGATTTTTAATATATAAAATAACTTGTTTTGATCCACATTTATTTCTATGTTAAATGTTGTACATTATGTAAAACGCCTTTCTCATTTGCACATACATATGTGTCCAATTGAACTTGGAAGAAGATGCAAACTGAACAAAATTGAAATTCAAAGGTAAAATAACCTTATTTAAACTAAATTTATTGCCTTTGTGATTTTGATTTGTACAACTTGGAGCCATAGAACAAGGAAATATATAGCCTTGCCATCTAAGCTATTAAAGTATATTTCTCTAATTAGGATGGAATTATTTTGGTGAACAATGGGAATAAGTGATTTGTTGCCACATGTCCCAACTTTAAATAATTTCAAAAAGAAATATTATAATTTTGAAGTAATAAAAAAAGTTTAATATTTGTGCTTGGATGGTTTTAGATTGTGACACGTGGTGCAATAGAAAGTTGTCATGTGGCATATTAACTAAATTTGTCCGAAATAAATGTAAATAAATATTTAAATATGTACATCAAATTAGGTAAGTAGGTAGGTAGGTACCTACGTCTTAGGCTTACCTACCTATGAAAGTAGATAAGTAGGTTGGTAGGATTTACATACCCATTTACTTAGGCTAGACACCTATTTAGGTAGGACCTACTTACTTACCAAGGTTAAATACATATTTAAGTAAGTAGGTAGGTAGGTTAAGGAGGTAAATAAATGAAGCATAGGTACATAATATTAATATTTTATTTTGGGTTAAACCTTTTTGATAGCCTTATCTCATATATGTCCATTTTTTTAATATAAAAATATAAGACAAAACACTTGTAGGTAAGTAAGTTGATATGTAAGTAGGCCTAGTCTATTGCCTACCCTTTTCAGTAGCTATCTTGACCAATTAATAGCATAGGATATCGCATTTGATTAGAACACCATTGTCCATTTTGATTAAGGATGTCATTTTACTTTGTCCAATTTGAGTCATTTTTATTGAGGTGGTCATTTTTTGGTCCAACTTGACTACATGTTCAATTTGACATATAATCAAATAGGTCAATTTAGTCAAGTTTACCGGTAAAAAATACATGTCATTTAAGCCCCGGGCTTGTAGTCAAAATGTACATGTCCATTAGTAAAAAAAAAGTTGTTAATCAACTTGGACCTTTTGAAAAACCATGAATTATAGTAATGGTTTTCCATGTTTATTGATTCAACCATAGAAGATTTAGATAAGGTTGTTTCAATAATAGGTTTTCTAACCTCTATAGGTTGAACTACAAGTTTAAAAACATGCAACATCACTAAAATTCTTGGTTTTTCAAATAAAAAGTTATGGTAAAAACAACTAGATTTGGACAAAGGCTAAAAAGATCCTTGTCATTTTGGACAAGTCAATTTTAACATGTTCAATGTGATTGGGGTGGTCTTTTTGACTACTAGAGTAAAGACCATTTGACTAGTCTAATATATATATATATATATTTGAAATTATTATCAAAAATATGTTTTTTAGGCAAGTAAATAGGTAGGTGGTACTTACCTTACCCTATCCTTAGACCTATTTCACATAACTTAACCTAAGCTAATATAACCTATTTAATTTAACTTAGTTTATGTACTTTAGCCCCTTAAAAACATGTATATAGGTTACAACTATTAGGAATTGAACCTTTGACCTCCCTAATGATAAACCAATGAACCACACCATCAAAAGGTATTCAACTTTTGTCCTTTTTAAAATTTCACATGTTTATTTCAACACATCACTACAAGACTTTGAGGTACATAGGTAGGTGGGTAGGTAAGTAGGTGTGTTGTAATAGGTAGGTAGGTAGGTAGGTGTAGTAGGTGGGTGGGCAGGTAGGTATGTTGTAGTAGGTCAATGGGTAGGTAGGTAAGTAGGTGTAGTAATAACATTGACCATCTTGATTAAAATTCCATTGGCCATTTTGACCAAGGTTGTCAATTTTTAGTCTAATTTGATTAAATGTCCAAATTAACAAATAGTCAAATAGGTCATTTCAACCATGTTGATTGGTCAAATATACACATGTCATTAAAGCCCTTAGCCTTTAGTCCAAATGTACATGTTCATTAGTTAAAAAAGACTAATTAATCAACTTAGACTATTTGAAAAATAAAAAATTCTAGTAGAGATGTGAGATGGTTGGTGGAATTTGCATTCTTCACAAGATTTTTTTTCATAATTTACCTAAATCTTCTCTTATTGCGGCTCTTGGTAATTCCCACAACTAACTTCTTTTGAATTTGTCTCTTCATCCTCTTTTAATTCAAAATTTAGAACTCGTCCATAGGTTCATGCTTTCTTCTTAGGTGGAAAAGTAGTTGGTTTAGGACTTAACTTGTCCCAAGGTGTTAGTGGCTATGTATTTTTTTTCAATTGGTGTGATTGGTGTACATGCAATGGCAAAGAAGTTGTAGATCATGCCTATCTTTGTTCCTTCAAAAATTGTTCCCTTGTCACAATCTCAAGTGAAAACTTTCACTCTTTAACAACCTACTTGAGTGTGCTTATAGCTTGGACACTTTCATCTTGTGATCATGTTCTTGTGAAGCTATTCTAGAAAAAGGAAACCATTTCTTTAGCAAAACATTAATGACTAGCCTTGAGTAACAGGTTGCAACTTTGTTATTACCAAATGTTAAACTTTTTGCAATCTTCTTTTGATGATCTATCCATTGGGTGAGTTCAAATAAAATTTGAATAAGGATAATAAAACACAAATTGATTTTTTGGAGTTTAGTTGCCAAATAAAAAGTAAAAAGAATTTCATTGTTAAAATAAGTTAACCATTGACTTTGATAAATGATTTATCATATTGTTACAAATCAAGGATGTAATTCCTTTTTCATGTGTATTGAGTTCCATTTTTCAATTTCAACAAAGGCATTGAAGCTCATGATTCTTTTCAAAGCAATTATAACATCCTTGATTGATGCATTTGCAACATCAATTGTTCCTTTAAAAGAAATGCCAAATTGTTCATGAGTTAATATTTGGTCAATGAAGACCTTCTTTCCTTGTACTTGAACCTAGATTTTGCCATCTTCTATAGTCTTCCAAGTTCACAAAAACTCTTTCAATATATCTTCTCTTGGACTAATCCATTGAATGTTAAAAAGTCCCTCCAAACTAGCTTGTTTTGCCCATTTATGTTTAGTAGGTTCCATCTTTATCCACTAGAGTATCTTTTGAACCTCCTTCACCTTAGGCACTTGATGTTTTCGTACAAGTTTATAAGACACAATCGGCTCCTCAACAATGACTTTCCCTTTCCTTTTCATGATGTAATTGACTTGAAATCTAGGATGTTAAAATACATTGAATCTAACCAATTCTTTCTTGGAAAAATGTTTCAAAAAACATTTCTTTAATAGGTTGAGTTATGAATGGTTGTTGCAACTCCATTTCCTTTTCAATTTCTTCCTCAAACACTTCTTTTGGGTACTCATTAGCAATAGGTTGGTAAGTAAATGTCTCTTGTTTTTTCGTTAGGGTTGTTAAAACTGACATGGTGCACCCAAATTGCATCCATTCTCACACCAACATCCAATTGGACGTGTCAATTTGGTTCGTCAAGACGAACATTGACCATTTCTTTTGGTGACCAAATATTTTCGATCAAACTAGTTCTGGCAATTAAAATTTTTTGGTCGTTCAATTTTCCTGTTACTAAATTAGGGACCAAAAAAATTTGATTGTTAATTTTTGGTGACCATAATGGGCAATTGAAATTTTTTTGGCCTTAAATTGAATTATTGAAATTTTTTGGTCATTACCCAAAATTATTTGCCCAAAATGTTTTTGGGTGTTCTTTGAAAAATTTCAATCATTCGATTTACAATGGTTTGACTTCCATCATTAATCCAATGATTCCCAAAAAAGTTCAATTGTTGCTTAAAACATTTGATTGTTAATTTTGGGCAATAAAAAAAAATTGATCTCCAAATTGGGCGATCAAAAATTTGGTGATCAAAATTTTCAGGCACTACTTACAAAAAATTGGTTGTTGCCCAAAATTTTTGAACCATCCGATGGACCATGGTTCAATCTCTACCATGGTCAAAGGATAGTAAAATAGGCCAAAAAAGTAGTTCACCTAGAATCCCATTTCAAAATATGACATATTTTCCACAAAAACACAAGAAAGTATATTGGAAAGTTTTTTATCTTTCATTTTGAAAACATTGATGCCTACATTGGGTTTATAGTCAATTGAGTATAAAATTTGAAAAACTTTAATATAATAAGAATAGGTAACAAGTAGGTTTGAAATTGACTAATAAATAGTTTTTTCAAACCTACTTTTACCTACAAGCTAGATATATTTTTATTAGAATGTGAAAAGGATGAAAAGCCACAAGTACATTTTAGGCACCCATTAATTCAAAAAAAATTAAAAATGTAATATTCATCTACTTATAATCTACATAAGGGCTCTAAAATAGATTGTGACATTTGCTTGAATTCCCATGAATCTACTTAAACCCACTTTAAACATGTACACTTTATTTAAAGTTTTAACAAAGTTGAAAAAAATGTTCATATTAATCCTTGAACTAAAGAATATATTTAAGTTCAATATATCAAAGCATATTTCCTAGCTACTTTTCATTTATATTGCAAGGAACATTTGTGGTCTACTTTACCATGTTTTCACCTATCATTGATTTAACAATTGAGTTTTTAAAGTTTTTGCACAAAAACATTTTGGTCATTGCTTGAAAAAATGTCAATCATTGCTTGAAACATTTTTCAATCACTAGCCAAAAATGTTTTGGTCACCATAAGGTTTAAGGTGACTAAATGGCATGATTTTTTATTGCTTTTAACTGTATTTCGGGCAACTTGACCTCACTTTGACTTAAGTTGACCTTATTTTAATGTGATGTTGGGTTGTGTTTGTGTTGAGACAATTGTGTCACATTGTGATAGATGCCCAAAAGGTGTGACAACCTTGTTCCTCGTTTTACCAACATTGGAGTATTGGTTATCATAGGTCGTCAAAGGAACTATATATTGCTTCAAGCTCTTTGAATAGTTTTTGACTTTGCTCTTGTTGTTCCAAGGTCTTTCATTCCTTTTTTTTATTAACGTTTTGTGAAATAAGCAACTCAATGTAAATGGCTTTTATGTGCCTAGGTTGTTTTGCTTCTTTTTTTCAATTTGCTCTTTCCTTCCTTTGGCAATTTTTCTTTTTCTTTTTAATCTATCAAGAGTGTTCTCATTCATTGCCTTGAATATAACTCCAACAAAAAGAAAAATAGAAAGACATGCCAAAAGGTGTGATGAATCTTTATATTGCTCTAATGGTTGATAAATATGTGATGGCTATGAATAGACATGTCCTTTACCTAGTTACATACATCTATTGAATAAACGCCTACATTTGTACCAAATGGTGTGTTGATATAATGATTGGTAACAATTTGAATGGGAATTGGTTCAAAAACCTCATTTTCAATAGGTTTTTTAGTAGCTAGGTCACTAGGGTTTACAAGTATAGGTTGTAATGTGCCATTATCAATGGACCATTAAGGTTTCAATTTGTTAATGTTTATTATAACTAAGTTAGGGTCAAAACAAAGTAAAACTATATTGTTAAGTAAACAATATTATATCCCATAAAATCCAAACCACCATCTTTAAAATTTAGGGGAATGTGTTATAATAGCCCTTAAAAACCATAACACATAGTCCCCAAATTGGAACTTGGTTTCAATATATTGATTTATGTGACCATAATGACTTGTTCCATTGGTTGGCAACAACTAGGTCTTGTGCAATGAACTAGTCTTCATGTAGTTTTTTTAACTCTAACAAATAACTAGTTAGTAATTGAGTTCAAGTGTTGGGTTTGTGTTTTCTCTAAGTCCAAATGGTAGTAAATATTCTATTGGTAATAATGGATGTAATCCATAAATAAGTTTAAAGGTTGTGTGATTGGTTCAAACTTTGTATGTAGTTTTGTATGAAAAAAATACTATGGACATGTGTTCATCCTAGTCATTCCAATTTTCATCAAGTAATTTAGTGAGTAAGGTTCCAATTTAAACCTTATTAGTAAATCTAGCTTGATTATTTCCTTGTGGATAATATACGTTGGAATTGGTATGTTTAAGGATAAAATGGTCAGTAAGATATTTAATCATATCATTCTTAAAATGTGTACCTTGGTCAATGAAAATGGTCAATGGACATCCAAAGCAAATAAGAATTTGTTCATACAAAAACTTAGCAATCATAACAATGGTATGGGTGTGGAGTGCTTGTACTTCCATCAACTTTGCTGCATAATTAATGGCTATTATAATATACTAGTTCTTTGAAAGTTTGATTATTGGTTTGATAGTTCCATGATGTCCAAACCCCATTTTTAAAATGTTTCCTCAAGTAAAATGGTAATTAATTTTGCAAGGTTTTGCATCAAAGGTAACCTATTTAGTAACATTAATTATAGGTTCTATAACAGTCATGAACATCTTGATTCATAGTGGGCCACTAGTAACCAACATCAAGGATTTGTGCACAATGATATTTGAGGAAAAATGTCCTCCAACAACTCCACAATGTAGTTCTTATAATTCTAGTTGTAGAATTTGTTAGAATTTATTATCTTGTCCAAATCAATATAATACTCCTTGAAGTACAAAAGGTTTTCTTCATTGAACCAAATATTGATTCTATGAAGTAATAAATCTTTCTAGCATTACTTCCTCTAACAAGTACCCATAAACACTTTGTAACCACTCAAGTTTTAATGTGAATATGTGAACATCATTTGTTTGATTAGGTACTCCAACAAGTTGAGAGTTATTAGGTAACCAACTTAAGGCATTTGCCACTAGATGAAATCTACCATGGTTGTACACAATTTTGAAACCATATTTAAGAAAAACAATACCCATCTATCTAATTAACTAGAAACTTATAACTTATTAACTAGATACCCTTAGGCCATATGATCAACATAAAACACAAACATGCTATTTAATTGATAATGTCTAAATTTGTATAGAGCACATACTATAGCTAAGGCCCTTCACTCTCAATAGGGGTATAATTTCTTTCAATTGAATTCAATAGTATAAAAGAATACATAACTAGTTGATCAAACCTACCATTTGGACTTTGAGCAAGTATTGCCCCTACTACCAATTGAGATGTGTTAGTATGAACATGAAATTCTAGTTGGACTGATTAGAATGTGAACTTGATGCACCAATTTTTACTCTTTTCCAAAGCGGTTTGACATTCAATTGTCCATTCAAATACCTCAATCTTCTTGAGTAATTTTGTGATAGGAGTGCTAATAGAGGCAAATTTTTTAATGAAACACCATTAAAACTAGGCCATTCCATTAAACATTTGGATTTCTTGGGGCGTTGCGTGTATTGGCATCTTGATTATAAACTTTATTTTCTTAGGATTTGGAGCTTTTCCTTCTTTAGAATCTATAAATCCCAAAATAGTTCTAAAGCAAACCATGAATGCACATTTATCTAGATTGAAACCAATGCCAAACTTTCTCTACACTTGAGGAAAACTTCTTGAGTTTCTCTATATGGGCAGATAAATGATTGAAAACAATAAAGTCATATAAGAAGATCTTCATGAACACATCAATGTATTCATGAAAAGCTTTTGTAATTGCCCTTGCGTAGGTAGGCCGTCCATTTTTGACTCCAAACAACATTACAATCCATTAAATCCCCCCTAATCAGCAACAAAAACAATTTTGTATTGATCCTCAAGTGGTATAAAAATATGATGGTGTCTAGAAAAGCCAACTAAAAGGGTATGAACTTCATGTCCAACTACAATATGTACAACTTCACTAGTAAAAGCTTGGAGAGGATATGGACTTTTTTTTGTGGCAACATTTAACTTTCTAAAATCCACACAAATCCTTAATTTGCCATTCTTTTTAACACTACAACTATTACTAAAAGAAAAACATAAAATTTCAACTAAATTTTGCGACTATAAATTAGTTGTACCCCACATATATGATTAAAAAACATTAGTTGCATCCAATATATAATTGCAAATGATGACATCACTTCTTTATGTCATCATAGTCCATGGATGAGACATATGGTCAACAAATACATTTTTATTTGTTGAATATACATATGTAACTTGCGATTTATTTGCCAATAATTACAACTAAAATGGTCATCAACCTTTTATTGCCACGTGGCAAGGGTAGTGCATTTTGAAAATTTGAAATTAAATAATAAATGAATCATATTTTTATGAAATTTATAATATCAATTGTCCATATTTGATGGTTTTAAATTGATCCACATGGCCCAATTAACTTTTGCCACATGGCATGATAATTGAATTTTGAAAAACATTAAATTGATAAAATAAATTGAATTTGCATCATCTATTTTGGATGGTCTTAGATCATGACATGTGGCACAATACCGATTTGCCATGTGGCATGCTTATTGAATTCTTTAAAAAGTAAATTAAATTCACTCCATCCATTTGCTACATGGCATATTAAAATTTTACCAAAATATATTAAATTAAATATTTAGGTAGGTAGGGAAGTAGGTAAGTAGGTAATTAAATAGATTTTCTTATTTTATTTTAGGTTTAGCCTTTAGGGTTAAGCCTTTTTCATAAGCTTACTCCCAAATGTGTGTTTTCAATCTTCCAAACACATTTCATTATATGATTTACAAAATTGAAATGGAGGACAAAAGATATTGGATAATTTTTATTCACAACTTAGTTGCATATTAATTTGTAGCTAAAAAATTTATCCCATATCTTTTGTTCTTTTTTCATGTTGTAAATTATATATTCAAATCTTCCTGCCACACATAACCTTTCCACATAACAATTATTTGAAGTAACAATTGTAAATTTAATATAAAAAAAATATCTAAACTCTTAGAAAAATTGTTTGAAGATGAAATTTGACATTTAAGTTTTTAAAATTAATATATCAACTCTGAAAATTGATATATCAATTACAAGAATTTTTAGTTGAATTCAAAAAAAATTCTTTGAATTCAAAAATTTGTATCAGAATTCTAAGAAAATTCATTTAAATTTGAAACTTGACATTTCCATTCTAAAAATCAAAATATGGATTAATTTTTGGATTTGAATAAATTTTTTCAGAATTCAAATATCACCTTCCAGATTCAATTAAATTTTTTTGAATTCAAATAAAAAATTTCATTATTGAAATTTTAATTTTTGATTCAAATATCATTTTAAAAATTCAAATATTAAGTTTCAAAATGCAAATAACAATTTGCAGATTCAAAGAACAATTTTTGAATTCAAATAATAATTTTCAGAATTTAAAGAAAAAAATAATTTAAAAATCAAATTCATATAATAGTTTACATTATTGATAATCAGTTTTTTAGATTGAACTATTAGTTTCAGAATTGAGATATGAATTTTCATATTCCAATAAAAATATTCAAAATTAAAGTAGATTTTTTTGGTTCAAAGTAATAATTTTCAAAAATTGAAATATGAATTGATTTCAAGTTCATGTAAGTTGTTTGAAATTTCAATTCATGTTTCAAAAAAATTGGGTGTAATGGGTATGAATGGCATATTTTGTTACATCTCACATCGTGATCATTGTATTTGTTTTGTCATGGACCAAAAGTGTCACAATAAATTTGTTGTGTTAAAGACAAAGAAAGGTGAGAAGGTTGTTGAGAATATCAAAACAAAAAAAAGGTAATTCTTTTTGAAAAATAATGTTGTGAAATGGTGAAAATTCACCACAAAAACTATGTTGATAAACCTTTAATATGTTCAAAATATATAACTAATTTGCTAATAATTACTGTATAATGTACTCCTAATAAACTTTTTAAATATATTGTCAATGCAACCCTAAGTACATCGTAGTAATGTACCCCAAATTTAGTTATAATACACTCAAAGGGCTATGTATATGGCATATGGTTGCAACTACTTTTGATCCCAAATGCAACTAATGGAACATATAATGAGCCTATTCATGGATGAAACCAATTCCAAAAGTTGTCCAAATGAAAAGATGAATATGTCAATGGTCACATGGTAGTCACAACATAGTTGCATTTGACCATATAAAGTGTGAACATTGATAATTAGTTGGAAAAAAATCAGTCAAAATCAACACATAGTTGCAAAAAGAATGGTTTAATATTACAAGATTTTTTTAGTGTATTGGTGATAGCCAAATAACTTTTTTAACGAGTTTAATGACCTATAGTAAGTAGTTTATTAAGGTCTTGTTTGATAATGGCTGCATAGTTAAAATTTAACTAATACTTTGCTTGCAAGCAAGTGGTATTAATGTATCCATCTCAATTCGATGTTAAGCTATTTTGGGGTGGTCGTATCCCCTTCAAATTTTTGTAGGTTCAAGCAAAGATATCCTTGAACTCCTTCAGTAATGCAACCAATTGAACACTTATGATTGGTTCAAGATTAACATTCACTTTCACCTATTGTAGATTTTTTTCAATGTTGAGGTTGGTTTTTCTCAGTTGTTCCTCTTCTATAATAGTCCAACCAGTAATTTCAAGGGACTCATGGTGGACAATGTGTAAGCAAATTAAAATGATGTTAAAATTGTTTAGAATTTTAAGGATGTGAAAGTTAGGATGGTTGACAAAGAGTGTACATGTTTGTTCCATTGGACTTAATTGCTTGATAGGCATACCAAACAACTAATCAAACGTAAGTTACAAGATCAGCACAAGGCCCTTTGTTACAAGTACAAAAATGCCTAGTCCTTATAAGGCACTTAATATGTGACGATCACTATTACAAAAGTGGGGTGCAATTTATTAGTTTAAATCACTATGGGACCTTAAAAGTGAAATAACTTCATTGCATTTTATTGATTTCACTATAATATCATTATGTAGACATCATGTTTCATTACTAGTTAACATAATTCACTATTATAATTCACTATAGTAAATAGGTTTATTTATATGATTTTTCAAATATTTTATTTATGTTACTTTATGATATACTTTATATTATTTTAAGCTACTTTAGTTATTTTAACTTATATTTTATGTTATTATAGGCTATTATAAATCATTGTACCCTAAATTATTATACGTTATTTTACCTTAAGATATATTAACTAATTTATTGTAAGCTTTTAAGTTATTTTAAATTAAATTATTCAACTAACTTTAGGTTATATCTTAGGTTATTTTATTTTAAATTACTTTATGTTATTTCAAGTTATACTTTAAGTTATTCAAGGTCATTCTACTTTATGTTATTATAAATTATTTTATCATAAGTATAATAATTTAAAATAATTTAAAATACCCTACAATATAATAATTGACAATGGCCTATGATATTATAACATAGAATATCCAACAATAATTTATAATAAAATAATTATTAATAGTTATAATATAACATATAATAACCAACAATAACTTATAATACAATAACCATTAATAATCATTAATAAAATAGCCATCAATAACCACCAATATCAACTAATAGAATAGTCACCAATATCCACTAATATAATAGCCATTAATATCCACCAATAGAATATCCATCAAAAATATCCATCAATAACCATAATAAAATAACCACCAACAGTCATTTATAGAATAACAACCAATAGCCATTCATAGAATAACCACTAATAATCGTTAATAGAATAACAACCAATAGCCACCAATAGAATAACCACCAATAGCCATTAATAGAAGAACCACCAATAGCCATTAATAGAAGAACCACCAATAGCCATTAATAGAATAACTGGCAATAACTAATAATAAAATAACCACCAATAATTATTATTAGAATAAC
>Ga0209208_10000450_pt1 | contig 53235 bp, 31 predicted proteins | sample S1TSphfallax_3_FD_187694 | JGI IMG/M metagenome (GOLD analysis project Ga0209208, IMG submission 187694) | Host-associated microbial communities from peat moss isolated from Minnesota, USA - S1T2_Fd - Sphagnum fallax MG (SPAdes) (version 2) | ecosystem: Host-associated > Plants > Peat moss >... | reverse complement strand
TGCTTTAATTACAGTGCAAATTTTGTGATGAGGAATAGAGAGTACGGCAGTTTAGGGCAGACACATCACGTGGTACACTAGTGCCGCTTTTGCTTGCTTGGACCCTCCCCTGCCCTCCCCTCCCCTCCCCTGCCCTACCCTACCCTACCCTCCCCTTCCATTTCCCCATTCCCTCCCCTCCCCTCCCCTCCCCTCCCCAGGCCCCCACAGGAGCAGCCAGACATACAAACAAACAAGCAAACAAAAGAGAGAGATAGAGAGAGAGAGAGAGAAAGAGAAGAGAGAAAGAGAAGAGAGAAGACGAGAGCTTCCAGTAGTAGCTTACTAGTGTTGGCCAAATTTGGAGCCAACCCAATATGGTTGCTGTTTTGGATTGTTGGATTGTTGGATGTTAAGAGGGATTTTGTTTGGTGGGTAGGCTGTAAAAGCAACTCTGTTGCAGAGCAGATCTGACTATGAAGCTCTAAGTTGTTGAGTACTTCTGACCATACTGCTGCTGTTCCTGCTCCTCCTCCTCCTCCTCTTCCTGCTGCTGCTGCTGCTCCTGTAGGAGCCTGTGCTCCTGCTCCTTTTGTTTTTAATTCTTTTTTCTCCCTTGTCTTTGTTGCTGTGCCCCCCCCCCCCCCCCCCCCCCCCCCCCCCCCCCCAACCCTTATTCCCTTACCTTGGGGAGTAATTGTTGGTGGGCTGTTGCCAGTGAGTTGCAGATTTGCACCAGCTGTAAGTAAAATAGCAGATAGATTTTTTCTTTTCCTGTTCTCTGTTTTGTATTTTACTCCTCTTCGTAGGAAAATTCAGGAGAGTGCGAAGTGGGACTAAACGGAGCGAGAAGAAGAAGAAGAAGAAGAAGAAGAAGAGGAGGAGCTTACCCAACAGAACGCATTTGCATGCCCTGGAGGAAAGGAACAACAACAAGGGAGGAGTGAGAGTGGGAGTGGATGGATGGCTACTTGCTGCTTTCTCACAGGAGACCTCTTGGTGGCTCACAGGACGTTTGACAGAAGTTTGAAAACTTGGGCTTTTTGAGGGAGATGGAGTGAAAAGAAGCTTCTGGGCTTGTGGGTTTTTCTGTTGGTTTGTTTTTGGGCTTTGGGGGAGTGAGTGGTTGGGTGTTGTTTTTCTTAGCTGGTTGTGATGGGCACAAGTAGAGGAGAGCTTGATCAGCAGCCAAACCGTTTCAAATTTGAGCAACAACAGCTGCAAGAAGAAGAGGGGTCATTATTACCAAGAAAACCTCAAGGTGGAGGAGCTCCTACATCCTGCCTAAATCTCTTTTATCCTTCCTCTTCCCCCCCCCCGCGCCCTTTTGGCATTTTTCTTACCCTTGTGTAGAGCTGAATGCCCACTATTTCCCATCTCTTTCTTCTGTTTTTCTACTGAAGAGGCTGGTTTCTGGCAAAATTCTTTTCAGAAAGGAATCAGTTTTGGTAGAGCTAGCTTCTTTTTGTCTAGGCCCATGAGCTCTGCAATCCTCAGCTTAGCCTTTTTTTTGTGTACCCATGAGCTCTGCAGAACCTCAGCTTAGCTGTTTTTGAGTACCCATCAGGTCTGCAATCCTCAGCGTAGAGCTTTTTTTTCCCTTTAACCATGAGCTCTGAGACTTGCAGAGAGTGGAGTAATACTTAGAAACACTGGTCTCCTGTCGAAATCTGATTTAGAAAACCCTTACTTAGTAAGAACTAATGCAGCAGCCTTTTTTTTCTCCTACTTCCTCTGTAGGGATTGCAATAGTTGGATTTCTGTACATGAGTTTGATGTGAGATCTTTGATGTGCGATTGATTTTTTCTTCTCCTGTCTCTCTCTACTAAATCCTTTACAGTTGAGACAAAAGGCCAGAACTTGATGCAGTTCTTTTGTAGATTTTGATCTGTAGCTCTACTACACAAGCTCTAAGAGATTTTCTTTCTAAAAGTTTGCTCATTTCTAGATTTTTTTGTTTGGGTTTAATTTCAAAGCGAAGAGGATGATGATGATACCATAAACACCTACATTGTTGTCTGAGTAAACATTGTTTACATCTCATGGAAAATGCTGAAGTGATTGAGGAGAGCGCAACACAATTCTCACTCATTTATAAGTGATAAAACTCTCAACTTGGGATTCTTCTTTGTGTGGGACAGCAATCATGCCAATAAAATTCTTCAAAGTCAGTTACAAGTGACACCACCCAACACTTTTTTTTCAATCTTTCCAGCAAGCGAGCAAGCACTCCATTTTTTCTCGATTTCTCCAGCACATACATTATTGTCATAGAATCAAGTGGGTTTTGGGTTGCCCCAAAATTCAACTCCACCTCTTTTAAGTACCAAGCAGAGAGAGATTGATTCCAGGATGGCAGACAACAGTCCTAGAACAGATACTTCTACTGACTTGGAGGCTGATGCGAAGGTAGACAACTGGGTAATACGAGAAATTCTCTATCTACTATCCTTTTTCTCTTTTTTTCCCCTCTTTTCTCTTGCAAAATTATGTTTTTTCCAGTTGTCCAAATTCATTTAGTCTCTCACCATATTGGGTTCTGTCACAAAAGTATTGCTTGCTTATTTTCTATTCCATTGTTCGTTTTTTGGATTGTTGTGCTGCAGCTAGATGATGGACATCATGGTGCAACAGTTGTTTCAAATACTTCTGACCATGAAGCAACAAGGAATGGTGACTCCAAGGTTTGGCAATCGACATTTTCCATCCCTCCCATTTTTTTATGCACAGGGGCAGGAAGCTGAGAATTCTGCTATCTGTTATGTAATTTGTGTGTGCTAGTTTGAAATGGAGCCATTTTTGAAGCTCTTTGTAATTCTATGTTGTTCTTGGTGTGCAGGCTCTCAGACGGCTCGCTCAAAATCGTGAAGCTGCACGCAAAAGTCGGCTTCGAAAGAAGGTGATTATTATTATTATTATTATTTCTTCCAATTCCCATGTTCCACCGCAACATGGTGAAATTCGTTGTTTTCAGAAACTTAATTCACAGCAAAAATAAAATAAAATCGTGTGTGTTTTTTGGGAGCTTCGGATGGTTCATTTCATGGATCAAGATTATCGGAATTGACAAACATGGGGAGTTGTTCTTCTTGGGTGAGTTAGGCATATGTACAACAACTTGAATCAAGCCGAATCAAGTTGAATCAACTTGAGCAGGAGCTTCAAAGAGCTCGGCAGCAAGTGAGTTTTTCTCCATCTTTCACCATTCTCTACTCTGTGGAGGAGGTGTAGTAGTGCCCTACTTGTTTCCATAAGTCCCTTCTTTCCAAGGTATTTTTCAGCTGTATGAGTCTGAGAAGAGAAAAGCCACCCCTGGAGGTTTTGTGGCTTCAGGGTCTTTACATGGGTGTGGGGGTGGGTATGGTATTGATCAGAATCCTCATTCTGGTGGTGGCACAAATGGCGTGAATGTCACCACATTGAATCCAGGTACATTTGAGTTACCCACTTTTTATGATCTGTTGTATGAGATTCCTGTGTTTTGGGCAGTTGTGTAATTGAATATACATTCCCCTTGTATGCATGGTGACAGTCAAGGTGCGCAATATAAATCTCAAGTATTTGTGATGGGTTATGTGGGCAGGAGCGGCTGCTTTTGATATGGAATATGGAAGATGGGTGGAAGAGCAACATCGACAGATGTGCGAGCTTCGCACGGCATTGCACGCGCATGTGGCTGACAATGAGTTACGCTTGCTCGTAGATGGGGGAATGGCACATTATGATGATATCTTCCGCCTCAAGGCTGTTGCTGCTAAAGCAGATGTGTTCCACCTGGTATCAGGAATGTGGCGAACACCAGCTGAGCGCTGCTTTATGTGGATGGGTGGATTTCGACCTTCTGAACTCCTCAAGGTGCATTATGGGAAAAAACTTAAAAATGGTTTCTGAATGCTGCTGATTACAAGCATAATTTAGTGCTGATTTTTTTCCAGCTCCAAATTTTGTCTTGTCTTACTTGTCATAGCCTGACCACCAAGCAAGGTGGAAGAAAAGCAGGTAGGTACCTAGTTTGTTTTCTCAACTGTAATAAGTAGCTGTAACAAAAATTACATAATATAATTTCATTTTTTCAGAAACCAAATTGGGTTTTGGGTTTGTTTTTTGGGAGTCTGCAGATTTTGATACCACAAATTGAGCCATTGACAGAGCAACAAGTACTTGGAATCTGTAACTTGCAACAGTCATCACAGCAGGCAGAGGATGCACTTTCACAAGGAATGGAAGCTTTACAGCAATCACTTGCAGATACGGTTGCTGGCGGCTTGTTGGGCTCATCACCCAATGTGGCAAATTACATGGGCCAGATGGCAATGGCGATGGGTAAACTGGGCACACTTGAGACTTTTGTGCGACAGGTAGTTATATAACAATCAATGAATTTACGCCCTTTGCAGCTCATGGTTCTCTTGAAGGAAATAGATCCATTGTTTTATGGCCTTTGCAGTTCATGGTTCTCTTGAAGGAAAGAGATCCTTGTTTTGGCTCTTCTCGCTTTTGTTCCCCTTCTTTTCTTTCTACTGTGAATGACTCTGTTGAGCTTGGGGTGGGGCTGGCCATGATGGTAGGCGGATAGTTTGCGGCAACAGACTTTGCAACAAATGCATCGGATCTTGACAACCCGTCAAGCAGCGCGAGGTCTTCTTGCAATGGGTGATTACTTTGCACGTTTGCGAGCACTCAGCTCCCTGTGGTCTGCACGACCCCGAGAGTAGGGATAATGAAGGAAGCAGGAGGAAAAAGAAAGGGGGAAATTATTATTAGTGTGGCTGGTGGTGGATTATGAAATCAATTTGCTTTGGGTTAGTTCTGTTTTTCAATTTTATAAAAAAGAATGGCGTGTCAAAGGATTCAAAAGCCACAGCAGTGAACGATCCGGATTCGCTTCCCCTGTTTTTTACAAAGTGCACGACTAAATATTACCACCACAACGCCACTGTAATTGATGGGAGCGGCATGATGTTGAAGGATTGTGAGGGTGGACATGGTGATTGTAATTAGGGCACAGAAGGCAGCAGCTTGTGGTCATGCTTTTTTTTAGTCTCTTGTATAAATTGCAAAGAAAAAAAGTAGGTCTTCAGAACAGTTTGTGACTGAAAAATTTACCATAAAATGGGCGGTCGGGACTAGATGGGAATGATTAGAAAAATGCTAGTAGAGTAGAGTAGAGTTGGTTTCCCTCTCTTTGAAGAGGGGGAGTTTAGGGTTAGGATTTGAGAGTCAAAATCATATCTTCTTTCTGTAATGCAGTGTTCCAATGCCTGAACAACAAACCCATTTCCTGCAATTCATAACGAAGAGAAGGGAGTGGGTGGTGACGTCTTTTGAGAACTTCAAATGTTTGTAAAGATTGTATGTATGCAAGGCATAAAACTCTATTGTAAAGTGACCCATTTAATCTATATGCATACATGCCATGGCTTGTGTGAGTTAGCTGTTTTGGAAGAATTTTAGAGGGCAGGCTTTCCCAATTTTTGAGTGAAAGAAATCCTTTTTAAGCAACTCTTTTAGACTACAGCTTCATATGGGTTTGCTAAATTGTGGGTGTGGGTTCTTGTTAGCCTACTTAGTCATTTACCTGGTTTACCTGACTTTCAAGTATTGTCAACTTTGCATGTGTTTTGATACATTGGTATTGTTAATCTTGAGTTGGGTGTATGGGTGTTTGCTGCAAATGATGTCCCCTTTGAGTATGGGTGGTTTTGGTGTCATTAATCTTGAGTTGGGTGTTTGTTGAAAACAATGTCCCTCTCCAAGTAGGGTTGGTTTTGGAGTCATTAATCTTGAGTTGGGTGTTTGTTGCAAAGGATGTCCCTCTTTGAGTAGTAGGGTTGGTTTTGGTTCTGTTACTCTTGAGTTGGGTATTCGTTTAACACAATGTCCCTCTTTGAGTAGTAGGGTTGGTTTTGGTGTTGGTACTCTTGAGTTGGGTGTTTGTTTAACACAATGTGCCTCTTTGAGAAAGAATGGTTTGAATGTTTTATGTCTTGAATTGAGTGTGTGTTGATTACAATGTTGATGTTTGAGTAGGGTCAGTTTTGCTGTTTTGATCATAGAAGTTATCTTTGATGTCGGTTTGTTTGTTGAACAACCTGCATGTTTGGAACAATTTATACTTATTTAATACCTTTGGTGCTTTTTTCATTCCAATTCGCCATATGGATGTACAACACACGTAAGCACATGTATGCACATAAGAATCCAGATACTTATCCAATTTGTTTCTTTCAAGGAAAAAAATCTAAAGGTGAAGAGATTTTTTAACATTATTCTTCTTATGCGTATGGATTGTTGGGCAGTTTGTTGTCCAATGCTTTTTAAAAAAGAGTGGAGTGGGAGGGGAAGGAGTTCTCATGCACACACACCCCACCAAAAGTGATGGAAAGTATGGCTAATTGTTGTTGATGTGGGGATTGTCGTTCATTTGAAATTCTTGATGGAATTCATTTTTTAGATTTGGTTTCATTGGGTGTCAACAATTTTGTTAACAAGTGTTTGTGTGTGTTTTCATCTTTCATTTTTTTTCATTTGGTCAATTTTGCCTCTGGAACTCTCTTCCTCGTGAAGGCTCACTCACACAAGATAAGAAGGGTGATATTTCAGTCAACTACAAACTACTATTTTAAAAATTGTACTATAAAAAAATTAATGTCTACTTTTCTTTTCTTTTTTGTGGGTTCTAAAGAATTTTGAGCAATCACCACCATGACTTTCAATCCTTTCATTTCTCATAAAAGACAAAGAAAGAAAGCACATGCCATCATCAAAAACTGAAGAAACTTCTTATGACGTATGCCAAAGCCCATTTTATTACGTATGCGAACATCTCTTTATGACGTACATAAGGTGAACTCGTGGGTGGCAAAGAATCACCCTCAAGAATCACACTTGTCTTAATTTTGCACTCTCCATGAAAGTTTAAGTGAAAAGAATGAAGTAAAAACTTGTGGGTGGTCTACAAGTCACCCTCGAGAATCACACTTGTCTTTTGCACTCTCCATGTAAGTCTAAGTTTATTTTAAAGTTTAAATCTGGTCAAGGATTTTTATTCTATTTTTTGTGGCAAACTTTTGCAGTTTTTGTGAATTCTTGCCAAAAAAATTGGGAAGATCATGTTTTCCCAATTTAAAACTTTTTTTCCTTTGGAATAAAATGTGTCTTATCAGCCAAAAAAAACTGCCACTTAAATTGAAAAGAAAAACATTGAGTCTCAAACTTGAGTGAGTGAGAAATGGGCTTTCTTTAAGAAGTTTGTTCATTCAAACCATGCATGTATTTTTCAATTCATTAGGTTAAAAGAACAAAAGGTTTGACCATTAGGCTGACTGATCTAGTAGTACTGCCATATTGGGTGGTAGTATGACCGATGGCCAGTCCCCTCGAATGAACACCATAGACCCCACATGAATAGAAATTTGTTATGCTTTTCCTTAAAAAAAAGTTAGCACTTCATCCCAAGCCCTTTATTTTGAGAATGAAAATAGTTTGTTAAAAGCACAATTTGTGTCAAGTTCCCAATTGGTTTGCTTACTTATGTATATGCCTTGATAAAGTTTGACCTCAACGAGATTTGAAGGTCACATAGCAATTGACTGTATGGGCACAAAAAGTTGTATGACCTGACGTGAGCGAGAACCGAAGATCACATAACAGTTGACGCTATTGGCATAAAAAGGTTTGTGTGACCTCATATGAATGAGAATTGAAGGTCACATAACAATTGACGGGTATCGGCACACAAAAAGGTGTGTGTGACCTCCAATCTTTCATCAGCATAATCAGTCAGCCCAAAAATGTGAACATGCCATGGTGACAGCCAGCCATGACTTCTTGTCTTCTGCTTTGGATGAAATGTGAATGATGAGGATGGATGGATGACACAAAAGAAAGACGAATGTTTTTGCGAGCTATGGATAGACAGCTAATGTATGTAAGAGATAGAGATTAAGGTTGGGGGGCAGGGGGGGGTGAAATTTTGATGAAATATTCAAAGCCAAGTATGTGGACGGATGACATCACTTGATTTGAAAAATATTAAATTTAACCTTTTGATTTACACTACCTATAAGTCGGCCACATGTCCTAAAAGGAAGAAGTAAATTAGTGCAATTGCAGGATTAGGTAAACAGGCTGGTGACTGAAGACTTAGTGTGTCAGTCAGCTCTAGATCTTTCAATCAACCTCCTTTGTTTTTTGTGTCTGAAGATAAAGTGTGGAAGAATAGAAGGTGTACCCAACATCCTTCGAATCGCTTAAATTGAGTCAAAATTGAGCAAGTTATGCCCCTCTAAAGATCTGATGATAAAAAATGAGAGAAAAAAAGCTTCAAGCACATGAGAGCCCATGAGAGTTCACTTGCTCACCTAAAACCAAACAATGATATCCTCATTGATGGATGTCTTTTATCCTCATCATTACAATAGATGAAAGTTTCAACAACCATTATTTTAAAAATGACCATTCAATGTTGAACATGTGGCTAGGATTCTCACAAAAACTAGGGTTTGAAAATCAAAGGTTATGGGTTTTGAACCCCTGTTCCCCAAACTTGCTAGAGGTTTGTGGGCGCGAGTTTTCTTGGACATTTGTCACTAGGAAGACACACGACATGTAGGTGTTGGTTTTCTTGGATGTTCATCATTAGGAAACATCAATTCTCTTAGACATTCGTCATCAAGAAGCAAGAATAAACATTGGTTTTCTTGGATGTTTGTCACCAAGAAGTGATAGTCATGTAGTTTGAAGCAAGGTTGGCACCAAGAAGAGGTGGGTTTGTTGTGTGTGTGACAAGAAGAAACACATCACAAGCAAGCAATGCATCATCAAGAAGCAAGAATAAACATTGGTTTTCTTGGATGTTCGTCACCAAGAAGTGATAGTCATGTGGTTTGAAGCAAGGTAGTCACCATGAAGCGGTGGGTTTGTTGTGTGTGTCACAAGAAGAAGCACATTACAAGCAAGCAATGTGTCATCAAGAAGAAGAGAACATCATGAAGAAAATGTGCATCACTAGGAACAACATGTCACCGGGAAAAGGTGAGTTTGTGTCACCAAGAAAAATACGCACCTAAGTTGCATGCCCATTTCTGTAGACTATTCTAGTTGTACAAACATGTTCTTGAAACTTTCACTTCAAAGTTTCATCATTGATGTGACCTACAATAGTTTTCTGGGCATGTTCTTAAAACTTTCATTTCGAAGTTTCATCATTGTTCTAAGCATGTTCTGACCTCAAAGTTCTAGTATTGCTTTAACGTATTATGGTAGTCTGAACATGTTTTTGAAATTGTAAGTTTGAAGCTCCATTGTTGATGTAATCTATTTTGATGTTTTGGTCTTCTAGTTGTTTCGAAGGTGTTGTCTAACATTTTTGTTGTGTTTTGTGTGTTCTTGAAATCCATAGGTCTTCCTAAATTTTGGTTGTGGTTTTTTTGTTCTTGTGGTTTTATCTCAATGAGTTTGAACTTCCACTTGCGTTCTTGAAGTCCATGTTGGCCTTCACAATTTTTTTCCCATGTTCTTGAGGTGGTTCTACTTTGGTTCTAGTTTTAGCGATCCTAGTTCATGTTTTCCTTTGGTGTTAGTCTTGGTGGTGACCATATGTATTTTTCATATTTAATCATAAGAAGGTAACAACCTTATTATTCAACACCCTTTTACTTGTTGCTTAGCCCATACCCAATTTCTTAGCCTTTTGTTGAACCTAAGTTATGCATCCAAAATTAACACCCATGTCCTTGTGCGAATCTATTCGTAAGCATATTTGAAAGCTTTTGTGAAATCTATGATAGACCTCCTTGATAATTGTTGGACTTCAAGGTATAATAAATTGTGTTATAATGCATTTTTTAACAATTCTAATAACTATTCTATGTGCTATAGTCCCCAAATTTGTTACTATTTTAACCTTTTTTTTTCCTTCTCTAATTACCTTGTTTAAAATTTTTATCCTCATAATATTTATGTATTGAACATAAATCATAACATGTGGTTGAAAATAATCAATTAATGGCTTTTTACATTTTGTGTGTCTTGTAGGTAAATGAGGTAATGAGAACAAGTTGTGTAACCTCATGGCTTCCTAGGTTCAATTTGGAGGATTTTAGGTTTCCTACACCAATTCAAGAATAACCTCATCTAGGTTTAGAATCTTTTCTAGTTTTTCTTCTATCACAATAGGGTTTTGAGGCATGTTTACATAGTAACGTTGGTCAATTTTAATTTGTTGGTAGGATGTTCTTCATGTGTTGTTTGATGGACTAGTGTTTTAGCTATATGGAAAAGTTTTGAAGCAGCATATTCTCCATCCATTGTTGACCTTGATTGTTGTATGTTTCTTCATCTAATTTGTATTCCTCTTGATCATTTTCATGGTTATTAATACTTGTTGCAATGTAAATTTTTGAAGTTTGTCTTTTTGTCCATCGCCTTAGGGTTGAAAAGACAAATACTTAGTAGCCTTGAACATAGCCTCGATGTTTTTCTTTTTGAGAGATTAATCTATGGCCTAGTCTACCCATCTAGCAAAAATGATCTCATTTGGCTCCATGTGATTGTTTTTACACATGACTACATCCCTCACCTTTCTTAATGTTATTTTCTATGGCTTGAAACAAGACACATTTAATGTATGTAGAACATGTCGGTATGAAATAATAAGGTAATCATGTCTAACCCAAAATCTTGTGCTTGTTTATTGCTTCTATGGTAACATGACTACCATGCCAATTCAAAACTAACAATTGACACTCCACCTAGAACAAGTTTCTTAAAAGAAATTAAGAACTTGTTGAACAAGAAAAAAGTCATCCAAGTTTTCTTTTGCATTGACATGTAAGTTCTTGGTTCACAAAGTTTGATGTAATCATTTCATAGTCTTTCACTTTTGGAAATGTAGAGCCCTAGTAAAACACCTCTTGTAGCATTTATTGCATAATTTATAGTTAACCACTTTTGAGACTTGCGGGTGGTGCTATAAACTCCATTTGATCCTTTCCAGCTAAAACCCTTGTTCTAAATTGTCTATTGGCCTAAATGCTTATTTCATTTGAATTCCATTTATGATGTATCATGTAATTGTGTTAATTGTATAATGATTATAAGTTGGTGTATAATGAATTACAGGAAATGGGTGTTAATCCTTGTGCTCTACAAACTTCTAGCCTTATGCTTATCGAATGTTCACCTCTGGGTATCTTTGTTTAAACCAATACTACCAACTATTTCCTAGTATTCCATCTCGGAATGTTGTATCCCTTGTTTGTGCCAACCATGCAATCCTCATCTTTAGTTGTTGTAAGCTTATGGACAATCCACATCCTTGCATATCTAAAGTCCATTTGATCATTGCAATATCTTCTTTTATAAGCACACCTCCTATTTCCATCTTCGTAAGCCTTGTTTTTCTATTCAAGTGGTTTGAAAGTGAATTCAAAGGAATGTTCCATGACATGCTAACCTTCCTTAAGGAACATGTCCCTCTTTCAATAACATTTATTGATGTTTCCAATGCTTCATATGTCCACATGTCAAACTCATATTTGCTATAGGGATTCAATTTATTTGTGGTGGTTTTCTTATGGTTTGTGATTCATGAACAAGGGGTAGATTTTCTTTGCCCATTGGTTGTTGGTCCAACATGTCACTTCATCACTTTCAAGGCACATTTAGAGATTCATGATTGAAGATGTCTTAAAGGTCCCAACTAGTGTTGGGTGGTTATCCAGAAATTTGGTAATAACCAATAGTTCCAAATTTGATTATACATACCCTACCCTAACCTTGACCTCTATTCAAATATTTGGGCTTAAACCTTACCTTAAGACCCACCCTTATCTCAAATCCAAGTCCAACCTTGGAACTAGATGACCATTGGTTCCATAAAATTTTGATGACCTTGCACCAAGTTTGAGGTTTTATAGGTAGCCATCGGTAGGAGTGTAAAAGAAAAATCACACACACAATGGTGAAATTGGCATTAGCAATCTAGTTATTAAATAAAAGCTCCTTTGAAGTTTCTTCCAAATCATTATGTACATTCTTTTCCATTCTCGTTATTTCAACTAAAATTGCATCTTCATTGGCCATTTCATATTTGTTCTATTGTCCTTCGTTCACCTATATGCTTATTATTAGGTCGAAGTAATAAATAATAACATTGTCCTCACTACTTGTTTACAACTTTGATAAATTGACAATTGTGTGAACTTTGTTCTTTTGTCAAGTACTTGTATGCAACCAAAAAAGGGTTTTGATGGGAAGCTACTAACTCCAATACAATCAGGAAGAAATGGATAAGTTGTAGATTTTGAAGTATTGATCTTCTATAGAAGTTTGGGATGTGGCTTCCATTTGGACAGTTTTGTTTTCTTCCCCTTATTTTTTATTCTTTTGAAACACAAAGTAAGAATAGGGCTTATAGGCACAGTGCATGAAATTTTGCTATGAGAAGTTTCAATGTACACCAAACCTTAATATTAATTTTCTCTTTTCAAATCAGAAAATCAAGCACCAAATTATTTTTTGGATTATTCTAATGCCTATATAATTGTGGCACCATTTGATCAGGTCCTTCATATTGGTGGCATAGTGAGTCTTATGATCTGGCATCCTTGTGAAATTCAATTTCACTTCATCTATTATGCATTGTTTCAGTTAAGTTTTTGGAAGATTTATATAATCCATTGTTCCTTTTCTTCCTTACAAGATTAATAATCACAAGGATGGTAAATAAATTGTTGGAATTGGACATGTTAATACAAGGCCATGTCTCTTGAATCTTAGCCAACATCGTGACAATGACTCTTTCTTGTTGCATTTGGAAATGTGACAGAAATTCATCACACAAATATTTGTTTTATGGTTTGCCTGAAATTTTGGGCGAACTACTTTTAACTTTTTTACACCCACCATTGTTTAGAGCTGATGAAGTTAGTGGGTAGTCATGGTAGTTCATTATTGTTATTCATGATGAGGGGCATAACTTGACACTTTATGCGCAACTCTCATAAGGTCACAATTGTATTTATTTTCATGTTGCCTTTGAAATTGTTGTTGTGGAGATTTTTCTACAATTTCAAGGATGTTTTTACCACTAGGCCATGCACATGCACCCTTTTTCCTTTCGGTTTTGGGACTTGGTGCACATGTTGCTTCTAGAAATATTATGGTTATCGTAGTAACAACATCAAAAACTTTATATATTACTTGATTTATGAGCCATTCCAACTTTCATAATACAACAAAGCTTACATATATAGTAGTATTATCAGCATGATCAACTAGGTGTTCCAATAGTCTATAGTCCATGTGTCAATGATTGACTATTTACAACAAGAGGTGGTTTTGTCCATAGTTTAGTCTTTAGCTTAATGATAATTTGCATAGAAAATTCAACAATGTTAACAAAATACTATTTTTTGACATTTGATATGGTACGCTTGCAAGGGGTGGAGTGAAAATGTTGCATACTATAAAAAAGTAGTAGATCCAGACAAGTGGGATGCAAGATGGGTTGCACTATGGGAGAAAAGGATAGATATTCTTGTGAAGACATATGAAATTGAATTAAAGCCTTTATAATTGACATTCAGGATTAGAGCCTTGGGAACAACTATTGTCCGAACTCTATTGCTAACTATTTGCCTTTATTTGAGGCCTATTTAAAACTTGAAGAAGATGAGGAAGATGAGGATGTTGATCAACTTGCTTAGTTGCTAATGACTCCTATTGTCCCCTTGAAGCACTCAACAACACATTATCTAAGAAATAGTTGGGTCTTACCACATGTTACTTTATGAATGAGCTTCTATCACATTTCCATGCCATTAATGTCCTTTAAATATGTTTTGTATTTCCCCTATGCCTTAGGGTTAAATGTTTACATGCATAGGGGCAAGCTAAAATAAGATGAAGCTTGCCCTGAAACTTACCCTTGATGGCTTGTTGTAGCTTGAATGAGTATATTGTTTTTTTTTTAAATGTTATGTTTCTTGAGTGGGAACCTACCATCATGACCAATCTTGCCATTGATTTTAGAAATGCAAAAAAAAACTCAAGATATAGACTTTTGTATTGGCCAATATATTGTTGAAAAAATTATTATGGAGCATATATACACCTACAATTGGTAGCTGATGAAATCAATGGAAAGTAATCATAGCTAGTCATTGCCATTTGTGACAAAAGATGATCCTTGATACTTTGTCAACATTCACAAGTTATTTTGTTGTGCTCATTTTGTTTATGTTGGAATGGATGCAATGGTTAGCCTCAATTTCATAGATATGTTTTGTGTTAGTTTATGTAGTATGTAACATGTTAGCAATAGGAAATTTGTGTAAGTTTTGTGGTAGTGCTTGGCCTTAATTTTCTAGCATTGTTTTAAGTCATATGGCATATAAGAAATTGGACACCTTTTTGTTTGCCTCAACTTTCTTGTTATTTAGTTGGTGTGCCTTTTATCTCATAAGGAGTTTATATATTGGCTAAGCTTTCTAAACTTCCCTAGTCTTATGTCAACTACTTTCATAGTTTTAGGTGATTTTGAGCCTCTTGATGTAGTGATTGTAGTCATGGTAATCACTATTATGACTCATGCTTACACTAGTAGAAATTGGCCATTTTGCAACTGGTCCATGCTAATTTTGAGTTGCAAGTGACATTTGAAACTAAAATATTAATAATCACATTGGACAAGTTGCGTTGACACTAGTCGTAAACGACAACAAATTTTGGATGAAAAAAAATTCAATGAAATACACCTTCATCTTTTGACTAGTCATATATGTATTGTCGTTTACAACTAAGATGCGACTTTTTTTGGTGAACAATGCGAACAAGTTATGTGTTGCCATGTGTCCCAACTTTTAATAATTAAAAATATTTTATTATTATTTTGAAATAATTTAAAATGTTTTATTTTTATGTTTGGATGGTTTAGATTGTGACACATGGTGCAATATAAATTTGCCACATGGCATATTAATAGAAATTTTCCAAATTAAATTTAAATAAATATTTAGGTATGTAGGTTGAACTAGGTACCTACCTACCTAGCCATATAGGCTAAACACCTATCTAGATAGGACCTATTTACCTACCTAGGCCAAATACCTACTTAGGTATGTACATAGGTACATAGGTAAATAAGTAAGTAAGTTAAGGAAGTATGTAGGTAGGTGTAAGTACATGAATATTTTTATTTTATTTTGGGTTAAGTCATTTTATTGATTCATCCCATATGACCATCTTTTTAAATATGAAAATGTAAAACAAAACACCTTGTTTATATACTTTTCAAAATGAGAATGAAAGCCAAAACATATGAGATAAAAAATTTAGTTGCAAGTCGTTTGCGATTAAACATTTTTAGTTGCCAACTACTTGCAACTAAAAAAATTACATTGTCACCATGTCATTAAAATGTAAATGACATTCCACACTGTCGCCAATTAATGACATTTACATTAAGAAGTCTCTTAAATTTACATTGTCGCCATATCATTAAAATGTAAATGACAAGGCCACAGTGTGACACACCCCCTTGTTGTTCAGGCATTGGAACACTGCATTACAGAAAGAAGATATGATTTTGGGTATCTCTCAAAATTTCCTGAGTTCTTCCACACAGAACTAACCCCAAGCAAAATGATTTCATAATCCAGCACCAGGCCCACACTCATAAGAATTGCCCTCTTTTTCTCGCGCTTCCTTCATCATCCCCTCCCTTGGGGTCGTGCAGACCACATTGAACTTAGTGCTCGCAAACGTGTACAGTAATCACCCAGTGCAAGAAGAGCTTGCGCTGATTGATGGGTTGTCAAGATCGCATTCATTTGATGCAATGTTTGCTGCCGCAAATTATCCGCCTACCATTATTGCCAGGCCCGCCCGAAGCTCAACGGAGTCATTCACAATAGAAAGAAAAGAAGGGGAACAAAAGAGAAGAGCCAAAACAATGATCTATTTCCTTCAAGAGAACCATGAGCTGCAAAGAGATTGTTGTATACCCACCTGTTGCACAAAAGACTCAACTGTGCCCAGTTTACGCAGCGCCATCGCCATCTGGCCCATGTAATCCGCCACGTTGGGTGACGAGCCCAACAAGCTGGCGGCAACCGTATCTGCGAGCGATTGCTGTAAAACTTCCATTCCTTGTGAAATCGCATCCTCTGCCTGCCGTGATGACTCTTCCAAGTTACAGATTCTGAGCAGTTGTTCCTCTGTCAATGTCTCGATTTGTGGTATCATAATCTGCACACTCCCAAAAAAAAACAAACCCAAAACCCAATTTGCTTTCTGAAAAAAGAGATGATATACGTGATTTTTTTGGTTACAGCTACTTACACTTGAAAAACCGAACTAGGTAGCTGTAGACTTGCTTTTCTTCCACCTCGCTTGGTCGTCAGGCTACCACAAGACAAGACAAAATTTGGAGCTGGAAAGAAAAATCAGTTCTAAATTATGCTTGTAATCGGCAGCAATCAACAACCATTTAAATTTATATTTTTCCCGTGATGCACCTTGTAGAGTTCAGAAGGTCGAGAGCCACCCATCCAAATAAAGCAGCGCTCAGCTGGTGTGAGCCATATTCCTGATATCAGTTGGAACACATCCGTTGTAGCAGCGACAGCCTTGAGGCGGAAATATTCATCATAATGTGCGAGTCCCACCTCTACGAGCAAGCGTAGCTTGTTGTCAGGGTAATGGGCACGCAATGCTGCGCGGAGCTCACACGTGTACCGATGGAAGTCTTTCACCCATGTTCCATAGTCCATATCGAAACCAGCCGCTCCTGCCCACATAACCCATCACAAAATACTTGAGATTTGTATTGCGTGCCTCGTCTGTCAACATTCATGCAAGGAAAAATGTACATTTCACTTACACAACTGCCCAAAACACTGGAATCTCATGCAACAGATCATAAAAAAGTGGGTAACTCAAACGTACCTGGATTCAATGCGACAACAACATTCACCCCATTTGTGGCTACTCAAAGAGGGACTTCTTATGACGCATTCGGTAGCCCATTTTAGTGCATTGGGTGTCAGCAATTTTGTCAACACAAGTGTGCGTGCGTGTGTCTGTGCGTGCGTGCTTTTTATTCATCTTTCATTTTATTTTCCTTTGGTCAATTCTGACTTTCAATCCTTTGATTTCTCATAAAAGACAAAGAATGAGAGTACATGCGGTCATGAAAAACTGAACAAACTTCTTATGACGTATGCCACAGCCCATTTTATTACGTATGGGAACATCTCTTCATGACGTACTTAAGTGGAACTCATGGGTGGCATAGAGATGACCCTCAAGAATCACACTTGTCTTAATTTTGCACTTTCCATGAAAGTCTAGGTTTATTTTGAAGTTTAAATCTCATCAGGGATTTATATATATTTTTGGTGGCAAACTTTTGCAATTTTGTGAATTATTGTGAGAATTTCTTCAACATAAAATGTGTCTTTTCAGCTGAAAAAATTGCCACTTTGTGAAATCAAAATTTTTAAAGAAAAACATTGAGTCTCATACTTGAGTGACAAAGAAATGGGGCTTCTTTAAGAAGTTTGTTCATTCAAACCATGCACGTGTTTTTAATTCATTGGAGTTATCCATAAAGTCGAAAAAAGCTAGGGTGGACTCACCTTGTGTTCATTGAAAACACAGGGCATAGTTAGAAACATAGGGTGAGGAGTTGACAAAAGAATTAAAACATGGGGTGAAACTTGGAAATGCATTTGTTTTGATGCATTTTTGAATTTCACCCCTCTTTTTTTTGGCACATGGATTATGTGATGACAAGGAAGAGAGATGAAGTTTTAAGGTTTGCATTGGAAGGAGTGCCAAATTTTTGCACCACAAAGGTGGTCGTTTTTTAGTGCTAAATGTGTTTAGGTTTTTAGAAAGTAGCCAACTTGGGTTTTCATCATTGTTTCTACTTTTTTTCTTAGTGTGTATGAGTGCCATAAAAGTTTATTTGAAGGGGGAGGAGGTCCAATGCTTGAAAGAGGAGGCATTTGAAGGCAGGTGCATCAATAGAAAAATAAGTCACATCTTTGAAGGTCATTCAAGAAGCCAAGAGGTGCATCAACAAAAAGTAGGTCAATTCGTAGGTTTAAAGGTGCATTACCAAAACATCACTCGCTTGAAAAAATTGTCAATCATCAATGCGACAAACGCACTACCATATTAAGAAGGTATTGCTGAAACTTGGTGGGGTTTCTTTTATTCACATGGTTACCAAGGTTTGTTCACATTGTTTGCGAGGTTTTTTTTCATCATGTCATTGCCATGGGTTGTTTGCATATTGTCTATGGGGTCTCTTCTCTTTATGTGGTTACCAAGGTCTATTCACGTTGTTTGAAAGGTCTTTTTTTAGTGTTGTTCCCAAGGTTTGTTCACATAGTTTGCAAGGTTTGTTTTCTTCATGTTAAGGTCTATTTTCTTTGTGTGGTTACTAGGGTCTATGTGTGGTTTAAGAAAAGACGATTGCACATCAACATATGAATGTCAAAATTGTTTCAAAGTTGGTGTAGTCTATGTGGTTCAACAAATGAAGGTTATGCATAATGTTGGCAAAGTTTGTGTGGTTCAACAAAATGGTCGACATAATGTCACACGTCACACATCCCAAGTCTATTGGCAGACCATAGTGCATCTTAGGTTAGTAGGTAGTGCAATTAGAAAAGGTCAACTATTTAATTAAGGCTTTTAGGTAATTGAAAAAGGCTTCTAGGCTCATCATTTTTTTGCTTTGAACAATGTGTCAACATGTGGGTGAGGCGCAAGCTCTTTAGAGCCATAGTCCCAATAGCACATTCTTGTCAAAATGATGAAATCTTCTACAACCGTGTGGAAAATTTCATGATTTGGGAATCATTATTGTTGTGTATGTGGTCTCTTCCACTTTTTGTTGCAAGCTGGTGTGTCAATTTGTACAATCCCTAGTTGAAAGAAAATAAAATTAACCTTGCAATAACCTCTTTCATATGTTCATGTACAAACAAATTTGACACCCACATCCTATAAACCCATGTATACCCAAAATCCCAACTTAATCTAAATGTGTTGAGGAAAAAAAACTTATTATTTCTTTTCCTAGATTCTATTGTTATGCAACACATTTTCACCCCTTGACACCTTCAATGGTTTGGCATCTTTTTTGAGTAAATAAAGCATGGTTTATGGTTGTAGGCAAGAGTCTTCCTTGGAATGCATTGGAGGTAATGAGAATTAACCATCTAGGGGTCCTACCTCAAACAACTTCAAACCATTAATTGTATCCCAAAGTAATCACGCCAAATGTGGTTTAAGCTTGAGTTTCAATATTTGAAGATGTGTTTGGATCCCATTGACCTAGTTTATCCCACATACTATGATTCAAAAAATGATTTTTCTTATGTAAATCTATGTAGTGTGGAATAACCTCCTTGCTAGATATATGTGTTGAACGGCACAAATTTTGTACGAAGTTAAATGGAAATTATTTTTTGTAATTTTTTCTTTGTAATTTTGTCATATATTTGATCTATACCTATTGCTAACTACAAATCTGCTTTCAAAATACTACCCTAAACTTGGTTTCTTTCAATTGTTGTTAAACCCTAAAGTTGTCAAACCTTAAACTTTTATCCTTTGTTTTTCTTTTTTTATAGCTTGGATTAAACCTCTTTGTTATTGTGTTTTTTTCTAATTCTAGTACACACTTTTATCTATGCATTTTGGTAGCTATAGATTCTTTTTTCAATTGATTAACAAGTGCAATCACATTAATGCATACACAAGTAGTTGTAATCAATGTTTGGTTTTGTGTATCTAACATTTTAAAGAAAATAAAGAATTGCAAATGGAATTATTTTCACATAATGTTATTTTCAATGTATTGGTATATATACTTTAGAAGTTTGAAATCAATATATTAAATGAAAAATACCCAAAAACATTTTGAAAACACTGTAACTAGTGTTTTGAAGTAGTAAAAAGACTTGTAAATGCACTTGAATGTTTTTGACAATGATATAGCAAAAAATTTGTGTAAACCATAACATAATAATGTGATGAAAATTTTAAAGATTTTAAAGGATTTTTGTTCAAAGTATTCGAAGAATATATTTGAATAAACACCCAATAAAGCAATCGCCTAAAGGGGTGGGTGTGACTCATGATATCTCGTTTGCACCCTAACGCTAAACCTGATCTTTTTCAATTATTATCAAACCCTATTTAGTTATCCAAACCTAAACCTTTATCATTTTTTTTTAATAGCTTTGATTAAACTTCTTTTTTAATTGTGTTTTTTAGATTTTGGTACACATTCTATTTATGCCTATTGATAGCTACAAATTATGTTCTTAATTGATTAACCTTAAACTTGGTCTCTTTCAATTGTTGTTAGACCCTAAAGTTGTCAAACCCTAAACCCTTATCCTTTGTTTTTTTATATTATTTGGATTAAACCTTTTTTCTTTTTTTTAAAAATTTGGTACACACTCTATCTATGCTTATTAATAGTTACAAATTATGCTTTCAATTGATTAACCTTAAACCTAGTCTTTTTTAGTCGTTATCAAACCTTAAAGATGTCAAATTCTAAATCTTTCCCTTTACAAGTTGTAGTAATTCCATGATTTTATTTTCCAAGTGGAGAGCTTAAAAGATAGACTACAAGATACATTGAAGGAGTTAAATACATACAAAACTAATGAAAAAAGTGAAAAAAGGTTGTTTTGTAAAGTGATCAAGTTTTGGCACAATTCAAATCAATTGATGGACATGTGACACGAATTGTATTGAAAAGGAAACATAATTTGATGGAAGGTATAAGTACTAGTCCAGTTTATCATTCTTCTCTTAGCCCTTCTCCTAGCTTCATAATCAAAGACCCTTGCCACTATTGCCAACAAATTTGAAACTAATGTGGAGGAATGAGAGGCTATATTAAGGGCAAAAGTAGATGTTAACATAGAAAAAAATGCATTCAAAATAGCCAATTTAAGGGCAACTAAGGAATGTGAAGTCATCACATATGCAGAATTCAAGGCTAGGATCAAGGATCTATTAAACCTTTAATCAATAGTCACCATGCCAACCATGTCATGTGTTAAGCAGAATATTACATTGTGAGTTTTGAAGTATATTTATCTACTTAAACCTATAGTGGGTTCCTTCTCCCTACCTTTAGTAATTCTACCAAGGGGTCTATTATATGGATTCTTCAACAACACTTGTGAATTTAGATTATAGACCAATTAATTGTCAACACTATTTACACACACCTTGTCTTCCTTACAACCTAGACCTCCCTTCTTGTTCTTATGTGTGGTTCTTAATGTCTAATTTTCTTCTATATTATGATTTCCAACAAGTTTAACTAAAATTAAGATACAAGATGATCAATGATGACAATATGTGATGACTTCTTCCTACTGTGCACAATTGTTAAAAGGAGTAGTTACTTGTGATAATAGTTAGTCAGTATGATTCTATTTACTTAGCTATTTTTTAGGAATTACTAGCTAGATACATAGTTTTTATCACCATTTGAATTTGAATAGAACATAGGATTATTTTCTTTTTGAATATCTTTGGAGAAGAGGAAGAGATGATGATTATAAAAACATTGAATATTAATGGAGTATACAAGAAAGCACTTTGATTTCTAGAAAAACTTAACTTTGTAGCCATAATTTATGTTTTGATGTTTTATGATCATAATTTCATTGTTTGATTTTTATTTTGGAACTAGACTTAAGTAGATTTGAATGAGCAAATTATGTTTTTATTAGGGTTTAGAGTTTAGGTTTGAATTAAAATGGAGAAATGGAAATTCAAATTGTAATTAGAAATCTTAAGAGGCAATTAGATCAGGAGGATCAACAATTTGTAACACCAAAAAAAAAATCAATTTGAACTTAAAGATCCATGGACAAAAGAAATATCTACAAGCCACAAAACACCTTAAACAGTACTACTTATTCCTTGTGAAGTGCAAATTGGTGAAACATTGAAACGCACTAGCAATCTGCAATGAAATTATAAAAGATAAGAACATTAGATTGAAAATGTAGACTCATAGGATGAGTTTAGAAGAAGGAATTTTGAATTAAAACCTCGATAGGAAATTATACTAGAATTAGCAGGTCTAATGCAGCAACAACTTTAATGTTCTTATTCATGTAAAAGAGCAAATATTCAACATGTCAAAAAGGGAGGAAGTGGTACCAAGGTACATATCTACTTCACCTCATTATTATTGAAAGGATCATGAAAATGCAAAGTTTGAACAAAAAACTCAGAATTTTGAACCTTTAATTTGTTATATGGTTTAACAGGAAGCCGTAACCCAAGGCATCAAAATGTCCAAAGGAGTTGATACTTGTAATTAGACAAAAAATTATAGTTTTACTAAGAACAAAACCAACAATGGCATAAGGTGTACTTGTGGCTATTAAAGTAAAGTACAGTGAACCCAAACTTAATCAACAAAATGGAAACATTGTTAGAAAAGTCTCAAAGGACTAGAGCAAAAATATTCATAATGTGAACAGAATTCCAAGACCTAATATTCATCGATGCACATATTGTCATTAGATTGGACATCAAATCAATGAGTGTCCATTTATTGAAGATAATATGAGGCAAGGATTTGTTGAACATTTCCAAAATCTGAATCTAGAACCTACAAAAGTAGAGAACTATGGATATAGAGAGCCAAAGGAACTATACTGTGAGAGGATCAAAATTCTAGATAAACTCAAAAAAATAAATCTAGAGAGATAAAAAAGTGGAAGTGAAAGCTCAAATTATGGTAGATGTAATATCTATTTTTGTAATTTCTGCACCAAGACTATTACATCACACTGATGTTGAAATTACTTATTTAGTAATTTCTAATTTAAGAATGGAACTAGTGAGATTTATACCATTGGGTGAAAATCCTTTAAGGTGTACCACACTAGACAAAAAGGGCTTAGTCCTTACTGCAATCCTTTTTTACCTTATATTTTAATCACCATAAAAAATAATGAATCAAAAGTTGTCAAAATTTTCAAAAGGACTATATTTTAAACCATTAAAATTTTAGATTCCATCATAATTGTCCATAAATGTGTCTTTACATGTTAAAAAAGATTAGGTAAAAAAGATAGAAAAGGGTGAAGTTGTGACAAGATTTTGGCACACCTTAAAGAATTTGGACTTCATTATATTCCATGGCAATGCTTTAGTCTATGGTTACAACTATTGAAGCTCCATTTGTAACAACATCAACTCATATTGTTGTTAGTATGAATAATATTGTCTTTTAAACTCCAAGGGAAACATAACTAGTCGATGTGCATACAGAGATGCCCATGGAGGTGGATAGGATTTTTGCTAAACAACCATTAGATCCAAGAGGAGGAGGCTCGGACTTACCAAGACCACCAAGACCTCTAGAACCTTTAAGATATTTTGGATTGCCAATGATGAATCCAAGTAGACCACCATTACCACCAAACATGCCTTATCATCAGCCACTAAACTATCTTGAATATGTGGAAAACAATAACCCAAATGTTCATGTTAGAGTTTTTAAAGCTATCATTAAAGCAAATGGTGAAACATATGATGTAGAGATTGTTAATTTGTTTAATTTTACCCTTAAAGATATTGTGTCTGATTGGTGTAACAACTACATGGGAGATTACCCAAATTATACTTTTGCAAAATTATAGTTAGCATTTGTAAAACATATAGAAAAGTTCAAAATGATGAATAAGTTTACCTACAGTTGAAAAACATGAAGCTGGAGAAGTATGAAAAAGTGGAAGTTTATTATGAAAGATTATTAAAATTAGCCAATAGTCTTCAACATTGGACAACAAATAGTTTCCTAACTACTATTTCCAAATATCAATTATAACCATATCTGCATGTAACAATAGTAGGCATGAAGAGAAAAAACTTGCACAATAAGGAAGCAACTTTGGTTTGTGAATAAGGAATTTTTGAAATAAAGGCTATAAGAAATTTGTTAGTACCACATAATAGTAAGATGGTATTAGCTCAAAAACCTTAGACAATTACAGAGAAAACAAGAATGTATTATATAAATTGTCATAGGACAAATCATAATGTTGAAACTTGTAGAGTCAAAAGAAAAGAAGACCATGTTCTTGTAGTTTCTGAGGTTACTATTCAACAAATCAAAGTACAAAGACATGTGAAGTATTCTTGTCATATCTATGGTGACACAAGACACAAGATCGTAGATTTTCCTAAGTACAATGATATGCAAAATATGTTTAAGAATAGAATGAAGACTACAAAAAAACCATGTGGTGGAGCCTAAGTGTTGCAACCCTAGCTTTGGGCTTGCGACTAAGGCAAAGGGGTTACAAGGGTGTGGGCCAAGGGAAAGCCCAAGAGTCACATCACATACTCCCAGAAGTGTAGGAAAGTGTGAGGGAGTGAACCCTCACACTCCCAAGGCAACTCCCACTTTGGGAGATGGAGTCCCGGTGGACTCCCAAAACTTCAAAGAGCAATTTCAAGGGTCAAAACTCAATGTCTTGTGGCGTTCTTTATATCATTGAAAAGATCTTGGAACTTAGATGTTTAAAATGGGATCGCATTGCTCATTTGGACATTTGAAACACAAGTTATGGCCAAAAGAAGGGTTGGGAGTCAAATTGTCAATTTGACTCCCGACCATAAAAAGTTGGGAATCGACCCGATTTACTTGTTTGCAGATGGCGTGCGACATATTGTTGAAAAGCTCTCGACAAGGGCTACAACTTTGCTTTAGGCCACATCTCGATCTGAGGTCTTCTCGCAAAGTTATGGGGCTCCAAAGTCACAAGAGTCCCAACTTGGGCGATTTCGGCCGTGACAAAAATCCATTTGGATGTGGGCCCCATGGAGAGGTGCAGAGTATACTATAAAGAGAGAAGATGGTGGCTTCCCCCAAGTCCGGGCCGTGATGAGTCTTGTGTGTCCGTGTTGCCTGTGGGTCGTCCTAGCACCAAAAGTGCTCCAATTACACACTAACCACCTTATGTGGGTTTTGTGCAGGCCCGTGTGAGTGAGTGAAGCTTGTAAACTCTTCCTAGTCCCATCCCGGAGCTCCAACATGCCCCTCTACCCCTCAAAGTGTTGTGAGTTAGGGAGCGTGCCTTGACTCCTCCTTCTTCCGTTGTTTTCTACTTGGACTCACATTTGAGTCTTTTAAGGAATTGGGAGTGCGTCACTAAGGTTACCAATCCTTCAATCCATATGGTGAATATTAACATGGCCATTACTAGGAGCAAGGTTATTAAAGAACATGTGTTCAAGGATAGAAAACTAATAAAGAAATATGTTAGTGATTAGGAAGAAGAGTAGAGACTACATTAATTTTTGTCAAGACTATACAAGAGATGCAAGTAAAAAACCCACCAAAAAATTTAATTCAAAAGGAGGAAGCATAGTGGAATACATGTTGGGTAGGATTACCAGAGGCTGAAGTGCCCACAAAATTAATTGTACCAAACAATGTATGTTATTCCTAATAATAAAATTATGTTTATGGAACAAATATTCCAAGATATCAATAAACAAATGATGGAAACTACTTATACCCTCAGGTTAAGTCAATTATGGAAGATAACACCAAACATTAAGAAATATATGTGGTAGAAACTAAAGCCAAAAAAACCCAATATAGTCATTCAAATGATATTAAAATCTAGTGTGGCCATAAGGCTTGAGCACATTTTGAAATAAACATTATAACTATAAAGGTAATAATCAGATGGCGATTATCCAAGTATAAGTTGGGAAGAACATTGTTGAGGATGTTCTCATAGATGGAAGGGCAAGTGTAAATATTATAATAGAAAACTTCATAACAAAATTAGGTTTACCCAAACCAAGACCAGCTCCATACCATTTTAGAATGGCAAATCAGAATATGACTAAACCTTTAGGAAACATAAAAAAATTTGAAGATTCATATACATGGTATACCATATATAGCCACATTTATTGTTTTGAAAAATAATGTGGTGGATTCTAATTATTTTATGTTGTTGGGAAAACCTTGGCTTAGATCTACAAAGGTTACACATGATTGGGGATGTCATTATTGTTCAAGGTAATGGAATAGTTACAACAATATATGTTAACAAGAAACTAAGAGTAGAGACTAAAAGGCCCCAAATACTTGTTTGTTATGACTTAATGGAAGGGTTAACAAATGAAAAAGAGGATTTGATCTTTGAAACAAAACTAGAGTTATTCTCAATTGGCACAATCACCATTTCATTTTAACAGATGAAACATTTTCATTGCTAAGTATTGGAGTGTCAAAAGTCAAAGTTAGTGGAAAATCTGACCTAGAGCAAGAAACACCATATCAAGGAGGAGTAGAATTGGTGTTTTCAACAACAAACACAACTTTAATCTCATGTTAGACCAAAGATCTCACTTGAAGATAAGGTTTATCCAAAAACCTATTATCATCATAGCCAAACTAATATTGAAATGGATGAGACACTAGCAAAAATACAAGTACAAAATCTTAAGATAGCAAGTTGGACTTTGATTAAATAACAACTTGATAAACTAAATCTTGGTACAAAGGCAAATCCATAGTACATCAAAGTTAATGCGCAATTGACAAAGGAAAAAAATAAAAAGGCATGTACCTCTAGAGTTGGTTCAACACAAAATTAAATTAAATATTTCAATTCCACCAGCACATCAAGCAAGGTACAAATTGAACCTTAATTATGCTATAGTTGTCAAACATGATATTGACAAACTATTACCATAAGATTTATTCAACCAATAGAGGAGGCTACATGGTTATCACCTATAGTGGTAGTGCCTAAGAAGAATGGAAAATTGAAAATTTGTGTGGATTTCAAGAAGTTCAATAAGGCAACCAAAAAAAATCCTTATCCTTTGCTAGTTTATGATAAGGTATTGAACATTATAGCAAGGTATGAAGCCTACTCATTTCTAGATGGATACTTAAAATACCATTATATTTACATAGCCTTTGAGGATATATATACAAAACATCTTTTGTAATAGATTAGGGAGCTTTTGTTTAGATGGTGATGCCATTTGGTGTTAAAAATGGGCCACCAACTTTCTAAAGAGTAATCAACAAAACCTTCAAAGGGTACTTAGACTAGTTTATGAAGATATTTATAAATGACTTCATGGTCTATAGTGATATGGAAAGTCATTTGATGAAGTTCACACTTTGCTTTTAGAAATGCAAGGAATATATAATTAGTTTTAACCAAAGAAATGTGCCTTTATGGTATTTTTAGGATTGATTTTAGGATTCATAGTTTCTAAGGAAAAATACTAGACCTTAAGAAGGTTCAAGTAATAGTGAATATGCCAGTACCTACAAACCCATAGCAAATTCAAGTCTTTAATGGTATGGCTCAATTTTATAGATGTTTCATCAAGAACTTTGCCTTTATCATGGCACCAATCACAAAACTAATGAGGAAAACATAACCTTTTATCTGGACCACAAAGTGTCAAGAAGTTTGGGATCAGATCAAATAGAAATACATAGAAGCACCAATTTTAATACCTGGATCCAAATTGGCAATTGGAGTTTCTTGTGCACACAAATGCATCAATATTGGCAATAAGTGCAATGTTGGCACAAAATCCAATTGAAAAATATGATTGGCCTATAGTATATGCTTATAGACTTTTCAAATAAAGTAGAACAAAATTATATTATTATAGAAATAGAAGCCTTAGCAATGGTTTATGTTCTGCATAAGTTCAAACATTTTTTGTTAAGAAACAATTTTGTTTTTTGATGAAGACCACATGGCTTTAGTATACTTGGTCAACAAACCGTAGGTATTTGGAAGGTAGTTAGATGGTTGTTCTTATTTTTGGAGTATGAATTCACATTAGTTTACAACCTTGGTAGAATACATGTGGTAGTTGATGTTTTATCCAGATTACTAGATAGTTCAAAACCATTGGGAGTCCCAAATTAGACTATAGATGCATCACTATTCTTTGTAAAACCTATGTGGATGCAAGAAGTGAAGAATTATTTGGAGACATGTTAAATGCTAAAAACTCCAAACCTAGCTCAGAAACAAAAGTTGGCTAGAAAGGCAGAACCCTTTATTTTGAAAGATGGAATAATGTATAGAATGGGACAAGATAATAAAATGTGTAGATGTTTGACCACCTCAAAAGCATAAATTATTTTGAAGGAGCTACATGAAGGAGTGGCAAGAAGACATTTTGTTGTAGATATTATTGCAAAGAAAATTCTAAATGTAGGATATTGGTGGCCAATTCTATTCAAATATACTCATGAATTTTGTAGAAGTTGTGATAGCTATCAGAAAATTGGAGAATTCAAAACAAAAAATGTGGCCAAATTAGTAACAACACTTCAAGAGGAACCTTTTATGAAGTGGGGTTTAGATTTTATAGGTCCAATTAAACTAGCAAGAAGACTAATAGGAAACAAATATATCTTAGTAACTATTGATTATGCAACTAAGTGGGTAGAAGCAAAGGCATTCAAAACTAATACTATAGTAGTAACGAATAGATTTTTATATGAGTACATTTTGACCAGATTTGGATGTCCATTGACCATAGTTGCAAATCAAGGAATATTGTATATCAATGATACAATCAAATATTTGATAGAACATTGGTAACATTAACATCCACCACATTCACATTTATAATGACTATTTGTGTTTCAACAATAGGTTGAACTTTTGTTATTGTCACAACTTTCCCATGAAACATTTTTTGCATCTCAACAAACTTTGGACAATTTGTCATTTTATGTCCATTAAAACAATAGATGTGGCATGCATATGAAGATGTCTTATGTGGTTTTTGACTTAGTTGTGTTACTTCTATGACTACCACCATGGTTTGTTTTTTTTTTCTGTGATTTATCTCCACATTATGGTTCATGATCCCACAATTTGTGTAATGTTTATTAGTCTTTCATGTATTATTCTATGTTTTTATTAATGTTGTCTATTTGGTACTATGTGGTACTAACAATGTGTTCCTTGCTTCTACAATAATCATATCTTCTTAACACAACATTACTACCTCCTTATGTTGTTGTAGTGTTGACTGCTTCATTTCGACAATCATAATTTTGAGATATGATTGCAAACTTGTTCTGAACACAATAGTTAAAAAATTGTTGGTACTTGGTATTTATAAACCATGAGCTAGCTTCTAAATTCACTCATAGTAAACCTCCACCCTTTCAATCTCTTCATGCTTCATGTTCTTCAATTCTATGTATATTTGCTCATCATTCTGAGTCTTCTAATGACGTTTGCAAAATGCTTGTGTAAGCTTTTAAAATATATAGTTAAGAAATTTCGACATGTAATTATGGCATTAATCTAATGTTATATTTTTTAACATATAGCTAAATGCATTAACAATATACTCTTCAAAAGTTTTTACATTAACCTTTACTATAAAATTGGACACTCTTACATGAACATTTAGGTCAACCATTTTTTTTAAATTAAGATATTTTAAAGCTACCATGTTTGGCTTAACATAATGGCCATTTTTGTGGTAAAATTTGTGCGATTACAACAGATGGTTCTCAATATCCTCTTCTTAGATTCACTACGTTTGCATTTTTGTACCCTCCAATAACCATTGAATTCACCAGCAGTCAATATGTAATCTTGTTCACATGAATAATCATTATTAAGTTGGTAAACATTATTTGGGGTGTCCCAACAACTCCAATAGTTGCTATTGGTAGTGTTGATTTTCGACTCAAATTGCTTCCTACTAAGACTCCACCCAATCCATTACCCAATTTTGTTACAGATCCAAGTAATACTCCCCTTTTGACAAAATCCATGTTGGGCGTAACAATCATTTCCCACTCCTATGATTATTATATTCGCATCAAGTTATTTTGTAACTCCTACTCCAACATGTTATTTTCAATTTTCAACATTTTCCACTTTTGACACTATTGGTGAAGCTATTGACAATATTTCAATTTATGATTACCCATTAATACCTTCTATGTCATAACCCTAACCTTGGGCTCATGACCAAGGTAAGGGTTTGCAAAGCTGTAGACCAAAAGTGAAGCTCGAGAGTCACATTTCATGCTCCTGGGAGTGTAGGAAAGTGTGAAGGAATGAACCCCCACACTCCCAAATGAACTCCCACTTTGGGAGTTGGAGTCTCGATGGACTCCCAAATCTTTAGAGGGAAATTTCAAGAGTGAAAACTCATTGGATTGAAAAGTTCCTTATATCATTGGAAAGCTCTTGAAACATAGATGTTTAAAGTGGGCTTGCATGACCCATTTGGGTACTTAAAAACATAAGTTATGGCCAAAAGAAGGCCTAGGAGTCAAATTGGCAATTTGCTTCCGACCATTTAAAGAAAGGAATAGCCTTTATTTCCTTGTGTTTAAGTGGCATGCCACATATTGCTAGAAAGATCTTAACAAGGGTTACAACTATGCTTGAATCCTCACTTCAATCAAAGGTTTTCACATAAAGTTATGAGCCTCCAAAGTTACGGGAGTCCCAATTTCGGGAATTTCGAAACTCCAAACTTGGGAGTCCTAGGACAAAATGACATTTGGGTGCTGGCCCAAGGGCCAAACATGGAAAATACTATAAGGGGGAAGGTGGTGGCTTCCCCCAAGTTTGGGTTGTGGTTAATTTTGTGAGTCTATGTTTGCTCGTGGCTCGTCCATGCACCAAAAGTGCTTAAACCATGCACTAAACAATGTGTTGTTTAGTTTGTGCAGGTCCATGTGAATAATTGACCCACTTGTCATTCGTCCTAGTCCCCATCCTAGAACTCCAACACACCCCTCTACCTTCAAAGTGTTACAAGTGAGGGAGTGCCCCAACTTTTTATGCTTCCGATATTTTCACCTTACACTCACATTTGAATCTATCAAAGAGCTTGGGAGTGCGTCACTATGTGGTGCAAAATGTGAATGTGAATACCCCTTTGGTTCTTTGCTCTTAGTATGAATAAATGGACAAATCTATCGACTCTATGGTCCTAATTAGCTTCCCAACTCCATGCATCTCAATTTGTTCTAAACTATAAAAATTCCTATTTCCTATTCATGTGATTGATCCATTAATGTTCCTGCCACATTTTGTAACTCCACATGCCTAATAATACCTACTTTGATGTGAAAAGGCATAAAAAGACAATCCATGATTATATGTTTTTCTTCCTCATAAAATGCATAAACCTTTGAAAGTAATCTAATGATCTTCGAATCCATAGATTCATGATCCCATGTTTCAATTGTGTGTCTTGTTTGATCCAACTTTGGATTCCTTTGATGTGAATAAAATTGTGATGCTTCATCCAACACATTCACTTGTGCCTCTGCATATTCAATTGATTGTGGGTAATTTTCTTCAAATTCCCCAAACATATCAACATTGGTGTTTTCATCCACCTCCCAATGGTCCACTAGTTCATAGTAATATAGAGATGAAGACTAATACACAAACTTGGGTTGTATACCTTTTGTAACATCCCTTCTTCGGATAATCATTGACTCTAGACTTGAGATCTCTTGTGCTTGATCAGGTATTGTAGAAGTCCTTGCTCTGTCTTGATTTCTTTGACTTTGAACCATAGATTGTGGTTGAAAAGTATATTGCATTCGTTCATTTGAATGAATAGTCAACCACATTTATCTTCGTGGAGATCATCACTTATAAGTGTGCCTTTTTTGAAAACCCCTGGTCCATACTTCCCATCGATTTGCCTCCAAGTCCAATTGTTGTTGTAAACTTTGGGTCACCATCTGATTCATCTTGTTTCACAATTCTTCATCTTCAAAGTTTGTAGATCATTGTACAATCCTTATGGTGTCAACTACTTAGAACTCTAACACTTTTTAACATATCCCTTTAAATTTTTAATTTAAAAAAACAACACTATTCATCGGAACCCTTTTATTTATAATATACAAAATTTATAGAAAACCTTCCCATTATTGAAATAAAAAAACCAAAAGCAATTCCCCACAAGATGGTCACCAAATGGTAGACATGAAATTTAATTCCTACATAATATTTCACTCTACTATAATAACATATTTACATTTCACATGCATATTTTCACCGTTTTGCTTTGATTCTCCAGATTTTTAACATTGACATTCATTGAAACACCAGATTCATGGTTATTTCATCCAACCAAAATCTGTCGTTTATAATACATTATAAAAAACTCCAAAAACAAAATCACAATTCATTTCATCATATGTTGATGCTATAAACAATTCACACAATAACATGAACATAACATTCACTATAGAACTATGTGCATTTTTGTATTACTATAAAATTTGAATCAAAATACTGTAAAATCCCATGTTTTGTTGAAAAAAATCCCAAAACAACAAGTAAACATTATTACAAAATGGGTCCTAGTTCACTTTGGGTTTCATTGGATTTTGAGTGAATTTGGACATTTTTACCTAGTGAATAGGGACCAGTTGCTACGGACCATGATTTGTTTCATTAGTACGTAGTGAAACAAATTTACTCTTAAGTGAAATACAAAATTACCAAACCATTCACTTGCTAATTAATTAACTAACTAACATGGAAATTAATTAGAATTTGATTATTTAATATATAATATTATTGATAATTTCATGATTTTTCAAGCCTATTATTTATTGACACGTGTCAATACTTAGGCTAGGTTTTTAACCTAACATAGGTAGATAGGTAGGCCACATAATCAACTTAGGCACCTATTATAGGAATTCGATAGGAGAATATTCGATCAACATACCATTGTTGACCACACACAACACCACCCATGAGGTTTGATCCCTTGACCTTTGGAATGGAGGGAAACACCTTTACCATAAAGCCACCCCACTTGTTGTAATAATATGTTACATTACATTTTATTTATCAAATACTTCATTTTAAACATTACAAAAACATAAACTTTGAAATTCATATCTTATTGAGATTTTGTCAAATAACATGATTCGAGTTTTTTTTTAAAAAAAAATTCAATAATGTACATAATTAAATTTATTTCCTTTTGAAAGTTTAAAATATTTTGAACAAAAAAAAAGTTGAATATCATTATTCAATAACATTTTAATGACCATTTTTTTGAAAAATAAATAAATTAATAATTGGATTATTCTTTTGTTAATATAATAATACTACCTATGCTAAGCTACTTTCAATTATTATATGACTATTTTTCAATAATTTAAATTATTTCACCTTACATAATTTACAGTTACTTATGATTATTTTCAATTACTTTTGGTTATTCTAAGTTATTTTTGGCTATTTTAATTTATTTCACCCTAAGCTATTTTCAGCTATTATAAGTTTTTTTGCTATTGTAAAATATTGTTTAAACTATTTGCAACTATTATAAGGTACTTTTGGCTATTGAGGGTTATTTCACCTTATGTTATTATTGGCAATTCTAGGTTATTATAGGTTGTTTCACATTAAGGTATTTTTGTCTATTATAAAGTATTTCACCTTAGATTATTTTTGGTAATCTTAAGCAATTCTAATATATGGATATTGGTTGTTCTATTATTAGTGTTATTGGTGGTTATTAATGGCTATTGGTATTCAATCCATTTGTGACTATTAATGTTTTTTAATGATTATTCGATTAATAGTTATTATTGGTTATTTTATTAATGGTCAATAGTTATTCTATTGGTGGCTATTGGTGCTTATTTTATTATTGGTTATTATATTGGTGGCTATGGGTGGCTATTTTACTAATGGCTATCGAGGGCTATTTTAGTAATGGCTATCGGTGGTTATTCTATTAATGGCATCGGTGGTTATTTTATTAATGGCCATCGGTGGCTATTCTATTAATGGCTATTGGTGGCTATTCTATTAATTGCTATTGGTGGCTATTCTATTAATTGCTATTGGTTATTATTTTATAAATGACTATTGGTGGTTATTCTATTAATGACTATTGGTGATTATTCTATTAATGACTATTGGTGGTTATTCTATTAATGACTATTAGTGGCTATTCTATTAATGACTATTAATGGCTATTCTATTTGTGGATATTAATGGTTATTAATTAGTATTATATTAGTGAGTATCAGTGGCTATTATATTAATGGCTGTTGGTGGTTATTGATGGTTTTTTTATGTATGGTTATTGTATTATAAGTATTGTTCGTTATTATATGTTATAGTACAACTATTGGTGATTATTGTATTATAAATTATTGTTTGATATTCTATGTTGTAATATCATAAGCTATTGGTAATTATTATATTGTAAGGTATTTAAGATTATTTTTCATAGGTTATTATTTTCTATCCTAAGTTATTTTTACTTTAGGTCATTATATTTTATTTTAGATTTTTAAGTTATTATACTTAGGATAAAATACTTTATAATAACATAAAGTAGAATGACCTTGAATAACTTAAAGTATAGTCTGAAATAAAATATATTAATTTAAAATAAGGTATAGTTAAAGTTAGTTGAATAATATAATTTAGAATAACTTAAAAACTTATAATAAACTAGTTAAGATACCTTATGGTAAAATAACATATAATAATTTAGGGTATAATAATTTATAATAGCTTATAATAACATAAAATATAAGTTACAATAACTAAAGTATCTTAAAATAATGTAGGGTATATCATAAAGTAGCATAGATAGAATATTTTTAAAAACATAGAAATAAATCTATTTATTATAGTAAATTATAATAGTGGATTATGTTAACTAGTAATGAAACATGATGTCTACATAGTGATATTGTAGTGAAATCAGTAAAATGCAATGAAGTTATTTCACTTTAAAGGTCCCATAATGATTTAAGGTGATAAATTCACCCCACTTTGGTAGTGGTGAAAATCTATAGTTTATCCAAATAAAATCTATGGTTTTCTACTAACAAGTACCTACTACTCCTCTTAATATTCCCCAAAACGTTTTGTCTAATAATCTCTTATGTTTTTTTAGAACTCCTTCCTTTTTTTACAGTCCTAAGTCACATCACCATGATCAAAACAACAAAAATTCAAAATTCACCTGATCAGTCCCTCTAATCAATCCCTATCCTACCTACTTTGTTCATCCAAAATCATGTATTCATCATGCCCCCTTAACAAGTAGTTTTGAAGCACTATTGCACTTAGGACATTGTAGAACTTGTAATTCCAAGGAATTGTTCATGTGACTTTTACTATTCATGTTGTTGGGAATTGTTACAATACTTTTAGGGCAAGTATGTTTGTGAGGTTTTATCATGTTAACTAAACTTAATTCAAGATATTAACAAATTAAAATAGTAGATTTGAAAATTTGTTGCTGGGGCATTGGAGTTGTTGGGAAAGTTTGCAATAAGTAGGGCAAGTCAGTTTGTGAGGCATTATCATGTCAACTAAGAGCTTATTTCAAGATCTTAACAACTTTCTACAATAGTTTTGAAGAATTGTTATTGCCAGGGCATTGTAGTTTTTGGGAGCTATTCATAGTTCATTGGTCTTTTTTTGTTGCAGCATTGTGTTCATGTGAAGTAACTTGGAACCTTGTGAAGGAATTACTACTATGTAAATGGGTCGAATTTTTACATGAATGAATTGTGCATTCAATTGTGAAGTGTAAATAAAGTTAACTTGTGAAGGAAATGGGAATTATGGTTAAGCTTCAAGAGATAGTTGAAGGGAGTGCAAAGTGGTTTGAAGCAAAACATAGGCTTTGTAATGAAGGGATAGATATCATGAAGGAGCTTGACAACTTTCATGCTTCAATCATAGAATGTGAGGCATTGTGGGGCAAGAAGAAAGGGCACAATAGCTTCAAGTACGAAAGTTGTGGTGATGCATGGTTGATTGCTAGAATCTAGGAACTCTACCTTCTTATTTATCAAAAGATAGAAATCACCAACAATTCCATATTTGTTAGTTTTGCTTGTGGTTTGTTGGTTAAAAGGAAAAAGTTCAAGGTGAACTGGGCTAGGTTTGTAGAGCAAGTGCAAACAATGGGTGCAAAAGGCCATAGGACTAGGTCATAGTTAAAAAGTGGCATTAACAAGCAATTTAGGCTTGAACATTTTATTGTATTAATTATGGTTTAAGGGGGATTGTCATGTTAAAAGACTATTAATATTGTCGTAACCCTAACCTTGAGCTCGCAACCAAAGCAAGGGCCTGCAAGGGTGTGAGCCAAGAGGGAAGCCTGGGAGTCACATCTCATGCTCCTAGGAATGTAGGAGAGTGTGAGGGAATGAACCCTCACATTCCCAAATGAGCTCTCACTTTGGGAATTAGAGTCCTGATGGACTCCTAAACCTTCATAGAGCAATTTCAGGGGTCAAAACCCATTAGATTGAAGATTTTTTTATATCATTGAAAATCTCTTGGAACTTAGATGTCTAAAATGGGCTCACATGACCCATTTGGACACTTCAAACATAAGTTATGGCCAAAAGAAGCGTTGGGAGTCAAATTGGCAATCTCACTCCCAACCACTAAAAGTCAGGAATCGCCCCGATTTTCTTACGCACAGGTGGCGTGACACATACCGTTGGAAATATTTCAATGAGGGATACAACTTTGCTTCAAACCTCATCTCAATCAGAGGTCTACACACAAAGTTATGGGCCTTCAAAGTCACGAAAATCTTAACTCTGGGAATTTCGGGACTCCCACTTGGGAGTCCCAGGACAAAATGACATTTGGGCATTGGTCTTGTGGCCAAGCACAAAGTATATTATAAGGGGGAAGGTGATGGCTTCCCCCAAGTCTAGGCTATGGTGAGTCTTGTGAGTCCGTGTTTGCCCATGGCTCGTCCATGCACCAAAGTGCTCCAACTATGCACTAACCAATTTATTGTTTGGTTTGTGTAGGTCCATGTGAATGATTGAAGTGCTTATCAATCTTCCTAGTCTCATCTTGGAGCTCTAGCATGTGCCTTTACCCCTGAACTATTGCGAACTAGGGAACATGCCCCAACTCCATCTCCTTCCATTATTCACCTTTAGACTCGTAATTGAATCCATCAAGGAGCTTGGGGGTGCATCAAGTATAGTGGATGAAAGCACAATCACAAGAAGTGAAGACAATGGACCACCCAAGAAAAAGTTTAAACCTAGTGATGCCTAATCCCCAATCAGCACACGAAAGAAGATGTGGAATGTTGGACAAATTTTGGATGCAAAGGTTGTGATGGTTGCACAACTACAAACAGAACTAGATGGATTAATGGCAAAGAAAGACCTAATTATTCCTACATCAAACTTGCATCAACTAACATTGAACAATGTTAAATAAACATGGAAATTGCCATGGGTTGCATGGATGGGATGAAGAATGACATTGAACAAGTTGGGGATTCTACACTAAGTGTTGTTCAAAGTGCCTTGAAGGCAAAGAATAATGGTTTAGAAAAAGAAGGGAGAGGGGGGGGCATTTTCTAAATTTACTAAGATGCAAGTTGGGATACATCCACATCTTGATTTTGAGGTTGATTGCACAAAGGTCTGGCTTTGTCTTGAACATGCCTAGGGCCTTGTATCAAAGGTAGAGGCGCTTACATTTGCAAAGAAAGAATATTTTGGACTTATGTCCAAATTCTATGTTATTGATCCTAAAATTTCAACCAAGATGTGAATCTTGGAGTATGCTAGAAAACAAGTCTCACTTTTGCAAAGTTATGAAGTCAATGGCAATGAAAGAAAGTTGATTGTTTCTGTCCCTGAACCCATCCCACATCATTTAACACGAACAATAAAGCCTGACTCAATAATAATTAGCCCATGCCCTATGTGTAATCAGTTCTTTCATTGTAAGGACATATATGTTACTTCGTGTGGGTGTACATACCACCATTGGTGCCTTGGGTTCCTATTGCAAATTTTTAAAGTATGTGGGCGCATTAGCCATGGTGAGAAATTTGATTATGAATGGTGCAAAAGCATTTGGTTCATGCTAGGAAATGGCAAATTGGAACCACAACCAAGCCCTCCAATGCTAGAAGGTAAGTTTTCAACAATTTGGGTTTCTAGTGATTTTTTCGAGGTTGTTATAATCTCTAGACATTATTTTTTTCAATTTTTTCTACAATCTTCAAAATCTTATACTAACAAGGTACATTATGGTTGATTAATTACTTTTTCTTTTTAAGGGTTTCATGTGTTTTTGAAAGGTTTGTTGGAAGTCTTTAAATAAATGGAATGCCTATTTATGTGTTTAGATTCACCCATGTGGACAACAACACCTCAATTAGGAACTTGAGCTATAGACAATAGTGTAAAGAACTAGCGTATTTGCATGTTATTATCTTCATCAAATTCTAACAACTAAAATTATAATCAAACATTGCTTGAATTTTGTTTATATAGTGAGCTCTATGTATGTGGATCATGCATTGGGCTAAAATTTTTGATGATTTTGTGGGAAGAAGGATGTTAACAAATAATAGTTGAACAATGTTCATATTCAACTTTTTGAAGAACCAATTTTTTATTTCTTAGACATGCAAAAACAATAATAGTAAACCATTAGGGCCATGGTAGACCTCAAGTTGTTGTACTTGTTGAATTTTGGAATTGTTTATGTAATGGCATGCTCATTTTTGTGAACTTCTAATTAGGGTGTTTACATTTGTGATGTGATAAAACTTAGTCAATTAATGGGACTTATGATTGTTACACATAATGTTGTACAAGTTAGATTTGATCAATTTGTCAATTTGGAACTTCAAACAAGCAAAATTCTTTAGTGAAATCCCTTAAAAACCCTTTGATTCCATGGAATAAAAATGTCTTTTGGCAATTTTAGACCCAACTTGGGGATTAAATTATATCTTACTTTAATTTGTCATAATTAATTTTTTTCACATTGTAGGGAACCTTTGTACATGCAACACCTTGTGGCCATATTAATATTGTCACTTATAATTTAAGTGCCATAGCTTATTTGCAACCTACTTGCATTTGTTGATTTTGATTTTAGTACTTTGATTTGGTTATAGTTTACAAAAATGTGTAGCTCATTCACTTCCATCCATAGGGGTTTTAATATTCATCGAAGGAAAAATTCAATAGCCACAGAGTAATCCAAAGTATAGCAAAATGGTCCAGCCATGTTTTGCCAGCAACTGGCATGGACAAAAGCTCCTATGTGTAGTAAGTGTAGATCTTGAGGAATTAACTAAGTGTTTTTATCATTTAATTGTCAAACAAGTTTGGTCATCTCAACTCCTAGCTTTGTGTCAAAAAGTGTATTCACAATAAAACAATTTCACATAGCCTATATAAACAACACAAAGCTTATAACCACACATGTTTTGCCCCTTGTAATTTTTATAATAAACATATACATGTACCCATCAAATTGTCCAAGACAAAGTGATATTCCCATATGATTTCCATGGAAACAAGTGTAAGAAGAATGCCACGTAAAATTGTTCACATTAATCCATTAATCATTTGTTAGGGCTGATCTATATATAACTTGACTGAAAAAACATGTCTCTTTATAATAGAAGACAAAATAAAACACAAGTTTTTCTTGGCTATCATAACACATTTATTACATTAATTGCTTTTGCATATAAACATTGCATTTGAAGGCCACACCTTTGTAAATATCTGGAAGGACATACATGCAACAAATTATTCTAAAATTGAATATGGATGATGATTTTGAGAATCGTTTTTTACAGAATTATACAACACCAAGATCGTAACACAACATCTGGAGTATTTGAAAACCACATTTTCAAATTCCATAAAAATGGCCAATTGCACCAATAAGTTCTAGCATGGAAAGGACTAGGAATAGTTAGATCATTGAACCCATTCCTAATGTTTTAGCCTAATTTATTAACTGTTTGTAGCTAATGCATATTACAAGATTTATTGCCTAGATACAAACCTTATATATCACCTAGTCCATGCATATAAATACACTTCTATTAGTCCTATACATGGGTATTTTGCATAAAGACTACCTTATATTTCTAGGTAACATATGTAGGTAATTGAATTATAGCATTGACAATATCATTAGTCTTCTTCCTCTTCCTATTGGTAACAAAATCCTGTTTTTTTCTACCAAGGGTTGCCATGCATCCATGTACTATTACATTCCTCCTTGGAGGACTTATATCAACAACATCATGAAGCTACTTCTGTCATGGACATCCTACATGATTTTTTCTTGGAGGAGTTATATCAACAACATCACCAAGCTCTCTTTGCTTAGTATTTTTCATCTAAATGGAACTTGCATTTGGTGTTTGGGTAGGCAATATAGCACTTTTGACATTGATGATTTGGGTAGGCAATATTACAAATGACATTCTAGTACTTGAATTGGGTAAGGAGTTTTCTATGTGTCCTTTTGAGGCTTGAGATGCCTTTGGCACTCCACTCCCATGTGTAGATAGTTTTGTGCCAATTGGGTTGGGATCACTCTGTATTCCACTTCTATGTATAGGTGGAGTTGTGGCAATTGTGTTTGGATCATTCCCAACAATTGGATTATCCTAAACAACATCAACACCAATGTAAATTTTCGTTGCAAGTTGTGATTCTTCTAGATTGCCTAAGCCATTGTCAAGGAAATCGACTTGGGATTGCTCATTGCAACCTTTTCAACCTAGTATGTTTAGGACTTCGTTGACCATGTCATCAAGATCAATCACACCATTGAACCTTGCTAATGTTGTTACTACAAAATAAAAACAAAGAATGACATTAAAATCAAGATTCGTTAATTATCATGTTATACAAAACTTTTTTATTCGATCCAAGTAACCTTCAAAGCTATAGTTTATGGTTTCAACCTTCTTTTCTTAATTTGATCTACTTGTACATGCCCTAGGAAGCATTGAAGTTCCTTCAAGTCTGAATAGGTGTTAATTTAAAAACTATATAACATATATGTACAAGTAGAAAGTATGGAGGTACAAGCAACATCTATTCATGACCTACAAGTAAACTTCATCTTTACTTACTAGTCAAAAATGACATGAAGTACTTTCATTTACTATGTAAAATGAATCACAAGTAGTAAAGTATTTCAAGAAAGGTATGGATTGCAATGAGGTTGCCACTTGGACAACTAAAAAACAAGTACTTGCCATGCAAGTGGCAAGTAAATAAGTAATGTAAAATACTTAACTAATATGCACAAGTACCTAGTATATGGCAACAAGTGACAATATTTAGGACATGCAAGTAAACATTTATGCCCAAATAATCTGATATACTATGACCTACTATGTAAACTAATTCACAAGTAGAACAAGGCAACTCAAAGTAGGAAAAGTGTCCTACAATGTGGATTGCCACTTGGACATCTTGAACATGTGATTGCAACCCAAGTAACAAGTAACAATTAGGGAGAGGGTCTACTTACATGTATTTCATTATAGTGATATACTGCATCAACTTTGCAAGTAGAGACATTAAATAAAGTTCCAAGACCCCATAAATATTGGTAAGCACTACTAATACTTAATTTCAAATACTAGATCAATGGTCAAATGTGATTCCAAAGGACTTGGACATTGTTCCTATGGTTGCAAGGACCTAGACATTGTTTAGGAAAGCCCTCCACATTAAGCTTCACTACTATAATATACTATGTAAATGAAACTAACTCAATTGTACCATCATGTTACTTGAAAGCCACATGAAAAACTTCAACTATGCAATTTACTACTACACAAAGTGAAGTACATTTGTGCAACAAGTGAAAAACCTAATTTATAAAACTACGATATGTACAAAACACGTGTATGGAAAATTAATTATCCTCGTAAATTTTGAAACTACTAGCTCAAATTAGTTTAAGGTTTAAGAAAGTAATTTAGTATTTACAATGTGTAGGAGGCAAGGCTTCGAAAGAACTTGTGGTAGTACTTGGTAGAGATTTGTCAGCCCTTTCAATCTTTGAGCTATCCAACAACACACTTATTTGATTGAAACCCCAATTGGTGAACCATTATTGTGTGAAGGATTCCTCACACCCTAGGGTCACACACTTTGTTGCTTTCCTTGCCAAATATACAATAATACAAAATGGGTGATAAGTGCACCCGCACAAGGTTAACACAAGATTGTTACAAGACAACAATAACCCACATAGTGGGCATGGATTAGCAAAAAGAACTCTAGTTTTATTAGGAGCTAAGGTGGTGGGGTTTGCTGTTGGTAATGGCATGGCATACGCTCTTGAACCCTTGCACATAAGTTGGACTTGGGGTATAGACCTTGAACCCATTGCTTTGTGTGACCACATGTCGTGACCCTAGCCTTGGGCTCACGACCAAGGCAAGGGCTTGTGAAGGTGCAGGCTAAAAGTGAAGCCCAGGAGTCACATTTCATGCTCTTGGGGGTGTGGGAGAGTGTGTGAGGGAATAAACCTCTACACTCCTAAGTGAGCTTGCACCTTGGGAGTTAGAATCTCGATGGACTTCTAAATCTTTAAAGATAAATTTCAGGGGTCAAAACCCATTGGATTAAAAAAATCCTTATAACATTGGAAGGTTCTTGAAATGTAGATGTCTAAAATGGGCTCGCATGACCCATTTGGGTACCTAAAACATAAGTTATGGCCAAAAGAAGGGCCAGAAGTCAAATTGACAATTTGACTGCCGACCACTAAAAGTTGAAAATCATTTCGATTTTCTTACGCATAAGTGGCATGACACATACCGTTAACAAGCTCCTGACAAGGGCTACAACTTTGATTCATACCTCACCTCAATTAAAGGTCTTCACACAAAGTTATGGGCATCCAAAGTGGTGAGAGTCCCAATTTTAGGAATTTCGGGACTCCCATTTGGGAGTCCTGAGACAAAATGACATTTAGGTGTTGGCCCCATGGCAAGGCATAGAGAATACTATAAGGGCAAAGGTGATGGCTTCCCCCAAGTCTGGGCCATGGTGAATCTTGTGAGTCTGTGTTTGCCCATGGTTCATTTGTGCACCAAAGTGTTATAATTATGCACTAACCAACTTGCTATTTGGTTTGTGCAAGTTTGTGTGAGTAATTGATTTGCTTGTCAATCTTCCTAATCCCCATCCTAAAGCTCCAACATGACCCTCTACCCCCAAAATGTTGTGAGCTAGGGAGTGCGCCCCAACTCCTTCTCCTTTCGTTGTCTTCACCTTTGGATTCGCAGTTGAGTCCATCAAGGAGCATGGGGGTGCGTCACCTACAATGTATTAATTGTTTGTCAATCTAGTGGCCACCAAGTTAAAAAAGTAACATGGTTTTAATTGAAATTATAATAGATATTGAAGGTTTTTGTTTGTCATTTTAATATTTGGTTTCCCCTACACACTTATAAATTAGCAAGGAATTACAAATTAGAAGTATATTACGGTCTACTATGAGTCAATTGAGAAAGAAAAAAATCTAAATGTGGATGTGCAGAAGAGAGGATTTGTTTTTCCCAAGTGTATCATTTGTGAATCCTTGAAGGATTTGATATCTTAAGTAGGAAAAAACAACCCTAGTGTGAAGGAACATGAGATTAAATTGGGCCATGGGGACAAAACCTTTGTTCAATATTCTAATGAACCCAATGATCCTAATTTCATGATTGGTTCACTTTTGCTTTTGTTTTGTACCCAATTAAGGAGTCATCGGTTTTGTTTGAATTTAAACCCCAAAACACGCTTTCCCAACAAATCCTGCAAGGAAGTTCTTGTTGTTTGAATGCATTGAAGCATGTTGACAAAATTGTAAGTGTGAAGCCATTACCAAGGAAATTATTTCCTTAGATGGACAATTGTGTTAAGGATAACAAGAATCGTCACATAGCATCATTTCTTTCCTTACTAATTGCTTGAGAAGTTTTCGAATAAGTTCAATTGGGGTTTCTTATAGTTGGGCACACATGAGGATATTGATGGAAGTTTTGGATATTTGTTGAAGAAGTTGAGAGAATAGAATAATTATATCATGGTGGATTTGATGAAAACATTCATGTTTTCCCAAGATTGTCCATTCATTTTGTAATTCATTCAGGAAATCCTTAATTTCAAATTTTGGGTCAATGGATATTTGAACAATGGTCCAGACATCCTTATTATTCATATAGAAATGCATTTCTTTTGGTTTTTTGTGGACAAGGTAGGTAGCTAGTGCTGCAATTCAAAGTATTTCCTACTAATGCTTTATGGAGCCCTAAAGATGGCCCGACCATATGATTGTGGAAAGAGGATGGCATAGGACGAGTAAAACTATTGGCGGGGGTTTCGAACCCTATTCCATTTCACTTGATATAGGGAATTGATGAATTGAGGGTAAGTGAGGAGGAAAGGTTCATTAGTGGCGAGAGTTCGAAGTATATTGAGTTCTAGAAGCTTGGGATGTTGAAGGATGATTCATATTCTAAAGTTATTGGTCCTTTTGTGAAATACCGGGAGAACATTTTGGAACTATTATCAAGACCTATCCCATTGTAGAGTTCTATTTTGTTGGAAGGCTTTTGGCTTTCTAACAATTGGCAAGCTAATTGTGAGCATGCATCCATTCATACCATTGTTGATGTTGACCTTGAAGATCTTGTTATCCCTCCATACTATGGGCCTACAAGCATGCACCCTTCTTTGAACATTGCTTCATACACACCTTTTTGTGACTTGTTTGTTAGTAATTTTTTTCTTGTGTGGCCTTCAGACCCTATAGTCTATCCTATCTAGATGGGAAGGGTTAGAAATGATGTTGTAAGAGATCAAAAGAATGAAAATTAGAGTAAAGTCTATATTTAATGGTGGGTTCCTATGAGAAAGGGAGCCAAGAATGACGAGGAATTATATCATAATTGTTGGTTGAGCAAATGGAAGTGTAATCATGCAAACCTAAAACAATGGGTTGAAATATCTTTTGTTGCATTTTCTTTTTCGACAAGAAGCAATAAAAAAATTAATTCTAGTATAAGTATTAATGTGACCCATGCATTTAAGGCAAAAGCTAATTTTGATGCAACTAACAATAACTCATGCATTGTAGTTATAGATCAAATTTTTTATGAACATGAAGTATAATGCTAGTGATATTTTATGTTCTCTAAAGTAGATTTAGTTTTTTTTTCAAATGGGATTTTAATGTTTTAGAATATATTCAATGTGCATGTGTGCATTCATTGAAAAAAATATTAATGTTTATCTTCTTTATAAACATTCCAATGTGCCGAACTTTTGTCAATATGGACATTGTTTGTTTTAAAATGTCATCTTAAGCGTGCATGAAAAATTACTATAGAGGTGATATGTTTACAATTTTTTTTTTAATGTCATGGGTGTATGAATTTTTTGTCAACATTTGTGATCATTAATGATATATATGAAAAAAAATGGCAATCATGTACTTAAGTTTATGATTTGTGGTCGACAATTTTTAACCTTCATTTCAACCAACCAATTTATTGTATACTGAATTCAACAAATTTTAATTTGAGGATATTATTTACAATTGACGATGGGAGGATGGAAATAATTACTCAAAATTTGGTGAGCACCACATCGGTTTGATTGTTAACTTTGAAGAATTTGGTTATAAACTCAAATTCTTGTGTAGGTTTTATGCAAATTAATTAAAATATGCTTGAAAGTTTAGTAATTCAAAAGCCACTAGATAATCATATTGAATTTGAATGGAAATTCAAGTTTTTAATGAAAAATTATGAAAATGCATGTTGGCATGGTGGTAATTCCTCCTATTTGGTGGCCACTAGACAAGTTTTGGCATTTACACAATGTTGAGTTTGGTGTCAAATTCATTTTTTTCTTGAGAATTTATGAAGATACATGAAAACTTGATTGAAATATGTCTTATTTGGTGGCCACCAAATGGGTTTTGTTCCCCAACTTGTTGAGTTTGGTGTCAAATTTATCTTCTTGCTAAAACTTTATGCAATTATATGAAAAGATGGTTGAAATACATCCTATTTGGTGGCCATTAAATGGGTTTTGTTCCCCAACATTTTGAGTTTGGTGTCAAATTTAACATTTTGTTGAAAATTTATGCGATTACATGAAAAGATGGTTGAAATATGTCTTATTTGGTGACCACCAAATGTGTTTTTGGCCCCCCCCCCATGTATTGAATTAAGTCCAAAATTAAAGCTAAAGTTTGAAATTAATTAAATGTGTTTCGATGGATACAACTTCAATTTATCAAAAAAAAAAATTCTTCATCAACTATCGTCAAGGATCATAAACAATTGATTGTTATAATCATCAACAACTTCCACCTCCTTCCACTCTTTCATGGTATAGATACTCTTGATTGAAATTGGTTTTGGGAAGTTGTGATTCACCATGATGTTTCATTTTTAATTACTTTCATGTGCTTTTGGGTGATGGAACATTTTAACATTGTTTTAATGTGGGGTTACCCCCTCCTACTAGCCAATTGTGCAATGACACCTCTTGAGCTAGAAGATCATTTGCAAGATCAATAAATTAGGATTCACTTAATCCCACAAATAGAGATAAACAAATTTGTTGATACAAACAAGATTCAATGGAAATGATATGGTACCATCAAAAACTTTGCCTTCCTCCCATGCAAGAAGAACTATCAACCGTAGGTCAAATACCTTGTTTGATGTTAAAATAATATAAATCCTTTCTTGTTAGGCCCACCAAATGAATTCTTGGGTGTGTGAAGTACTTAGTTGAAAAATGAGTACATACTTGAGCACCTCAAGTCTACTTGTTGGGGTGAAAGCACATTATAGGGGGGCCATTTTAGGCAAAAAAATGTAGTATTTTTAGGTATATTTTGATATATTTTGGGGGGAATTTTTTTTTAGATTTCATCTAGCATTTTGATAAACAAATAAAATGAATTTTAATATAAAGGCCTCCAACACAATTCTTATCATCTTTCAAATGAAAGTAATTTTTCAACAAAATGTGTTTTTTCAACACACATGCTCATTTGAATGAAAAACTTGTCCACATTTTTTTTGTGAAATCACATGAATCAAACTTTTCAATTGTAATTGAAATGGGACAATCAATTCATATTCAATATATGACTGAATACTTCATTAAGTTTTACAATTATTTGAATCATTTTTAGAATATATTTTCATTTTGCAATATATTATGACAACATATAAATTCTCACAAATGTATTCTTTATTCATTGAATATTAATCAAAAAATGTAATGTCCTTTGACAATTTCATTATTTGGGTATTTGATTACCTTATTTTGAGTATAATATATGAAAATCTCTTCTAATATTGGCTTAGTGGAAGTTGAAAGTTGCACATTTTCAGAAAATGGTATTTGTGATTGCATTTTTTGGCCATTGTAGTGTGCTTTCACCTATTGTTAGAATATTAGTGACAAATAGTCACATCAAAACATGGGAAAAATAATTAGGCAATTAACCTATCAAATTTTCTTAAGCAAAATAAGTATTTTGCAATGAATAACTTTGCAACATCTAATCCAAAGATGGCAAGCAAAACAACTTACAAGAAGTAATTCTTGAAAAACAAGACTATTTTTCATTCTTAGAGCTTTAAGACGCAAAAACTTACATTCCACTTGTTAAAAAAACCCATGAATCTCTTCCATGAAAAGTTTTTAGGGTGTTAGAAGATGGTGGAAGGTTGTAAGAAAATTTTAAAAATCCCAAGAAAACCTCCTAAACTATCAATTACCCAATCTTATCTTACATTTAGAATTTGGAACTAGAGTTAAGAGTTATAAGTAATTTTTGGTTCTATAAATAAACATCTAACATAGGTAGAGCAATTTTGGTTCAATACCAATTTTGGGTTATTTACAAATTTTGGTTATAAAGTAAAATTAGTTACAACAAGATTCTAGTTACAAATGTCTAAGTCCACAAGATTGGCTTAAAAAACTTTCTAACCTTAACATTTCTTTCATTGACTTCATTCCAAATGTAGCCAATCATGATCCTTCAAAATTTTGCATCAACTATGAACCATTTAGACTTTGGATGATAAGTAGATTGGAAATATTACAAAGGACAAGTATTAATTTCAATAATATACCTTGAATTTCTTGTTATGGCGATTTGAACTTAACGTAATGGTTGGATGTCCAAGCTCTATTTAGATGTGTTGAACATGGGATACGTATTCCCTACATGTTAGCAAACATTTTTGCACACAGTTAGGATTGTTTAATGCTAATGAAAGCTTTTTCATTCAGAGACATTCTAGAGGCCATACAACGATGAATTGGAAGTTCAGTAATCTTTCCCATAATTTTGAATTAACATTTTCTAGTGCAAGAATTTCTTGCAAGTTATAAAATCCAATAAAAATAGTTTTTTAATTTGAAGACATTATTAGTATTCTCATATAGATGAATTAAGGAAATACTTACAACGACAATGCTATATGTTGGCCACTAAGAATGCATTTTGAGATCTCATTCCAACTAATCAATTTAGTTGGAAATATTTCTTCCATATTTGTTAAATTCGTCGAACATGCGTACATTGGCATCTTCCATGGAGTCTTGTGTTGGGTCATGAAGTTAATTTTGATCTCATTTTTGCGCTTCACGCACAATGGGCATCATCATATCTGGGATAGTGCTTCAATAAAACATTGAACAACTAATTTGATGTCAGAAATTGCTTGAAAACCAAATGGACCCTAATCATTAAATTCTTCAAACATGGTCTTGTCGATTATTTTGCATTTTGCCTCATCAAACTCTTTGCAATTCTTGTGCATCACAACATTGTCAACAAATTTTTTTCGCTTTTCATTCTCCATCTTCTCATTTTTTCTTTCTTTGGCTTCTTTTGTGTTGCAGAGATTTCAATGATTGTAACTAATGTTGATTGTAGTTGCACCATTTTCCCCTTCTTCACTTTTAGCTTCAATTCGCTCTACATAAAAGCAAACTACACATATATGTTCTCCTCATTCAATACTCCAATATTCATTACATTGAACCTTGCCTTAATGCTCACTAGAAGTTCATCTTGTCACTCAACTTGTTCGCATCATAGAATGTGCTTACAAAACCTCATGAATCAATATTCAAATCATTGAGGAGGATAAGTACAAGAGATTCATCCTCATCAAATTTAAGTATTTCCTGCACAAAAACATTTTTAATGTAATAATTTGTTCCCACTTTTGTGGAGCTGAACATGAACTTTGGGTCCTTGTCTTTGTCTTTCAGTGATATACCCCATGAAAAGATTTTTGGGTTTAGCTCCCCCATTCCAAGAAAAGTTTTGTTGTAATCTTCATTTATGCCAAGAAAGGGGCCGAGGACCTTGTGCATTAGTCCTGGAGTGTAGATAGGTTGTAGTTTTATCCTGTAGAAAATCAACATGAATTTCATTTGATTTCAAACATACATTTCAATTCAAAAAAGTAGTTCAATTTTGAAAATTCTAACCTGGAAGAAGATGAAAGTCACTCGATGGAAAATTGGGTCGCCAAAGACTCCCAAGAGAATCACTTTACAAAGAATCATGTGACCACCCGATTCTCCCAATACAATTTTACAAGCGAAAATCAAATGGCCACCTGATTCTTCCAGCAGGAGTTCAAATCTTGTAGATTACAGCTTCATATGGGTTTTTGCTAAATGGTGGATGGGGGGGGTGGGTTTTGTTATCCTACTTTTAGTCATTTATCTGGTTTACCTGACTTTCAAGTATTGTTGACTTTGCATGTGTTTTGATTCATAGAAAATATGCATTGCTGTTGTTAATCTTGAGTTGGGTGTAGGGGTGTTTGTTGCAAAAGATGTCCTTCTTCAAGGATGGGCAGTTCTGGTGTCATTCATGTCAAGTTGGGTGTTTGTTGCAAAGGCTGTCCCTCTTTGTGGTTACAACGTTGGCCCCAAAGGATTGTAGATTGGTTTTATGAATTCTATGGTATCCTTTATTTCAGCCTTAGGGCCAATGCAACTGCCATGAAGTTTAGCATTTATTAGTAGGGGGTACTTTGAAAATATATATTTTCTATATCAGCCTTGACTTCTAATGTAAAGCCCTTGGGGCTGATTTCAACTTTGGCAACCAATAGAAATGCTTGATTTGAGTTGAACATTGGCCTTGACTCCTAGTGTAAAGTGGGCCTTACTTGGCACAGTTTTGTGCATGACCATTACAAGTGTAGCCAGTAGACAGATCTATAATTACATGCTCTAGGACCAGTTGGTGACCCATGCATAATGTTGTCTTCGTGTGCAATTATGGTTGTGAGAAAGTGACAGAATTAATAATTTTTTGATTTTCTTGTTATGTTTACGCATGTTCAATGATGGGAAAGTATGCGAACGTTTTCATGTCTATTTTGGAAGCAAATAAGATGAAAAATATTAATATCAATTTTTCTTTGTTTGTTTATAGGTGTGTTCAAGATTTGTTGAACCACAAATTTCAAATTTATAAATTCATTATTTTTCAAAACAAGTGATGTCATTCATCCAAATACTTGTCTTTGGATATTTCATCAAAATTTCATACCCTACCCCACTCTTCCTCCCCCCCCCCACAACCTTTATCTCTATCTCTTACATACATTAGCTTTCTATCCATAGCTTGCAAAAAACATTCATCTTTCTTTCGTGTTATCCATCAATTGTCATCACTCACATTACATCCAAAGTCGAAGCTGCTGATGCCATGACATGTTCACATTTTTGGGTTGACTGGTTATGCTGATGAAAGATTGGACGTCACACAAACCATTTTGTGCCAATACCCCCCCCTCAATTGTTAGTGACCTTCAATTCTCATTCATGTAAGGTCACACAAACCTTTTTGTGCCAATACCGTCAATTGTTATGTGACCTTCAATTCTCATCCATGTGAGATCACACAAACCTTTTTGTGCCCATATGGTCAATTGTTATGTGACCTTCAAATCTCATTGAGGTAAAACTTTATCAAGGCATATACATAAGTAAGCAAACCCATTGGGAACTGGACACAAATTGTGCTTTTAATGTACTACTTGCATTTCCAAAATAGGGGACTTAGGATGAAGTAGTAACTTCTTTTGGAAAAAGGAAGGAAATGTAACAAATTTCTATTCATGTAACCTATGGTGATCATTCAAGGGGACCGGCCATCCATCATATTACCACCCAATATGGCAGTATTACTACATCAGTTAGCCTAATGGTCGAACCTTTTTTTTTCTTTTAACCTAATGAATTAAAAAAAATGTACATGGTTTGAATGAACAAAATTCTTAAAGAAAGCTCAGCTCTCACTCACTCAAGTATGGGACTCAATATTTTTCTTTTCAATTTTTGATTTCATAAAAGTGCAAAAAACATTTGGCTGAAAAAACACATATTATGTCAAAGCATAGTTTTCATAAATTGGAAAAAAGTGATTTTCCCAATTTTCTCTTGCAAGGATTCACAAAAATTGCAAAAGTTCACCACAAAAAAAAGACAAAAATCCTTGACAAGATTTAAACTTTATAACTTAGACTTACATGGAGAGTGCAAAAGAAAAGTGTGATTCTTGAGGGTGATTTGTAGACAACCCACAAGTTTTTACTTCATGCTTTTCACTCAAACTTTCATGGAGAGTGCAAAATTAAGACATGTGTGATTGTTGAGGGTGATTCTATGCCACCCACAAGTTCACATTATGTATGTCATAAAGAGATGTTTGCATACATAATAAAATGGGCTTTCGCATAAGTCACAAGAAGTTTCTTCAGTTTTTGACCACCACATGTGCTTTCTTTCTTTGTCTTTTATGAGAAATCAAAGGATTGAAAGTCATGGTGGTGATTGCTCAAAATTCTTTAGACCCCGAAAAAAAAGAAAAGAAAAGCTGTCACTATTTTCTTTTGTAGTACAATTTTGTAGTTGACTGAAACATCACCTTCTTACCTTCTTACCTTGTGTGAGTGAACCTTCATGAGGAAGAGAGTTTCAGAGACAAAATTGACCAGAGGAAAATAAAATGAAAGATAAAAACACACACACTTTTCTTAATAAAATTGTTGACACCCAATGAAACCAAATTAAATAATAAATTTCATCTAGAATTTCAAATGAGTGACAATCCCCACATCAACAACAATTAGCCATACTTTCCATCAGTTTTGGTGTGGTGTGTGCATGAGAACTCCTTCCCTTCCCACTCCACCTTTTTTTTAGAGCAGTGGGCAACAAACAGCCCAACAATCCATACATATAAGAAGAATAATGTTAAAAAAATTTCTTCAGCTTTAGATTTTTTTTGGTTAAAGAAGCCAGTTGGATAAGTATCTGGATTCTTATGTGCATACATGTGCTTATGTGTGGTGTACATCCTGGCTAAACCTTTTTCTTTTGGCAAAAATTTTAATTTTTCTTGGTTAAACCTTTTCTATTTTGCAAATTTTTTTACTCTTCTTGGTTAAACCTTTTTTTTGGGCACAACTTCTAACTCTTCTTGGCTAAACCTATATCTCTTCGCTAAACCTACATCTTTTCATGGTTAAACATTCACATGTTGACAAAATCTTTACATCTTTTTAACTAAACATCTATCTCTTGGTAAAACTTTTACTTTTCAACAAAACCTATATATATATTTTAGCTAAACCTCCACCTTTTGGAAAAAATTCTAACTTTTTTTGGCTAAATCTCTATCTCTTCATGGTTAAACCATTACACATTGGCAAGAGTTCTATTTATTCTTGATTAAACTTTTATCTTTCGAGAAAATCTTGTCCTTTTTTAAACTAAATTTTTACCTTTCAACAAAACCTTTATATTTTCTTGCTTAAACCTTTATCACTTCAAAGAAATTTGAATTCTTCATGGTTAAACTTCTATTTCTTGGCAAAACCCTTATTTTTTGGGGGCTAAACTTTTATCTTTTAGTAAAATCTTTATCTCTTTTTGGTTAAACCTTTACAAATTGGAAAAACTTTTAATTATTCATGGTTAAACCTATACCTTTTGGCAAAACTTCCATTTTTTCATGGTTAAACCTCTACTTGTTGGCAAAAGCTCTATCTTTTCTTGGTTAGATTTTTATTTTAAGAAAATACTTTTTGTTTTCTTGAATTTACTTAAAGATTACTTGTTCAACAAAATCTTTTAACAAAACTTTTGGCTACCTTATTGACCTAACCATTTTATTGACATAATTACATTATTTGACCTAACTTGTTTTTTATTTGTGTACATATCTACCTGATTAACCATCAACCTACTTACATATTTATTTATTTACCTACCCGCT
>Ga0209208_10000449_pt1 | contig 53290 bp, 34 predicted proteins | sample S1TSphfallax_3_FD_187694 | JGI IMG/M metagenome (GOLD analysis project Ga0209208, IMG submission 187694) | Host-associated microbial communities from peat moss isolated from Minnesota, USA - S1T2_Fd - Sphagnum fallax MG (SPAdes) (version 2) | ecosystem: Host-associated > Plants > Peat moss >... | reverse complement strand
ATCAATGTTTTATTTAGCCTTGTGGACATCAACAACCATTGCATCATCATCATCATCATCATCATCATCCTTGTCATTTTTCTTAATATTGATTCTAAACCAAGTGCTGTGAATGAGCAGACAATCGTGATGAATTGAAAGTAGTGGAATTGATTTTGCTGAATAGTCAAGGATTATGTGAGATGAATACAAGTACCAAGACAAGTGCAACAACAATCACATTTGGTTTTTGAATCTGGTGCAGGTGTTTGTTGTACAAATTAGACTTGAAGAGGGAAGGTGGGAAAATTTCATTCTGGGCAATGTGCAAGTAAGCTCTAGGCCACTTCTAACAAAACCATCTTCACAGCTTGCTACTTATTATTGTCTTCACTTTTTATGACATCTTACACTATGAAAGTCCAGTTGGTGCACAAATTGGTAGGAATGTAATTTCTGTCATGGTTTTATTTGATTCTTTCATGAGCTTGGTGGGCTCTGCCTCCGACCCATGAACTAGATAGTTGCTGCCACTTCACAAGTCTGTTGCTAGGCTATTTACTGTATGCCATGGTTTTTCTGCACTCTTGAGTAAATCCCACTATTGAAGCATAATTTTAAAGACCCTTTGCTTTGCACTGGTGTTTCCAGACTTCATTTTATGTAAGACAATTCCATGTTTGTGTGAAGAGTTTCTCAGAGTGCAAATCTAGAAAGTTTTTACACACGATCTGGAAGAAGGAAAGGTTGACACTGATGAAAGTTATATTGATCGAGTCTCAATGGTTTATGCTCATAGGTTTAGAGAATGCTGAGTTGCCATTGCTTTGAAAAATCTGCATTTCAAGCTCATTAAAACTGTATTCACCTCCTTGAGATGGATGTGTGCAAAACCCATGATGCCAAAATTCCTCACCACATATGGTGCCAAATTCCCTCAATTTTTTGTACATGTGTAGATGGTAATAGACATTAAGTTAACCTTCCACCGAAACATTTTCTCACACAATTTTTCCCTTTGATTTAATTCTCAATTGCCTCAATTGACATGGTAATTTGTGCATGATTAGGTTAATATGATTCAACCATAGTTAATACTATACGGTAAGGAACTTAAGCATATGACTTTTGTGACCTAATAATTACATACATGTTTAATTATTCATTTGTACATTACACAACTTCGTAAGGGCTATATTGGGCCCTTATATTCCCAACCGGTGTAGTTGTAATTGGAATGGTCTTTGGTGGAGAGGGCTTTGGACAACCTAAATTGGTGCATGTGTTTCAAGCAGTATATACCACTACTTTCAAATGAATGCTTTAAGATGGTTTCACATGTGGATAACATTTGTGGTGAAGATTTTAGACAAAAACAAAATTTTGTATGAAGACTCTATAGAACAAGAACCTTGTTGTGAAAGCAATGAACTGAAAAAAATAATATGTTTTATTCATGTTCCAAATAAAGCAAAATGAAATCTGAACAAAACTTAACCTACATGCAGCACATTAATTGCACAACAAACTTCATTGATTTTCAAGCAATTACAAAATGCATTGTACTTAGTCCCATAGAACGCTTAGTATTTGAGAAGTTGTTGAGTTGGGTTCACACAGTTAATCTAAAGTTTGTGAATTAATCCACAAAAGGTTGCGCCTAATGCTACATGAATAGTATTGGAGCAGCTTTGGACTTTCACAAACTTGGGAGTAAAACTAGATTGCAATTGAAACTATTGCATTGGTAAAATCCTCAACACGCATGCGCCATGAGCAAGGGAGCCAACTAATTAAAATGAGGAGTGTTTTTTGCACATCAAGTGCAGCAGTCAAGAGGGAGCCATGGACATAAGTATATATATATATATATATATATATACTTACTTGCTTCTAAATCTTCCAGTGCTCCCACAATTGAGCTTTCTCTCAAATCATGTAAGTACTACTTACTTACACCTATCTAAATTCTGCTAAAAGCTTTCCCTTTCATGTCCCTTCTTACATGCTTCTCTTACATTGCCTTACAACTGCATGACAACAAATTTGGCAGGCTAGCTGGGTGGTTTATTCTGAGTTTTTTTTAGTATTATTAATTTATTCCTTTTTGTTTTCTTCTTCTTCTTCTTCTTCTTCTTTCCTTTTTTTTAATATGTGGGTTGCTGGTCCAACCAACTACCCAACTAAACCTTCTGTTGTTGTTGATGATGTTATTGCTGCCGTTTGCTTTGGTGCTTTACACATCACAAACAGCAAAATGCTCATCCCCCATCAACTAGATGATTCTTCAGTTGGCAGGGGGGACACACAGGACGGGAAGGACTTGGCTAGCCCTCACAATTTATTAATTCATTTGCCGCCCCGCCCCCGCCCCTCCCATCTTCACTCAATCAACAAAGGGGATGGAACTGGTCTGAATGTACATTGGCATGTTACTTGCAGAGTCCCATCTGTCTGTCTGTCTGTCTGTCAGCAACTTGCCTGAAGGAAACAAAACAAAATTCATCAATTCTTTTTTTGTAAATTGTTTCCTTCCAAGGTGTAAGTTGTGTGTGTGTGTGTGTGTGTGTACCTGACTACTGCCTTCTCGTTGATTGTGTGTTTCCAGTTCACATCGATCCATTCTCACAACCCATAGGGACCATTGCGGAGTCACTTAAGTACATATGTTATACCAAAATTGACATCGGCTCAAAATTAAAAATATTTTTTTTTCCATCACTTTCGAGGTAAAATTAATAGACATTTAGAAAATAAATTAGGAACAGCCTTACCCGAAGATTGAAAATATTAGTAAAATTTTAAAAAGGCACCTAGAATATATAATTTGAGATTTTTATTTCATTTATAGCTACGGAAACATTAAGGGTAGATGATAACATTTTATTCCATTCATAATTACATAGCAAAATACTATGCTCCCAATGCAACGCATACGTAGAAATACAAAGAGTGAACATTCAACCTCCAAAGAGGGGACTCATTTTGTCACAAGTAACATTCATTGGCCTTGCCTACCAATGCAAGGATTTTGTGTTTAGATTCATTCTAGAGAATTCTAGGGTTGAGAACCCTAAACCCTAGTAGATTAAGGAATTTTGGCCCTTAGGTAAATAGGTCTATTTTGATATGAGGATTGTCTAAAGATGATATTTTGGCTTGTGTTGGAACCTGAGATTAGTTATAGAGTTATAATATCTTGAAGGATTTTGGTTTTATGTTAGAGGATTTTTTTTGAAGCTTATATTTTTGCATGGTGAAATATTCAAGTTTTCATAGTTCTTCTTTTGCATTAAGAGAACTTTTTAATGTAAATGGCCACAGTGTGACACACTCCTTGTTCATATGGTCAAAGATGGACATAATTAATTAATTATAAGGGTGGATGGAGAGTGGGCTTGAGAAGAAACCAACAATCGATCCCTTTTCCAAGTATGCACCCCCCAAGTGTCGTACTTTTCAAACTGCTCTGCAATACTACTGCAATCAGCTGAGTGTTTGGATATCGAATTTCATTTCATCAAATGTGAAATTTCACAAATCCACCCAAAGAAGCTAATTCGCCACAAGCTCAAATTGATTATGATGATGCTATCGATAAGCACACAAGATTTTGTTATGAAGTGTTATCATGTATGACCCAATTTCTAACTTTCACTGGATACAAGCCAGCATTCGATGAGAGATGAAAATTGATTGAAATTCCAGTTGCCTAAAGCTTATGACAAATCGTCATGAAGAAGCAAACTCCACACACATGCCCATTTTACCCATAATTGAAATAATTATCACATAGGCCATCAATTGGCTTATCAATTTTGGATGACAAACGTGTCACCATTTCCACATTTAACAACATGTGTTGCCACTTCATCAGTGAACCCTTTGTTTTGGATTCTAATTTCTTTTTAATAATACCATGGCTCTCCCCACTAATCGGTGATTAATAAATTGATCAAACAATGGGTTGCACACTAAGTCCCTCAATCAATTCTTTTTACTCTAAATGTTCACGCGATTAATTAAGAGAATTATTATTTGAAAAGTTAGAGATATGCTTTTGCAAGGCAGCTTGGGGTTGAAGCATCTGCATTCTCTGTAGAAGGTAGTGGGCTTTTTAATTGCCTCTTTCTTTTGCATTTAACCATTTTCCAACATCTCCACCCATACCAATATAATACCCTTTACATAGTATTTTGGATGAATTTTTTTTCATTTTATATTGTCCAATTTTAATGCTTATGTGCAGTTTTTTTTTCCAACAAATTTTGTCATTTTTCAACAAAAAAATTTGTTGTTACAAACTTGACTAATTTTGCTAATTTTTTGAGGAAAAAAATTGTCAAAATTTTCCATATCAAAAAAGTTGAAAAAAGAAACCATGTCCATGAGTGGGGATGGCGGAAATAATAGACACTTTATGTTGAATGTGGCAAACATTGGTAGATGCGCAAATAGGGAGTGGCCATAGAGATAGATGCTCTTATATTATCAAATTTTTGTTCACATTTTAATTGAGTAAGAGGAAACTAGAGGCAAAGAACATGAGGGCATGTGCTTAAAACATAACACTAAAGAAGGTTGTAATATCATAAACGTATTTACAACTCACCGATTGCACAAGGTTGTGAGTATCATCTATTTTGATTCAATCCATGATTTGTTTTGGTGCTAGTTTGCTAATTCAGAAAAAAGTAAATATTGCTTTTGAAAGTTTATTGGCCTTGCCTACCAAGGCAAGAATATTGTTGTTGTTTAGATTCATTATAGAGTATTGTAGCTGAAGCGATTTTGGCCCCTAGGTAATAATAGGTTTATTTTTATACGAGGATTTTTGAAAGATAATATTTTGGCTTGTGTTCTAACGTGAAATTAGTTATAGAGTTCTAATATCTTGAACAATTTTGGTTTCGTTTCAAGGATTTTTTGAACATTATATTTTTGCATGGTGAAATATTTGAGTTTCGATAACTCGTCTTTTGCCTTAAGATACATTTTAATGTAAATGACCAGGCTATCGTTTTGACACACCCCTTCTTTCTTATAGGTACTTAGTATGTACTTATTAACCTTGAGCGAAATCTTTTGTCAAAGGAGAAAATGGATGTATTATAGCTCTTATGGCACATTGGGATGTGGATTAAGAGAAAGTTCCACTCTAGAGGTTTCGAGTTTCCTCCACTAATAAGCAGCTTATCTTTGTCTTGTCTGTGCAATCAGATCAAAACAGCCGATTGCTCATCACTAACTAACTTTGTCACTAACGAACTCTCCTCCAGAGCGTGGGCTGGGCTAGGCTAGTAATTAAGTGGTTGGTTGCTTTGCTAACAAACTCACAAATATGACCAAATTGGTTACCTTCAACTAGGCACCAACCAACAAAGCTCACAAATCTTAGGTTTTGTTCACAAACTTTATTGCTAACAAAAATTGGATGACATCTTGTGAATTGTATTAAACTATCTCGTTTCAACTTCAAAGAAAGATCACCTAATGACCCCCAAAGCAAATAAATAAATAAATAAATAAGTTTGACAATCAATGCAATTGCTTAGGAAAAATAACTAATTTTGAAAGATTACGTGTTGAAAAAATAGATATTCTTGAATACTTCTTCAAAAAAATTATCAAATTTCCTTCACAAAATGGATTTCATTCAAAAACTTATTCTTGAAATTTTCAACATTTCTACAACATAAATAAATATTTATTTATTTATTGATAAATAAACTAGTAAAGAAACGGCCAAGCTACTAGGGTCCATTTCTCAAAGCGATCAATGTCCATATGTTATCAATTCATAGGCACAAAATTATTATTTTTTCATCCTCTAAAATGTTCATAAGTTCAGTGTCATATCACAAGAGCATATCACACGGTTTTGGATCCCCATGTTTTTTGTAATCATAAAAGAAATGACCGGCACCGCCAGTTTGGGTGTTTGTAAAAGATACTTGGACGGAAAGTTCAAGGGCTCGGGTGAAGGGAGAAGGGAAGGGGGGTGGTTTTGGGGGCGGTGGCCAACCAACCCAAATTCATGTCCGGCAAGTTGTTGTGGATTTTACGTCACGAGTCAGGGGGCCTGGGGGGCGGGCACTGGGCAGGCAGGCTTGCTAGTTAGTCAGTGGGGCCGACTTGATTTTTGGGCTTGGTGTTCTTCTTCTTCTGCTTCGTCCGTGCTTTGCTTCTACTTCCGATCTATTCACAATTGTTGTTCCTTTCTCTCTCTCTCCCTCTCTCTCTCTCTGATCTCCGGCAGAAACCACACATGCTACGGCAGCTCAATTTGGCCTCGTCTGAGCTTCATCATGAAATCTCCCTCTCTCTCTCTCTCCAGTCGTATGCTCAGACGAGGAATGGTCGGTTTTGTTTTCATCTTTCAGAATTTGTGTGTGTATGTGTGCGTATTTTTTTTTTGTTCTTGAGAAAAAAAATTCTTCACCTCGGGCACATAAATTATTAGGAATGTTGGGTTAAATTGAGCTTAAATTATTAGGGATGTTATTAATAATTTGACCTCAATTTAGGGATGTTATTAGTAATTTAACCTCAATTTAGGGATGTTATTAATCATTTAACCTCAATTTAGGAATGTTACTAATCATTTAACCTCAATTTAGGGATGATATGAGTAATTTAACTTCAATTTAGGGATGTTATCAATAATTTAACCTTAATTTAGGGATGTTATCAATAATTTAACCTCAATTTAAGAATGTTAATAATCATTTAACCTCAATTTAGGGATGCTATTAATCATTTAACCTCAATTTAGGGATTTTTTAATAATTTAACCTCAATTTAGGGACGTTATTTCGTGTGATAAATTGTGAAGCTAACTAACTACATATATCTTTCATAGTTATTAGTATTGTTCTCCTCAAAGTACCTCAAACTGGGAGTACTGGGCCCAGTTTTGTCAAAACTGGGGATGAATTCAAAAATCATGGTGGAAATAATACGCAAAATCAAGAGGGTATCAAACTAGTGGGCTTTTTCTATCATATTTGTCGTCAGAGGAGTTTCATCCCCAGTTTTGAATTTGCCCGAAATTGGGGATGAATTTAAAAGTACGATGAAAACAATACATAACATGAAGAGGGATCCAAAGTAGTTTAAGGGGGGGAGGGGTGCTTGTTATGACATTGGTTCCTCAGTGGAGTTTCATCCCCAGTTTTGGATTTGCCCTACCTGAGCCCTTATACTGCCGCCTGAAAATCCTGCAAATTCTGGGAACTGATACTCAGTTTCATTCAAACAGTACTACCCAGTTTTGCTCACTTTACCAGCCACACTCAAATTGGGGACGAAACAGGGCTTTACACTATCAAACAAAGAAGGAGCCACTTAAGGAGTGGACAATGCTTAAAATTAAAGCCTTGCAACTTTGAAAAATCACCATGTGAATATCATAATTCAAAAAAAAAAAAATTTTTTTTTGGGGAATTTTTTTTTATAATTGCAAAGTTGCAATCAAAAAAAAAAAAATTTTTTTTTGGGGAATTTTTTTTTATAATTGCAAAGTTGCAATCACAAAAAAAAAATCATAAAATTTTATGATATTTTGATCATCTTTATGTCAAAAATATTGTTAATGAGCAACTATTGAAGAAAAAGTTTGTCAAGAGATGCAAAAGGTTTCGTTGAAAGATGTTTAAGCAACTTTGCAAAAAAAATCATTATCTTGACCAAGAATTCAGCTAATGGGTAGCAATAACAGGATAATGCATATGTGGAAGCTTATTTGCCACATTGCAAATTGAAGACACTAATGAAAATTTGATTCCTTCAAAGGTTGTCTTATTCCAAGAAATTTTTATAGATGTTAATGCAATTAACATCTAGTATGGACAACAATCTTTGCAACTTCAACAATCTTTGCAACTTCAAGTGCACATTTTTAATGGCTTGACTTGGGCTAGCTATTGCTTGAGTTGTTATAGAACCTTTAAATCCCATAGTTTAACAATGTTTGTTGAACCAAACTCATGACTAGGGGTTGTTGTCAAATATGTTGGTTTCAAGGTTTAAGGCCATCTTGGTGAAGCTTACAACAAGAATACATGGGTAGAGTTGTTGGTACATCATGTACATGTGAGTGTTCTATGCACAAGTGAATATGGAAGAATACTTTTTATAGTGAGTGAGACATTTCTCATTTTTGAGCTATCTTTTGTTTTGTCAACTTGTGGTATCTTTGAAAGATGTAATGTGTGCACTAACTTGGTAGAAAAACCATGAAAGCATGTTTTGTTCTTATTGGATTCCTTGGAAATTAAACAAGTTTGGAACGGTATAGGCTCACAAATTGAGATGAAGCACATCTAAGTTAGTCTTGCTAGAATTTGAACAAGTTTAAGGCATCATAAACTTGGGGCACTAGACAACCTTAATAGTCTAGAACTATGATATATAAGAACTAGCCCGCCCGTCGATGCTTGATCATGTAATTCTACTTTAATCCAAAAGGATATCACTGAATTTTTCGGCCAAGAAGCAAAATTGCTCAATGCATGTAATGAGGTTGAACAAGAGTATAGTAGTGTTGTTGAGGAGGATTGAATACTTCTTTTGAACTTTAAATCATGCCTTCTAAGCACAATCATATTAGCACCAAAACCCAGTTTTACATACCAATATGAATTTCATTATACAAACAAGTATTTCCTACGAGTCTGGCAAAGAAAGAATTTTGCAAAGAAAAACCTCATACCCAGACCCAACTAGGAAGTGAGTTTTAAATTTCTTTGAAGACTCAGACGGGTCTGGTAAGCGAAAAGTGCCTTACCTAACCGGTTCAACTCCTGTAGGGTCACTGATTTATACTAGATCTATGGGGGGTGGGTGATAAGCATGCAGAAGTCGGCAGTCTGGTAAGTGAAAACCGACTTACCAGTCCAACAACAACGGTGGGGTCACTGGTTTCTATTATATCCACGAGTGTGGTCAAGCATGCAAAAGTCGGCACTCCAAGACACTCTGCGAGTGCACTCACACACAAACACATACAGAGATAAACAAGTCTCTATAGCGTGATACTTTTTACTACTGGCTGCAAAATTTGTGCTTGAATCGGGACTTGATTGATAACACAGACTTGTCCAAGCTAAATTAATCAAACAATCCTCAACCTTAGAGATATTTTCATGCTTCCTCTGGCGATGGGTCATTTGCAAATCCATGTAAATCAAACGAACCTTTTTGGTTGTTTGGAATGTCCCAAATTTTCAATATTCCAAGTTCCTCAAGATTGTTTCCATTGCCTCCCCCCCATAAAACAAGATAGTGAACCAACCGTAAACAATACAATACAATGGACTTATCTGCAAAGTCACCATGTCTTCACCCTGTCTTTGGGTCTCCTTTCATCCCCATCCCCTCTTTCAGTTGTATCATCCGCAAAGTAAAAGGAAATTTTATTAAATCTCAGTATGAAATGCTGAAAGTCAGCATTTCATGCACAAGGTTTGAGAATAATTAAAACTAGGCTAGTTGTATATGTAGCAGCAGTGAAAAAATGAATATATGTAAGGCTAGCAGCAGTGGAGGCGCTCAAGAAAATGGAAAGACAGGATGAAACTTAAGCTTAACACCAAAATTGAGGGGTTTCATTAGGAGGTAAGTAGCGGTCTTTTCAAGTACTTGACTTTGAAACTTGAACTTGACTTATCAAAGCACCTGATAACAAATTCAATTTTCTATGTAGTCTTAAGAACCCATCTGCAAAACCCAGTACTCTCTTGGCCTCCGGGAAAAGTGTCAACAACGCGATAGGAGACTCTCCCAAAGTTTTTGTGTAAGTCGAGATGTCTGAGGATTGACAAACCTTGGCCTGCCAGAAACAAAACAAGCTGTTACAACAACGCAGCAGCATGATTGCATGCTTCTCATAACCTGGAGGGACCTCAACGGGATCTGCATCACACAAAAATTAATATAATAAAAACGTTTGTGGATGTTTGGTACAAATTATTTTGAATGGCATAAGTCTGCCTCGAAGCACAAAACAGAGAGAGACCCCAGGTAAGTAAATAAACGGGGGTGAAGAATTGGGTCCAAATTTGACATAATCTGGGGGTTAGAGAGTAGGGTAATGCCCTACCGCGGGGGGCATTCCCAACCATAATAATGGGCCCCCAAGACTGGAGGCCAAGGGCCTGTTATTTTGGTAATGCCCAGCATTAAAATTGATGACTTTTATTTTAAATTGCCATGATACCCGACAAATATCAGCACAGGCATTTCAAAAAGCAAAATGCTAGACTGAAAATTGTGAAGGGTTTTAAGGTTTTAGGGTGATTGAAATACACGGTTTGTGACTTTGATGGGCACATGACTGAAGGAATACAATGAATTGTGGAGAAGAGAAAACACCAGTTTCAATAATTCATAAAATCAACAACTTATTTTGCTTAGTTAAGAAGAGGTGAAACTACTCCCAAATTTTGAAGTAGAGAAAACCTGCACTATTATTATCCATAACAATTGGGTGGAAATTTGGAAGAGAGTCAGAACCCAGAGTCCAGACAAAAACTTGTTTTAGTTCAGTTAAGAAGAGGTAAAAACTATTCTCAAATTTTTTAAGCAAAGAAAACCCACACTAGTCTAGTATTATGTATAACAATTGGGTGAAGAGAGTTCTGAAGAGAGTCCAGAGTCCAGACATAGCAGCAAGCAAGCCAGCAGCAGCAGGACAGTGGTGGCCAAATCACCAAAACACTTTCTCCAAAGTGCCTACACAAATACCAGACCAGCAAAGCAAATCGAGACCAAGTCTTTGGAGGTCTTGACAAACTGACAAACTGGTTCAATGCCTCCTTTCCCTTCATGGAAGTAATCATGCGCATCTAAGAATTTGTTGTCAGCGTTTTTGGTGCAAAAGTTTGTTTTTGCATTGGGTTGCAGGCAAGATGAGGAATCATGACACTCTCCTCTCTTTCAGGCACCGACTTCCCAGACCCAAGCCCTGAATTTCTTGAAGGGCAAGGAAAAGTACTCGGTTACAAGGTTAAAAAGGTTAACTACTACCCCTTCTTATTCAAGGTTTAAGTACCCTTCTTATTCTTCGAGAAGGGTGGGTTGGTCCACCCATAACCCGAATATGGTTCCACCCATAACCTTTATCCGGAGCACCTCTATGGGTGCTTATCATGTCCAACATAGAGTGTTCATTTTGTCCCTATCCCCACCTATAAACATGAAAAAAATGAACACTATAATGTGAGAGAGTATCTAATGCCACCACCCACACCACGCATTGTGGTTGGCCAATTAATTACATGATGCCGTTGTTTTTTTGGTAGTCCTTGTAGACACCGTAGTATATAGTGTGAAAATTTTACAGGTCCCAAACTAGTGTTGTGCAAAATAATTGAATTTGTGAAGAAGAATTGGCAATTTCAGTTTTTTAACTATTTGAAAATTGGAGATTTGTTGGTTCCAGTTCATTGAAAATAAATCAGAATAAAAGAACCTCTGGTCTTGGTCATCTCAAAAACCTTCCATAACTAATGGTTTCTAGAAAAGAACTAATAATGAACTGGCCATTTCATGGCTGATTTTATTTCATTTCTTCAAACTTTGCAAATTGTGATTGTATACCAAAAATGAGTCTTTGATTTTATTTTTTAAGAGCCATAGTTATGAATCTGAAAAACTACATTGGTGGCCTCTAGGAGTTTGTTTTTCTCACAAATAACCATCTTACATTGGTCAAAATTGGTGTTAGGTAGTTGTTCGATTATTTTTAATGATTTCAATTATGGTTTTTTTTTTAAGTGTAAATTTTGGTTTTCTAAAAAATATCAGAATCAAAGAATCATAAGTTTTGTTTATTTCAAAAACTTCAGCATGATACACCCCTAAGTTTGTCAAATGGTATACAAGGTAAAGAACTTGTTGATTTTTGGTTTTAGAACAAAACGCAAATTCAGGTGTTTTCTTTAATTCCCAAGAGAAAGAAAGGAATGAAACATTGGGATGGAACTACAATGAATTCACAAATGTGAATTCAAAGGGAAATCAATTTATACACACTATGAAAAAAGATGATTAATGCAAATTGAAGTCAAAATGGTGCACATGCTACATCATAAAGGACATAAACTCACATAACTCACCATGACCTAAATTTAAAAATTTGTCATTACTTTTTTCTCTTATAGTATATTTTGTAAACAACAGTTTGACATGTTTTAAATAAGCATAAGAATACTAAAAAAATTAACAAACTAACCAAAATGAACAATTATTTTAAGTATGTTTGGTATCAAAAAATATTTGATGTGATGATGGTGCCTTTTTCATCTTCATACTATTTGAATGTTTTAATGATGTGATGTGGTTGTTGCCTCCTCTTTAAGGTTCCCAATAAATAATGATGGGAATTACATCAAAGTGACATAAATTCTTGAAACTTGAAAATGGGAGTCCCAAACAAATTTAAACTATCAAATTATGAACCCCACTACTACGTGAGCTTATAACTTTTTCATTTGGATTTTGGTTCAAAATATTTCAAAGGAAAAGTTATAGATCTTGAAAAGACCTTCCCAGCAGCATAATGCATGTTGCATTTGGCTGTCATTTGACTCTTTTGTTGGATGTTTTAATAACTAGATATCAACTTGTTATTTTTTCTAGCCATAACTTATGCTTCAAATATCAAAATTGGGAATGTGAGATCACCTTGGATATCCACTCTTCAAAACAAAATCATTATCTATAAAAACCCAATCAAGACAAAGTTTGGTTCCCCAAACCCCAAGGGGGATACTAAATGTTAAAATTTTAGACTATTTGTGTCAAACAAAGTATTATTAAAGGGAGTTGTTATGTGAAAAAATAAATCCTTAATGTAATATTATGGAATTTTTGATATGCACATATTAAAGCCAACATAAATTAATTATAATTTTTTGTTTGCATCAAATTTTGGTATCCTACATTTCCTTTTTTTTTTTCAATACTTGAAGTTGTGAGGACTAACGAAGATGCAATTGAACATGGTAAGATTTTTCATTTAATTATTTAACACACCTTATGTATTTTAAATATCCTTCAATTAAGTAATTGGGAGGTGACAAAAATATATATTTATGTGAAGTGTAATTCTTTTCAAAATGATTCAATTATAATGGTGCAGAAAGATCTTTCATCTCACATTCATTAAATAGTTCGTTTTTAAGAATTAATTCACTTATTACTTAACAATTGAACTTATTGAAACTAATGGAACCGACTAACAACTAATATTTAAAATATTTAATCATATGTTACTTTTTTTAATACCAAGGATTGATGCATACCCTATAATTATATCTTGGATTTCATAATAAACATAACTCTATCATACAAGTAATCAAATTGTGAATTCTACCCAACAACCAATATGCAAAACTCTCTTTTTTATTCACATATTTTTGTAGATTTAGAAAAGAGTTTCCTTCTTCTAAAAATTCAAACCACAATGCAATTCCAACACTAAAAATGGGAATGCATTTGAAAGTGTTGAAACTCATTTTTTTAACAATCTCCTACACTTGTGTGAATGTTTTTAAATTTCAAGACACATTGTAATTACAACTTGATTCCTTCTCATGCTTTAGCCGTAGTTGTAAAATTGAACCTAACGGATGAAGTTTTTTACAAGGTCCAAGTCACATGGTTAAGTATGGGTTAGGGTCTTAGGTTTAGATAGAATATAGGGTTTCGAGGTTCTAGGGTTCTGGGCTTGAATTCTAGGATCCAAGGTCATGGGATGTTAGGTCTAGTTCTGCTTATTTGTTCAAGGCTTCATTGTTTTGATTTCCATTACAATAAGAAGACCTTTCTTGAAACATCCAACCAATGGGGTTATATTCGAAGATGATTCTTCTGGCATCTGGCTTCCCTATAGGAAGTTACCTTGTGCCCCTAGTTATGCCTTGGCTTGGAGTACAGCATTTGAAGAATCTACATGTCCTCCGAGACGACAACTTCAAACAAACTATACGCCTCAAAGTATAAACGAAGAAGGCAGTGAGTGCAATGGGCTAAATGGGCCTAGAAACCAGCCTTGAATTTGACCTTGGAACCATCATCCCAAATAAGGATCAAAAATTGGACCCGCCTTGAACCTAGAACCAACACATCTCATAAAAAGCACAAAACCATGAATCCAAGAATCGACAATCTACAAAATTGAACCCGGCCCCAAAATTGATAGGGTTTTAATCTTTGAGAATATTCTTGAAACTTGAAAGGAAAAGAAAAAGTTTTTTCATTCAAGTTAAAAATCTAGACCCAGACTCAATAACTCTTAACAAAACCCAAGAACCCACCAACAAAGTTCCAACATCAATGTTATGCAATTTGAAGGCTTTTGTTCTTCTTCCAAAGGAGAGTGTACAGGCTATTTTACCGCTGCCAGTGCAACTGCTCTTTACATTCAAAATGTGAATGTGAAGTTAAGACATTAGTGTAGTATGTGCAATTGCCAACTCCCCAGTCAAGGTCTACTAGATACTGCAGAAGGAGGAAAAAAGCCATATTATGTTGTAGTGCAGGTTCTTCATGTATTTGTATCTTTGTTGAAGGACTAAAGATTTTGGCTCGGGTATTAGTAGTAGTCTGTGCTTATTATAGGGAAGACAGAAAGAAAAGGAAATAGTACTACCTAGTAGTACCCTTTCAGTCTGAGACACCCATATAAGTCTCTCTAGTATATTATTATGATTATTTTATATATTTGTATCTTCTCTTCACATTTGACAGCCCACAGATTCTTGACAGAAAAGTCTTTGGAAGGTGTGCGGCAGTGCTCGACTTGGGGAGCTTTTGATTGACTCTCAAATCTCACCATTGAAAATATTATGGTTTTTGGTAGTAATTCTAGAATTGGGTACCTACTACTACTACTACTACTACTACCTTCATACCTTGATGAAACAACCTCTCTAGAACCCCACCCATCATGCTCTGTCTGGTTTGATTGACACGGAATGATCAAAACCCTAAACCCCATGACCCTAAACCCTAAAGAGCACACTTGAATTTCATGCATTAAAAGCTTTGGTTTGGATCATCCTCAAGGGTTGAACTTTGGGTGGACTATGTTGGTCTCAATTAAGTATTTGGTGGACTATAAGAATACTTGGGCTCCACACTCATGTGAGTGAAATTTTGTTTGATGATGATGATTTGAGTTTTTGCAAATTAAGTTCCATTCATATGAGAATATTGAATGACATTGCATGTAACTTGAATTGAAGTTCAACTCAACTGAATTCAGATTTAGTTTTATTGAATTCAAATTCTTAAATTAAATTGACCATTTGGAGGACTATAAGAATATTAGAAAGTTAGTTAATATGCGATGGAATTCATCACCTCGGATGGTGCATAAATTATATGTCAGTGTGGGTAGCATGCTAATGAAAAGTAAAGGGCAGTATTTGCCAGATCAAAGCTCCTTGTAATGGGAAATATTTGGGATCTTGCCAAAAGAATCTTCTTTCAAAACACATGCACAAACACAACCCAATACACACATGTACAGGGACTTCTTTTTTTCAATTTGGTGAGGTCAAAAAATTGGCAAACTTTTGCCCAATAGAACAGAAAATTTAGTCAAAATTGTACTGGAAAAACAGATTTTTCCAAAATTTTCTGAGGAAAAAATACACCAGAATTTTGTCCCCAAAAAAAGCTCACACACGCATGTACATGTATATGCTGAAACAGACGTAAATGGTTTGTGTCAAAAGATAGGCAAGCTGGTTAACATTGTTTTTGCAAGTCTTGAATTTGAGTCAATGGAAAGCTAATTAAGCAATTTAGCACAGGATGAAAATTTTCAGTGCATACCACAAAGGTCTTCCTTGAGTTTTTTAGGCACAAAAAAGTCTAGTGATGAGTTCACTGCAGATTGAACCAGCAGCCAAACTACTACTACATATCTTTCTCTCTGATTTCCCTTTGTGTGCAGTAATTGCATGCAGCCTTCTGGTGGGTTTCTATTCTAGAATCTTGTCATTGATGCAGCATGTGGGGTCTTTGAATCCTTCTGGCTTTTCAGATATGAAAGAAAGTTCAAGTTGAAAGTGTATTATACCTGCATTACAGAATGACAAAACCAGCTGCTGCAATGCTGCATTGCAGCATTGCAGCAGCTGGTTTACAAAATCTCTCTGACTTGTAAAGACTGGGCCCTTTTCAATTGCACAGCTAGGAAGTTTTCTGTACACTTTCAACAATTGAACAATTTGGGTTGGCTTTCCTACCCATCATCGACTCCTGCTCCATATGGTTGGTCAAGTCGTTCTGTGCTAGCAAAATTCTGGTCCTCGCCGTCTTCTACAGGTAAGAGTGTGCAAATAGAACGTACAATTTCTCGATCTACAAGCACATGCAAGTCTCCTCTGAGTGAGTGTCAGCCTGCACAGCAACACATTCAAATCTGTAAAAGAATGTGCACCTCTTTGGAAACTGATTGCACAGGGGGAAAAAAAAACAATAATAATAATAAACAAGAATCTCTTAGTGAGACTTATGTTCTCTTCAAACTCAAATCTTCTTGTAGAGGGTGTTTCACAATGGTCAAGATTGAGCTAAATGCTAGTTTAACTAGGTTGGTTCATTCTAATATATATTTTTGGTTAGTGAAGTTTGTTTTCATAATTAAAATCATCCCCAACCCTCTGAAAAGTGAGTTACTATTGGGAATACTTTTGAGGTATTTTTTCAAATCCAAATGATATAACACAATTTTTTTTGAGAAGCTAAAGGGAGGCTAAAGATGCTCATGAAGAAAACTAAAAGTTTCATTTGTTTTGAAATGCTTGAAGAAGGTTTAGGGTTAGGTTCTACAAAACAATAGAGATTAGAAACATATGAAATAATGAAATTGAAATCAAAGAACGCGTATACTTTGAAACAATGGGCTTGAAATCCAAAAACTTCGAAAAAAAAAATGGGGACAATTAAAAAGTTGCACTAACAATTTAATAAACTTGGGGTGCTAATACATACTAAGGCCCAGTCACCTCATACATACATAGCCAACCACAAGATGGTGCCTTAATGCATCTACATTTGTTTAATAAGCACACCTATTCTAACAAAATATGTGATTGGTGGACCAAAAAACAAATGGATTCCAACATACAAAATATCTTCTTAACCTAAAGCTTAAGGTATGGTGTATCAAATGCACCTTGTGCAAGTTCCATATACAAACCCCATACATAATAACACATTTGTTTAGTGTTATGTAACCTTAAATCGTTACCAAGTTGTTGTAATTAAAAAGTGCACATAAAGTAACACAACACATGTTTAAACACTTGAATAACTTTGATGGTTAAAGAATTTGTAAGTCCCACACAAAAAGAAACCATTAATCACCATCTAACAATATAAAAGCTTCTAAACCTTCTTCAACCATCCTTAAAACCTTTCAAAAAAGTTCATATGTTTCAAACTACCTTTCAACACATGAGTAGTTAGTGGCATTCAAACTTTAGATGCAATAATTAAATGTGAATAAACCAAGGCTACCAGTGAGTTTTTTAGAAGATGGTAAGTTTGACTCCAAGGTACTCAAAGTTGCTCATACCACATTCCTTCAATTACCTCAATTGCCTTCATACCAAGTTTGCCCCTAATCATTTTTTAATGATTCATCCACATGTGAACTAATTTATCACACAGTAGTGACCATGAGCTTTCATATGTTTTAGCCTAGCGAACTTCCATTGTGGGACATGGTTAATTTGTTCACATTGAAGCTTTAAATTCCCATTCACACAATATGGGCAAAATAGGATAAATGCATGTATATTGCATTGGAGTGGGCTCACAATAGACATTACAAACTTGATGAATTCTAAACTTCCCTTGTTGTTTCACATTCATAAGCCATTGTTTGTTAATGCATGTCATCTTCTTTTACTTAATAGAAGAACTTTTTGATCATTTTCCTTACCCTTGGATGAGAGGTGTGATAGTTGTTTGATTATGCTTTCAAATTGAAATAGTCTTGTGCATGCATTTGGAATCTTCACACCATTGGGCTTCAACTACTCCTTCCAAAGTTTTTGCTTCAACAAAATTATTGCTCCATCTCCCTCCCCTTACTATGGCCAATAGAAAAAGAATTCCATGTCATTTGGCATCCATTTGGAAGGTTTGCATAGAATGTTTAATTAATTATGGTATCAAGCTATAAAAAACCAAGATTGTGCAATTTTGAATTGCCCATTGCACCCATTAGACCACACCACACGGTGCTTAAGAAGATAGCTTGTCCTTCCCTTTCATGAATTGTAATTGTAATTTGTTCAAGGCATGTTAAACATAAAGGGTATCACGGGTTTTTAGATCATAAACATAATACTGAATTCCTTTCAAGATTATGGACCTAAGTTTAACCAAATCAAAATGAAGCTTCCAATATATGCATGAAACTATGGTGTCTTGAAATATATGTTGAAGTTAGTATTGGAAATCCTTTTCTTACCAATATGACACATAATTGTGGACAATAAAGTCACCAAAGCATGGCTCTAGATAGAAAATTAACTCATTAAGGGGGATGTTTTTATATTCAACCCTAGAATATTTCCTCTCATGACTAACATTATTTTTCCCAATGGCCACATGCCTTATGCAATGCCATTGCAATAATGTTTTTTATAGGAATCTCAATAGGGCAAAACTTCAAGTTCTTTACCTCACCATTTAAACATTGGCTCATCAAACATAGCATTTTGTGAAATAGATCCAATATTTCCCCTTTTGAGCAAACAACAAATGTCCACAAGGTTGTAACCCCATTAAATTGACTTAAATGAGCATAATATGATTACAAACTTGAATTCCCTATGTCAAAGGTGTTACATTTGATAGTGGACACAAATGTAATCAAAACTCAATGTACATAAACTACTAGAAATATCAAAAAATATTTGTCTCCTTAAGTAAATATACAACAATCACATTATAAATTAATATTGTTCAAAACACCCTATTTGACAACAATATATTATTTTAATTCTAATTAAGAAACTCCATTTCATTTTTGTCAATAAGTCAAAACAAGACCTAATGTATCTACATTTTCAAACATCAAACATCATAATTGTCACCACTATTATAACATATTGTACCATCAAAGGTTTATATTTAATTTAAATCTAAACTTCATGATATAAAGTCAATATGAAATAATTTTGATGGAAGATTTTTCTTCATACATTTGTACATCAATCTTTTAGTACTTTTGTTAAAATAATCATTCTATGACAAGTAATTGCATGTTACAAATATACTCCAAAGGAGTATTGCATCATCCCTATTTGCATTGATTTCACAACATAATGATGGATTAAGATGTGAACCACCATTAATTTCACATTTTAACCATTAAAGATTTTTCAATTATGCCCCCAAATCGTTCAAATTTTGCTTGTAATGAAAATTGCAACATTATGATAGTTTGTTGGGTCTATTGTGCTATGCAAACACCTTCACGTTTACATACTTGACGCATGTAATCTCCATATGTGCCTTTGCCAAGAGCTTGCACATTATCTATCCCAACATCAATTCCTTGAATTTACTATGGCACCTATAACAACATGTATTCCATTCCTTCAATTGTTTAATAAACTAAGGGTTCAAAAATTGAAAATTATTAAATTCAATTTGGATAGATGGGTTTGTTTGTTTGAAGGCAATGAAAAATTCAAGCTACAAATCACCCCAAAAATAATAACATTAAGTAATTTGCAATCATAATACCCAAAAAGCTCAATTTTATTATTATATCATTTTTAATTGATGCAAAAATATCATGCACCCAATGAACAAAACAACATTTCACATTTGAAATATTTTGTCATCATAATACATGATTATTAAACACACCACACTAATCATTTCAACAATCACCACATGTGCATACTAATCACTTCAACAATCACCAAATGCATATTATTTAGAGGGTTTTTTAAACAACATAATCATTTAGTAAAAAACCATAAAAGCCCAATAAAAAACACCATAGTTTGTCATTGAGATAATGACAATAGTCCTAAAATCACCATGTCACCACGACAACATCATTGATATAATACAACCATCGTAAAAATTAAAAAATAAACAATCTACCATCACAATACCCAAAAGCTTCAAAGTTAAACTACTATTTCATTTTTATTAATGTTTAAGTTTTATGCACCCAATGTGTAAACAACATTTCACATTCAAAACATCTTGCTATCATAGTTACATGATTATTAGAATCACCACACTAATCACTTCAACAATCACCACATGCTTGTTGACTAAAAGGATTTTAAAAAATCAAAATCACTTACTAGATAACCATAAAGGCGAATTTAAAGCACCACAACATCATTGAAATAATGTTAATAGTCTTGAAATCACCATTTCACATTGCTATCATTAGCACAACCTTGTTAAAATCATCACAAACTTGTTGTCATTAACACAACATTGTTAAAGTCATCACACTACTCATCACAACGACCACATGTTTAATTTAATCACTAGGGTTTTTGACAAATCATAAGGACTTACTAGATAACCACAAGGACCTTGTTACAGGGGTAGCATGAGTATGTGATTTTGGATGAACAAGGCAATTAGATAAGGACTAATCAGGGAACTTTGTTAGTTTGAATTTGTATTCTTGTTGTTTTGATCATGATGATATGACTTGGGCAATTCAAAAGGTTAGAGTTTTGGAGAACAAAGGGAAGAAGGAGAGGAGGAGACATGAAGTTTTTGGAAAATAGTAGGAGACGTAGGTACTTGTAGTAGAAAACCAAAGACTATGTTGGAAATAACACAAATTTTAAATGTTGTTTTGCATTTTTTTCAACAAAACATGGGATTATGCTGTAATTTGGATTCATGTTTTCAATAATACATGAAAACATAGACTTCTACAATGAATTCTATGTTCATTTTTTTTATGAATTTTTTGTAGTATCAAATTAGGAAGAAATGAATTATAATTTTGTTTTTGGAATTTTTTACATTATGAAGTGTAGATTCTTGTTATATACAATAACCATGAATATGATGTTGGAATGAATGGTATTGTTAAGTTTGTTGAAACTTAAGATATGAATAATGAACATATGCATGTGAAATGCAAATATGTTGTTACAGTACTGTGAAATATTTTGTAGGAATCTAAATTTCACTTATACCATTTGGTGACCATCTTGTGGGGAAATATTTTTTTCTATTTTTTCTTTCAGTAATGGTAAGGTTTTCTACTCATTTTGTTGTATATTGTAGATGAAAGTGTTCAAATGAATAATGTTGTTTTTTTTCAATTCAAAATTTTAAGGGGTATGTTAGAAAATATCAGAGGTCTACGCAATTGATGTCGTAAGGACTACATAACGATCTACATATTCTAAAGATGAGGAATTATGAAACAAGATGAATCAAATGTTGACTTGAAGTTTATAACGACAATTGGATTTGGAGGCAAATTAACAAGTTATTGAAAGTCAGAGAAAAAACAATTTTGAAAATGGAGAGGAATTTACAAGGCTTACAAAAACACCATCTTGGAATCTAATGTTGGACAGACAAGTTTTGAAAACAAAAGAAAAGCTTGTGAAGCACATGTTATTTCTACCATAAGAAGTAGTACAACGGTCTTCAAAGAAGGCACAATTTGAAACGATGATTTCCACGGAAAAAAGATGTAATTAATTACTCATCTGAATGAACACATGCAATATACTTCTTATCCACAATTGGTGGTTCAAAGTCATAGAGATCAAGACGAAATATGGACTTCAATAGTACTTGATCAACCAAAGGAAATTTCAAGTCCATAGTCGGTGACTAGCTAAGGGAAGGATGTTAGAAGAGGTATACAACCCAAGTTTGTGTATCAATCTGCATTTATAGATTATTATGAACCAATGGAACATTAGGAGGAGGATGAAAACATTAATGTTCATGTGTTTGAGGAGACTAAGGAAAATTACCCAAGATCATTTAAGTATGCAAAAGCACAAGTGAATGCATTGGATGAAATAACACACTCGTACTCACATCAAGGGAATCCAAAGTTGAATTAAACAAGGTACATAGCCAAAATAAGGGATCATGAATATGTGGGGAGATGATCAGGTTACTTTCAAGGGTCTGTGTATTATGTAAGGAAGGACATGCAATCGTGGATTATCCTTTTGTGCCTTTTCACATCAGGGCAAGTATTGCTAAGCATGTGGAGTTACAGAATGTGGCAAGAAAATTAATGGATCAACCATAGGAACATGAATCAGGAATTTCTATAGTCTAGAATAGATTTAGAGGCATGGAGTTAGGAAGCGAGTTGAGACTACGAAGTCAACAAATTCATCCATCTATTTAAACTAGGAGTAGAAAACCAGAAGGGTATTCACATCCACATATTACACCACAACGAATACCAATGGGTAATCATAGACTGGAACATCATCGATCTCGTGTCAATAGAACTCCACCAATAATGTTAAAAGTGGCAGTTGTTGAAACTTGGAAATAACATGCTAGAGTAAAAGTTACTTAATCACTTGATGCATGTATAACAACCATTAGAATGGAAATGATTGTTGCACCTAACATAGATGTTGTCAAAAGGGATATATTAATTGGATTTGCAACAAATTTAGGTAATGGATTAAGTGGAGTTTTGGTAGTAAGGAATTTGAGTCAAAGTTCAGTACTACTAGCAATTACTACTAGAGTTGTTGGCACACCTCAAATGGTTTTTATTAATCCGATAACGACTACTCATGTGAATAGGATTGCAGATCAACCACTAATGAATTCAATGGCTGCTAAAAGGTACAAAAGTGCAAATGTTGCAATCCAATAGGAGGATATTGATAACCATTTGTTGTAATTACACCAATTCTTGACCATAAAGATGGCCATTATGTTAGGCCAAACAAGGTAGCTCTTAAATATCCTAATTTCAAAAAAATGTTGATCCAGATGTTCATGTTAGAGTGTTCAATTCTATAATAAAAGCAAATGCATAAACTTTTGAAGAGTATATCATCAATGCGTTTAGCTATATGCTAAAAGATACAGCATCGAATTAGTGGCATAATTACCTATCAAATTTTCCTAACTTTACTTTTTCAAAACTTACATAGGCATTTTGTAAATGTCATAGGAAGACTCAAAATGACGAATAAATATACATGGAGTTAAATAACATGAAGCAAGAGGAAATTGAAAGGGTGGATGTTTATTATGAATGGATTCAAAAGCTGGCTCATGGTTTACAAATACCAACCATAGACAATTTTCTAACTATTGTGTTTGGAATGGGTTTGTAATCATACTTCAAAATTGCAACTACAGTGATGAAACGATCAACACTACAACAACATAAGGAGGCGGCAATATTGTGTGAAAAAAATATGATTACTACAAAAGCAAGGAGTGCACTATCAATACCACAAAATACCAAACAAGCAACACTAGCAAAAACACAAAATAATATAGGGAAAATTGATCAACATTACACAAATTGTGGGATGACAAATCACATTATGGAGACATGCAAAAAGAAGAAAGAGAAGACCACACTGGTAACCACAAAGGCAACACAACCAAGTCAAAAAACACAAAATACATCTTCATATGCATGTCACATATGTGGTTTGAATGGACATAAAATGACAAATTGTCCAAAGTTTGTTGAGATGCAGAAAACATTTCATGAAAAATTTGTGATAGTAACAAAGGTTCAACTTGTTATTGAGACACAAACAATCATTGCGGATGTGAATGTGGTGGATGTTAATGTTACCACAAGAAGTAAAGTAAATGAAGAACATGTGTTCAAGGATAGAAAGCCAAGAAAAACAAAAAGTGTTGCTAACTAGGGAAAAGACAAACGGTTGAAATAATCAATGGTGGAAATAATAAAACATATTTAGAAAACACAAACCTAGTTAAAAGGGCCATCCACATCCATGGAAAAATGGAACACAACTTGGTTGGGTATGTTAAATACTACTCCTATGGACGCACATAAATATCAAAAAATAGTGAATTCACAAGGGAAATTGATCACATTAAAAGAGATTTTTTTGGAAATTGGTAAGTAGATGCTAGAAAGAAATTATACTTTGAACTTAAGACAATTGCTTGAAATAGCTCCTAAACTAAAGAGATATCTTTGGCAAAAGCTAAAACCAAAGAAAATTTAGAATGTAAGTAAAGCAACCACACATAAACAAATTGGTTATTTGGTACCAGAAGTAGGGACAATTGTTGTAGCAATATATAATCATATGACAATTATCCAAGTACATATTGGGAAGAATACAATAGATGATGTGTTGCTAGATGGAGGTTTTAGAGTTAATATTATCACGAAATAGTTGAAATTGAAGTTGGGGCTTCCAAAGCCTAAACTTGCACCATATAATTTGAGGATGGCAGATCAAACAACCACAAAACTAATGGGGTTGATAAAAATATGAAGATATATGTTCATAGCATTCCTTACATAACTACATTATTGTACTTGAAAATAGTGTGATAGATTTTAGTTATTCCATGTTGTTGGGGAGACCATGGTTGAGGGATGTTAAAGTGGCACATAATTGGGGAAGTAACAATGTTACCATACAAAGGAATGGGTAAGTCAAAACAATTATAGTTATTAAACATTTGGGAGGTGAAATAAGAAGACCAAAAATGTTACTATGCTACAATTATTAAAATGGCATCACAAATTAAGAAGAAGATATCATATTTACTATAGAGCCAAAATAGTTTTCCATAAGAACAATCAATTTACCTAAGACAATTCAATCTATGAAAACCATATATGTGGGGATCATGGATACAAATATGAATACTAGTATTTTAAAATAAGGATCTAAAGTATAAAACATAGAGAAGAAGATACTTGGTAACAAATATGAGCCAAAAGTAGTTATGGAGGATAAAGTATATCTAGAGATGTACTACAAACATCAACCAGGGAATGTTGTAGTGGATGAAACTCTAGCAAAAATCAAAGCACAAGGATTGCAGATAGTTGGATGGATGTTAACTAAAGATCAACAATTGATGAAGTCCAACTTGGGAACTGATGCATAACCACATATGGTGAAAATTAATGCACAGCTAAAAATTATGCATGAAGTGGAGCAACTATTAAAGGAATTTAGAGATGTTTTGCATGGACATGTAAAGATCTACAAAGGGATTCCACCAGAACTAGCACGACACAAAATTGAGTTGGACACTATTATACCACTGGCACATCAGGCCATGTATAGATTAAATCCAAATTATGTTACAATAGTCAAATAAGATGTAAATAAATGGTTAGTAATTAGATTCATTGAATATGTAGAAATACATGGTTGTCACCCATAGTAGTACTACCCAAGAAAAATGGCAAACTGAGAATTTATATAAATTTTAGAAAACTAAATGTAGCCACAAAGAAAGATCCATACCCATTACCTTTCACAGATGAAATGTTGAACACAATAGTAGGTTATGAGGCATATTCTTTCTTAGATGGATATTTAGGATATCATCAAATATTTATAACTCTAGAGGATAGATATAAAACTGCTTTTGTTACAAAATGGGGGGCTTTTATATGGAAGGTGATGTCGTTTGGAGTTTAAAATGGACCTCCAACATATTCAAGAATCGTGACCAAAACATTCAAAAATTATTTGGATAGTTTTATGAAGATATTTCTAAATGACTTTATAGTGTATAGTGACATGGAGAGTCATTTGTAAAAGCTCAGACTATGTTTTCAAAAGTGCAGATAATATGGCATTAGTCTGAATCTAGACAAATGTGCATTTATGCTATTTTTAGGGATGATATTGGGTTTTATTATTTCCGAAGAAAGGAAACTACTAGATCCAAAGAAAATACATGCAATAGTAAACATGCCACCACCTAATAATCCCCGACAGATTCAAATATTCAATGGGATGGCACAGTTTTACAAATGTTTTATAAAAAAATTTGTTGCTATTATGGCACCTATCATTAAACTAACCAGAAATATAAAGACTTTTCTTTAGACAAAAGCATGTTAGGAGGCATGGGAATCGATTAAATAGAGGTATATTGAAGCACCAATATTGATATCACCAAACTAGCAAGTGGAATTTCATGTTCATACAAATGCGTCTTTGTTAGCTATGGGTTATGTTGTCTCAGAACATAATAAGGAAGAAAGATCATCCTATAGTGTATGTTTCTAGGTTTTTGAACATAAGACAACAAATTTATAGCATAACAAAGAGAGAGAGGCTTTAGCACTGGTTTTTTGTTTGTAAAAATTCAAACATTATTTGTTGGGCAATAAGTTTGTTTTTTATGTGGATCATATGGCATTGGTCTATTTGGTCAACAAACCACAAGTTTCAGAGAGAATATCTAAATGGTTGTTATTGTTCCTCGAATATGATTTCATAGTAGTGTATAAACCAAGTAGAACTCATGTAGTTGCAAATGCATTGTCAAGATTACCGGATATCATAGAACCCACATGTGTGCTTAATCAAACCACATATGCAAATTTGTTTTATATAATGCTTAAATGGTTGAATGATGTAAAAGAATTTTTGAAAACATGATAGCTTGAAGGCATGTTATTAGTTCAATAGAAGCAAAGATTGGTTAAGAGAATAAAACCTTTTACATTGAAGAATGGTGAATTGTACAAAATGGGCCAAAATAATAGATTGCGACGATGTTTGACAACAACAAAAGCATATACGGTGATGAAAGAATTGCATGAAGGACCTTAAGGAGGGCATTTTGCAACTAAAATGATGTAGAAAAAAATATTGGATGCTGGATATTAGTGGCCAATTATGTATAAGGATGTGCATGATTACTATAGATCTTGTGATGCATGTTAAAGAATAGGAGAATTGGCCAACTCAAAGTCTTGCAAAGCTAGTCACAAGTCTTCTAGAGGAACCATTGATGAAATGGGGACTTGATTTTGTGGGGCCAATTAAGGTAGTAAAAAGATATATAGGGAAACAATATATTATTATTGCCATAGATTATGCTACTAAGTGGGTGGAAGCAAGAGCATTGAAAATCAATACAACAATAATCACAACAAAGTTTTTATATGAATGCATATTAACTAAGTTTGGATGTCCTTTGATTATACTCATAGATTAGGGAGTTCATTTCATTAATGATGCCATCAAGTATTTGACAAATCATTTTCTAGTGAAACATGTGAGTTCTATAACTTATTATCTTTAGGGAAATGGGTAGGCTGAGTTTACTAACAAGGTGCTCGGGACATTGTTGACCAAGTTAGTTAGTGAAAATAAAACAAATTAAGATGAGCATCTGTCTACAATGTTATTTTCAGACAAAATTGCATACAAAGTAGCAACAGGGTATACACCATATCAATTAGTGTATGGATTATATCCATTAATGCCCACATAATACATCATTCCAATTGTTGGTGGAAATGAGAGAAACAATATTAAGTGAAAGTTTTAACTAGCAAAATTATAAAGCTTGAAAAGTTGCAGGAAGCTAGAATGTAGGCTATAGAAATTGCAAGGTTTTAACAATGGAATAGAGCATTATGGAGCCAACAAAAGAATTTGGGAAAATAATTTAGTTTTGGTGATTATGTTCTATGTTTCCAAAGGGCAATAAGTCACACCTAGGGAAGTTTACTAGGAAATGGTTTTGACTGTACATATTACAATATGTGTTGCCAAATAACATTGTGTTATTAGTGACCATTGAAAAGTTTGAAATTAACCCTATGTTGGTCAATGTGAATAAGCTCAAACCTTATAAATACATGGAATCTGAAGTTCAAAAAAATTAAAATAAAATAAAACAAGATGTTAATGTATTGGGAATGGAGTGGAAGTGGAGTTAAGGAGGTGAATTCTGACATAGAGGAGGACAATGAAAGATGTGCAATACAAAAACCACATATGAAGAATGTTGAAGATAGAGAACAAATCATAGATCGAATGGTGAACACAATCTTTATTTTCAATCTATAGATGAGTAATAATTATATAAGTGCAATATTTGGGATGCAGAGATCTAAAGATGATGTGTCATGTGTATTGGTTGAATCAACAATAATATTCACCCAATCATTAAGAATATTAACATAATCATTAGAATTGTGAGCATAGTCAACAGAGAAATTGATACAGTCACTATATGTGTTCTCATAATTAGTAGATAAATGGGCATAATCAGCAAAAGGTGTATATGTTGAATGAAGTGGAGTCAGTACAAATAATGTAGGGAAATTACAAATGTGGAGTAATCAAAAGATGAAATCTACAACGTTCATTCATAATGATGATGTTAAATGTGTCCACATGGCTGCATAAGGGACACATAAACTTGTAGTGATGGGCTATATTAATTTTGAAGATCATGTGTTAATTAAAAGATGGTGGGCAAATGAAAAAATGAATGTGACAGGTGGGATGTTCAAGGACAAGAAAAAATGGGGTAACCGTTGAAAGCAATTTGCGTTTATTGTTAAAAGTTGTGTGCATTTTCAAAGTTTTGGAGTTCATAGCAATATGAATGCAGAGAGTGTAATTACTACAACAAACATCAAGGGAAAAGGAAGCATAGAGGAGTGAACATATACAAAGGTAGAAGGAGGAAGTGGAATTGTTGAAAATAATTAAAGTAGAAGAAGAATTGAAAAAAACAAAAAGAGAAGGAGTGTTGAATATTTAGCCATTGGTTGTAAGGTTGTTGTCACATTCATCATCATCTTCAAAATGTGCAAAGGGGAAGGCGTATAATGAAAAAATACAATTTGCGCAAATGATAATTTAAGACATAGATACAACTAGAACATCTATAATTGAGTTTTTGTGCAAGCAAATGATGTTGGTGTGCAAGAGAGCATACATGATTAGTAAGTACATTAGTAGATCCGGTGTGCATTGAAAAATTGGAGGAAGATGAAGTTGAGGATCAGTATTTTGTGGAAGCACAAACAATGTAGAAGGATGTAAGAGAGGAGAATGTTGTTGCGAAGGAAAAGAACGTTTATACACAAAAGTGCAATTGAAAATATAACAAGCCATAGAGGTGTAAACAATGGTAAAAGCACAATGAAGGGCGATGGAGATGCATCAACATGAAGCAAAAGCGGTAGCGAAAAGAAGATTCATAATCTTGGACATAGTTACACTTTTGGAAAAAGGTATTAAAATTCTAGACCCTAAACGATTCATGTGGACACAAATGAAACAAAATTATGATAAACATGTAGAGCGAATGGAGAATTGGAAGGATATTGTTGAGGAAGAAGATTGGGCTTCTAAAGTAGGACTTGTTCCTTTGTGTCTAATGGGGTGGGAAACATCAATGCCCAATGTAATGTTGGAATTTTAGAACACCTTTTTTTATCAAAGGTGCAAATATCTACTTTGGGCATAAAGATAAGGTGTATGTAATCAACAAACAACTAATTATAGATGTTTTTGGAGTGTGTGTGGAAGGGTATGTAGATGAACCAAAAGGACAGGTTAGTAAGTCACTAACAGTTCAAGCATTATAGAGCTGTAAACTTGCACTTGCAAATTATTTTGCAAATTAATGGAATGTAAATAATTTGGGTTTGCCATACTTTTTTAGATATCTTGCCATTATATTTGTCATTTATTAAACGAAGAAGGTATAATATTTTTGCAACAAAAATGTTATTACATTAGTAAAAATGGAGAAGGGGTAATAGGTAAATTGGGTATCGATTATATTCAATAGTTTATGTAATGAACTAGGTAGCTGGTATAAATATGCTAAAAAGAATAAGGGGGATAAAAAAGATATTTGTCAATCTGCATTAATATTGGCAAAAATCTTTCAATATTTGTTTGTGCATCAAAAGGATAATCCACAGAAACCACCAGCCAAGGTTTAAATAACTAAAGAGGAGATGCAGATAACAGTATAGAACAGAAAAAAAGCTGCAATAGACTCCAAGAAGTGCTCTCAAAAGGAAGATTAAAGTTGAAAATGGAGGAGCCTCATGCTTAGGAATGAAGAAGGAATAGGAGAACACATATTTGAAGGCATAAAAAATGATAAGGGGTAGAATGGAACCATTTGCAATGCCCAACAATGGTAAGGGTAGTACCAATAGTGGTATAGGTCATTACATAAATTGTAATAGTACCATAATTGACATCTCCACCTGAGAGGTAGGAGACACCATAGTTGACATTGCCGTAGGAGAGACAACTGAGGGAGCAAAACTAAGGAGTTAAAAGGGAACATGACATAAGGTTTCAAAAGGGTGAAAAACATTTGCACTTTGATGAGGATGTATGTGAAGATTGGATGGAAACCACTACAAGTCCAAAACATTTTCAACATTTATAACAACATTTAAAACAATAACAATAACAAAATGCTTTTGAACTGTAGACGAAGAGAATGGTGACATAACTTGCTTTTGAAAAGTTTTGAAAAGTTCAAGCTAACAAAATTATAAGTAAACCTTATAGGTTATAATCTACAAAGGGATTCCCATTTGAACTTAAACTAGGAAGAAAAATGGTAAGGAGCTAGGATCATTTGTAGAAAGATTTGGAGATCTTATGACATAGATAAGTATTGTCGCAACCCCACTTTGGGCAAGTGTGAGGATGAGACTCACACTCCCAAAAGTGGGAATTTGGAGTCCTCTGGGACTCCCGCAACTTTAGAACTCAACAGCAGAGGGCAAAACACCTTGCCTTGAGGTGTTCATTATACCGTTGGAAAGGTTTTGAAGTGTAAATGTCGAAAATGGCCTCGCATGAGCCATTTGGACATCTACAACACAAGTTATGGGCAAAAGAAGGGCCAGGAGTTAAACTGGCAGTTTGACTCCCGACCACTAAAAGTTGGGAATCGACCCGATTTCGACGTCTGTAGGAGGAGTGCGACATGGCGTTGGAGAGCTTTTGAAGAGAGTTACAAGATTGCTTTAGACCTCATCCCAATCGGAAGTCTGAGCAAGAAGTTATGGATGCCCAAAGTCTCGGGAGTCTAACCCGAGACAGTTTCGGGACTCCTCCTTGGGAGTCCTGAGAAAAAAATGCCATTCGGATGTAGCCTCCGCGGAGAGCTGTGGAAAATACTATATGAGGGAAGGTGGTGGCTTCCCCCGAGTCCGGGCCGTGGTGAGTCAAGTGAGTCCAAGGTCGCCCGTGGTTTGTCCCAACACCAAAAGAGTGTATAATGAGTTCTAACCAACTTGTGGTTGGTTTTGGATGCAGGACCGAGTAAATAAGTAGTTTGTCCCTCTTCCTAATCTATCCCGGAGCCTCAGCACGCCCCTCTACCCCTTTTAGTGCTGAGTGCTGGGAGCGGACCCTCAAGTCCCCAAACTTTCACATTTTTGAAGCTAGACCACCTTGGGCCTAGTTTGGGACTTGGGGTTGCGTCAAGTACACCAAAGTTTGTGGAGGAGGTAGCTGTAGAAATAATGAAAGTAGATAAGGCAGTTGAATTTTTTTAGACCATGGTAATTATGAGTCTGAATATGGGGAATTCGACTTTAGAGGTGAACACTTTAAAGAACAAATTAACTACATGGAGAAGGAGAAGGCAATGTTACAAGAGGAATTGGATAAGAAGAGAGATTTCCAGAAAGGATATAAACATTATGTGAAAATTTAGAGGAAGAACATGACAGAGGTTGAATAGAAAAATAAAATGTTCATTAAGAAACTACAATATGAGAATGAAGAGCTCAAGGGTAGCATAACATGGCTGAAATCATAGGATGAAAAACTACAAAATTTAAGGTAGAAGGCTAAAATCTAGGAAACCACATAGAGGAAATGGACAGAAGCATTGTTTCTTCATAAGAAACAACAATAGGCTTTGGATAGTTAGGTGCAAGCACTAATTAAAAAAAAGAAGGAGAAGGAAAATGTTCTGACATACTTGGAATTGATAAATTTGAATAATGTATCTTTATTGCAATATGAGGAGCTTAGAATAAAAACAACAAAGGCAGAAAGAGAGCAGTTAATGGAGGATGAGAAGGAGTATCAAAAAACTCTGCAGCACTTGCAAGCATAGTTGGAGAAGGCACACGAACAAAAGAAGAGCTTAAATCTAGTTGGTATCAAGAAAGGATTAAAGGATTATGAACAAATGTTGTAATAATATACTCAATGAGGATGAAGAACAAGATGAAAGACTTTGAAATAGAATTTGAGGAATGGTGGGAGGTTGTAAAATAATATTTTACAAAGGGGTTGGAAAAGAATCTAGCTCAACATAAAGTTGATGAAAGAATTTTGAGGTATAAGTTGGAATCTTATCAAAAGAATTTTCCACATTTCATTTGTGGTAGTCCAACAAGTACAAAGCTACCGAGTTAAGATGAAGAGACAAAAAGCAGGGCCCAATGGAACAACTTAGGAGGAAGAAGTAAAGATTGAAAAATCAAGTGACTTTAGAAATGGAGCAACTTAGGAGGAGGTACAACAAAAGATACCACATGACCTTAGATGAAGGGGTGAGGAAGAAAAAAAGAAATAAGGAATTTAGGAATAGGAAAAAGTGGAGGCTATTCTAACATTAGAAGAAAAGATATCCAAGATATAAGATCTAGAAACAAAACCACAAATTGAATTTGAATTAGCGGGGGAGGAGATCGAAACTGTAGAGCAAAACATATATATAGAACCAATGGTTTCTATATAGATTATATAATTGCAGTAGGGGAAACAAATGTTTGTACAGATATAAAATACTTTCATTTCATTTCAATCATTTAATAAATTTTTTTACAATGGAATCCAAAGTATAGAGGGGGTAATGTTAAGGGGGGTAGGATGAATATGTGATTTTGGATGAATAAGGCAATTAGGATAAGGAATGATTAGGGAACTTTGTTAGTTTGAATTTTGAATTTTTGATGGTTTGATCGTGGTGATGTGACTTGGGATAATTCAAAAGGTTAAAGTTTTGGGGAATAGGGGGAAGAAGGAAAGGAGGAGACAAGGAGTTTCTGGAAAAGAGTAAGAGGAGCTATAAGTACTTATAGTAAAAAAAAAAGACTTTGTTGGAGATAACACAAATTTTAAGTGTTGTTCTAGATTTTTTAAACAAAACATGTGATTATGCTATAATTTGGATTCATGTTTTCAATAATACAAATAATCACACACTTCTATGGTGAATTCTATGTTCATCTTTTGTGTGAATTTTTTGTAGTATCAGATTAGGAGGAAATGAATTATAATCTTGTTTCTGGAGTTTGTTAAAAATGTAATTTGAAGTGCAAATTTTGGTTATATGCAATAATAATGAATTTGATGTTGGAATGAATGGTAGTGTAAAGTTTGTTGAGACTTAAGATAGGAATAATGAACATATGCATGTGAAATGCAAATATGTTGTTACAATAGTGTGAAATATTACGTAGGAATTTAAATTTCATTTATACTAGACCCATTAAAACCACCACTTGTTCATTGAAATAATGACACCAATCCTAAAATCATCACCATGTCACCACCACAATGTCATTATATAATCATAGCAATTATGAAACCGCCATGTCACATTGCTTTTATTAACACAACCTTGTTAAAATCATCACAACAATCATTATATGTTTGATCTAATCACTAAGGATTGTTAACAAATCATAATCTTTCTAAGATAAACACAAGGGCACTAAAAGCACCACAATCTTGCTAATATCATAATAACATTTTTGAAATCAATGTAACCTTACTAAGATTGTGGGAATAATGTGAAATCACCACAATCAATAGTTGTGATGACAACATGTTGAAATCACCACAATGTTGTTAGATTAGGTGCTTCCATGTTAAAGGCACCAGTTTCCAAATGCTAATACATATTGTCAAGTTCCTAACCTCATTGTAATGTAATCACAAACAAGGATTTTGTGGAAGCATATGGGCCCACTTACTTCAGTAATGAAACAATAATTCCAAGTGTTGGTAAGATTTAACAAATACAAAGCTTGAAATTTTACATTAAATCCTTAGTATGTAATTATTTGAAAAGAACATTCAAACAACATCAAAACTAAAATTATAATATTAAAATTTTTTTTTGACAACATTAAAGCAAAATTTGATAACATTAGAGCTAAATTTTATAAAAATCAAAGAAAATTTTGAAAACATTAAAATGTTTTGACATTAGAAATGATAAACTTTGACATGATACATAGTTACTATTTCCATATGATAATTATGAAAAACAATTCACCATGGTATTTACCAATGAGTATATTAGGGACCCGAGTAAATATCAATTTCAATTCTTTTATGTAGATTTAAGTCATTGTGCCCAAAAAAGAAGTTGCATGTACTATGTTAGTATGCACTTATAAATTGGATGTCCTTCATTTGTGTTCTATATTTAATAAAAACATTTATAAAATTTCATGATGTCCATGCATTGTTTTAATGTAAAGGTTGTATACATATAATATATACCTACAATATAATTGTGTAATATGAAAAAAACATAGCGGTGAAATACATCATTAGTTGATTACTGTTGTAAGGAAGGCTCTTAATTTTTATAACCCAATTTTGAGGTTCTTTGCATTTGCATTGATTTGGTTGATTGGTTTTATTAGTACCCAATGAATTAGTTTTTAAACTTCAAAAGTTGATTATTAAAAAACTAAAAATTTAATAACAAAGTCATTACAATTTACATAAACTCCTAAATAATGTTTTTTTTGTTGCTTTTTCAATTTTAATTGAGTGGGTTACACATTGGTCTTTATTTGAGTTGTAAGTGTCACATGGACATATTGTGTGTTGTATTACCCAACTATATGTTAGAGAAATGATCATATTTGAACTCCTTTAAAAGATTTGTAAGTGTAAAAACACGATCTTTAGATAATGGAACATTGATTATCATAGATGCCAACACCATGCAGTTCATTCATATGGATGCTCATCTATGAATTGTAATTAACTTATACCTAATTATTAATTTAATTTTAATTCATTCTTAGTTAGTTTTTAATTAATTTCCAATTAACTTTTAATTCACTTGTAATTATTTAAGGGTTCATTTTTAATTATTTTCTAATTAATTATCAATTAAGTTTAAGTTAAATCTTAGTTCACTTCTAGTTAGCTTTTAATTAATTCATAGTTAAATATCAATTCATGTCTAATTTAGTAATTAATTCATAGTTTATTATTAATTATCACATGGATGGACATGGGCCACACATGAGTGCACATGGGTCATACATAGATGAACATGGACCACATGTAGGAATTTTTTAAAAAAAATTCCTTGAGCTAGGTGCCCAATGGGTATAAATAGAGGTAGAATCCCATGTTATTTTCATTTTGTTCAACGCCAATTTTGGGTATGTATCTTTATCATGACCTTGTTTTGTTATTGTTATGTTTTTGTAATAAAATCCTTTTGCATTCACATTGTACACACATCATTTTTTTGCTTTTGATTTTCTTATTCCATGACATGGATCTAAAATTAAGTCTGCATTCATTCATATAATTTGGAAATCTTATTGTTCAATTCTTTTCATGCCCATGACATCGTAGTTCTGAATTTATATCATAAATCATAACACTTTAATTATAAAATTTCATTGATAATTTCTTCATAAAAAATGTTTAAGGGTCCCATCATCCCTTTTAAAATTTTTTGATGGGTCAACATTATGGTGGAACAACATGTAAACAAAACATCAAAATAAATTAAAAAATTTAGAATGTAATCATTGAATTCATAAATCAAGACTTAGGATTTGATATGCATGAGGAGAAAAAATATGAATATTGGAAGTCTTGAAGTTGCCATGATCTAAAATCAAGGTTTAAGCTTTTGGGTAGATTAATTCCATTTTGTTCCAAACAATGTGCATAAAAAGGTATAACTTATTGAAAAATAATAATTATGTAGTTTATTTTAATGTAATTGAGGTGTTTATAATTAATTAAGAAATTATACTTAATATATACCTATAATATTCTAAAATAAACCAAAAATATGCCATTATTTCAACATAAATTAAAATACACCTTTTTATTTCAAGTGATTCTTAAAACATACAAAAAGTGACATCCCCAAATTCAAGCTTCCACACCATACTAAGTTTTAATGCCTTTTTAGTTTTGGGGACAATTATAGTGGATTCAATTAATTACATGGCTAAATCATGTCCAAAATGGGCTAGGAAATGGTAAATTAAATAGGTTATGTGGCTAAGTCATGTCCAAAATGGGTTAGGAAAATGGTAAATTCAATAGGTTATGTGGCTAAATCATGTCCAAAATGGGTTAGAACATGGTGAATTTAGTAGGTTAAATGGTTAAATTGTGCCCAAAATGGCGACAAATCATGGTGAATTCACTACATAAAAGTGATCAAGTTGGGGAACAATGACAACAAAAAATGGTGAATTCATTTTAGTAAATGGTTAAATAATATCTATGGGGATTGAATGTTAAATTGGTGAAATCACCATGTAAGGGTGGACAAGTTTCACTTGTTTATAGCCATTGGTCCTTAATCACTAGGAGGGGGGCTAAATAGACTATGACAAACTTGGATCAATTTCCTTATGAAGCCAATGAAATACAAGGTGAATTGGGTTGTCCCCCAACCCCCTTATTAATGTTTGCACAACTTTGTAATAAGTTGAATGGCAACTTATTGACATTGTTGTTTTATGGATGCCACGACCTTTACATATATGTCTTGTAACAAAACCATATGCCCCTTTTTTATTTGCAAATGTGGACCAAAATAATGTTACCCAACAAACTCAAAAGCCAAATGATATAATTATGTATTCAAATCCACAATATAATGAAAACTAATACATTCATAAAAATAATTAATTAAGGCATGGAAGTTAGTAAACACATCACTTTCAATAGTGAATGGATGTCACAATACATGTGATATACATCCCTTTCACAAATTTTGATTGTTATTATAAAATCACATATAAACACATCATGCAATTGTGCAAATTTGATCAAGAATATATTATCTTTAAGAATGACATGTAATAACATTCAACCCCAACAAATGTTTCCACATCAATAAACAAAAACAAGTTATATTTGGTAAAGGCTATTATGGATGCATTCAATGCCATATTCATGAGGAGACTGCGGTACTCAAACAACACAAACTTGACATGATTGATCATATACATTAACCCATAGTTTTGATGTGAAATATTTTGTTTCCTTTAATTTTTATGATCTTCACCAATTTCGTTAACTCCAAATCCCTTGGGGCTATGGCTAAAATAAACATAAATACAAGTCGCAAAATACCTTCGAATGTTAAATAAATAACTTGGTAGGTGTAAGAAGGTTTGTATTGCAAGGTTTGTTTGATGAACCATATAATGGACACTATTAACAAATGGAACATGTTGACATTGATTTTGAATTACAATTCTAGATCTAAGGCCTTGGAAGGTGTTGACCACATCACCAAAATATACCAACCTTGAAATTTTTTTTTCTTCCTTCAAGCCCCCCTTTGTCATCAAAAAATTCATGACTACCATAGTCAAAACATCAATTTGAAATCCATATATCACATGTTGCACATTCAACAACAAGGATATTTAACACCATTTTTGCATAATGTAAGCATGCACATTTGCCCAACTTGTGTAATCCATGGATGTGACTTCATCACATGTAAGGGATACAAACTTGATATTATGGATGACAACTTCAATGGCCTATTTCACCTTGTTTTTTATGTGAGAAATCAAAATTTGAATCACTAGCCTTGTTAAACCAATTTTTTGGGGGATAGATCAAAGTTTCAAGAATTCAAACAAAGGTTGGAAATCTTCATAATATATTGTTGATTTACCTTTATTTATATGTAAGTAAAACAATTGCAAATTGAATAATTGTCCCTTTGCCATTAAAACCTTTTCCTTCTTTTCAATTCTAATACATACATGACATTTGATAAAAGTTTCATTCTAACCTCATTCAAAATGGGTTACGCCCATGTTATTTACAACATAGATTTATTGAAACTTGTGTTTTATGTCAATACTAATATTTCTTCCATTTTTTGAACTATGGACAAGTTTGTTTCCAACAACAAGGTTTTTAGGGATGCTAGGATTTGTGTTAGAATCTTACTTGGTGGAAACACTCTACAATTTAAAAGCTTACATTTGGTTTCTTTTAGCATGCAAGTTACATATTGAAGTACATTTCAACAAATAGATTCATTGTGTGTAAGATTATCTTTTGGGACTTAATCACCAAAAGGAAATATAAACTTTAAATTATTCAAAACTTGTAAGCATGGGGGCATTGTTAAAATCACAAACATTTATGAGTTTCAATTCTTGAATCCTTAATCATAAGTAATGGATTGAATTTTGTATGTTCAACAAAAAACCATTTCAAAATTGACTTATATACAACAAACTTATGCACCTCAGAATGTTGCATTGCAAATTATTTGTTTCACACAAGCACATAAAAAGTTACAGAAACAAGACATCATATCTATTACAATGCAATCACATTAATAGAAGTCACTCAAGTTGTAACCAATGATATGTTTTGTATGTTTTTGGGTCAATATATATACTAATGTTGTAAGTTTTTAATATGTTTACATGACAATGGCTGTATTGTATTTCAAACCATGTGGAATAATTTGGAATAAAACTAATTCAAGTATTGAATATTTAATTTAAAAAAAAAATGTAGTTAGCACTTTCAACGTTTTTCATTTTTTAAAGGACTTGAAATGCTTTCAAAATAACATAATAATGGACAATAGTTATTCACACCATTACCTAATAGTATAGTTTTACTTTTTATTTCTTATTAATATTGTTGGCCATTGTAATCATGGATTTTTCATCCATTATCTTTTGTAACCAATTGCAATATATCACATGACCCATTGCTTTCTATGTAGTCACTCAAGGAAATGACCTTGATTCCTATTATTTTGTATACATTCATAAACGTCATAAGCTAGTAGGTGTTCAAATTTTGCAAATCACACAATGTACACATGAAACAAAAAAGGTTGATTGAACAATGAAAAATGCACACAATTAGTTTATTAAAAAAGGGTGAGAGGTTTTGAGTTACAACATGAACATGACAAAAACCAAGTTGCAAATCAAAGTTCCAATATTGATCAACTACCATAATGAATCACTTGACATTACAAACATAAACAAACATGAATAGGATGAACAATGATGATTATGCTCATAACTTATAAGTTGCAAAAGACATAAAACAATAATGCATAGTGCACATTGCACACGTGTCAAACACATATAAAGACCATGAAATGAATAAGGGTTTAGAAACTTCCTAAAACTTTCAAACTTGAAAGTTAAAGCACTAGCCCTTTGCGTGCCTGGCAAGTAACGACACAAATTTGAAAGCAATGACTTTCAAATCCATGAACAAAATTCAACAAAACAATTAAAAATGAACATTAGTTGTTGCAAAGTGAGTGATACACATGTAATAATTTGTAAGTTAAATGTTTAACAAACTCCAAAGTTCATGATATAAGTGTTTAGTGACTTCTAACAAAGTGCTTCAATATGGGAAATTTTGAGCAAGTGCACAAATGCACAATGCACACATCAACTAGCGAAGATGGGTATTAGGAAAGGGTTAGGATTGCAAAATTGATGGCAAAGATGGTGAGGCTACATTCTAACGACCCTTATCAATAGTGGGTGTGTCATTTGTGATATGCTGATTTTCCCTTGGTGGTGGGGGAGGTGACATGTTTATGCTTGTTGTTTTCATCATGGCGACACCAAAAGAATGATATTTTTGCAATGGGAAGGTTAGATTAACAAAATGCCCTCATGTGATTCTCCACCTCAATATTCAGCTCAAAATTTTGTGAATTTTCTCTCCAAAAAAACTTCCCCCATACCAAATCCAAGTATGGATGCAAAGGAGAGATCGTGGGTACTAGGTAATCCTTTATTGCAAGTGCTTTTTATGTTTATTTCTAGCTAGCCTAGTGAATGATGACCAATGATGATGAAATTGAATCATGAAAAAATATATTATATTATATAGTATATCATTCGATAAATATATCATATCATATTTGTTCAGAATGTGGAAGACTGCATTGCAAAGCAAAAACAGAGCTGTAAGTCTTTCCACAATGAGGTCCGTTTGATGGGGCTGAAGCTGTCCTGCATTAGAATAGAACCAGAAAAAGTGCTGAAAAAAGTGTGCTAATAATTCCATTTGCCTACTAACAGTGTGCAAGATGGATCAGGTACAGGGTGCATAAAAATTCAAGTGTAACTTCAAGTATTTTCATCATGAGTTTCTATTGTGAGATCTAGTTTAGATAATGCAAGATATGAATGTACTAGTCAAGATGAATGCAAAGTCTGAAAATGTGCAACAAAGAATGCAAAAGCAAAATGCCACCAGCTGACTTGGATTTGGCAGAGTAAAAAGCCTTTTTATTGCTTTAAAATTTTTTCTCTCCTCTTTACCAAAATCAGTATACCCTAGTACCTAGACTCGTTAGTCACTACTTGATTAATTAATTAATTAGTTAATGATTTAAATTTTTTTTGAAAAATATCTATCTGCCATGCTGCAAATCTGAAAGGAAACTCTCAATTAAGCACACTAGCTTCATTAGTTAATATAGTGTCTAATTATGAAAAATAATTATTTTTTACTGCCAAAAGTAAATAACCCAAAAAATACTAATTATGAGGCACCTTGCTGCTGAATGAGTCTAGGTACTACTACAGTAAATGCAATATCATATGACAGCTGAAAATTTGGAATCCCCTTAAGTGCCTCCTCTTATTCATAATCTGCAAAAACAGAAGTGAGAAGTAAGTAAAACGTGGTTTTAGAATTTGGTGGTATATGCTTGACCTATCTTCTTAACCCTAAATTCTTGTTAACCCTAAAATTTGGTAGTATATGCTTGACCTATCTTCTTAAACCCTAAAAGTTGGTAGTATATGCTTGACCTATGTTCTTAACCCTAAATTCTTGTTAACCCTAACATTTGGGAGTATATGCTTGACCAAACTTCTGAACCCAAAATACGGAAGTCCTTTGAAACTTCCAAAAGCATCCGACACACAATTTTTTTTTTGTGGGTTTGGGAAGAGTGTGTTTGAAGACTCCAGTTTCGAAGTAAGTGGGCTGACTCCTATCTTAACCTTTCCTGCCAAGCTCTCTTGAAGAAGTAAAGAGAGATTGTGACATTGCTTTTAGTCCTAATAAGCAGAGCTGAGCTGATCATCAGAGGCTTCTGCACTCATAGCCAATTTTGTTTCGGATTATGTCAACCCAGCACTGACTATTGCCTCATCCATCGGAAACCCACTATGACTCAGTTGTGGATGGATGAATGAATGAATGAATCACAACAACAAGGTACCCAAGAAAAGGTTATTGTCAAAAGGAACAACATCCTCTCCTCTCGTATAATCATACTTGTAGAGCCAAATGTTAGGGTGTTTTAAGGAGTTGTTTTCATGAACACTTGGATTCCTTGATGGGGGTGTTCTTGTACTTAGAAGCTTTGCCCGCCATTCCTGGAAGCTGTCGCTCATTCCCTTGTTTGACCCCAAGACTCCTTATCAAACTCCTCCAAGGTGGGCTTGACTATTTTTTTTCCCCCCCAAAAACTTTTGTTCCAAGAATACACTTTCCCTTTCCACAAAGTAATGGACCTAAAGTGATATCCACAAGCACAAACTCCACACCTAGTTCCTAGTAAGCTCTACATTGGGTGTTCTTTAGTTGGTGGTCTAATCTCTTCTAAACAACTCTAGTAAGTGCAAGAAAGAAAAGATCATTGTTACTTTTGGAATCATGGCTTAAGAGAGAGAGAAAGAGGAGAGAGAAAAATTGAGACCCTTCACCCTAAGGTTCTCAGGGTCAACTGCTATTTCAGATGCAAGTCAACAACACACAAAAAAATTGTAGTTCTTACTAATTAGTAGTAAATTTGGAGTGTTGGTTTTGCTCGGCAATAAGCCATTGGTCAGAGGGTGGGGTGGGGTGAAGTGAAGGGATTATAAAATGTGAGTGCAATTCACTAGTCCATAGATCATTGAATTCATTATTTTTCAATTAGTCTTCATTTACTAAGATCGGTGAATTCAGTTAAAATCTAATGAAATCACTTGACATACAAAGACACCATTTGTTGTTGTAGTGGGAGTTGTGCCCTTCCACTCACTTGGTCAAGTCCTTCGACTCACCCAATTGCCATTATCTAATATGACTTTCTTCCTCATTCTCAGCAATGTCCAAATTTCTTGCTGGATTCCTGACGGTATCATCATAGACCCTTCAAACGCTTAATCAATCAGAGAAAATGTGTGTGTGTGTGTGTGTGTGTGTGTGTTCAGATCAGACTCCCCAGGGTGTGGTGTCCAGATTACCAGAGACTCCAGAACTCCAGACATCTTGTCCCCTTGTAACACAAGGGATGACGACACCCAACTGGAACTGGAAAGCTCTACTAATAATGTTGCAACTTTTTGTCACCTAATAGAGTAGTACACCTCGGATGCAAGTAAGTAAGTAACTAACCAACCATTATTCTTCCAAGTTCCTATTTGTTTTTCTCAGTGGCTTTTTAATAAAACTTGACTCACTCATTCTATAACTAACTCTTTTGCAACCAACTCTTGTGTAAACTATGGGGAATTTGTGGAACCTACTACACAATATATGGTACCCGAGTTTCAACCCCCCCCCTTGAATGCTAATATACTTTCTTTTTCAAGTTTTTTTTAGAATGAATCTCACCCAGGTTATGACCAAACTCAAGGTTCTGGTGCTGTCTTTTCATTACTTTAAGAATATCTCTAATATATATTAGTGTTGGGTAGTTCTTTGACTGGTTGGGCATATACTTGACCCTTACGGAACCATAGATTCTTTCTTTGGAAAAGAGAGAATCACCCAACACTTATATATATATATATACACACACACACACACACACATTTATGTATATATATGTGATTTTGAGATCATGCTAGGCTAAGTGTCACATTATGGCTGTTTTAATGGTTCATCGGAGGCACGTTTGCACCTAGACATCCATACAAAAATATATGGTGCTTAATTCTTTAACATCCCACACGCTTACCTCTTTACACAAGGCAACTCAGCAAATATATATTTTCTCTTGCTTTTTGTCAGCATCATACTTTTGAGGGAGATGGAAAAAAAAAGAAAAATCTTTTAGAGAAAAAACATTGCATGGGAGTAGTAGACTAGAATAAACAAGAGCAAATTGGAGGGACCAAAACAAAGCATATATGTATATACTGTTAGTTAAGTAGGGTAAAGGGTACATGGGTTTGTTAGAATGTAGGTACTTAACCACAGCAACTGATCTAACCTAATTACGGTGTGTAAGTAAGTATGGGAAACACAATGGAAAATTGTTTCTTGTCCACCCACTATTCATCCATCCATCCATCCATCCATCCTGGTAATGGTGTTGGATGTTGGGGTCACTTTGGCCTCAAAAACTAGAAACAAATGCAAAACAACCCAACCCATGAGCAAAGAAGGACAAGATACAAAACCGCCCCGGAAGCTGTAAAGAAGTCTAAATTGCTTCTTTGGCCGACCTTTTCACCTTTCCAGATAAGGGTGGGTACCGTAAAGTGTATAAGCCTTAATATGTGACAAATGGCTACACCCCCCCCTCCCTCCTCCCACCCCCCCTCTTTTGGTCTACCTACTTAGGGTGGTCCCATTTCCACATCCCCAGTATGGGGAAAGGAATTAAGTACCAGGCTTTTTAGACAGAAAGGAATACCTCCAGGCTACCCCTCCTCCTCCTCCCCACCCCCCTACCCCCCCTTTGCAGGCTTTTTAGGCAAGAGTTTGTGTCAAGTCTTTGCTTTGACCAATCTTCACATTCTATGCACTTTTGCTTTGTATGCAAATAGGTAGTGGTAGTGGTAGTAGTAGTAGTAGTAGTAGTGTACATTCATCCTTGTCTTGGTCCTTCCCATAAGTTAGTTAAAAATTTTCCATGCTCCCAAGCTACCCTATACAAGTTGTCCATTTGGGGATGGGCGGCGTTCCGCAAATATATTTTTTAATTCATTTTTCCCTATTCAAATACCAATGTATGTAATGAGGCTCATCACCTTAAAAAAACAAAAGAATTCCCACCTCACCTAATGAATATGGCATTGTATTGTATTGTAATAAAATGCAATACAACCCAATATGAACAATACAATACATGACATATTGTATGGCATGGAATGGAATGTATTGTAATCAATGTATGAACAATACACTACAATAAAATACAACCCAAGACAATACATTCCATAATAGTTGTATCAATACCTTGTAGTCCTTTTTGTTCAGCAAAGATTTGAGTAATTAATTCACAGAGTCAAGTTATTAACAGGGACATATTGGGTACTCAAAGCTTGACAAGAATTTGACCTGGACAACAAGGAGATGAATCATGAGAGAATGGAAGAAGGAGGAGTTTGAACATTGCAATATATAGTACCAATAAGTTGTGAAGATAAACATTTTGAGCAAATTGAGACAAAATGAAAGGGTAAAAGAAGAGCAAGAACAAGAAGTTAGGAATTTCTAAAATAGGGAAAAATGAACAAAAAAAATAGCAAAACCCCCCAAACAATAGTAATGTAAGTGTCAGTGTAAATTTAATTAAAGTCAAATAGCTAGATTTAATGTAAAACTTGAAATAAAAATGTCAAATCCATCAATTTAATGTACAAACTTGAAATTAAAAATAAAAATCATTGATTGATTTCATGTAAAAACTTGAAATAAAAAAGTCGAAAACATCAATTTTAATGTAAAACTTGAAATGAAAAGAGAAATACATCAATTTAATGTGAACTTAAATTCATGAAAGTTTAGTGATGGGAACAAAAATGGGAGCTTCGTTCGTTCGTTCATTCATGCGTGGGTGCGAAGATATAAGACACCTAGATTTGGTTCCGAACCGGAAACGAGGCTGCTGCAGCCTTTTGCCGGACCTAGCGCCAGGTCCGGTAAATAGCGGCTGGCATTTACCGGCACGTGGACGGGCAGCGGGTTAGTTCCGGTTGACCGCAGCTGACTGACAGACAGACAGGCAGACAGAAGAGACTGACTGAGCGACTGACTGACTGAGCCCGCCCCGGCCAAGGCCGCGTGCACTGCCCGCCATCGCGCGCTAAGCTACCCAAAAAAAAAAGGCCGGGCCACGCATCGTGGCAAACTTTGGTGCTGGTTGCGGGCCCGGGCAGGCTGGCGGGCGGCCCAAAGGCGGGAGTCTCCAGTTCTCCGTGGTACCGAAGGTTTTCGTTGCAAGCGCTGCGGGGGTTTTGCAGTCAAGCCAAGCAGCAACAGGACACAGAGAGAGAGAGAGAGAGAGACGGAGAGAGAGAGAGAGAGAGAGAGAGAGAGAGCGCTCGCGAGAGAGAACGATACCTACCTGCGGCGAGCGAGAGACACCAGAGTGCGAGTGCTGTTCTATTGTCCAGTCGTCATGTAGGTGGGGTGGAGCGAGCCGGGGGGGGTTTGGGAAAGGACCCAGGGGGAGTAGTAGAGGAGAGGGTGGGGCAGGGTTCGGAAACTAGTGTCTCCGCACTGCCGACTACCTGCTGTCGTTTCTTTGGTTTTTGTTCTGGAGGTTTGTGGTGGGAGAAACTTTGACGTGGGAAACTAGACTGGTGTGTGTTTTTGTTGTTGTGTGTGTGTGTGTGTGTGTGTGTGGGTTTTTGAGGCCCGAAGTCTGAGTTTTGGAACTTCGTTTTGGGAGCAGCTGTATGGACCGTTGTGGGTTTTGAACTACTAGTGGTAGTAGAGAGTGAAGGTGATGGAGTGAGCAGGCTGGGGAAAAGAGGAGATAGAGATTGAGTTTGTGGGTGGTTCTGTCAGGGAGTTCTGGTTTTGGGTTTTTCTAGTCGGTGAGTTTTGGTTTCGGTTTTTAGCTGACAGATCATAGAGAAAAGCTGGGTGGGTCTTTGTGTGTTGTGTGTGTGGTGCTGCTTGGATATTGTTGGATTCCTGTTTGGAGCTCGGAGAAGAAACGGAAGCCTGGTGGGTGAAGCTGGTGGGTAAACAGCGGATATTTGAGGACTGCGGTTTTTGAGGTTGACGAGCAAGGCGGACCATCTCTTTTGTTGATCAGACCCGCCTTCATTGCCACTGCCATCACGTCCATTTCCCTCTGCAGCTTCTTGTGTTAAAGCGCTGGATTGGTTTATAGAGGCAATGGAGATCTGGTCAAGTCACTAATGTAAAACATCATGAGGACATGAGAGTAGGCGAACCCATGCAGGATGGAAAGAGGAATGATGTTTTTCTTGTGACGATCAACAACGCTCGTATTTTCTTCTGTGTGCTATGATCAGCTGAGCAGCACCCATCTGTGACAACTCTACTACACTGGCTTGGACCGAATTGAAATGCTCTCGATTGCTTGCAGCTGGTCCAGGAGCTGCAACGACCATACTGGACAGCATGCAGAGAGGTAGTGAGAGGGGGAGAGAGAGATGGACAGAGACAGAGGCAGTCCTGAAGCAGCATGGGATGATGGCCTGCACGGATCAGTTCTTCTTCCAGACGGGGTCCTGGGAAGTTGCAAGTAGAGAAAACAAGTAGAAACTTCTGTCACAAAGTGCCAAGTCCGAGTATGAAGGTTTTCTGGTGCCGGAAGGGAATTCCTTGTTTCTCAGGGGAGGTATTTTTTCAAGCTCAAATGCAAAGAGACAAACCCATATTTTTCTCCAGAAGCAGTAGTTACAGTGGTGGTGTGTGCCCGGATACAGTCAAGATGCACAAGGTTAGGTCACCAAGAGGAGGACAGCCAGGAATAACTGGTCTGGCCATGGGTTAGCAGCAAACAATTCTACAGAACTGAATGTGGAAGAATCATTATTACCAGGATCTCAAGTAAGGATATGTTTGGCTCGACAACAGATGACAAAGCACTCAAACATTTACTGCACTATTGTCTTCTTGAGTGTTTTGATGCTTTCTAGTTTAGGTCTAGGATTGGATTGCAATGGAGCTTCAGATCTGTTCCAGTGAGCTAGACTTTGTCTGAAACTGAAAGAGAAGAAGGGGACTGTCACTGTGCTTGTAAGGGTAATTTCTGTTTATTGCAAGAAGTGGGTGAATTTTCAAAGCTGTGTAGACTACATAGAAACCTTGCTGAGCTGTCAAGGAGTTGCAGTTCTACATGCATCAATCACGGGAGCTTTTCTTGGAGAAATAGATATATAGACACCCCCAAAAAACTCACCCACGAAGGATATAGTGCATGGGCGCAATGGTAGCAGCCATTACATCCCCAGCTCGTGTGAGGCTGATGGACTTGGTTGCTGCCGATGGACTTCCCTCTGATGCTTACAAGCATGCTGTCATAACACTTGCACAGTCTCTGAGGAATTCAAATGCTGCCATCATTCAGTTGCCCCCGGGAGATGATGTCCTGCTGCGTTGTGTAGTAGACTCGGTGCGGATGTTCTTCCATCAGAAACCAATGGTAGGGCCAGAGTCTATACACGCAGAAGACCCTCAAGATTGGAATCGGACAGTAGGTTACTATGCAGAAAGTCAGCATGCTAGAGAGGTGTATGACTACCGCCCAGGGCGAACTCCTTCTGAAGGGCCTGGGACCCATGTCTCAAACTTGCCACCGGCAGGATTGTCTGAGCTTTTTGCTGTGCTGGGGAAGGCAACTCGCATCATCCTGGATGCCATTGCCTGCTCACTGGAGCTTCGAAGTTTCTCTTTTACAGATCTGTTAGATAATGTGCCACTAAAAACTGGAGAGACGTCAACTTCAGTGCTGTCAACTTGTTGCCACAATAGGTAAGAAAAGCAGAAGTGTTTGTCCTTGGAAGACTGCAAGCTGTTTATTTGTTGATGCTGCACTGAGTTGCATGGTTGAAGTTCAATATAAGGTCCTACATATTTGTCGGGATGTCTGGTTTCATCTCTGTAGTGAGAGTTATCAAAATAAGTTCTGAGTTTTCAATCAAGATTGAAGAAATGAATGGGAATAGTTTGAGTTTAATAGGCTGTCAGTGAGCATTAAGGGTGACAGTTTCAAGGCCTTGATTAAGAGAGATGATATGCAGCAAGGTCATGATCATGCCTGCACTAGTTAGATCTTCAAATCTGTATTGAAATATGACTACCTCATGTTTTGGCAGACCAGGGGCACAGCACACAGTTGTACCTCTTGAAGGTGAGCAAGGCAGTGTGCCTCTCTTTGAGGAGGATGCAGACAAGGGACTATTAACCCTACACAAATCAGACAAGCCTGGCCTCCAAATTCGAGATCTTCAAGGACACTGGATCATCGTTGATGCTGAGCTGGGTCCGCAAGACATGGTATTGTACTCAGGACTGTCCCTCTATCAAGCAACTGGAGGCTATCTTCCTCCCGCAGTTCATCGGATGGACAACAATGCCAGACAAGGGCAAGGCTCTAGCCCATATGGTCGTTGCTCTATAGAGTTCAAGCTTATGCCACGAGCCTCAGCCATTTTACATTGCTCTGCCATGACAGCTGCAGGACATCCTGTAGCGAGTCCCTTCCAACAACCTGTTGCTGTCCATGATTTCATGCAGAGGTCCCATCCGATGGACCAGCTTGCAAGCCGGCCAGGTGTTCCTATGCTCACATTTCCAACACCATCTGATGGTGGGTCCCTCCTGTTCTCAACTTGCTTTCAGGAAGAGAGAGAAGACAGAGGCTTGGGAGGTTGGAAGAAGGATTGATGATGTTGAACCTGAGGTCAACTGAAACTGAACTTGTATAACTGTCATGTGCTCTGCAACACTGCATAGAGGATGAGGACATGGGGCGCTAGTAATTATTCTTGGTGATCTCACTTTGGCTGGGGATTTCCTCTGAACTTTTTTCAACATCTGATGTCATTTTGTTGTCTTTGACGGTTAGCTCTACCTGTATTGCTATGTAGCATCTCTTGTAAGATGCATGCCCTTGACTGAACATTGTTCATTAGTTTTTGTTCCTGCTGTAGGAGCAATCAAGTCTGCAATGAAGCGGCGAAAACAAGTCTCCCGAGGAAAACCACTGGCTCCATCAAAGCGGTTGAGGCTTGAAGCCCAACGAGTTCTCAAGGAGCGGGTCCAGGAGATTGCAGATAGCAAAGGCCTCAAAGTACGGTACTGCAATTTGAAGGAATGTGAAGAGCACCACCTCAATGCAACTGACAGCCCATGTGCAGTAATGAGGGCAGAGATGGGTTGGCCCCAAGGTGTTCCTTTTGTTCACCCCCATGATCTGCCCAACAAAGCCAAACAGGCATTTCTAGAAGCATACGAGCCTGGCTGGACAGCTGCACAGGATGGAGAGCTCGGGTCAGTGGAGGCAGGTCAAGCACAACAAGCACAGCATGCTTGTAAGACCCTGAACTCTTCCATAGTTGAAAATGAGTTGGGCTGGGAGGATTTCAAGGCTGTTCAGTAATATTGGCCAAAACCTGTGTCATGTTAGCATGTAGGCTGAGAAATGATGTCAGGGGAAGGGGTGAATTCATGCACTTTCTCACTTTCTTACTGATTAGCTATCATGACAAGAGTTGAGCAACTGAACAAGCTATATATGGGTGAAAACTTTGTCCTTGGGCACACAATAGGGACCTGGGACATTGGGACTGAGGAAAAGAGGTTTTTGTCAGGATGAGGATTGAATGGGTAACTTTTGCTGATAGTGGATAGTTCAGAGTATCCATTGGTAAGTGTGGATTGGGTTTGGCGTATGAGTCATCTTTAAAGGACTTGGATTTTGAAAAAACCTAGAGGTTTGAACATTCACATTCTTGATGAACAGTGTAGAGTATGCTGGAAATCACAGGGAATTATCAATTCTCAGAATTATCTTTCAGAACCAGTTCAACTGGGACTTGTCAGTCATATATTCTGTGGATTCCAAAGCATTTGCAGCTGGAGAGAGTTCATTCTAAGACAGTTTAAAGTATTCTGCTAAAGGAAATCTGTAATATCTTTTCTGCTCTTAATAGGAACTGGGGAGCTTTCTTCATTTTGGAACATCAACCTTTCAGTTACTTCTATATTTTATATGAACTTCATTTTTCTCATTCTGTCCTATCTTTGGTTTCCTTCCCTCCTTTTACTTATCTTGTGTTTGTTGTGCCCATCCTTTTTCTTCTGGAAAACTCTATGACCTCCCATGTAAAAGTCTTCCTGGTTTTCCGTTCAGGTTACTTGAACAATTGAGGATTTGTGTGCTGCTTGCTACCACCATTTCAGGCCTGACTACTAGTGCAAGTATATCCTTGACCCTGGACTGCACTTATTCAGAACTGGAATTGGGTTTCAACAAATCATCCAGCATGAGAAATTGTCCCTTAACTTGAATGGTGCTATTGGTGGTCTGTGAACAGTGAATGTAAATGCCCTGGGAACAAATCCAACTCAGCTATATCCAGTTTGCATTTCTGGCATGCAAACAAAACATTCTAGCATTTGTACTTCAGGTCTTCATTGCCTTCAAAGATAATTGCAGACCTGATGATGACTGTGGATGTGGGCTGTTGAAAATGTGTATATTGATTTCTGAATTCTCTGATAATTAGGAATTGGCAGGTTGTTTTATTTCCTGCTTTTGAGAGTTTTGTGGGACTTTGATGCCTGAATAGGCAATCATGATGGTTCTGAAGGTGGTAGTCCAAATAATGTGGGAAAACTCTTATGAAGTGGCAGGAGCGCCGCCTGTGGAGGACCAGAGATTCACAGTGAAGACAGTATATGACTATTTGCGAGCCAAAGGCAAGCCAGTACCAACTGGGAAACCTCAGGTGGTTGGCCATAAGGTGGATCTTTGTAACTTGGCAAAGTTAGCTTTTGAAGCTGGTGGTCGAGCCCAGGTAATTCACTAGTTATATGGGTGTACACATCTTGCTGGCAGTCAAAATGGGTGGGAATATGTTTGTCACTGTACAGTTTCCTTGCATGGTGATGCAAATCTTCAATTACCAGTTTTGCCATATTTTCCTTCAATCAGAAAAAGATGTGGGGTTGGATGGAGATGGAGAAAGATATGGACCAGACATTGATGCTAGTAGTGAATGTTTTTTGGCAGTTTGATGCTGCTTCTGGGTTTCAACGATTCATTGCAGAACACTTTCAACTGGAAACAGCACCAGAGAAGGACAAGGAGCGAGCCTTGGAACGGCTCAAGAAATTGTATGATCAAGTGTTGTACGATTATGTTGAAGACCTGGTTGCCAGTGATCAACTTAATTGAAGTACAGGGCGTCCGAAGACCTTGGTTGCAGAGGGTTAAAAGGATGAACTAAATGAGAAGGCTGTTGTAGCATTTTGTACTAGGTAGCAGGAGAGAAGTTCAATAGGTGAGAACTGCTGACATGTGCCTTGGTCATTACCTTGGCAACCTTTGGCTACACATTTAGAAGCGGAATTGTTGTGAGATTTCACATTGGGATTGACCATAAGTGCTTACTCTTTTGACTGATTTTCAGAGTAACACAGATGTTTAGAAGCTTGTGCGGTGCCAAATCATGCTCAACAAACATCATGCCAAGGTGCAAGTGTACCCACTTTCTGGCCGAGTTGGCTATCATGGGATTGTTTTGTGTACAGATCTGCACTGCTAAGTCATAGAGGAATTCTGACTCTTCAGTATGGGAGTCATCAATTGTTTTCTTATTCAGGTTGGTATTTTGCCCCTGCTTGACAGAAACACTCTATTGTCAACCAAGACTAGTGTGCAGGTTTGAGACCCAATCTGAATGTTGAAGGACAGGCTTGTGGAAGTGGCACAAAACTAAAAAATTGTTGCAAGGCCTTTGCCTCTGAGGCCATACTTTTAGGAACAAAGGAAAGCCCATTTTTTAAGCAACATTGACCAGCCAATTTCTGATATCTTGGTGGGAATTAGAACTTACACCTGAAACATGTTCTCCTCATTACATGCACAAAATTGTGAACCTACAGAAAGCCTTCAAAATAGCAAATCCACCCATACCTTGTATGCAAGCTTCTACTAGTGTCTACCACATCCAAAATAGTAAGCAATTTCCCCATCCTCGTGAAAGCTTGAACAATGTAGAGAGGATAGGTTGAATTTTTATCCAATAGAGTTATCCGGAAAGCCACCCTCTGTTTTACCCCCTATCTCCACTGCTTTCGGCCTCTATCCCCTCTTTCAGTGTTATCTGCAAAGAAAGGAAATTTTATTAAATCTGGGTATGAAATTCTGAAACTCAGCATTTAATGCACAAGGTTCAAGATTAAGTATAGTAGTAATCGAACACAACTGGGTTTTGAATATCTCTCACACCCTAGGTCTAAAAATTATGAGTCAATGTTCAATAACTTCACCATAGCCCAAAATGTTATGATACCAACTTGGTGTGCCAATACTCATCAAGGGCTTTCCAACATTACCAAGAGCACAAAAGTGGGTGCCGTGATTTTAGAGATCTCAATGTGACAAACAAAACAAACAAACTAGCTTCCTCTGTAGATAGATGTCTTATTTCATTTTCTTTTTGGACCTAATATATGTTGTTATGTAGGTTTTAGGCCCACAATGATTGCTAATTCTTGATGAATGAACATTACTACATTTGAAAAGAATAGCACAACATTTTTCTCAGCAACATGGCTTTCAATGTTTCTCTGCCAAATGATTTTTCAACAAAAGTTAAAAGTGACATTGTATTACTAAATTTATAACAATATGGTCAAGTCACCTCATCACTTTTCCAATAAGTTATGATTACAAAATTTTAGCAAAACTAACAATAAATAAATGACATCTATTTGTTGAACTTTGCTTGAACTTGTTGAACTAAAATCCTGTCTTACAATGTCTTTTCTCGATGTCGTTTACAATTTCCAAGGGTGCATTTAAATGTGACATATTTAACACTAATAATTCTAGAACTCCACCAAACTAAAATCCAATTCTTAACCAATATTTTTGTAAAGTTGTCTTAGAAATGCTTTGTGCTTTTCAAGTGCTTCCAAACATGTATGCACAATTTTTCTCTCAAAATATAGCACTAGACTAATTCACTCTTATTAATTAAAATCGTTCAAAATTTCCACAAATTTTATGAAAACCCTGAACAAACATTACAATTTTTTTGCAATAATATTTGACAAAAGTTTACAATGAACTTGTAAAATGAAGTGCATGCTTT